>Ga0136560_1000189_pt1 | contig 27762 bp, 38 predicted proteins | sample AntRauMeHopE1497_FD_104925 | JGI IMG/M metagenome (GOLD analysis project Ga0136560, IMG submission 104925) | Saline lake microbial communities from Rauer Islands, Antarctica - Metagenome Hop E1 #497 | ecosystem: Environmental > Aquatic > Non-marine Saline and Alkaline > Saline | place... | reverse complement strand
CGGTGTTCGCGTATCGCTTTCGACCATGTGTTCGCTCGGGACACCTGGCTTGGATGGCTGCCGCCAGTGCTGCCTGCAGCGACAGCTTGCGCTTTTCTTTCGAGACGATTAAGCTCTAGCAAATCCTCAGGAGTAGCAATGGCGGCAGCCTGACGCTTTCGAAGCACCTCAATGCGCTACTACAGAACCGAACGGCCTGCAGTGCCACTCCGTCCACCCCCATGACTGCTAGCTCCATCCTCATGACTTCCTAGCTCCGGGGAGATCCAGCGCTCCAAGTGGTTTCCGGGTGAGGAAGACTACGAAAGCCGCCTGAAACGCTCTGCCTCCAAGATCGCTGCCCTTGGAGGAGCAGGCGGTGCCCGACGAGGGGGTTCGTTCTCTTCCTCACTCCTCAACGAGGCCCCGCCCAGGGCTTCAGTTCTCTACATACCCCCAATAGGGGAGCCAGCGATGCCTGTGGCATTCACAGTGGTTACAGATGTGTCCGCAGAGCCTGATCTACCTCTCGTTCCTCCTTGCAGAGCTTTCACCCTCTGAGTAGGGTGTAGTGCGGATGGTTGACCCCGTAAGGCGGCAAAGTCATCCATACCGTCGAGGCGAGCCCGAAGGGTGCTCTCAGCACTCTGATCTGTCCCTCTTCCTGTCATCATCTGTGCCGCCAGGCCGTCCGGATCACCACGAACTCCAAGGCCCAAGTGACCGGATCGCAGGATAGCGGACGGGAGGAAGCTCGCGTTGAATGGAAACGCAAGGTCCGCTGGTGCACGTCCAAGAATTTCCGTGAATACTTGTCGAATCAGCCGCTGGTTGCCCCGACGCGTGCGTCGATTGCCTCCGACCTTTCGCACCATGGCCCTCCTCTGCTTCATGACCTGCCGTCCGACGGCCAGCACTTTCTCAAGAATCCTAAGCCGGCGCTTCCTTGAGAGTCCAAATCGTCTTGCTTGCACTTGGCGCGTGCCAATATCGTGTTCATCCGATAGATTCGGCCTAATCTTCGGCCCACCAGCATTATCCGATGTGGCTTTCACATCCACACCGTCGCTCCTAGCGGTTGCCAACCCTGCAAGTGCTGCCTTTGCCTTAGACTGCTCGATCTCGTCGAGACTGGCCCTGCGCCGCCTTCGCCTTGCTTTCTCCGCTTCATCTTCGTCTGAATCGTCTGCATCCGACCCAGCGGCCTGACGTTCAGACTCCCGGCCTTCGAGTACAGCCACAGGCAAGGCCGTCGAGCCGCGTCGCGTTTTCGGCGGGCTCCTGCGAGAGGCAGGGACAGCATGGGACGTGATAGTCCCTTCTCCTTGCTCCGAGTCTTGGATAGCTCTGAGATAAGATGAAGCCTAAGTTGGTCGGAGTCCGCCGTCGGACCCTCGACTTGTGCCACTGTCGGAGTCAGTGGCTGCCTTATGATCCCGCAGGGCCTTGACAGCGTGGAACTGGTGGAGACCCATAAGAGATAGATGTCGCTGTCTCTTGTTCATGTCCTCCCAGTTCACACTGCGGGCCTGACTACCCTATCCGATTGCAGTGGTGCGCCGCGACATTGCCTCTACCACAACCGCGGCAAAATCCACATTCTTCCTCGTAGGAGGCAGCACCTGCCCCTCTAGGCGGTACGGGAGTAGCATTTTGAACATACATCCGCGCCCGTCTCGCCTAAAGTTATATGACACTTCCGTTCCGATCGAGTCGGCAAGTCGAATGGCCAGGAAGAACGATAGGCCGTACTTGGATCGCATGTGCATGTGCTCCGGGGGCGGGTCGGTATCTGCAAGCGACTGCAGCCCAGAAAATAGTCGCACGGCTTGGTCCGAGTCTTCCTTCTTCGATGTGTCGAGCACCTCGACGCAAAGGGTCTGTGGCGCATTCGGCCAATTCGAAATCTTGACCTGTATGGAACCATCAAACGTCAGCTCGGTAGCATTCGCCAGTGCTGTTGCCAATATGCGCTCCACTCGCACAGCGTTGATCACAATAGCTCGCGGCACTCCTTTACCCATGTTAGCCAAGATCTTAACCTTGGCTCGGGACCGCACCGACTCGAGCGCATCCTGGAGTACATGGCTCACTGCTACCAGCTCTTCGAACCCAGCGATTTGCTTGGCCTCCTCGAAGGCGGCAGATCTGGCAGCTGCTGCTCGCATCTTCTTGTGCATCGTGCTCCGACGCACCGAAGTTGTAGATGGAAGGCCGCCTTCAAGGAGAGACCTAGTGTCGGTGATGTCACTATCGGTGCCACTCTCGCTGGAGGCGTCCGATGCCCGGGGGCGGCTGTGCTGGACAGGGTCACCTGCCAGCAATATCGTGAAGGCCTACATATCGGTGACCATCTACAGCGTATGCATAGATGTGCTTGATAGGTAGAGGGCATCTTCGACAGCTTCTGCTGACGACTGCGGATCAGCAGATAGTAAGTCAAGGAGACCCTGTGATACGTTCGCGATGCCATCCATGGGATGTACCAGCTGCTCACACAATACTCGGAGCGAGCGCTTGTATCCTTTTACTGCAATGGCAGCAGCAGCCAGGTATTCTTGCCATTTATTCAGGGCAAGCTTCGCCTGAATGTCATCCCCGACATCCCGTTCGTACCCTACCAGTCGTACGAACGATGGGTCAACCCGACTTGTAGAACCGAATATTTGCGGGGGCTTCTTAGCTGCTTCGTCAGACGATGAAACACCCTCGCGATCGTGAGCCTGTGTAAGTGGGGTTGTCATTCCGCCCAGCTCGAATATGCTACCCATCGGCGTTGCAAGTCCAGAGAAGGCGTCATTCCCCTGCGGATAGCTACCCCCTGCACGAGGGCTCCTTGTCTCCTAATAGAGTACCCTACCCACAAACTCTACCCAGCAGAATGAGAGATCCTTGCGCTAACGTCGGAACTGCAACTTGATCAGGTCTTTGCGTCCGCGAAAAGTGGAGCGCAATTTAGACCGGATACTCGCGCGATCCGCCGGATGCACGCCACGAATCCCACCCATGCCTCCAAGGCTGGCAGCTGTGCCCTTCAATTCTTCGTCCTTTGGGGCACCTGCGCCCAAGATAAATCGCCTCCCAGCAGATGCAGTCGGCGTGTCAACAATCGGGCTCTTCCCCCTTCGACCGCGGTTGCCTCGGGTCCGACTTCGGGTGCTTGCCGGCGTCACTGGAGGTGCAAGCGCCGCATGTCCGCTCACCTCACCTGAGGACACATCTTCGCTTTGCTTGGTCGCATTCTAAGCATCTCGATTTGTATCTTTAGGCCTTGTGTCGCTATCAGACGCCGACAGAGTGAAGGCGGTCATGCCTCGGCTACCAATGGTTCGAGCGCCTTCCTTGCCTGACCCCCCCACTGGGCGGGCACTGACGGGCATCCGGACCCGGACCTTACCCGACGGAGACACGGATGACGCCATGCCCAGGCCTTCGGCGTGTGCATGCAACCCATTTGAGACAACAATAGGAAGAGAATCACCGAGGAGCTCCGCCGGAGAGTAACCAGTCAGGGCGCGAGTTGACCCTGCTACACTGCGCATGGCGAAGCGTCCGTCATACACGCACAACATCGCCGGAGACTGCTCCAGCAAGGCTTGCGCTGCGGCAGTAGCTTCACGCTCCGAGTCAGATTCCACTATTGACGGTCTGTATCGGGCACCAGGAGCGGAAATGGGGGCGGGTGCGTGAGCTGAGCCATGGCTTCTCGAGACGTCCGTGCCAGCGCCACTTGACACCGACACAAGCGAGGGGTCGCTAGAGATTGGAAGGCGCGCAGGCACGCTGGATTCTGGGCGCATCATTTCAGACGAAGTGCGCTACAGTGTGGGTGTGGGCAGAGGAGGCTTCACGCCATTTGCCTGTCCTGACTGGGCCTATGGGCGGCCAGCAGCCTACTGGTCAGCGAGTGCCGGTGATAGGATGGGCCTCCCTGCCCCAGTGAGGTGCATCTCGGAGAAGGACCGCTTCATTCCTGATGCAGCAATGCCTGGGAGCATCCCTTGCGTATGAGCACCCATGCTTTGGATCTTCTCATCGGGAATTCCCTGGAAAGATTGTCCAGCAGACGCCTCGGCACCGCTGTTGCTACGATTCGACCAGGAACCCCTCGTGCTCTTTGGAGTGGGTGCATGCGCTGAGACGTCAAAGGCTTCTGTATTGCTATCTCGCCAGCTTCCAATCCCAAGGCTCCGGTACTTTCCCGCCAGTGCATCATTCCGATGCAGCATGGGAGCACAGTAGCTTGGAGGCAGTAGACCTCTGCCGTGAGTGCGTCGGTACATCTCGCCAATGTTCAGGAGAGGCCCTACCGGACTTGCGTGACTTGCTCTTGAGGACAAGATGCCTTCTCTTGTTCTCGAGGTCTCAATGTCTGGTTTTCTAATGCCTTCAAGGTCTACTCCGCCTCCTCTCGCGGATGCAGTGGGGAGGGCAGCTGCATCACTCAGCGTCAGTGCGCCGTGCACCACCCCAACCAGTACGGCGGAGTGCACCCACGTATCTACTAGTAATACCAGCGCCCAACGAATCAGCGCAACTGCAGCGAGAATGCCTAGTCGGGGAACCGCCAGAGTGGCCCACAGCCTCATGGCATTCTAGGCCTGTTGCAGTGTCTGTCCAAACTCGGATCCAACCAGCCTGCCGTCAAGACTGGTACCTGAGAGCACCATCATGGCGATAATAACAGCATTGCTCGCATCGCAGTCGGTGCATGTGCTATTGGTGTCAACTTGAGCTGCGAGTGCAGTGGCTGACCACTCTTGTGCACTCTCCGGTGATCTGATGCCGACCAGAGCTGCGTCGGATACGGAAAATGCCTTAGCTACGTTCGGCCAATGCTCCTAATACACAGAGATCGGCCCAAACACAAGCACCATTGCCTCCACCACAACTACCAACAGCACTCCGATCGTCATTAAGCTGCCACCAGATGGCCTAAAGCACCATTTCGTCGCGGCATCTGAAGCCTCGGTACTGGAGGAAGTGGATAGGGCATTGAACGCCCAATCGCTCACCATGCTGGACAACAGCAGTAAAAACGCCGACCCAGCTGCAAGGTAAACCCCCCCTACTACTACAGCATACGTAGGGTCAGAGACTAGCTATGCTCGCTGCAGTGGGGCAGAGCACACGTAACCTTCTTCGCTACTCGATGTCAGCCCGCTGTTCGATGGAAATAAGCTAGAGCAGGGATGAGCCATGCGCATGGTAAATCCAGCAATCAGAGGGGTAGTCGCTATGGCGAGCAATCCAAGCCAAACGCCCCATCGGGATCGTACCACGTCAATTGACGGCTGAGTACCAGAAGTAGAGCCCTCGATCTAGTCCAGCATACTTTCTGCGTCCGGCAGGTATGGTGCAGGAGGCGGGTTCGACACCCCGTCTTGTTGAGGGGAGGACGTATCCTAGGACATTGCAGCGACATGCTCCTGCTCCAGCGTCTGCTCAGCAGCTGTGCCACCCAAATCAATCCCCTCGATTTGGCTTTCAACTTCAGTAGCTTGCAGGATTGGCCGTTCCTATGCAGAGCCAGGGCTATTCAATGGACTGGCTGCAGATGCACGGGCAGTCTGCGCTGCAGGTTGCTTCTAGACGTAGGCTAAGTATGAGAGTCCATCATTCTGACCCCCTTTGGCTGCGCCTAGGTGTATTGGAGCCACAACAGCTGAAGATCGGCAGCGACAGCAGCCACGCATGCAGCACCCACAAAGGGCTGACGACGCAATCACGATTACAATCAGCGCAGCAGCAACCACAGCTGAAGCGAGAACGTAAACATGCCGTGCTGAATCCTCTGTCACTGCATCTGGCATTCCAACAAGTAGCAGAGAAGTCGCATCTGCTACAGTGGTAGCCACAGCCAAGATCGCCAGGGAACACGTTACATTTGATAGCGCACCTCTTTCGATCACAGGTACAGCAGCAAGGCCCATGTGTCCTAGCTGTAGCATGACACCAGCCGCCATGCCGTAATCTACCCCTCTGACTGCATTCAGATCGCTCAGGACCACCTCGAGCACGCCTGCCGTAGTAAAAGAGCCCCCAACAACCGCTGCTGCCCCCATAGACTGGGCGACGTTCATGTCTAAGAAGGGTACCGCACATTCGGCAGACGGCGCGGGGTTGGGCCCACGGGCTGCATGCGCTCTTGCATCCAGTAGTCTCCGGGGTACTTTACCTGCATCCTCGGTTTCGTCCGACCCCGTCTCGTCGTCTTCGGTTGACCGCCGAATCTAGGCCTAGGGGTCATAGTTCTGCATGAAATGAGGCTATGATAGGATCATGCCATCGGGGCCGCCGGCATACATTTTGCCTATTTCACCGGATCGGCTGTATTCCTGGGACGGGTTCAGCACAGCGTCTACACCTAAGTGCCTACCATTCCTGGCCATCTCTCGCGCAGCATCATTGGCACCAGCTGCCTCTCCTTCCGACATTAGGAGTCGATCCGGGACATAGGATCCTTCACTGTCCGCACTCGCATCATCTCTCATCCTGCTTGGGCTACTCTGTCCAGCTTGTGTCCCTCCCTTGCTCCTGCCAGAGCCCACGCTCCCACTTGCAGATGAACCCTCAAACGATGGATCGAAGCGATTCGCGCGACCCACGTTCAATCCAAGCACGAGCCCGGAGCTCGACCCAGTTTCAGCCTGCTGGGATAGACGGTGCGATGAATCTTGAGACTCGTCCATGCTGGAGAAGTGCCTCCTGGGAGAGACAGGAGCCTGAGCAGGAGGTCGATTAGCAGAGCTCTGCAGCCCCCCTGTCGTGTACGAGTCGATGCTGCTTGGGCGGTGAGTACCATCAAATGCTGATACGCGACCTTGAGGCTACGGTCCGCCACGCATACTGACGGACGATTGCAGCAGCCCGCTCCCGCTGCCGCTCCCGCTACCGCTACCGCTGATCGCACCCACATCATCAACGAGAGTCAGGTAGGAAGTGTCGCTTGGTAGGTGGTCCCGCAACGGCGGCGTTCGTTCAGTTGCTGGCATATCAGGTGAAGCAGGGGCCCGCCGGATTTCTAGTTGATCCTATCTCTGGGCTTGGGTATTCTGAGTGTTTGTTCTCGCAGTCTCTAGTACACTAGCGGGCGACACCGCAAACTGTTGACGTACTACGGATCCAGAAGTGTCGCTTGAGGAGCAATTTTGCCTGCTCTGGCGCTCACTTAAATCCTATGCGCTACTTACACGCTCTTGTATAGCTTCAGCACCGGCAATCTACTATTGGTATGATGTGTTTGGCTCAACAGCCGCACGAGGAGTTATCGGAACTCGGACAACGTTCCGGGCGAAGTCAGCACTGCTGACACTGTAGCCGGCGGCTGTATCCTCTGCTTCATGCCCCCTTATTGTTAAGCTGGCTATGCTTTTGCTTGATAGGTGCTATCTTCCATTTCGACCGCGAGCAAACATCCTAGCACTTTCGATCGCCTCCCGAAGTGCTGCAGAGGCCCCCGTTCTACTGCGCGATGAGCCTCGACTGTAGTAAGATTTACTCTCATGCTCCCCAGACTATGGTGGGGTGACGCTAGGTTCTATTTCTTGGCTGGGAGTCCTAGGGATGGAGCGCGCTGGCAACGAAGGTCCTGTAAGCTTCACCTGCCGTGTTGATGATGTATCTACCACTGCTGCACTGCTGCGCGATTCCTCATGCCGCAAATCTGGTGCAGCTGCAACATCACCTGCGCCAGTATTGTATTCTAAGCTTCCAGTCGCGTGAGAATCTGTTGTTCTCGATGGATTCGGTGTTTTCGGAGTTGGGGGTATGAGGCTCGGCCTCCGTTGCACGTATGCCCTATTGTAGGGCGCACGAAGCAGACTTTCTGCGTCGTCCATCATAATTTCCAGTGAATTTCGCTTAGCATGATGCATTTGTCAGACCTCTCTAAGATTGTTTGATTTGTGAGAGGAATTTGGAGCGGTTGCTTGCGACGAGGTGGCCGCCGGGAATTTTGCGCCACGCCGCCGGCGGTGGTCGCAACTGCCAACTTCTACTGCAACTTGAAGTTTAGACATGGGTTTGATCCAGGCGCTCCAGAATGAATGGGCCGATAAAGGAACGCCACGCATTATTTATTGCAACGTTGAAGCACCGTAGTACAAAAGTTCGTTTCAGTTTCAAGCTAGGTTTATGTTGTCGGCCCGTAAAAACAAATCGCTCATTCTTCCGATTCCGACTCCAGATCTTATTGATCCCGAAGAAAGCGTGGATCCAGCAAAGCAGCATGCTAGACCAATCGCAGTTTGCCGTGAAGTTATAGCCATGGGCACCGTTTATGTCGATTTATCCGGACGAGAACCTCAGCTTGAGCACTCTTTGCGGGATACCCTTGGATGCTTGATGGAAATGGATCTGCCATCAGTACCGCCAGCCCGTTCGTTCCTGTATCTAGCTGCGAGCATGAGCTCAGAAGGAGTAAGATGTGTTCATTCATGGCATCCTATTCGAGGTGCATCTCGCGGGGTGGGAGGCCAATATGGGCTCGGCTTGCAGTTAAAAAATGTTGTATTGGTGGTCAGCACCGTGCTTTTGCACTCTGACAGCTCCAGTATACGAGATTTCCTCATCGCCCATTTGCTAGATGACGCGTATGATTAATGACAAAGACAACTCACTGGATCCCTGTACCTTTGCAGGCAACAGCGCTCGCGCCAATGTCGTGCGACTTATTCCATATGAAGAGAAGTCGTTCGCCTCTGTGTGTGGATGCCGGAACTAGGGGGGCGGACCTTGCAAGTCAGTGCAGGATGCCTCGAGTATGATCCTACAAGTGGGATGGACCTTGCAAGTCAGTGCAGGATGCCTCGAGTATCCTAGGTATTGCTTCGTCACCTCTTGGATACATGCTTTCCAATAGGATTGGACCTGCTTGCTCGTGCTACCAGAATGGGGAGCAAGCCCTGGTCTGGTTAGTAAGGTGCGACTGGTCTCTGCGAATGTACTCGGGACAAGTGGACAGAGAGTGCACAATTGCTACTATTACTTGAGTCGGGGAGCATGGCAACATAGGGAGGCACCGGAGGAGTTCATACGTGACCAATCTGTTTTCCTTCCATGGTAACGGCGGTCGGACAGGAGCCAGGCAATGGGCTCGGCTTGCAGTTAAAAAATGTTGTATTGGTGGTCAGCACCGTGCTTTTGCACTCTGACAGCTCCAGTATACGAGATTTCCTCATCGCCCATGCCCAGCTCCATTCCAACATACGCAAGCACATGTTCCATGCTCAGCTACAAAATCGTTCCATGGATTGCGTCTTTGTGTACATGGCATCACATCACATCACATCGTATCACAAAACCTTCTTACTTATCTGCCCCCTGCCAGGAGGAGTGGTGCGGCTCAGCCATTGCGATGTAGTGTTGCCCTGGGAGGCTTATCTGCCCCCTGCCAGGAGGAGTGGTGCGGCTCAGCCATTGCGATGTAGTGTTGCCCTGGGAGGCTCAGCGACGTCGTAACAGCGAATACCTCGGAGAGAGCGTCTACAAAGTCCGATGACTTAGCCCGGGGTTGCAACAATTGGAGTCGACGACTGCATGGTTACTCCCCCAGCAAATCGAAATCATCTAGCTTGTCGTTGTACTTCTGAACAGTTCGCTTAATCTTCGAGGTGTCTACCCAAGTGACGTAATCTTCTAGTAGTCGGGTGACCAAGTATGCTGGGTCTGTTACAACCTCGGGGCCAACCCTAACATGACCCCCTTCGATAAGCGTTACTGCTGCTTTCATGTTCTCTGCCATCTTTAACCTGACCAAAACCGTCGATAATCTTCTTCGGCAAAAGGCTGAAACGCTAACCTTATCTGCTTTAGCCAGACTTTTAGTCTGGTCAATCAACCCTACCGAGAATAGTTTCTCGAGCAAAGCATCCGTTGTTGATATTCTAAACTTGCTATCGGCATTCAGCTTTCTGAGTTTTCTCGAGATTCTAGTCACGATGCCGACCAATTTATTGTACCTACGATTAGATAAAAGGCAGAAGATTTGATTCACGATTCAGGTTCTGTTACGGGTGCACATTAGCCTCGACGCAACAAAATAATCTTACTTCACGTAGTCCTCTCTATCCTGTATCAAGTATCGTCGCAACACCTGGACCTCTCTAATATTCTTGTCACTCTTCCATTGGAAAAAATCAACCTTCTTGAGAAGTCGCTTCTCATGGTGCTTGAGCTTCCGGCTTGCCATGCTGTCGTTAATGTTGGTTGATGGTGGGCTAAAACTAGGCTGCGGTATTCGGATAGATATAGCGTGTTGTTTCCGAATATTTTCTACATATTTCCCCGTTCCCCGAGTAGGATCCTGAATCTCTCCTGGATTCCTGATTTGGATTTGATCTAGATCATCATGCATCCGGCGGAAAACTGATCAGCTACCACCGAGCACAAAGGGCGGTGCGAGTTGTGCAGCATGAGGTCCCTATCAGGATGCACTTCACAAACGAACACTTATACATGCGAGCAAGACCTACGAGTCGGCGCTGCAGTACCTGCATGTCCAAAGGAGCACCATGTAGATGCAGATGCAGGGCAGATGCAGTGTAGTGCTAGCAGCACATGTGATTGAAAGATCAATGGGCTGATCCCATGCATGATGGAACGTGCTGCTGCTAATCGTTGAGGCGAAATGCGCATGAAATGTAGATCTACCTGAAGTACCTGAAGTATGAGTGAAGCACGACCTGCGTGCCTGTTGCAGAGGCCTCGTTCGTCAATTAAGAGAATCACGGTATCTTGCAGCAGCTTCCATCTTCACACATGGCAAGCATCGCTTCGACTGTGCCGGCTGACTACGTGGGGCCATTACCCGTGGGCCTTGGATCCCTTGTCGACGTAGAAGTTCCTGGTTGCCATGGGAAGCTTCACGCGGATACCGTCCATCGCCGTGGTCAAAAACACCTGGCATCCCAAGCGCGATGATTCGGTCAAGCCGGGCGCCATGTCAAGCATGTCATCCTCCTCTTCGCACGGCTCGGGCAGACTGTCGTATACGTCGTCATCGAGGATGACGTGACATGTGCTGCAAGCAATCGAGCCCTCGCAAGCTCCTTCCATATCTATGCCATGCCTATGTGCAACTGAAAGCAAATCCTGTCCTTCTCGAGCAATTACTTCTTGCTCTCGCCCATCAGAATATACAAAGTTAACAGCTACCGTGGGCTTCGAAGTATCCTCTGTGGAAATGCAAACGGATCACGATGTGTAGCAAATGATCCAAGAACCATGGTCAGAACGCAATTGCAGCTAATTTCACGATCTCACCAGCGCCGTGTCCGTGCCATCGGATCTAGGTACCATGGAGTGCAAGCGAAGCTTTTACAGCTGACCTCCACGACGATATCATTCCGCCCAGTCTAACTTGCTACCTGTATCTGGACGCAATTCGTAGCATACGAGCGATTTAGATAAGGCTTTGGCGAAAATACGAGTGTACGCGCTGCACACAAGCGGAAGTAACATTGTAAGCATCTGCACGTGGTCCAGTGTCTTCATCTTCTTTAGCAAAGCTGGTTGCAACCGCCTCGTGAACGCGAACGGCCCGTATGGAGTTAATCGCTGCGAAATCAAACCCGTGAAATTATAAGGACCACCATACACTGCAATGGCAAGAACAAGTAGGGTTCTTAGGTCGCTGGCACACTCCGCTGCTCGCATTGGACCTAGGCGCATCTAGCGACTCACGCCTGAGCTAGCGCCGCAAGCAACGGCTTGCGTAGCGGATTCTTTTGGTAGACAAGGGTCTGAGGACCCATTTTCTTGGTGAGTTATCGCTATGATGTCTGAACCGAGTCCATGCGAACGTTCCAACTTAGGATTCTACCTTATGTACCCCCAGTTCGCTTTGCATCGCAGGTGCATGAATTTGAAGAAACACCACTGGCACTCCATGGCTGGTATGTTTATTGATAGAGCTGCGCTCGAAGCCGATCCACTCTCAGTGATTGCATACAATGAGTGAGACTACTCGTTCTGATCTCCAAATGAGCCAGCAGTGCACAAAGAGTTCCGCCCATGGAATGGAACTAACGGTAACACGCACTAGTTGAGCTTGAACTTGCGGTAGGAAAAGTAACAGCAAGCTACTTTATTCATTGAATCTGCGCAGAGAGACTGATTAGGTGGACGGAGTGATGATCAACGAGGATCTCCGCACTAGACCACCGGTGCAATACAAAACGCTGCCAACGGACTGGAGCCCCGTTCGAGCGATTTTTAACCGCCTTCGCATGCGCTTCTTGGCCAACCACAGCGGATTCATTGAGCCAGGTATGGTGATGCACACTTTGTACTTTACCTGTGTACGACCTGAGGCAAGGCAGCACGGCGTTATGAAAGGTTTGTGGTAGGAGAGCGTCAAGGCTGCTGAGGAGCAGAACTTCCAGCGGATCGCCGCAACCGCATCATCTGGGGAGGTCCGCGCCGTGCTGGAGGACCGCTTGGGATTCAGGCCAGTGTCTGATGTCGGCTTTGACGAGTTCAAGTTCCAAGGGCAGCAGGTTTTCGCAGAAATTGCCGAGCGTGACCCGGAGCACGCTCGCCTCTCGATGCTTGAGCGCCGAGTCAACAGCAACATGTACTAAATGAGAATGCAAGATCTGATCCGATCGGTGGGTCGATCCATCGATGGATTGGCCGTTCATCGGAAGTGACTGGTTTCCAAATCCAAGGGAAGAATGCCACATGGACATGTCGGACATGGGGTGCAGGTGAGACGAGGCGATGCGATGCTGCGAATGGCAGCTGGGTGCGGCGACACAAAACAATCAATGCAGGATCTAGAATCTAGATAGGTTTGCTTCGGACCAGAGCAGGGCTTAGTCTTGCTCTTCGATGACAGATGACGCCTCGAAAATGACGGTGCAACGAAGGGAGGCCGAGTGAGCTATCAGACTGTTCTGTGGTGTGGCCTTCATCTTGTGGTTTGGGGTCTGATGTGGCAACTGCGGATCGATACGGATCATCTGTAGATCTAACGCGCCGGCGGGCGCTTCAGCAAGGTGCATCGTGTGCAAGTGCATGCTTATGTGGCAACCAACGGAGCGCTTTTTCCGCAATATAACCAGCAAACAGACTGAATCTTGCACCATCCTTTGCTTATGCAATCCACTATATTTGGGGCAGCAGTTGAGAACGACTCCGAGAGAATTAAGGAGTTGCTGAGCGAGGACCCTTTCATTGACTGCGGTGACAGGAATGGTTGCACTGCTTTACATCTGGCTGGTGAGTCCCTACGCTGTCTTACAAGCATTGTATCAAGGAATGACTGCAAATCTTTAATTTTCGTCGTGATGCAATGCGCCCCGGCTAGCTTTCCTGCATGCTACCACGGTGTGTGAACGCTCCACACGATAGGATTCGAACCCCAGTATTTTCGCAGCAACGTTTGGCGCCTACGAATCAGTTTAGGTCCTGCTGCGACTTGGTGCCAACGTAAATGCTGTTGATGTAGAGAACTTATGGACGCCACTACACAGAGCGGTGTATTTTGGATGCTACGGCGTTGCTGCGCTGCTACTGCAAGCAGATGCGAATACTTCGATTGTAGACAAGGACGGGCAAACTGCAAGCGACATCCTGTCAAGTCGCTGCTCTCAGTACTTGGATCGAGCTAGAGTTAGGCGCCTCGGCCGCATGCTCGCGCGCGTCTCCCCCTACGGTTTGGAACAGCGGGAGCTCTGCGACTCCGCTTTTCTCGTGGCGGCGCAGCACGCCGTGGACCTGAGCGACCACCCCACGATTCGAGCCAGAAAAATGTGGTTGCAGCGGCCAGGATATGCATCTGCTGCTCCTTGCATCCCAGGAGGCGGGCTTACAGATAGTGAGACCCTGACCCGAAACAAGTTGAGACACGATTCGATGGCCTCCCGAGGACGCCTCTCATCAGCGGCGTGGGGGGCCGGCGCGAACCCTTAGGCGATGGTACTGGCGCTGGGTTCGCAGCGCTTCCGATCTGCCTCTGACCGTTCGGGCAGCGGCAGTCATAGCAAACGAAGAGAGTCCTTTGGCGACTCCCTGTTCGGGTCCGGGGTTGCAGGACCCTCAGACAGCCCTGTGAGGGGCAGAGGCAGCGGCAGCGGCAGCAGCACATTTGGAGTTGAGTACGATGACGACGAAAGCGGTGGGATGGCGCTTAAAGCTGCTAGAGCAGACGCCGTGGGATGGGCCTCCGACCAGGTGGCAGGTTATTGCACGGTGGTGCAGGCATGGGGGAGACACAACTTGCTGTCGATGGCAAGGGGGGGGTCCCAGTTCAGGCCCTGTCTGCTCTCCGGTGCCAGCTTCGCTTTGCACGGCCGTCGCGTCGACAGTCTCTCGGCAGGGAGGTCCCATACCCTCGCTGTCTGCAGCGATGGCACTGTGTTTGCGTGGGGGGCAGGTGGGCATGGCAGGCTAGGGACCGGGTCGCGAGGAGACGCCCCTGCACCTGTGGAGATACGGGCATTGGCTGGACGGCGAGTCTTCCTGGTGTCTGCTGGTGGGGAGCATAGCCTTGCCGTGGCCGGCGACGGCAGTGTGTTTGCCTGGGGCAGCGATCAGTTCGGGCAACTCGGCCGCGGAGGGAGTGCGAGCGGAACGGATCTTCTATCGCCGCGGCGCCTCTAGGGAACCATGAAGAAGGTTCGATTTGGTTCTGTGTCTGCGGGAGAGCGGCACAGCGTATTTGTGGCGATCGATGGCCGGGCCTGGTCGGCAGGCGACAACACGGCCAACCAGTGCGGCCCATCGGATTTCGAGTCAGCCGGCGGTGCGAGGGCGGGACTCGGAGCCGGATATGCAGGCGAGTCCGGGCGCTCACCCGGGAAGCCACCTCGACGTCCCACCCGTAGCGGCAGCTCCGACGGGACCCTAGCTGGGTTGCCGGTCAGGGCACCAGGTGGTGCGAGCTGCTGCTTCACGCCACGACGACTTGACGAAACCATCAGTCTGTACTCGACGGGGGGAGGACGGAGGTAGACGGATGGACCAGGTGGACCTGCTGCGGGCAGCTCAACCCAGGTCCGATAGGCAGTTGCTGGTGTCCAGCATACGGTGATTCTGACTCACAATGCGGAGGTGTGGGAGCTTGGCTTCGGTCGGGCCCCAAGACGCATGGTGCTGGATAAGCGGGCTGCTGCAGACGAAGACATTCGTCTGGCTTTCGATTGGTATAAGCCTAGACCAAGTACGTCGTCTGAGATGCTAGATCAGGCGGGGAGGCTCGCAGGCTTCGATCGGACTCTCAGGCTCGCTGGAGGGAGCACTGATGGAGGAACAAGGGGCATCGGCAAGGTGCGGCGAGCAGGAGGCGGTTCGAAAGGGAGTAAGCGTAGCAAGGGCTAGAAATCTAAGTCCAAGGGCTAGCACACACACCAGGCGTCACCATCCGGGAAGGCGATGCGCAGCCCGAGGCAGCGAGCTGCGACGAGCTCTCCTAGCCTGGGGATGAGTTCTCTGGGAGGCATTCCTGGGCTGCCGACCATGCGACTGCCGCCTTCCAGGGAGCGGAATGGAGGTGCGGGAGTTGCGTCGCAGGCTTTGAGCGGTCGCAGGAAATAGAGCGGTGATGGAGGCAGTGACGGTGGGATCGAGCGATTTCTGAGCGGGTCGAGCGATGGATGGCAGCGGAGTCTAGGGGAGGATGCCATGGTCATGGCCGTGGCCGTCGGCGCGAATCATTCCGCAGCCGTGGACAGCGATGGACGCCTCTGGACGTGGGGCAGAGCAGGACCATGGCTGGGCCACGGCAATGGGAGTCGCACGAAGCGGGGCAAGTCCAGTGACAATCATACCAGTCGTAGGTCGAGATCGGGCTCTCGAAGCGGCCTCTGGGGAGGTCCGGGTATCCATGAACCCAATGGCGACGAATCGAGTGTGACAATAGCATTGGGTCCACCTGCTGCTCGCCGCATCTATTGCCCAGCAATGAACAGCAGGAAAGTAGTAAGCATTGCTGCCGGGGATGGCCACACGCTAGTAGCTACTCGCGACGGGAGGGTCTTCGTCTGGGGTCAAGGGGAATCGGGATGCCTGGGTCTGGGGACAGATGTTCAGGTAGCTGCTCGGCCGACCCAGGTGCCTGGTGTCTTTAGGGCAGCTGTGGTAGAGGCAGGACCGCAGCACAGCGTTGTCATTGCTTCGCTTTCCGCCCCTCCGCTCTTCAGTCCGGCGCTGCCCACGGTGTCTCAGATGGAAGCAGAGTCCGATGACGTAAGGCTTGCTGTGAGGTAGCTGCGGGCAGGGGAGATCGAGGCAGCATCCGGATAGGCAGCTGCCGCTAGGTGGCTCTTATACGACGACAAGTCGGCTGAGGCGTAGCCTGAGCAAGATGCAGCGGGTGATGCTGCCCTGCAACTCGCAGAAACACGCGATGAAACTGTAGCACGTGTAGCAGATCTGAATCCGGACGCAGTGCCAAGCACCGATATGCAACCACCCCCCATGGATGCTGGCATCTTTGAGCATGCGCTGCTGCAGGGTGCCACGGTCGGAGGACGCGAGACAGATGCGCTTGCTCCCGCTCGATCCTCGAGTGCTCTGTTGGATTCAGATTCTGACGGGAGTCAGAGTAGCGATGAACAAGGGCTCAACACCAGCATACAGTCGCATGCTTCTCTGGTGAAATCGCAAGAGAGCGAATCAGCAAGCGAGAAGAAGCAGCAACAGCCTAGAGTAAACCACCCATCGGCTCGCATTGCTGGTGGACTTGGTTGCATTTTCGGGCCCTGGACGGTGTAGGCGATCCCAAGCCTCGCTTCACTTGCCGAGGTCGCTGCCGGCCGCTGCATTGACCTCGAGAACGCTGCCCCCATGATGGCCGTGGCGGAGTCCCTCGGAGCTGCGCAGCTTGCTTCAGCCTGCGGAAGCTACATCGCACAGAATGCCGACTTTATCCTACTGTCCTCCGCGACGCAGGCGGTCAAGGCAAGGTCTGCACTGGCAGAGGACGGGAGCAGCATGCTTGGCTCTCGGTGGACCTCGGAGCAACAGAGGATTGGATTTAGCGTACAGCGGCAGCAGAAGCATGCAGAGGTGATGCGCAAGTTCAGGATCCTCCAACTGCAAGAGCAGGCTCTCGCCTCCACGCCGGAGGGACGAGCGGCCAGGATGGCGCAGCTTCATCCAGAGTGGGAAGGTGAGGATGATACTGCGCACTGGTTAGGTCTGGATACAGAGTTCGCGGGGGCGACGCACACATCCCGGGCACCTGCTGCAGGCGATGACCTCGGCATGTCGAGCGACGAGGAGTAGGAGTAGAAGCACGCTGGGGGTGCGGGGCCTCGACAAAGGAAGCATCGACCTGTTGATCTGACTAGACCCCCAGATCCCCTCTAGGCCACTCCGCAGGACGACAAGGCGGCCAAGGCACCTTCCCGCAGTGCCGATGGGTCTCGGCCGACCGTACCCCCAGCGCTTGGTCGAGTTTCGCAATTCCTGGTTGGGCTCGAGTCGTCGGCGCCTGCAGCTGTGCGAGCAATCGTGGCCCGGGCATTGCACCTTGATCGTCTGGGTGAGGAAGACATGAGCTTGTTCTCCCGCGACAAAGCCGAGGCCATCGCCAGGTCCATGGAGGACACGGGGCCTGTGGCCGGGGGAGGAGGTAACGCGCTTTTGAGGCAGCCTTCTGTCCGGTCGCAAGTGCTGGGTGCTCTGCCCTCCGAGATTGCGTTTGACGTGGTGAGACTGGTCAGGAGAACGAAGGTGCTGAGGCGGCGGTTGTTGCGTTGGACGGAAGGTGCCGTCGTGGAGGCGGAAAGGCATGCGCTGACAGAGAGCGGGAGGAGAGCAGCAGCTGATATACTGGGGCAGAGGGCAGATGCAGCGGGGCTTGGACGGAGCCGCGGTGGTGCTGCCACTAGAGGACCGAACCAAGGGAGCCCCGAAGGGCGCTCACATGACACGAAGCGTCGCTGGCTGGTCCATTCTGAGCTCTGGTCGATTGCCCCTGTGATCAGGCGACTGGATATCGTTCTGAGGACGATGTTACGAGAGGCGGGCGTGGCGACAGCTGATCTCGGGGATCCAGTAGGCGAGGATGAGGGGCTGCGCTCCAGCTTTAGGGCTTCATCAGGCCCAGGGATTGCTGGTGCGGCCGGACGTGGCAGCACCTCTGCGTTCGCCGAGGATGCGATGGAGCGAGCGGTGCAAGCAGCTACCGATTCAGCAGGTCACAGTGCCGGTTTGATCGCGAGGGCGGTCTGGCACTCTGCTCGAGCTGTGGACGGGTTCGATCGACTGGGGACATGCGGATTAGGAGAAGGGCGCTTCGAGAAGAGCTCTGATGCAGAGGGCGATGGTGAGGACGCCAGTGGTGGCATTGCAGCCGGAGGCAAATGGAGGGGTCACCATGGCGGAGCGCGCCCCCCTGTGGTAGATGATGATCTGCGTGCAGCATTGCAGCATAAGCAGCCAAGAAGAGTGCTCGGATATGATGCCGTGCGGGGAGGCAGGGCATTGCGGTGCAAGGCAGTCCTGCGGCCATAGGATCTCATTGCAGGCGATCCTGGTCCAGCGGCAGGGTAGGAAGCAGCACCTCGTGCAAATACTGCGAAGACCAAGGAGCAGGCAATCTTACATGGATCCGGGGGTGACAGAGAGAAGGTGCCGGTGATAGCTGAAGGGACAAAGGCGCCGCCAGAGGCTCAACCGACGTTCACGCCACCGTATGCAGCAAATACGACGTAGCGTACTCAGCAGCATAGCCTCTCCGTAATCGAGCCCTCTCCTGGCCAGCCAGGCGCAAAGACGACGTAGGAGCCACGAAGTAGCAAGAAAAAACGCAAGCGCAATCGCAACAAGAAGAGGACGGGATCCATCGACGCTGGCGTTGATTCCCGAATGCCGGTCGACCCCTTGCTAGGGAAAGGCTCGACTACGGGCACCATGAAGACCGATGCAAAGCTACCCACCCCGAATCCTCGCAGCCCTAAGGCTCCTCCAATGTCGCCAGGCAGCCAGGCAGCTTCCAGAGCTGCCCCTCTAAGCCTTCTGCAAGGATCTCCTGCAGCAGAGAGCCGAGAGTCGAATCATCGAGAGTCCAAGCACCCCAGATCGCCTCTGCTCTCTGCAGTACCCGCAAATACTAGCGATAGTAACAGGCGAGCAGCTGCTGCAGCCGTGCCTGCAGTGTCTGCGCCGGCGGTGCAAGATCTGTTTGGATTGATGGAGGCGGAGCGCAGGAGGTCGCAGGCGATGCAGGAGGCATCGCTGGCCAAGGCACGACGCCTGGCATTGGAACAGGCACAGGCAGCGGCGGCACAGCAAGCGGAGCTGGATGCGAGGTCTGCTCGTGGTTCTGCGTGGGGCCAGCAGAGGCAAGCCAAGGGCGAGCGGGGAACCGCGGGAAGCAAAGTCGGTTAGAGTCCTGTCCTGGGGCCTCGCCCCTTGGATGAGATCATGCAGGCAGAGAGGGACATGAAACGGGCTGCGGCAGCCAGGACACGGCAAGTCCTGCGCGAAGGCGGATCTGTGCGTATGGCTCCGACAGTTCGTGCTTCAGCTCCCCGCATGAGTACAAAGTGGGGAACATCAATCAGACAGGCGGTGCCTTCGTACGGTTCACTCGGGATGGCAGGTGCCGGGGGCGGTGCTGGGGGCGGTGCTGGGGGTGGTGGGTTCCCGTCACTGGGGGGTACTGGTGGCCTGGATCGAGATGGTCTGCAGCATCAGCTTGCTCAAGCTAGGGAATAGGCTCAGAGTGCGGAGCAGGAGCGCTTGCTGCGGGCAAGGGAAGACGCGCAGCTTGAGGCTGCGCTCGCTGCCTCCCTGCAGTCGGTGCCCGATGGGGCGGGAGGTGGCGGTAGGGGTGGGGTTGAGCACGAGTCTACCGGTCAAGGACGGGGACGAGCCGAGGGAGGCGAGAAAAAACGAGGAAGAGGGAGGCGGGGCGGCAGGGGTGGTGGGAGGGGTGGCCGGGGAGGCGGTAGGCAGACCCGAGGCAGGGGGCGCGGCTGAGTGTAGACAGAAGAAGCACACGTTCCAGAAGGTGAAATAGATCGATGTTAGGCAGAGCAAGACATTCCAACTTCTAGTGTTTGATGCAGATGCGCAGCACCAATAGGAGCAGCCGGATGGAAGTCCCATCCCTTCTACTCACCGTCCTCCTCCTCCACCTGCTGCAGCCGCCTTGCTCTTGAGGTGTCTCACCTCGACCGTCTTCCCACTCGTGATCTTGCCCCAGCCGATCAATCTCCAATGCTTGTCTACCTGCCTACTGAGAGCAATCTTGTCTCCTGGCTCGGCGCACACTGGCAGTGTCAGGGATAGTGTCGCGATGTCGCCCTTGACTTTGCCCACCCTCCCCGTCGTGCTCTTGGACCCTACGTTCACCATCAGGCTCTCTTTCTTCTCCAGCTTGCGGATCTTCTGGTCCCCACCCTCTGCGGCTCGCACGCCCAGCAATCTTCGCAGCAAATGGTACTGCACCTGAATCTCCTCATAGACCATGGGCAAGTTGCCCCGGTGTCCTAAGACGTGACCCACTAGTCGGTCTGCCCGAGTCAGAGTGGGATCAATGTTAGTGCCTACACCGATGAGTCCACCGGGCACCGCGTACTGCAGCTGATTGTTCTCTGCCTTAAGGTCTACCACGGTGCTCATGATGGGGGAACACACATTCTGCTTAGTCGTTGGATCTCTCCGTACGAGCCCGGGCAGGATCTCGATCTCGTCACCCAGCTTGAGGACCCCTCTGAGGATAGAGCCGCCGGCCACACCGCCCTCCATGTCCTCGACCCGGTGACCGGGGCGGTTGACGTCGAAGGATCGGATCACGATCATTCGAGGGCTCGCGGTGAAGTTCCGCACCGGCAGAGGCACCTTCCTGGCGAGGTACTCGCATACTAGGTCGACGTTGTAGCCTAGCTGCGCTGAGACAGGGAGGATCGGCGCGTTTTCGGCGACGCCACCGTCTAGGAATCCTCTAATCTGCTGGTACTGCTCTTTGGCCTGTTCCCTTGTCACAATGTCAATCTTGTTCTGCAGAACTATGATCTTGTCGAGCTGCATGATCTCCACGGCTGCCAGGTGCTCCTGCGTCTGGGGCTGGGGGCAAGGCTCGTTTGCCGCGATTAAAAGAATGGCTGCGTCCATCACTGCGGCTCCGTTCAGCATGGTTGCCATGAGGATGTCGTGGCCTGGGCAATCTACGAAAGAAATGTGCCGCACAAGCTGCATTGTCCTGTCTGTTCCGTCTTCCATGGGGTATTCATCCGGGCTGTTGCTTCGGCCCGACGCGTACAAGTACGGAGGTGCACTAGACCTATAAATTTTAGCGTTAGCATACCCAAGCTTAATCGTGATATTCTACGCGAGCTCGTCCTTAAATCTGACCGTCTTCACGCCGGAAAGGGCTTTGACAGTAGTACTCTTGCCGTGAGCTACATGGCCTACTGTGCCGATGTTGATGGTTGCCTATCTCGAGATAATCTCTGGCGTCAGTGGTGTCAGTGCAGCCACGTCAAGCTTCTCTAGGTTCTGCTCCCGAAGGCCCTGCAAGGAGCGTGAGCAAAGACAGGCGAGAAAGCTGTGTTGGCACGCTTCACTCTGGTTTCCAACCAAGTGGGACGGTTATCGCACAAATCAGCACATGGACGTGCATCTTACGGTTCCATCTGGAAGAGGGGGGCCTTGGGCTGCCCAGGGATGCAGCTTATCAGCATCAAAATCTGGGGGTCGAACGCCTGCTGCTGCAACAGCAGACCCAGTCGTCATAGATGATTTCATGGAGCCTTCAGCCGGGCTTGCATCATCATGACCACTATATGCAGACAATGCTTTCAATTCGGCGCCTGGATCAGACATAGAACGCACGTTCTTTGTCAGAATAAAACAGTCAAGGTTCCCTTGGGACTTTAACCATTATTTGTAATGAGTATATTCGCGTGGATCTGTGATTCTTCAGAATTTCTTCTGCGCACACGCCTCAAACTTGAATATCAGGAGCTGAACTGGCGGCAAAACACTTTATAAGACTTAGCTCAGCGCACTCACGGCCGCGACTTCAGCTTGGCGGACGTGTATTTCGCGCTGGAACCTCAGCTGCGCAGCCCTGGCGAGCAGACTTCGCGGCCTGCTCGCCGGGCGTGGCCCAACCTTTTTTCGAATCTCGCGATCTAGACGTATCATAGCCTTCTCAGGATCCTTAACCGCAGGAGCTATCATGGCAGCACCTCCTTCGTCTCCTATGACCCGATTTGGTGCCTTTTGGCCCCTAGGGAGGCGAGTTGCCTGGAACCGAGCCTCAAGGGTGCGGGCAAATGGGTCGCTGCTTGGATCTCCCACGAGCAAGCGAGCACTGGCTCGAGCACCTGCTCTATCACGTGCCTCGCTACTATGGCCAGCCGCATCACTTCCCGCCCTTGCTCGTCCTCCAGTCTGCGTGCTGGCGAGGGCCAGAGCAGTTGCTTCTGGTGCGAGGTCCACGGCTCGAATCCCCTGCGGACTCGGCGGGCGCTGCGACTTGTCATAGAGAGAGTGAGCGAAATTGTCCGATACGCCGTAAGATGGTAGCTCCCCACGGCCCAAACCAAGGATTCCAGAGCGCCGCGGGGCGTTTGGAAGACCATCCAGGGCGAGCAGGCGAGCACGAGCAAGTGCTCGCTTGGCTCCTGGAGCCTCTTGTCGATCTCCATCAGCAGACTGATGCTCGCCTGCAAGGATGGTTTTGTGCAGCTGAACGCCCTCGTCATCTCTTGCCGGACCGAGGCTACACCTTGCTTGCCCATCAATGGCGCGATAGAATCGCAAAGCCGTGTCGCGCATCGCACGGTCGCCTTCATGAAGCTGCGACTTGCTCGCTCCATGGTCGATGAACTTTCGCCGGCGGTAGGCATCACGATGTTTGCTTGCATCATACGCGCCAGTAACTACATTAAAACCATTACGCTGCGAATGTTAACCAACATTTGGGGTCAAAATACAATGCCATTGATCCGCAAGGGAGAGACTCAGATCGATCCAGCCCGAATCCGTGACAGAGGGTGCTGGTGTTCTTAAATATGACTTTGATGGCAATGGGACACGCCTTACATTTTCCCTAGCCCGAACTAGTTGGCAGCGCTTTTCGTCATGCTTAACCTTCTTCTCTAATCGATTTTCAACAGAATCGCGTCTGGCTGCAATCAAGGATTTTCCTGCACCGCTTCCGCGGGTGAACCCAGGTCCAAACTTGATATTTGATCCGTCTCCAGCGTGATCTAGGTTCCATTGCTGCTCTATGCGCTAAGAACGAATGAAATCACACTGTTTATGCATATCAGGGGCTGGTATTCGTCGTTTGCCGAACCGGTACTCGCCATCCAATCGGTCGTGCTTGCTGCTATTGGCGATGCTTCCGTTGGGTAGTCCGCCTGTTTCAGACTACAGCCTAGTAGCTTGATCTAGGGCGAGTCCATTAGTCCCACTAGATGCCATGGATGGGCACTAGTAGCTAAGTCGTTGTAACAGCTGCTATCCGTTCGCGGAGTCCCTTTCGCAAGGAACCTTCGTGAACGTTTGAAGCATGTTCCTGGTTGTTGCAAACTCCACAGCAACTGCCCATTTGGTGCTGCAATTATGGATCCTGTGTAGATGCCACAAGACCAAGGTCGTACAGGTCGAGATAATGATGTTGATTCACCTTGGAGTTGCTGTATTTGCCTGGAAGAAGCGGTTGATCCTGTAGTAACTAGATGTGGGCACTTGTACTGGTAAGGTACGTTTCGGTTTTGCGCTTAAATTATGCTCCTATTCCCTCGATCATGTGGACCAGTGTGAATATAGTCTATTGAAGTCGCAGCTGGCCCTGTCTTTATCGATGGCTGGAGCGTGGACATGAAAGCTGCCCAGTTTGCCGGGCCCACGTGTCTCAATCGAACGTAATTCCAATAAGTGGCCGCGGAAGGCTGGACCGCACCAACAACGAGGCAAAGACTCAATCACCTAGGCCCAGCAGTCCAACTGTGCCTTCACCAGGCGACCACATCTCTTCAGCAAGTGGTTCTAGCGTAGAGGCCAGCGAGCAGGCGCCAACGACGCCGTCTGCGGGCACGTCTACTGCCGCACCAGGGGACGCTACCGACCAGGACGTCCCTCCTCGTCCGAGAGGAGACTATGAGCCAGCGCCTCCACGAGCTGGTGCTGGCACGGGGTCACCATTCGGGTTCGGTGGGGGATTCAATCCGTTTACTGGTGGTGGTGGTGGTGGTGGAATAGGAGGAGGCGGCGGCGGCGGGTGGCAATTCGGCGGAGGATTCGGCCTGTTCCCTAGTCTATTTGGCATGCAATTCTAGGTCGGAGGCAATGCAGGTGGGGAAACAGGAGCGGCTCCTAGAGGCATTCCGAGGCCCGGGGCGTGGGGAGGAGGAGCAGGAGCAGGTGGGGGTGGCGGTTTTGGAGGGCGAGCCCCCACCGGGGGGGCTATGGGCATGGGCATGGCTGACACAGGGGATGCGGGTGAGGGTCCCGCGAGACAACAGCAGCTGTTCCTGTCTAGGGTCGTCCTCACCCTCGGACTGTTGTTGCTTCTATATCTCCTATACATATGATCGGAATAAGATGATATAGATCGTCGTTCTCCAAAAGTCGTGACCCTTGGGACCAGCTTGTGAGTTGTTGCTTGAATGCGCAGTATGTGTGTGTGTGACTGTTTCAACTGAGACCAAAGCTTACTGCAGAACTGAGTGTTAAATGCTAAGCACTACAACACAGCAACCCGTACAGTTGAAAAGCCTGATCCTATCATCATAAATGTAGCACCACGCTCGCACCAGCTTATCAGCCCAGGTGCGAGCAAACACACATCCACAGCTTCTCGGAACCGTCTCTTTGATTTGACACATCGCATTTCATTGCCCTGGATGACCCGACCCCTCCAAGAGTTTAGCGTGTTCTCCGCTATCGGTGTCACGCCTAGTTCATTCGGTTTTGTCAGCTCTATGCGTTTGCTGCTATGAGGAAAAGCGTGATATGGCTAAAACTATTTTAATATTGACGCCTGGGGAGAGCGCCTCAACACTGAAAACTCCAGAATCATGTATCGTATCGGCTCAGTCAGGGTAGTAATTGCGTTCATCGGCACCTTGCGGTACACTCGCACTCGAAAGATGGTGATTGACTAGGTATCTTCATCGCCGAATACATTGACCCAATGGGAACGGGTTAACTCACCAAGGTGGCTTGACCACTGGCTGCTGTCTCCAGCGCGATATCTCCAGCCTCGCGGGCTACCTCGGCCTAAGCAAGTGTCTTTCGCAGCCAAGAATCAGGATTACTGCTACCAGGTGTTTCAACAGCACGGATTGCAGCGGATGGAACCTGTAGCTTCGAGGCTTCTCCAAGTTTCGACACTTCGCGCAGTTGCTACGGTAGCTCTTTGCTGCGGATTGAGCGCACAGAAGAAACACAAAAACGAGCGTGAAAATGCAAACCATGATATTGAGCAATAATGTCAACAGCATACGAAAATATGTTCGATGGTAGCATGGCTCACATGACCTTGCTTATCCTTTCCTAGGAACCAACAGTTCCCCCAAACTCATCTGGGCGAGTAAGTGCCACCTCCATACGCGCAAGGTCATCGTGCAAATCCTTGAGCTTGCTACTTAATTCGTCTGTTACCGATGAATCCATCAGTACTAATTCATCACTTTGTCAGTAGTTCGATTGTGATTTCCCTCCAGTAATTGGAGTCCAATTTCTTGCGGTGAACTTTATGTCACGTAATAATACATCAAATCAGATTTGGTCCGAGCCGCCACCAACCGAGGTCCATAGAACTGTGTTGGCGGAATCATGGCCGCAGCTGGCATCGAGGCGCCCGAGGTAAAGCTCTTTGGCAAGTGGTTAGTTACACAATTGCTGGTGAACGTTGAATCTCTCTAAAATAGGCTATTCAAATGAGAAAAGACGCGGAGGCCGTCAGATTGAAGGTTTCCTATCCCGTTTCATGTTTATCTAGGGCTCACTTTGGTGCACCGCAGGTCATACGAAGATGTTAAGGTAGCCGATTCTTCTATCCGTGATTGGGTGGCGGTCTCGACGACCCAGGCCAAGTTCCTGCCCCACACCGCCGGGCGGTACCAGGTCAAGCGCTTCCACAAGGCTCAGGTGAGGCATTCTTGCAATTTCAGTCTTGTAAACCGTGGTATTGTGCCCAGCCAACGAACTTGTTATCCTGATGCACGTAGCGTAGCAGATGTAGCCAAAACGCTTGAATACTGATGGTGTTGCACATCATAATCCTTTGCAGGCTCCTCTCGTTGAGCGTCTTGTTGTGTGCCTGATGTTCCACGGGCGCAACACCGGAAAGAAGCTGTTGGCTGTGCGTATCGTACAGCACGCTTTCGAGATCATCCACCTGCTCACGGACGAGAACCCAATCCAGGTGCTTGTGAACGCCGTAGAGAAGTCTGGACCCCGCGAGGACTCTACCCGCGTGGGTAAGGGCGGCGCTGTGCGCCGCCAGGCCGTGGATGTATCTCCATTCCGCCGAGTGAACCAGGCTTTGTACCTGATTTCCAACGGTGCCCGGGAGGCGTCTTTCCGCACGATCAAGACGATCGCCGAGTGCCTTGCCGATGAGGTGATTAACGCGTCGAAGGGGTCTTCAAACTCCTATGCCATCAAGAAGAAGGATGAGGTGGAGCGTGTTGCAAAGGTGAACCGCTGAGTATTGCTCTGTAGCTGTTGGGAAGGACTGCCCTGTCGTAATCATCGGCTAGGCTAGAGGGAGTGGTTTTTTCGGTGCGGTGCTGCCTCTTGGTTTCAGCTATTTTTCCCCGCAAGGGTGCAATGGTTGCGACTAGAGACAAAGAGAATTAGTGTCGAATTTTTTGTGACTCGAACGCCCGCAAACATTGTTCTACGCACTGCACACGCGTTTCGAGCACTGCCGACGGGCGGGTCGATCGATTCCAAATGCATCCCACTGTGCTGTGTCGCGCTACAGGGTGGATCTAGATCCAGGATCATCTTTGGTACCAGAGCAGATTGCTCCAATGAGTGGAAATAGGGGGGGTGCTGAAGACTCATTTCTTCTCACTGTCACACAGATATTATTTTCCTACAGTAAGGAATGCAACAATGCCAGGTGGTGCTATTTGCGTCCCTAGTGTTGCCACGAGCACTTACGTGCCGCAAACACTTTTCAATGAAGAATGCCTGCCGCAGTTGAGCCAAGTTAGCTCCGCATACACAAACCTACGCTGCTAGCAGCTGCAAAGCTCGTGCGGTGTTTCTTAGGTGAGATTTTTGCTGCTACATGTTGATGTTTATACGCAAGTGCAAGGACGTTCCAGCAGCATTTGAATTGAATTACCGTGGTATTTTTCCGTACTCGCAGATGCTGCTGTGGACGAGGCTGTCGGCTTTGCCAAGCATGCTCGTCGCAAAAATATTGCTCTCGAAGATATTATACTTCTTGCCAGGCGGCGCCCGGAGCTGCAACCGTTGCTGCGCGCAGCAAGTACTGGGGAGCTCATCTCCAGGCTATCGTAGAAACACCCACAGCCTGCATCGCCCCGCGGCGGCGCTGATGCTGTTGCAGCGCCCGAAAACCTTCGCGGGTTGGACAAATTAGCGCCATCTCCACACCTTGGACGTCGATCTAAAACGGGCAGCAGTCATATGATCGAGCTGAGCAGCGGTTCTAGCTCTGATGATGGCGGTTCCGGTGCCGGCAATGCTACCGGTAGGCCGAGGCAACGGCGGTCCAGGACCCCGTCCAATTCATCCATTGATACTGAAGACCCGGAGGATAAGCCCATCGGAGAGACCCGATCACATGTCCCTGCCCTTGCAGGGACCGGGACCGGGACCGGGGTT
>Ga0136560_1000188_pt1 | contig 27764 bp, 28 predicted proteins | sample AntRauMeHopE1497_FD_104925 | JGI IMG/M metagenome (GOLD analysis project Ga0136560, IMG submission 104925) | Saline lake microbial communities from Rauer Islands, Antarctica - Metagenome Hop E1 #497 | ecosystem: Environmental > Aquatic > Non-marine Saline and Alkaline > Saline | place... | reverse complement strand
GATGACATCATGGTTTTGCGAAAGCATCACTTGGCACTGGCTAAAGAGATGGAGGCTGGAAACCTCGTGCAGGTGACCCTAAGTAGAAAGCTGGAAAAACTTAGGGATTTTGAGGCAATCGAAGAATACGAGATACCATCTTCATTTAGCGGTACGCTGAGACCATATCAGCATGCAGGTTACAATTGGCTTCGCTTCCTCAACGAGTTCAAATTTGGAGGCTGTTTGGCAGATGACATGGGTCTGGGTAAGACAGTGCAGACCTTGGCGCTTTTGGCGTCTGAAAAAGAGAAAAACCCCGGATTTACTTCACTTTTAGTGATGCCGACCTCCCTTATATACAATTGGGAGCTAGAAGCAAAGAAGTTTACACCTGAACTGCGGATTTTGGTTTATTCCGGTACGCAGCGGATCAAAGATCCCTGGCGATTTGGAGATTATGATCTGATTCTGACTTCTTATGGTATCACGCGATTGGATATAGAGGTATTAAAGGATTTTTTCTTCAACTATATTATCTTGGATGAATCGCAGGCCATTAAAAATCCGTCAAGCAATATCTCAGCAGCTGTCATGCAGTTGAAGAGTAAGCAAAAACTTATTCTGACCGGTACGCCGGTGGAGAATGGGACCATGGATCTTTGGTCTCAGATGAATTTTATCAATCCCGGATTACTGGGAAATCAGGCCTCATTCAAAAAGCAGTTTCTCCTCCCGATTGAAAAGCAAGATGATAAAGAGAAGGCAATCAAGCTCAACGTGATGATCAAGCCATTTATCCTGCGAAGATTGAAATCTCAGGTGGCCACAGATCTTCCTGAGAAAATCATAAATGTGAAGTACTCTGCCATGACTGCGGAGCAAGAGGAGATCTACGACGAAGTAAAAAACTACTATCGGGAGAAAATCATCTCGGATATTAAATCCACCGGTAGAAATAATCAGCAGTTTACCTTATTGAGAGGCTTGACGCAGCTCAGACAAATAGCGAATCACCCTAAGCTGGTGAGAGACAATTACACCGGAGACTCTGGAAAGCTTGAAGATGTGACCTATATGCTACAATCTACGATCTCAGAGGGACATAAGGTATTGGTATTTAGTCAGTTTGTCAGACATCTTGCTATTGTAAAGGAATATTTGGACAAGGAAGGAATATCCTATGCCTATCTCGATGGATCAACGAAAGATCGGCAGGCACAAGTCGAAAAGTTTCAAGAGCAAGAGGACATTAAAGTGTTTTTAATCTCTCTAAAAGCTGGCGGAGTAGGTTTGAATCTTACCAAAGCAGAATATGTATTCTTACTTGATCCGTGGTGGAATCCTGCCGTAGAGGCCCAAGCGATAGATCGAGCGCACCGAATCGGTCAGCAGAATAAAGTTATCATCTACAAATTCATCAGTCGAGGGTCGGTGGAAGAGAAGATCATGGCACTCCAAAGCCGAAAATTGGCACTGGCAGGCGAACTGATAAGCACAGAAGAAAGCTTCATGAAGAGCCTTGGGCAGGATGATATTGCCGCATTATTGGATTAAAATAAGAAGGTATAAACTTTAAGGGAAAGGCTAAAATCTTTCCCTTTTTTATTGCATTGATTGTCAAATGAATAAGTGGTACGATCAAATTGGTAACCATAAATTATTTTTGAAAGATGGGTAATACATCCAATATTTTTCTAAATTAAAACATACAGTAGCAATACAAACCCCTTGCGCATGCCTAGAGCCAAGTCCGATACTGATCGGAAAATTTTCGTGCTGGATACTTCAGTCATCCTTTTTGCACACAACTCCATTATGAATTTTGCCGAACACGATGTCGTTATTCCGATTACCGTGCTGGAGGAACTTGATCAGTTCAAAAAAGGCAATGACACCAAAAACTTCGAAGCCAGAGAATTTATCCGATTGCTCGACAAGCTGTCTCAAGATCATATGATTCACAACTGGACGCCTCTCAATGGTAAGACCAAGGGCAACTTCCGAGTACTGATGAATCCAGATAATAAACTCAACGCCAATGAGATTTTTGGGGAGGAGAAAAACGATCACAAAATCTTGAATGCAGCACTGCACCTGAAGCAGTTTGAGAAGAATCGAAAAGTAATTTTGGTCAGTAAGGATATCAACTTGAGATTGAAGGCCAAGTCTCTGGATATCTATGCTGAAGACTACGAGACTGGCAAAATCAAGAATATATCAGAGCTGGAGAATACCGGGAAATATGTGATGGAAAATATCAATCCTGATCATATCGTTAAGCTCTACGATCAGGGTTATATCCAAGCAAAAGAGGTACTCGATGCCGAAAAGCTAAAAGCCAATGCTTTTTATATCTTAAAGTCCGATAAGAGTTCGGTGCTCTCCTTCTACAACTCACAGGCTAAAATACTGGAGCGGGTAGACAAGCGCTTGGCTTATAACATCAAACCTAAGAATGCCGAGCAGGCTTTTGCACTTCATGCGATCATGGATCCCAATATCAAGCTGGTGTCAATTCAGGGCGTAGCTGGCACGGGTAAGACGCTACTGGCGCTTGCAGGAGCCTTGGAACAACGTAGAGAATACAAGCAGATCTTCTTGGCAAGACCTGTCGTTCCGCTTAGCAATAAGGATATTGGTTATCTCCCTGGAGATATCAAGTCCAAGCTCAATCCCTACATGGAGCCGCTTTGGGACAATCTGAAATTTATCCAAAACCAATACAAAGAGACTGATAAGGGATTTCAAAGAATCACTGAGCTGGTCAATCAGGAAAAATTGGTGATTCAGCCGCTGGCTTATATCCGGGGTCGATCGCTGTCTAATATTTTCTTTATTGTGGATGAAGCGCAAAATCTGACTCCGCATGAGATCAAAACGATTATTTCCAGAGCCGGAGACAATACAAAAATTATATTTACCGGAGACGTTTTTCAGATTGATACCCCGTATCTGGATTCGCAATCCAACGGGCTATCCTATCTAATCGACCGAGCCAAGGATCATCCGCTATATGCACACATCAAACTTGAAAAAGGGGAACGATCAGAACTGGCAAATCTGGCAAATGAGCTACTCTAAACGATAAATGGTTGAGTTTTATGTTCGTGATCAATTCAAAGTCTTGATATCTTTTTTCTATTACTGCAAAGTAGGGGATGTCCGTTGGAGCTTGGCAAACTTGTTCTTGAAGCGTAACGTCATGAATAATTTTATTCTGACAAATACGCATTACTTGGGAATCAAATAATATGCAACTCGAATGGGCATATTGGCCTGCAATAATAAAATAATTATTGAAATCCACACCTTGAAACTCTGAGAAGCATCGAAGATTTTTTTCCAGTTCAGATCTGGACTTAATGATTACCAGATAGTTTTGACCCCTCGGAGCATCCAATAAACCGCATTCTTTGGAACTAAGTCCTTCCACAAATTTGAGATCGATTGAAAACGTATTTTCTTCCGTGCAAACTTCCGTATCAAAGCTGGATTCACATCCGGTAATTGCCAACCATAGAAATAGGAGGGAAAAGGATATTCTGAATTTTGTCTTCATCAATGGGTTGTTAAGATTTAGAACTGAATTGTTTTACTGCAGATTATGCCATTTTGAATAGTATAAGCAATAAATATGTGTTCAATTTGAAAACCTATTTTTGGTTTTCTGGAGATCAAAGTATCCGTATTTTATTCAAGATTTGTAGTTATGCTCAATTGTAGCTTCTGTTCATGAATTTTTTAATTTTTAGGTTTTATTCATTCTCAAGTTAAAATCAAAAGAAAGCTACTTGATAAAGTAGCTTTCTTTTGATTGTACTAGTTTACTTTCAGAAAACTGAACTTTCTATTTCTTTCTGTGATGATCCCTTTGGGCCCAAAGTCGAATACATTCAGCACCATATTACTATAGTCAGCATGGCGAAGTACTTCTTCCCCAGTCCTCAAATCCACCGTGTAGAATCCGTCAACTTTGTATTGATTATTTGAGTGATGCATTTTGAAATAAGTGAATATATCATCAACTACATCGAAATTTTGGAACAAGATTGCAGTACCCAACGATTCGTCTGTGACTTCAAATATCAACTGATCATTTTTGTAAACCTGAAGTCTGCGGTAAGGATGAGTGTCAGTCGCTGTGGGTTCCTTGCCTAAAACACTATAGAAATTATATCCGCTCTGACTGGCGTACAAGAAAATCAGTTTGGGATCAGTACCACGGATTTCAACCTTTTCCAGATTTTCAGGAAGTATCTTAAAATTTCCGATGATCAACTGGTCTAATCTTTCCGGATTGATCGATGAATTGAAGTTACCCAGATCAGTAGATTCTCCTGTCTGTACGTTGATTGCGTGATGTTTAAATGAATTTCCACCGGTTTCATCGACTACTAATATGTTTTTGACAATATGAGACACAAGTCGGCTAGGGTTGTAATTTGCAAGTTCTCTTGATTGACCAGTCCTAATATCTATTTTCCGAAGTGCCATCCAGTCAGGATTTTGGGGATTTTCTGGGCGTGCCGAAAAAAGAAATTCATGATCTGAAGTAGCCCGAATCAGATTTCCTGAGATTTTATTTTTATCAAATAGGGTAGTCATCGAGGTGTTTTTAAGGTCAAGCCGATGAATACTATACTCGTTGTTACTTAATTCAGACAAGAATAGAAAGTCTCTGGATGGACTGAAGTCATACTCAACCATTCTATCAATTTCTAGGAGTGGTTGGAATGAAAAATCATTCGCTGAGATGTGCTGATAAGAAGGAAGCGTGTAGGCAAAACGTGTATTGGGGCGGAAGTAATCAGTGGCTTCTACCAGAAAATAATACTCTTGCTCTGGGTCAAAATCGTAAGAGAGACGTACTCTGTCCTTCATTTCTCTAAAAATACCGGATTCAAAGAAAGCTCCTTTGGATAACGTATCCTTTCCTTGCATCAAGAAAATATTTTTGAATTCATAAGTTTCGATGAGATCAAATTGGAATTCAAGAACACTATCCGAAATGGGAATGGTATGGAAATTTAAGAGATCCTCAAGTTTTTTGTGCTCTGCGGAAATAGTATTGGGGATAGGTGCTTTTTGCTCATCCACACAGGAATTAAAGATAAACAGAGAGAGGACCACCCAAAAAGTGATGTAAGCAGGTTTGCGTTTTACTAGGTTCATAGATTTATTTTTCAAACTGAATATCTAAAAATAAACTTAAAAATTGGTTTTAAATTCATTCTACTTAAATTATTTTCTGTCCGTAGTCGGAGGGAAGATGTACGCTTTCGTACATCCGTTTTTGGTTAAATGTGCCTCTTGATCAACAAACGGTATTTTTCAAGTTTGGGTCACTTTTTGGAATAGGAGTTAGAAGAGAATTAAACCAACTATTTACGCCATGACAACTTCACTATTTACTCAGAAAAATTTTTGCGCTGCATTGGGCATATTAATGGCATTGACCATTGTCCTAAAGGCTAATCAGGAAACAAAACTCGCAAAACAAAGTGCCCGATTTGAAATATCTAAACCAACTGCTCCAATAGGCAAGACCTCGCCCAGTGCGATGATGGAATTTACAGAATTCCAAAAAGTAAAACCCCAAGCATCAGTAACTATTCCGATGCTTGGGGTCTAATGAGATTCAAGAGTACCCCGTAAGGGTTAATTTGGTTGATTGTTTGATTAGATTAAAGAGGTGGATTTTATCTGCCTCTTTCTTTTTTTAACTCTCTGTGATGGTATTCAATTTGGCTAAGAAGCTGTTGTAATATTGTCTTCCGACTTGCACGACAGCACCACCTTTGATAAAAATTTCTTTTGTACTGAAGCTTTCAATTTGTCCCATATTAATGATAAAGGATTTTTGAACGCGTAAGAAAAGCTGTGACGGAAGAATTTCTTCGATTTCCTTCATTGATTTTCGGATGCTGTAATCTCTATTTTTAGTGTAGATGGTCACCATATTTCCATTGGCTTCCACATAGTACAGGTCCGAATAGTTTACCTTTTCAAAAGCATTATCAGCTTTGATAAATACTGAATCGTTGACTAGGAAAGGGCTATCCGTTGCACTTTTGACTGCGGCAGTTTCGGCGGCAGGCTTAGTACGTTTGTTGTAAAGAACTATCTCAACGATGGCATGGATATCGTTGGTATTGAAGGGTTTTACAATAAATCCTGCTGGATTGATCCGTTTGGCTCGCTCGATAATCGTCGGATCGGAATAGGAGGTGACATAGACAAGCGGTGCATCCACCATTTGTTTTACGATCTCACCCAGTTCGATGCCGTCTTTGTCACCTTTCAGCTTGATATCCATGAATATCAGATCTGGGCGGAATTTCTTAATGACCTTAATGCACTGATTGGCAGAGTTTGCAATATCAATGTTTACATAGCCCAAAAGTTCAAGAATTTCTTGAATATTTTCTGCGATGCTAATATCGTCTTCTACGATTAGGATCCGCTCTTCTTTCATGACGAGATGGCTTTAATAATATTTAGTTTTATCATTGGTTGAGCTGAAATGACTTCATCGCACCACTAATAACACAAAATTATCTGGTATTTCAAATACTTTTTTTTGGATATGAAAATATTATAGGCTCATCATTTCTTTGAATCGTGCTGCTTGTCTTCTGCTGACCTCGATTTTGTCACCACCTTTGAGCGTAACTACCAAGCCTCCGTTAAACCAAGGCTCGATTCCTTCTACCCAGCCTAGATTAATGATGTGCTTTCTACTGGCTCTGAAAAAAGATTTTTCGTCTAGTCGTTCGTCCAAGGCATTCAGCGACTTATGGATCATAGGTTTGAAATTATCAAAATAGACCTTGATGTAATTTCCATCAGATTCAAAAAGTCTGACGCTCGAAAGCTTCACGAACCAGCAACGATCCCCGTCTTTGACAAATACCTGATCATTTAGAGTAAGTTTTTTCAAATTCAAGCTCGAAGTTGCGTCTTCAGATTTTGTATACCCCTCAATCTTACTCTGAAGCCGGGTGATGGCTTCTTCAAGCCGTTTTGGCTCGATTGGCTTTAATAAATAATCTAAGGCATTTACCTGAAATGCCTTAAGCGCGTATTCGTCATATGCTGTAGTGAAGATCACATGAGGGACGTTTTCCAACTCTTCTAATAGGTCAAACCCTGTCTTTTCAGGCATTTGGATATCAAGAAATATTACATCGGGGTTGAGTTGCTCAATTTTTTCTTTTGCATCATCTACGTTAACAGCCTCCCCTACTACTTCTACACTCTCCAATTGGTTCAAAAGGGTAATTAGCTCTTTTCGGGCTAGTCTTTCATCATCGATTACAATTGCTCTCATGTTCTGTTGGTTTGTTATTCGAAGGTAACTTTTTGTTTTGGAATCTTGATTTCTGTGATTACAAATTGATTTCCGGAATTGAAGATCCGAAAGCTTGCATGAGTTCCATAGATCAATTTTAATCTTTGAACGGTATTACTTAATCCGTGTCCTTCATCTCCCTTCGATTTGAGGGAAGGCACTTGGTCAAGATGTCCGCTATTTTTCACCTGAATATACAAATCATCATTCAAACCTTCCCTGCACTTTATTTCAATCAAGCCGCCTTTGACCAAATTTGAGATTCCATGTTTGACAGCATTTTCCACAATAGTCTGCAGCATCATGGGTGGGATTTTATAGCCGTATGCCTCATCCTCAATGAGATAATGGATCCTAAGGCGCTCTTCAAATCGGATGGATTCCAGTTCCAAATAGTCTTTTACAGTATTTAATTCTTCTGCGAAATCAATTGTTTGTTTTTTGTCCATCATCAGCGAAAACCGGAGCATATTCGATATACGGGTGATTGCCGTTTTTGCCTTTACCGGATCTTCGTCTACCAGTGCTCTGACACTGTTCAACGCATTGAAGATGAAATGGGGGTTGAGCTGACTTTTCAAATGATTAAGTCTGATTTCGTTGATCTTAGCCTCATACTTCAAAGAGGTGTTGTAATTGTCCAAAAAATGAAAAAGAAAATAGAGCAAAAACCAGACAGCATAGAATAGAAATGCCTGAAATAGATTTGCCAAAATCAGCAAAATTCTAAAATCCTCTGTCGGATCTAATGTGCCGAACGCTACATTGATAAGGATCTGAGCCACCAAATTGACACAGCTCAGGGCCAACAGTGAAAGTAAGGACTGGAACAATAGCTGAGGAATTTTCAGCTTGAACCAATTATAGGTCTTCACGATGTAGCGAAGAAAATGCGTCGATACAAGATTGAAAATCGCCAGCACTACAAACGCCCAAATCTGAATGGCGGACATGCCACTCGATAGTGAAGCAAGAAATATGACGACAAAGGCGAAGCCACCCCAGCCCAAAATCTGCAAAATCCAATAAAGGCGCTCCCTGTTCATTAGGAACAAAGTTAAACTTCCATTGATCATAGGGATTTATATTTTGATAAATGGAAGAAACCCTTGATCTAATCGAGTATTATGATTTTAATTCTTCGCGGAGGAATTTACCGGTATAGCTTTTTGCGTTAGCAGCGACTTTCTCGGGTGTGCCTTGTACTACAATTGATCCGCCTTTATTTCCTCCTTCGGGTCCTAAGTCTACGATATAGTCTGCCATTTTAATAATGTCAAGATTATGCTCAATAATCAAAACTGTGTTTCCTTTGTCTACTAACCCTTTCACCACAAGCATCAGCAGCTCGATATCTTTGAAATGCAGCCCTGTTGTGGGCTCATCAAGGATGTAAAAGGTCTTGCCCGTATCTTTTTTCGATAATTCGGTGGCTAATTTTACTCGCTGCGCCTCGCCTCCCGATAGCGTGGTGGCGTGCTGTCCCAATGTGATATAGCCAAGACCAACGTCATTCAATGTCTTGATCTTACGCAGTATTTTGGGCATGAACTCGAAAAAGTCAACGGCTAACTCCACTGTCATATCCAAGACATCCGAAATGGATTTGCCTTTGAAACGGATTTCAAGGGTTTCTCGATTGTAGCGCTTGCCTTTGCAGGTCTCGCAAGGCACGTGCACATCCGGAAGAAAATCCATCTCTACCAACTTCATTCCTGCACCTTCACAATCCTCGCATCGGCCGCCTTTCACATTAAATGAAAAACGACCCGGCTTGTAGCCTCTGATCTTTGACTCCGGAAGTTCGGTGAATAGGCTTCGTATATCGGAGAAGACTCCAGTATAAGTTGCAGGATTTGATCTTGGCGTACGGCCTATCGGAGATTGATCCACTTCGATTACTTTGTCCAATTCCTTCAGCCCATCGATACTTTTGTAGGGCATCGGTTCTTTTTTGGAGTGATAGATCTCTCGGTTCAATATTGGGTATAGCGTCTCGTGAATAAGCGTACTTTTGCCTGATCCGGATACTCCTGTTATACAAATCAAGGTGCCAAGTGGTAGATTGAGATCTACATTTTTGAGATTGTTTCCCGAAGCTCCTTTGAGCGATAGGGTGATGCCTTTGCCTTTACTTCGGGCTTTTGGCACAGGTAGTCCAAGTTCTCCACTTAGATATTGCGCTGTGACCGAGGTGGATTTAAGAATCTCTTCAGGTGTACCGGCAGCTACGATATGCCCGCCATGTCTTCCTGCTCCTGGTCCCATATCAAGGATGTAATCTGAGGCGAGCATCATATCCTTGTCATGCTCGACCACCAATACTGAGTTTCCAAGATCTCGGAGACTTTGAAGTGCGTGGATGAGTTTTTCATTGTCTCGCTGATGCAAACCTATGCTCGGTTCATCCAAAATATAAAGTACGCCTACAAGTTGGGTTCCAATCTGAGTTGCTAATCGGATCCGCTGTGCTTCACCTCCCGAAAGTGTGCGAAGGGGCCGATTGAGGGAAAGATAATCCAAGCCAATATCCAGTAAGAAACCGATTCGTTTTCTGATTTCTTTCAATACTTCTGTAGCAATCAGGTTTTGCTTATCAGTCAGTCGTTCTTCTACATTTTCAAACCACTCGCCCAGAGCTCTGATATCCATCATTGCCAACTGTCCGATATGGGTATTGTCCAGCATGATGTGAAGAGACTCTTTTTTCAATCGATAGCCGTCACATTCAGGGCAAGTCTTAGTCACAGTGAATTCACTTACCCAATCCTGAATCTTATCAGAGCTACCTTCTTGATATTTTTGAAGAAAATTGATGATACCCTCAAAAGTAGTATTCCATTTTGTGCCCGGATATTTCACCGAATCTACTGCAACTTCGACTTTATCACCATTCAGGAGAATCTCCACCACATGCTCGGGCAGATCTTTGATTGGCGTACTCATGGCGCACTTGTAATGCTTTAGAATTGCCTCTATTTTTTTGAAGATCCAGATGTCACGGTATTCTCCCAGGGGTGCTATTCCTCCTCTGGTGATACTGAGTTTAGGATCAGGGATTATACTTTCTCTGGTGATTTCTTCGGTAATGCCCAGTCCATTGCACACCGGACAAGCTCCATATGGGCTGTTGAAGGAAAACGAATTTGGTGCAGGCTCCTCATACGATAGTCCAGTCTCTGGGTCCATGAGGTATTTGGAAAAATGATGAATGTCCCCAGCTTCAGCTCGAATCATCATGACTCCTTTCCCATGCTGCAAAGCGGCTTTGATGGATTGCGTGATTCGGAATCGATCCGATTCTTCTGCAACGATTCGGTCAATGACGATTTCAATGTCGTGAATCTTATATCGATCCACTTGCATTTTCGGCTCCATCTCCATAACCACACCATCCACTCTAACTTTGGAAAAACCCATTTTCCGGATTTGCTCAAAAAGCTCTCGGTAGTGACCTTTTCTTCCTTTCACAACCGGAGCTAGGATGTACAATTTTTTATCCAAGAAATTTGAAAAAAGCTGCTCAATGATCTGGTCTTCGGTCTGACGGATCATTCGCTTGCCGGTCAGATAAGAATATGCTTCACCCGCTCTAGCATAGAGTAACCGCATGAAATCATAAATTTCTGTGACCGTGCCTACAGTTGATCTGGGATTTTTGGAGGTCGTTTTTTGCTCAATGGCGATCACTGGAGATAGCCCATTGATTTTGTCTACATCAGGGCGTTCCAGTCCCCCGAGAAAAGATCGCGCATAAGCTGAAAAACTTTCCATGTAGCGACGTTGACCTTCGGCATAAATGGTGTCGAAGGCAAGAGAACTCTTCCCGCTGCCACTCAGTCCTGTTATTACGACCAGCTTATTACGGGGAATTTTAAGATCGAGATTTTTAAGATTATGCTCGCGAGCACCAAAAATTTCAATGAATTCTTCCTGAGAAGAAATGGAATTACTCATAAATGGAGGGACAATTTCAATCGGCAAAGGTACTAAATAAGATGAGGAAGGACTATGTGTAATCCAAGATGCTAACCCAAACCAAGTTCGGTTGGTTTCGATTTTGAAATTGATTTGAGAAGTTAATTCAAATCATCTCTTCACTAAGACTGGTAGAAATCGGCCATTGTGCTTTTATCGTGTCTGATTTGCCCACATCCGACTCACGGGACCACCATTCAAAGGTGACTTGCTTAGATCCGGCGTGGCATCTACTTAAACTATGTCCTGATCCATTTAAAGGACTTTCTGGATTTACATGCGCATGACTGGTGATTCAGAGCTTATATAATCTTCAGATCACTGACAACCAAAAGCTAGAGGGAATAGTAAGGTTGGAATACAGTCGGGCTATTTTTATTCCACAGCGAATAGAGTCGATGCGTAAAACAGAATTAATACTACTCTAATATTATTCAACTCTGGCAGGTAACTTTCAATTGATCTACTGACTCAAATTCCCAGTTTGAGTGGTTTGAGATAATCAGTCGGTCTAAAGCCGATAAGTTGGCATTCCTATACATCACTATGGATTATTCCGGTAGCAGTATTTCATAGGATCTTCCCTTTTTGATATTCAGGTTTTTATCCCTCAGCCAGGGGTTATATTGCTTCAGATCCTTGTAAGAGCTGCCATTGGTTTTGGCCCATTGAGCAAGATTTTTAATATCTGAATTTACTCTGATCGACTTCATCGATGGGCTTTGATAATAATCAGATGACCTGAGATTGAAACCAAATTCAGTAGGATTTTCGAAAATCACCTTGAAAGCCAGAATTCGAAACATATACCGGCTGGTCTCATCATTCAAATACAATTCATAATAGTTCCGATTCAGCTGCTCTTCCTGACGCTTTGCAAAACCAGTTTGACCCATATTGTAGCTTGCCGCTACGGCTGTCCAATCGCCAAATTTGACATGGGCTTTTTTAAGATAGCTGATTGCTGCTTTCGTCGCTTTCTCAAAATGATATCGCTCATCAACATCATTACTGACTTCTAATCCAAATTCCTTTGCGGTAGCAGGCATAAACTGCCAAAAACCTCTCGCTCCGGCAGGTGAGGCGACATTCATCAAGCCCGATTCAGCCATTGCCAAATACTTGAAATCATCAGGGACATTATTTTCTTGAAGCCACTGTTCGATCTGAGGAAGAAATTTCGATGATCGCTTCATGAGTAGGAGCATATTGGATTCCCAATAGGCATTGACATAAATCTCCCGCTCGAGACGCTCCCTGACATCAGGAATAGCAATTGGCACTGATTCACCTGCAAAGGAAAGCTCCTCAGGCAGGTCAAAAATCCGAACAGAATCTCTTAGGGAGCCCCGAGCGGTGTTCATTAGCTGCTCCGTGGCTATAATAGGTGCTGTTTCTACTGTTTTCTCACTTTTGGTAAGATTGAAGATGGTAAGCCCCAAACAGATAATTACCAAAGGATAAAGTAGGCTCAGATGAATTTTTGACATTTAGAAGTTAGGACTGAGTAAGTACTTGTTGTAAAATTCGTCGATGACTTGCACTGCTTCGGTTGCATCTTCCACTACGCTGAAAAGCTCAAGATCTACTTCATTGATGTAATGATGGGACAAAAGAGTTTTTTTGATCCAATCCACTAAACCCTCCCAATAAGACTTCCCTACCAATACGATAGGAAATTTCCCGATCTTGTTGGTTTGAATCAATGTTAAAGCTTCAAAAAACTCGTCCATAGTTCCAAATCCACCCGGAAGAACTATAAACCCCTGCGAATACTTGACAAACATGACCTTTCTCACGAAGAAATAATCGAATGTCATCAACTTGTCGCGGTCGATGTAGATATTGTTGAATTGCTCAAAGGGAAGCTCTATGTTCAAGCCTACAGATTTGCCCCCTTCCGAATGGGCACCCTTATTACCGGCTTCCATTATACCGGGTCCGCCTCCGGTGATCACGCCATAGCCGTGACGAACCAGTTTGGCGGCGATATCCTCAGCCATCTTGTAGTGTGCATGATCTCGTGGCGTCCTTGCTGATCCAAAAATCGACACACAAGGTCCGATCTTGGATAATTTTTCGAATCCTTGTACAAACTCAGCCATGACTTTAAAAATCACCCAAGAGTCTGCACTCTTGATTTCGTTCCAGTCGCGTTCTTTGAATGCACGGCGTATTTTATCCTCTGCAATTTTCTCTTCTTCGTTAATCATAAAATTTATTTTTACTTAAGAAAACGTTCTTCTTTGTGAAATGGACACTAAAATTAAGTTTTAAATATCAAAGATTGTCTAAATGATTAGAAGGCAATATAAAAAAATAAGGGGTTTTAGGAATCAAAGCCCCATAGTGCAACGTAGTTTTGCAAAATTATTTAAATATCGATGAATCTCGCAGAGAAGTCTGAAGCTGTATTACAACTATTTGTCCAGCTTGGGGAGGAATCTAAGCAATATGCGGCAGAGAGCGGACTTGGGTGTGTAACTGGGTGTGGTGCCTGCTGCGCTAATCCGAAAGTTTCAGCATCTCCTTTGGAATTTTTACCACTTGCTTTTGACTTTTTTCAAAAAGGGCTTGCCGATACTATCTTGAGTTTATTAGATTCAGAGGATGAAAGTAGTGCTTGTATAGTTTACAGAGCTCATTCTGTAGACGGGAAAAATGGCTATTGCTCCAATTATGCCAGTAGAGGTTTGATTTGCAGATTATTTGCCTCCTCAGCAAGAAAAAATAAATATGGTGCCAAAGAACTAATCATCTGTAAAACGCTCAAGGAGGCAAAATCAGAAAAATTTCAATTGGTCACACAGCGGATTAATAAAGATATGCAAATCCCGAATGCGTCAAAATATTACATGTTGATCGAGGAGATTGATGATCAATTGGCACAACAGCATGATATTAATACCGCAATAAGATTGGCTTTGGAGTTGGTTTTGCGATACAAATTCTACCAGGAAGAAGAATTGATTCAGGAAGGGTAATTTTTGTGCTCTTGGCATTTAAAGTATATTGGGCTTTAGTTTTTAAGAAAATCTTCCCGCATGCTACGAATAGGAGAAATAATAGATACAGTCAAAGGAATCGTTGAGACCAAGGTAGAATTGGTTAAACATGAGATACAAGAGGAATTTATTGGGATCGTTTTTCGGATCTTGCTCTTGACTTTTATCATCTTAGCGGGGTTGTTGGTAATTTTGTTTTTCAGTTTTTCCTTAGCTTTTTATTTGAGCCAATATACTAACTCGGCTTACATGGGATTTTTGCTTGTGGGAGCTATTTATCTCATATTGATGACACTGCTATACTATACCAGATATTCTGACACGATTCAAAAAGCGGTAGAAATTGGTCTAAGGAATTTTATTTTCAAAAAACGTAAAAGAAAAGACGAAAATGAATAAGGATCTTGAAAAGAAAGCAGAAGAACTGCAACAAACACTTTCGAAGCAATTGGAATTCATTAAGGTAGATTCCAAAGGTTTGCTGACCATTGGGGGCCTGGTTTTGGTTGGTGGTTTGTTGACTTACACCATTGTGAAGACGGGTAAGAATAAAAAACATCGAGACACAGATCGTGCTATTGAGGTACTTGAGCGAGAAGGGTTGCTTACAAAGGAAGTAGAGAAAAAGCTCAATCAATCAAATAAATCATCCTTCTGGCCAAGTCTTAGTCAGCGATTACTGATTTTGGGTTTAGCTTTCGCAAAGGAGAAATTACTTCCCAATCTTTTCAATTCCGCACCGGAAAATGAGGACACGAAAGATAAGAGTAAATAAGCTTTTAAGATCATTCCACCAAGCTTCTCGGAAAGGAATTGCCTGGCTTGTCGACCCAGAAAAAATAATTGACAACAACTCACTTGAGAGCGAATTTTCTTGGATCAAAGATTCAGGGCTGGATTTGATTTTTGTGGGAGGCAGTTGTTTGAATCAGGATAATTTCAAAGAAGTGATCCTATCAGTTCAATCTATTGCTGGATCTATTCCTGTGGTCATCTTTCCAGGCTCTCGATTACAGCTCAGCGGCGAGGCGGATGCGATATTGTTTCTATCCTTGATTTCCGGTAGAAATCCTGAATACTTGATCGGGCAGCAAGTTTCGGCTGCTCCGATGATTCAACAGATGGATATTGAAGTACTGCCGACTGCCTATCTATTGGTTAATGAGAGCGATGTAACCAGTGTTCAATACATCAGTCAGACTATCCCAATCCCAAATTCCAAACCCAAACTTGCATCGGCTACAGCGCTAGCAGGTCAGTTTATGGGCATGCGTTTTTTCTTTCTCGATGCGGGCAGCGGTGCTAAAAATCCTGTGTCTGAATTAGTAATTGCGGAAGTAAGAAAGGTAATCGACCATCCTCTTATCGTGGGTGGTGGAATCGATTCTATGGATAAACTCAATAATGCCTTTAATGCCGGTGCAGACCTTATTGTATTGGGAAATGCCGTAGAGGAAAACCCAGATTTTCTAGTCGAGGCCTTAGCTTTTAAGGCAGGTTTGAATATGTCTTTAAACGTTAATTAGAGATTCTCTTCTTCGCATCTTTCCGGCGGGCACTCCATACATCATCTTGAATCTACGACAGAAGTAAGCTGTATCTTTGTAGCCTACATCCTTCCCGATGTCTCGAATCGATTTCTTTGATGTCCTCAAAAGCTCCACTGCAGTCTCCATTCGCTGGTATTCGATGTAGTCCTGTGGATTGATACCGGTTAGCATTTTGAAATACTGACCGACATAATCCTCTGATACGTTTGCTATTTGTGAAAGTACCTTATTGGATAGATCGCCACTGAGGTTAGTTTTAATAAAATTAAAAAGATCGATCAATCTTGGATCTTTGAAGTAGGTCGCATTAGTAGAAAGTTCTTCTAGGAAAAGTCTATTTTTCAGAATGTGACGAAGAAGCTCAATCACTAAAATCTCTGTTTCAGCTTTTAATACTCGTTCTTTACCAATATAACTAACTTCCACCTCTTTCATCAAGTCCTCCATTACGGAAGAAAGTCTATCATTGAATCGAATAATGAAAGGCGGAATGTCCAGTGAATTGAAAAAATTCACTACATCAAAAACTTTGGAGTCGAAACTCATGACAGAGATACAGTCTTCCTCAGTATTCTGAATATCTTTGAAAGAAAGGCTCTGTAGATATTTCTTTTTAGATTCCTTGAATTGTGTATTTGACAGTTCGGTTTTCTTGGTGCTACTTCCAAACGTCAGCTTTGTTTTCTTTTCTGCTGGAAGAAAAAGCACTTCGCCTTCATTGAGAAGTTCCTGATCTTCTCCAAATTTTAGCGTACCATGATGGAGTAAGATTAATGTGTTTTCGGTTTCTTTGTAATCCTTTACTGAAAAATGCTTCTCAAGTCTGAAATTACTACCTCGAATAAATCTAACATTTACTGACTCAATGACTTTGTTGTAGTATTCCATCAATTAGTTGGAGGATGAGTAAAATTCAAAAATATAATTTTTCTTATTAAAAAACATAATTTTTGTATCTATTTGAGTTCAAAAATAAAAAAGGGTATAATTAATTCTAATTATACCCTTTTTGAAATATGCGTTTGTTTATCTAAGAATGCTTCTAGATATTACTATTTTTTGAATTTCTGAAGTCCCTTCGTAGATCTGAGTAATCTTTGCATCCCGCATCAGTCGCTCCACATGGTATTCTTTGACATATCCGTATCCTCCATGGACTTGAATCGCCTCTATCGTCACATCCATTGCCACTTGGGAAGCATATAATTTTGCCATGGCAGAGGCATGGGCGTAGTCCTCTCCTTGATCTTTGAGCCATGCAGCTTTGTAAACCAAAAGACGCGCCGCTTCGATGGTAGTAACCATATCTGCAAGTTTAAACTGGATCGCTTGGTGCTGACTGATTGGTTTGCCAAAAGCTTTCCGTTCTTTGGAATATGCTAAAGCCAATTCGTAAGCTCCAGCAGCTATTCCAAGCGCCTGAGCTGCGATCCCGATTCTACCCCCATTCAATGTTTCCATCGCAAAAGTGAACCCAAAACCTTCCTCTCCAATTCGATTTTCGACTGGTACTTTCACATCCGTGAACATGAGTGAATGGGTATCCGAACCTCGAATTCCGAGTTTATCTTCTTTTTTTCCTATCAAAAAGCCATTCTCACCTTTTTCCACTATGAATGCGGAAATTCCCTTGTGTCCTTTTGTAGTATCGGTCTGAGCAATGACCAAATAAATACTTGCCGAAGAACCGTTGGTAATCCAGTTTTTTGTTCCGTTCAGGATATAATGATCTCCGCTTAATTCTGCCGTGGTTTGTTGAGAGGTAGCGTCAGATCCAGCTTCTGGCTCTGAGAGACAAAAAGCACCCAACACTTCGCCGCTTGCCAGACGTGTCAAATACTTCTGTTTTTGAGCTTCCGAGCCATATTTCTCCAGTCCCCAGCAGACTAGTGAATTATTAACCGACATGCATACCGAGGCGGATGCATCTATTTTTGACAATTCTTCCATAGCCAAAACGTAGGATAGGGTATCCATGCCACCGCCGTTGTACTTTGGATCCACCATTATTCCCATGAAGCCGAGTTCACCCATTTTCTGAACCTGCTCTTTCGGAAATCTTGCTTCATTGTCACGGTCGATTACGCCCGGCAATAATTCAATTTGTGCAAATTCTCTAGCAGCTGCTTTTACTGCCAAGTGCTCTTCAGTCAATTGGAAATGCATATATTATCAATTTGGGTTTAAAACGGGATGGAAGTTAAACCAAAAAAGAAGAGGGGCAAAACTTGCCCCTCGTCAAATTTATTATTTGATCTGGATCAATCCCGATTTCCGAAGAAGATGAATACGTAATAGGCCAATGTAGCCAAGGCTGCCAATGCAGCTACTACGTAAGTCATTGCTGCCCATTTTAAAGCGTCCTTAGACATTGCATATTCATCGGGAGTGACGATATTTCGAGTTTTCACCCAAGCTAATGCGCGATTACTGGCATCAAATTCTACAGGAAGAGTGACTAAAGTGAATATTGTCATTACTCCATAAGCCCCGACAACGATATATCCAACAAGTTCATAAGGTAACCCTAACGCAAAACCTCCAAGTAGTGAGGCAATCAGCACAAAATTTAAAATCTTACTTGCACTATTTTGCAAAGGCACAAGTGTCGATCTCAGATTTAGCCAGGCGTAAGAGGTCGCATGCTGTACTGCGTGCCCACATTCGTGAGCTGCAACGGCTGCTGCAGATGCATTTCTTCCGTAGTATACATCCGGACTCAGATTAACGGTTTTGTTTTGCGGATTGTAGTGGTCAGTCAATTGACCTTCCACTGACAGCACCTGCACATCCGTGATGTTATTGTCTGCCAGCATCAACTTGGCGATCTCCGCACCTGAAAGATTAGCCTTCAGAGGAGTCTGAGCGTACTTTTTAAACTTGCTTTTCAAAGTTCTGCTAACCAGAAACCCAGCCAAAGCAAAGACAATAAAGATTACAATGATCATATTTAATTTTATTTAGCGATTTGATTACGAAATTAGGACTATAAAGGTTTTTTCCAAGCAGGAACTCTTACTAAGATGATCCAGCTGATCAACCCCATTACCAAGACCAAGATGACCTGTGTTCCATGAATGATGGCAGCAAAGATTTTCCCATCCTGTTCGGATATTCCCATCTGTATCAAAATAAAAGCCACAAGGGCGTGAAAGGTTCCAATTCCTCCCTGAACAGGTGCAATCATGCCAATACTTCCCATCACCATCACCAATAGGACTTCGCTTGAGGACAAATTGGCAGTACTTTGGATTCCCAAAGCTACAGTGATCATGGTCAGAAAATAAATAATCCAGATAGTGATGGAGCTGGCTAAGAATCCGCCTGGGTTCCGAAGTTTACCTACGGATTTTAGACCACCGCCTATTTCCCGGAAGAAATGTTGGATTTTATCAACCAGCGAATGATTTCTGAATCTTCGGAAAACCAGATAAAAGAAAAGTAGAAAGATAATCAATCCCCCCAGAACAATAGGAATATTTGAAGCCACGGCCGAACTGAGCGTGTCCAAATCTACCAGTTGAGTGGCTAGATTCAGAAACAGCTCATTTTCTACTAAGAAAGCCAGAAATATGGTGAAGATTAAAAAAAGCAAATCTACACTGCGCTCCACGATGACTGTTCCGACGAGATGACCCAAGGATACTCCATTAGTACGAGTAAGCACACCACAACGTGCCACTTCGCCGGCTCTTGGAATCAGCATGTTAACAAGGTACCCTACCATGACGGCATGAAAGGCTCTATTTGGGGAGACTTTCAGTCCTTCATCTTCCTGTATAAGTAGGCTCCATCTCCAGCCGCGAAGCCAATATCCCGAAAGGGCAATAGTCAAGGAGGTTATGATCCAAAGCCAATTACTGGATTTGACTTGGGCTATCAAACTGTCCAATTCAATATCCCGGTACAAAAACCAAAAAATCCAGCCTGCAATTCCTAATGAAATTGTAAGCTGGATAATTTGTTTCACGTTTTTCTGAATCATCAGATCAATTTGTTTTGCCCATCAGGGAAAATCAGTTTTGGGGTATAGTTTCTAGCTTCTTCGAGTTCCATTCCTGCATAGGAGATGATGATCACGATATCGCCTACTTGAGCCTTACGAGCAGCGGGACCATTAAGACATACCTGGCCTGAGCCTCTTTCTCCTTTGATGACGTAGGTCTCCAGTCGTTCGCCGTTGTTGACATTGACGATCTGTACTTTCTCGTTTTCGATCAGGTTGGCAGCATCGATAAGATCTTCATCAATGGTAATAGAACCGACATAGTGAAGTTCTGCCTGAGTGATTTTTACGCGGTGAATTTTTGACTTTAATACCTGAATTTGCATTGATTTAGTTTTGCGGCAAAATTAAGAAATAATGGGAAGGTTGTCGATCAATCTGATATTTCCGATGTAGGCTGCTACGCAAATTGAAGATTTTTGACTTGCATCAAATTCTTGATAGCATTCAAAGCTCTCAGGATGAACCAGATTGAAGTACTCGAGTCTTGCCAGCGAGTTTTCTTCGAAGTTATGCAGAGTTTCATGATGTATCTCAAACCAGTTTTTTCCGGCCAATAGTTCCTTTCTTGCACGTGATAAGCAATGGAAAAGTAGCCTGGCACTATACCGCTCTTGTGGTGAAAGCCGGAGGTTTCGAGAGGACATGGCAAGTCCGTCAGATTCGCGTCGGGTGGGAACGACCACCAATTCAATATTAAACGAAAGATCTGTGATCAGCCTTTTAATGATACCCACTTGCTGCAGGTCCTTTTGTCCAAAAAAAGCACAATGAGGTCGGATAAGGTTAAAAAGTTTGGAGACTACAATGCCTACGCCATTGAAATGTCCGGGCCTAAAAGCTCCCTCGAGTGTTGATTCTATATTTCCAAAAGAAAAACTCAAAAGAGGAGGTTCTTTATATATTTCTTTGGCTGAAGGAATATATACAAAATCGACTTTTTCTTGTCTTAATCTCTCTAAATCCTCATTTAACGTACTCGGGTAATTCAAATAATCCTCAGAATTGTTGAATTGGGTTGGATTTACAAAAATGGATACGACAGTGATATCGGATTGTTTATTGGAGGCTCTGATCAGGTCCAAATGCCCCTCATGCAATGCGCCCATAGTGGGCACAAAACCTATTATTTTTTCTGATTTTACGGCTTTAAGCCAGTTTTTTTGCCAATCAGATTGCTGGGATAGCTGTATCAATGGGATGGATTAATGAATGGGAAAATAGTGGCAAAACTATATTAATATTCAGAAATACAAGGCATTTCGGCTTTTTTTTTATATATTTGCACAGCTGTTTTTCACCTTAAACTTAATATCCGATAATTATGTCCAATTTACGAATCCTCTATGTTGCAAGTGAAATCAATCCTTTTCTAGAAACATCCCAAGTAGCTAACTTTCTGAGAGCCTTGCCACAAGCCATGCAAGAGCGGGGAATGGAGATCAGAATTTTAGTACCAAGATTTGGCTTGATCAATGAGCGAAAAAACAGATTGCATGAGGTGGTTAGATTATCAGGAATTAACATCTCTGTAGGTGATGAAGAAAAGCCTTTGGTGATCAAAGTTGCTTCTATTCCTAATGCTAAAATGCAAGTTTATTTCATTGATAATGAGGACTACTTTCATAGAAAGCATGTATTTCACGATAAGCAGAAGAAGTTTTATGAAGACAACGATGAGCGGGCAATCTTCTTTTGCAAGGGTGTCATCGAGACAGTTAAGAAATTAGGATGGGCTCCTGACATTGTCCATTGCAATGATTGGATGACCAGTTTGATTCCGATGTATTTGAAAACAACCTACAAAAGTGAGCCACTTTTCAAGAACACTAAATCTGTATTTGCAGTCTATAACAACGGATTTTCTCATACCTTTGGCGATGATTTGTTAAACAAGGTTAAGATGGTCGACATAGATGACGCCATTTTAGCACCTTTGATGAGCAAAGATTACACAGGATTTATCAAAATGGGTATGGAATATGCTGATTTGATAGTCAAAGGCGGTGAAGTTTCCGCAGAATTAAACCAACTAATCGAGGGTTTCTCAAAAGATAGAAAGTTTGAAATCAGTATTGAATCAGAATCAGAAGCTCAGGCTCATGAAGAGCTTTTCGACATATATACCAACCTCGCCGGCTAAATTTGCCTTGTGGTTAATTCTTTCCACCTCATTTCTAAATTATTCCTGTAGTGATCCTGCCACGGTGGGCTTGCAGTTAGCGCCTGGAAATAATCAAATCGGAGTTTTCTTCACCGAATTTGAACTTCCGGCAGAAGTGATTCTCTTGGACTCATTCAACACGACCAATCAGGGTGTGCTTGTTGTAGGAGAGGAAGAGGATGCCTTCTTTGGCAAAACTTCTGGGACTGGTTATACTAGATTGTTTATTGATGTCAACAGAAATCGACCTTCCACAAACGCTATTTTTGATTCTGCTTTCTTTACTCTAGATTTCGTCAGTGTGAATGGAGAAGATTTGGATAAGCCGAAATACTTCTCAGTTCATAAGCTTACTGAGCCAATACTTGATACTACATACTATAATTTTAATGAATTAGACTTTGATTCAAAACCGTTTACCAAAGGAGAAATTCTTTTCAATGATATAAAAGATACAACCGTTTTTATGGAAGTTGATGAGGAGTTTGCTTTGGAGATGTTTGGCAAGATTCAAAGAGGTCGAGAATTTAATAATCTATTTAGTTTCAGAGATTATTTCCCAGGTATTGCTGTCAAAGGGCGAAAAGGAGACAACACTACTGTCGGATTGGATCCGGGATTATCCATGGGCTTTTTCTTTTTTTACCATATAGCCGGCGATACAGTTCCTTCGATATATCAAGTGAGTTCTGCATCTTCATTGGGATTTAGCACTGTGAAAAGTGATCGATCAGGGACTCCTACTCAGATAGTGACAGAAAGAGGAAAATTCTACAACGTTGGTCCTTTGGTTGGGATGAAGGCAAACCTCGGAATGACTATTAAATTGGATACAAGTCCTTTTGACGCTTTTCTGGATACATTGCAAGGTGTGACATTTAATCAAGTGAATTTTGAATTTGGTAAAATTGAGCCTTTCGCAGAAGATCAGAATCCCATTTCCTCCATTTATATGTATTATTCAGACAATTCGAATCAAGTCTTGACTCGTCGGGTTGGGAATCAGGATGTGCCATTAGGCGTTCAGTCATTGTCTCAAACAGAAATAGATGCCAATGGAAATATCTTGCCTGCGTTTAATAATCCGGCATTTATTAATTTCAACCCCAATGATGGTACTTATCGAACCCAAATAGCATCTTATATGAGTGCAGTTTATAGGAAAGATATTGTGAGAAGAGATTGGATTCTGTATGGAGATCAAATCCGTCCCAATTATAAAGATTCAAAAGATGCTTTCAGGAGATCCTTTAGGCAGTTAGTTGTAAATCAAGAAAACATTAAAGTAAGGGTGATATATTCTAAGATCAGATAAGAATTCATTTTTGTAAAAGTTTCAAAAACCCACTTCGTCATTTTATTGAAGTGGGTTATTTTTTTTGCCATGAAAGCTGTTTCTTTGCTGAAGTAAATTTAAAGCTAAATAATTTTTCAATATGTGTGGAATTGTTGCGTACGTAGGACAGCAAGAGGCGCTGCCTATTATCATTAAAGGACTAAGGAGATTAGAGTATAGAGGTTATGATAGTGCGGGAGTTGCACTGCTAGACGATAACGGCCTCAGTATTTATAAAAAGAAAGGAAAAGTATCCGAATTGGAAAAGCATTTGGAGGCCTCTTCAAATCTAACTTCAAAAATAGGAATAGGACATACCCGATGGGCTACTCATGGTGAGCCAAATGATGCCAATGCGCATCCCCATTATTCTTCATCTGAAAAGATAGCTATGATCCATAACGGGATCATAGAAAACTACGAGGTACTCAAGAAGGACTTGCAGCAGAAGGGTTATACTTTCCAGTCAGATACGGATACAGAGGTATTTATTAAGTTCATTGAGGATATTCAAACCAATAATCATTGTAGTCTAGAGGAAGCATTGCGACTGGCATTGCATAAGGTTGTAGGAGCTTACGCAATAGTTCTAATTAATAAAGAAGAGCCTGACACCCTGATAGCTGCTCGGAAAGGCTCGCCTTTGGTGATTGGAGTAGGAGAAGATGAATACTTTTTGGCATCTGATGCCACCCCGATCATTGAATACACCAACAAGGTAATATACCTTGACGATTACGAAATCGCTGTGATTCGAAACAACAGACTTCAGGTGAAAACCATTGAAAATGTAGAGACTAATCCTTACATCAATCAATTGGAAATGCAACTTGAGGCTATTGAAAAAGGAGGCTACGAGCACTTTATGCTCAAAGAAATCTTTGAACAGCCAAAGTCTATCGCAGATTGCTTGCGAGGTAGGTTAGATGCCAAATCAGGCAGACTTGTACTTGGGGGTCTTCGGGACTACATGAATAAATTTCAGAATGCGGAGCGAATCATCATCACTGCATGCGGTACATCCTGGCATGCCGGCTTGGTAGCTGAATATTTGTTTGAAGAATTTGCCCGGGTGCCGGTGGAGGTAGAATATGCCTCTGAATTCCGATATAGAAATCCTGTCCTCAGTGAAAAGGATTTTGTAATCGCTATATCTCAATCAGGAGAGACAGCTGATACTTTGGCCGCTATTGAACTTGCAAAATCAAAAGGAGCGACAATTTTTGGAGTATGTAATGTAGTAGGTTCTTCCATTCCTAGAGCTACGCATGCCGGATCTTACACACACGCTGGCCCGGAGATTGGTGTGGCCTCTACTAAGGCATTTACAGCTCAGATATCTGTGCTGGCTATGATGGCGTTGAAGCTTGGCTATCAAAGAGGAACCTTGCCTGAAAATAGATACATTCAGCTTCTGCATGAATTAGAGGCGATTCCTGCTAAAGTTGAAAAAGCCCTGCTTACCAACGATGTCATTAAATATATAGCAGGAGAGTACAAGGATGTGCGAAACGCCTTATACCTGGGACGAGGTTATAATTTTCCAGTGGCGCTAGAAGGAGCTCTGAAGTTGAAAGAAATTTCCTACATACATGCTGAAGGATATCCCGCTGCGGAGATGAAGCATGGCCCTATTGCTCTGATTGATGAAGAAATGCCTGTTGTATTTATCGCTACGCAGGATAGCTCATACGAGAAAGTAGTGAGCAATATCCAAGAAGTAAAAGCCAGAAAAGGGAAAGTGATCGCTGTGGTCACGGAAGGTGATACCCAAGTAAAAGCCATGGCGGATCACGTAATTGAGATTCCAGCTACTCACGAAGCATTCTCACCGTTGGTGGCAGTGGTGCCGCTACAATTGCTCTCCTATCATATAGCTGTCATGCGAGGCTGCAATGTGGATCAGCCAAGGAATTTGGCAAAGTCTGTGACTGTGGAATAAACTAAAGCTGCCGATTGGCAGCTTTTTTTGATACGGGGGTGATCTCCTCGACTACTCACATTCTCCCTGAGTCCATGATTTGAGTCCCGAAATCCTTGCGATACACGCATTCTCATAGGTTTTGGAATCACAACCGCAGACTGGCATGAGAATTTTCGTGCAAATACCGTCGGCATCGACTAGACTGGAATCATAGCAATCATTATCGGGATTTTCATCCTCGCATTGGAATGCAAAAATTCCGATTATGAGTAAGATTAAAAACGGAAATCTTTTCATGAGTTTTCGCTATTGTTGGAATAGACTGATGTCAAAACGAAGTATAGAAAGCCAAGGTTCATAAGCCACAAATAAATTTGCCTATTTTTGCGAAGCGAACAGAAAACTATGCTGGATAAATTACAAAGTATTAAAGAACGATTTGAGGAAGTGGGTCAATTGATCGTGATGCCAGAATCAATGGTGGATATGAGTAAATATGCCAAGCTCAACAAAGAATATAAGGATCTGGAGAAGATCGTGAAAATCTATGATGAGTATGACCTTGTCATTCAGAATCTGGCCAATTCCAAAGAAATACTGGATATGGAAAAAGATCCGGAATTCAGAGAAATGGCCAAGGCTGAATTGGATGAATTGCGCCCTAGGAAAATCGAGCTGGAAGAAGAATTAAAGCAGCTTTTGACTCCTAAAGACCCCAACGATTCGAAAGACTGTATTCTGGAAATCCGCGGCGGTGCAGGGGGGGATGAAGCATCAATTTTCGCAGGAGATCTTTTTAGAATGTATGAGCGGTTTTGTGAGATGCAAGGCTGGAAATTGACCGTTTTGGATTTGACATTTGGCTCAGCAGGAGGGTACAAGGAAATCATTGCTACGGTATCCGGTGCCGATGTGTATGGCATGCTGAAATATGAATCAGGCGTACATCGAGTACAGCGAGTTCCGGCTACTGAATCTCAAGGAAGAGTTCATACCTCTGCCGCATCTATAGCAGTGCTTCCTGAAATGGATGAGGTCGAGGTCAACATTGATATGAACGACGTCAGAAAGGATACTTACTGTTCATCTGGGCCCGGGGGTCAGTCAGTAAATACTACCTATTCAGCAGTACGACTGACTTATATTCCCACAGGAATGATTGTTACCTGTCAGGATGAAAAATCCCAAATTAAAAATTTTGAAAAGGCACTGAAAGTGCTTAGATCCCGACTCTACGAAATCGAATTGGCTAAGCATAACGATGCGGTAGGGGCTCAGCGAAGATCAATGGTCGGTAGCGGTGATCGCTCTGACAAAATCCGAACTTACAACTACCCTCAGTCAAGAGTAACTGATCACAGAATAAATAAGACTGTCTATAACCTCCCTGAGGTGATGGATGGACAAATTGCCGAATTTATCTCCGCATTGAGATTTGCAGAGAACCTCGAAAAAATGCAGACGAGCGGGATGGAGGAATAGGCCTGCTATTTGCTTATAAAGCTCAGGAATGTATTTTAATAGCAATAGCTATTATCTAGAACTACTAACTAATATACTTTTATGATTATTACAGGTGAACGAGGAATAAATTTAGTGAGCTGGAGTGATGCTCATTTCCATCAATTGTATCCCCTTGCTAATAATCCCAAGATTGCGATGAGTCTCCGCGATAGCTTTCCGCAGCCTTATACAATCCATGATGCAAGACATTGGATTGAGCACAACCAAAAATTCAACCCACCTCAGAATTTCGCAATTGAATTTGAAGGAAGATTAGCGGGCTCTGTAGGCGCCGAGCGAGGCAAAGATGAATTGAGAACTAATATGGAACTTGGGTTTTGGATCGGAGAACCTTTCTGGGGAAAAGGCATAGCAACTGAAGCAATTAAAATCTATACCAAGTTTATTTTTGGAAAATTTGATATCCAACGAATTTTTGCCCAAATCTATGATTTTAATGGGCAGTCTATGGGAGTTCTTGAAAAATCAGGCTACTTCCCTGAAGCTATCCTGAAGAAGGCTTTTATCAAGAATGGGATAGTCGGAGATCTCTTTCAATACGTCCAAATCAGAGGGGAAGAACAATAGTCGTTTAGATATGATCGCACCTATAGCTGGCAATTGGCTCATGAAATTTGATGATTCTAATCGCTACCTTGGTTTAATGAAGATACTCCTTCGGACATCAAAAAAGAGGATTTATAAGTCTACCACCATCACTTCGTAAGGCGTGTTTGGGGTCAATTGACAATTACTTTATACTGCGCAATTGAACTTTTGCTTTGTACCTGCAGAATGTAAAGACCTTTTTGTAGATTTTCTATACGGATCTGATCCTGATTTTGAGATCTGTTCAAAGATTGAATTTCTTGGCCAATGGAGTTGATCAAAATCAATGATTCCCAACGTGACGAACCTTTGAACTCTACGAAAATCACCCCTGAAGAGGGATTTGGGAATACTTT
>Ga0136560_1000187_pt1 | contig 27807 bp, 14 predicted proteins | sample AntRauMeHopE1497_FD_104925 | JGI IMG/M metagenome (GOLD analysis project Ga0136560, IMG submission 104925) | Saline lake microbial communities from Rauer Islands, Antarctica - Metagenome Hop E1 #497 | ecosystem: Environmental > Aquatic > Non-marine Saline and Alkaline > Saline | place... | reverse complement strand
TGGGGGTGTGTTGTGGTTGGAGTGGGGGGGTCGGGTTGTGGTGGCGAGGGGGGGGGGGACGGGGAGGGGGCGCCGGGGGGCGACGGGGGGGCGGGACGGGAGGCGGAGCCGCGGGGCGACGGCGACGGGCAGGCCGCCGGTCTGGCCCCGGGAGGCGCGGCGGCGCCAGCAGACTCCCCGGCACCGCTCGGGCTGGATCCAGCTGTTTCTGCATCCGCGCCACCCGCTGTGGCCGCGCCCGCCGCCAGGCCTTCCGATGACGTCACCTCCGGCACGGACGGTGCCGCGGCCGTCGGCGGCCCGTCCGCCTGCCCGGCGGAGCCCAGTGGCCCGGAAGGCACCGCGGCCCCAGGGCCCGCGGCTGTGGCATCACTGGCCGGTGCCACCGGCGCCCCCGCGGCCGTGCCGGCGGCGCCGCGTGCCCGCTCGGCTCCAGCTGGCTCGGTGCCCGGCACGGCGGCCGCGGGCGGCACAGCCTCAGCCGGGTCCCCGGGCGCGGCGCCCGGCGGCGTTTTTTTCCGCTGTGGGGGCATCCCAAGGGCCACCAGCCGGGAGCGGAACGAAAGGGCGCGGGCGGCATCACCCAGCCGAACACTGATCGCCAGGCCACGCTGGTACGCGGCGCCACAGTCGGCCAGGCGCCGCCGCTTTGCGAGCGCATCGCCTGCGGCAGGGAGAGAGGAAGGGGGCTCAAGACGATGCGGGAGGAGAATCGAGCAGGCGGCGCTGGCCACCCGCCCTACGCCTCGCTCTGGTGGCATGGAGGCTCACCCTTGACGGCGTACACATCTGGAATGCGCGGATCCAGCGCGATCGCGGCGTCGCAATCCTTCACCGCGCGCCTCGGCAGCTCATTCACTGCGGCAGGTTGTGTGAGGACACTCGCCAAGCCTGGACTGGAGCCAAGGACCGGCTCCGCCCCCCGCGCGCATCGCCGGACCCGAAACATGTAAACACCCGCTGGCGGGTGCGCCGGCCTCACAGAGCAGCGCGTGGGCGCGGTTGAGCAGCAGCGACGCTGAGGCTCCTCGCTCCTGGATCTCGGTGGTCAGCAGATCCACCGCGGCATCGTACTCGGCAAAGACAATGTGGAGCACGGACTGCGCGACACGGTCCGAGGCCCCGTCGGCCATCGGGCCGAGTGGTGCCTCGCTCCCCGACTGCCGCGACGGGCGGCGCTGCCGGGGACGTGACCGCGCCCCTTTCGAGCGGCGCGCTCGATTGTGTGCGAACAGGGCAGGCCACCAAACTCCATTGTTCGGGCTAGATGGGCTCCGGCGGGCGCGCCGGCGCACTCGCGTGCAGGCGCAAAGACAATCACCTGCGGTCTCCGCCGCCACCCTGCCCCCCGCGGCCGGAGTTCCCTCCGCCGCCGCCCTCCCCCTTGATCGCGTCCTGGAGCGCCATCCTGATGCGCGCGACGACCTCCTGCGCGTCGCGCGCGGCGCCGTCGTCGCGCTCCCGGGCCTCGTCGAGGTCCTGCCGCAGGCCCTCGAGCAGGTCGCCGCCCTCCCCCGGCTCGGGGAGGTGCGTGAAGCCGTTGTGGCTGAGCTCCATGTGGTGCTGCGCCTTGGTGGGGATGGGCGACGAGCGCATCGCGTCACCGCGGGCGTTGACAGCCAAGGCGAGCGGGGCCGAGCCCTTGGCGGCGCCCTTGCCGGTCAGGGCGCGGGATAGGGGGACGACGGTGACGAAGCCGACGCCGCCGATGGAGCCTGTGCCCGCGGGGAGGCTGTCGACGCGGGAGGTGATGATGGACCGGTCGCTGGCGCCGCGGCGGTGGCGGCTGGACGGCCAGCCGTCGGCGGCGTCGTCACGCCCGTCGTCCGGGGCGACGTCGTCCGCGTCGATCAGCGCGGCCTTGAGCTGGTCGGACAGGCTCACCGACGACCAGCCGTCGTCCTCCTTGCCCTCCTCCGACCCGCGGTCCCAGCCGCGGACCCCCGACCCTCGCTCGCGGGGCGCCCCCGCGCTGCCGGCGTCGCTGTCGGACCCCGCTCCGTGGTGCGCATCCCACGGCGCGACGTTGGACCGCGACCCCTCGCCCCGCCACGCGTCCTGGTCCTCCATGGCCTCCCCGGCGGCGTCCTCCCCGGCGCGGGCCGCCACCGCCGACGTGATCACGCGGCCCCGCCCGTCGATGAGCGACGCCCGGCCGCCGCCCCTCCCCGCGCGCCCCGCCGCCCCGGCCTCGCCGGCGTCGTCGCGGTCGTCCTCCGCCACGTCCTGTCCCCGCCACGCCAGGTGCTCCCGGCCCGGGCGGGACAGGCCGCCCTCGCGGCGCGACCCCATGCCACCCCCGCCGTCGCTGTCATCCTCCCTGACCAGGAACACCCCATGCTCGTCGTCGTCCGTCGCCTCGTCGTCCCTCGACGCGGCGGCGCGACGCACCGCCTCGGACACCGTCACGCCTCGCCGCGCCCCGGCACCGCCCGGCCCGGCCGCGTCGGCCGCATCAGACGCACCGGACGGCTCTGCCGCCGCCGCGGAGGCCTCGCCCCCCTTCTCGCCGGCCCCCGAGCCGTCCGTCAGCCAGCGGATGGCCGACGAGAACCAGCCGGGGGGCTTGTCCCCGCCGCCGCCGGAGCCTTGGCCTCCGCCCGCCGCGGCGGCCCCGCCCCCGCCGCCCGCGCCGCCGCCCGGCCCTGGCACCCCTCCGCCCGCCGGCCCCGGCCCGCCCACCTCCGCCCTGACCTCGCCGAGGACGGAGCGCCTGAGCTCGTCGAGCACCACAGCGTCGTCCCGGTGCAGCTGCCGCAGTGACGCCACCCGCTCCTCGCGGAGGCGCCGCATCTCGCCGTCCGCCGGCCCGGAGGCGAAGCGGAGGCCGCCCGAGCCGTGGCCGCGGGGCGCGGGCGCCGCGGCCGTGCGACGACCCTGCCCGCCGCCCTCCCGGCCAGCCGAGCCCGGGCTCCGCCCCGCCGTGTCAGGCCGGGGGCTTGAGAGCGCCCTGTCGTCGCCCTCCTTCATCGCCGCCCGCGCCCTCTCCCGGCGGCGCCTCCTCCACTCGAGGAGCTCTACCTTGCCGTAGCCGGAGCCCAGGACGGGGCCCGGGCCGGACCGGGGCAGGGCGGCATGGAGCTTTCGGAAGGCGGCCTCGTGGCCCGAGACGAGGGGCCCGGGGACGGGGGAGGCCCTCACGGGCTGGGCGACGCGGAGGCCGTCGCCGTCGTCGTCGTCGAAGCCGGAGCGGTGGCGGGCGCCGGGGGCGGACCGGTGCTCGGCGAGGAGGGGGCCGAGGGAGCCCTCCACGGGGACGGCGGGCGGGGCGAAGTGCCCGGACTGGCTCTGCCCGTGCATGCCGATGCGGCGGCGGATGTGCTGCGTGGTGAAGTGGTACGCCGCGGCGCCGCCGAGCGCGTGGGAGAGGATCTCCTCTGCCTCCTCGCCCCGCCGGGCCGCGGCCTTGTCCTCCTCCCCCTGGTCCCGCAGCGCGGCGCGGGCGTGCCTCCCCGCGGGGGTGTCGGTCGCCGCGGCCTCCGCCGCCGCCGCCGGACCGGCGGCCTCCGGTCTGGCCGGCCGGCGCCTGCCCCCCGCGCGGAGGGGCTGGTCGGCAGAGCCCGCCAGGACCTCCTTCACGGCGGAGCCGATGGTGGTACCGGCTCTGCCGACGACGGTGGCGACGGCCCGGGCCGTCTGCACCGCCGCGGCGGCGGGCAGGGAGTCGGGGAGCGACGTCCCGTCGCCGTGCGGCGTCGAGGGCTGCGCCGAGGAGTCCAGCCACGCCGGGCCCATGAGGCCCGACGTCCTGTCCCGCGAGGCGCGGGAGGCGGCGGCCACCGAGGCCGGGCGCCGCCGCCCGGCCGTGCCAGGCATTCGGCGCACCGTCACGCCGCCCTCGGCCTCGGCGACGGTGCGCTCCCTGCCGCCGTGCTCCGCCAGCGCTCTGCCGGCCCACTCCTCGTACCGGTCGGGGTCATTCCTGGCCGCCTTGCCGAGCTGCGCCGCCCACTCTGGCCGCTTCACAGCGTCGAGCCAGTCCTCCACCGCCTCACCGTCCATGTCGTCGTGGTGCCGCTCCCCCGACACGCGCTCCCGGTGTCCCCCCTGCACCAGGTAGCCGTCGTCCGCGTGGTCGCTGCCGTCCCGGTGCGCGACCTCGTCGGCGGGGCGGGGGCGGAGCCCGGTGCCCGTGAGCATTAGAGCCCACACGGACGACACGGGGCCCCACACCCCGAAGAGCAGCTCGAAGGTGACCCGCTCCTCCTCCTTCCGCAGGTCCTCCGCGGCGCGGGAGGTGCGGGAGGTGGGAGGGGAGCGGGGGTGGGCGTCGGGCCCGGCCTGGGAGCCGCGGGCGCCCCCGGTCGCCGCGGCAGGGGCCTGCCCTTCCGATGCGTCCGACGACGGCATCTCCGGTGTGGCATACTCGCTGAGGGGAGGCCAGTGGGCCCGGGGCGTCGTGGGGCCGTGGGTCAGGTGGGAAGCCCTGCCCGTGGGCGTGGGGGAGGAGGACGACGACGACGACGACGACGACGACGACGACGACGACGACGATGACGACGACGACGACGACGACGAGCCCGACGCGGCACTGAGCATCTGCGCGCCCCGCTTGTCCGGGAGCCGCACCACCACCACGTCCTCGAGCTGCGTCGTGTCGGCCTGCCGGACCCACGACGCCGGGGGGAGCACCGTGTCGGGGGTCCACCCGCCGCCGGCCCCAGCAGACGCGGATGATGCCGCCGCCCCGCTGGCGGCGGCCGCGCCGCCCGCAGGGGACGACGATGAGGCCCCGCCGCCGCCGCCGCCGCCGGGTCCTCCGCCGCCCGCAGGCTGCGAGCCGCCCTGGCCGCCCCTGCCACCCCCGCGGCCGCCCCTCGACGCCTCCAGCGCCGCTGCCACCATGGCCCGGTCCTGCTCCTCGCCCCCCGCCCCCGAGCTTCCGGCCGAGTGCGGGTCGACGCCCCCCGCCCCCCTGTGGATGACGGGCGCCGTGTCCGAGTCCAGCCGCCGCGCCCCCGGCTCGATCGACAGGACGCCCGCCCCCGCCACCCCCTCCGCGTCCCGCGCCGCCGCCCTCGCCGCGTCGCCGTCGGCGCCGTCGTCCCCCGGCACCCCCGGGAGGTCGAACAGGTCGTCGGCCTCCCCGCCCTTGGCGTACCGCGAGGCTGCGCGGCCCGTGATGGCGGCGTGCACCGCGTCCGTCCTGATGGTGGTGACGTACCCGAAACCGTAGAGGGTGCCGGTGAGCCATCCGATGTAGAGCCCGGCGGGCATGGTGGAGGACAGCGGGATGGCGAGGAGTGTCCAGAGCTGCAGGCCGGACTTGAAGCGCTGCATCATGGTGTTGCTCAGAAGCGCGGCCCCGCCCACGACGGCGTTGCCGTCCCTGGGCTTGCGGAAGACGTACTCGAGGAACCCGTAGGTGAGGCCGACGCAGACGACGGGGAGCGCGTAGGTGGAGTCCGCGACGGTGAGGTCCTGGAACCAGAGGAGGCCGCCCGACTCGAAGGACTCGTCACCGAGCAGCACCAGGTGCCGCGCGCCGAGCACGGCCACCACCGCGGCGGGGATCTGCACCGCCGGCACGGCGAAGGTGCGCCAGGGGTAGCAGCCGGCGCTGTGCAGGGCGGCGCGCATGCCCCGGACCAGGTGCCGCGTCGCGGCGAGGCGCTCCACGGCCGAGGCCGCGGGGCCCAGCCGCTGGATCGCGGCCCTGTGCGCCGCCACGAGCCTGCCCATGTCCTCCCTGGCGTCGAAGGCCCTGGAGGCGTTGCGGATTGCGAAGAGCTGGAGGGGGAGGAAGGCGGCGCGTGCCGCGGCCGTGCCCGCGACGATGGTGGCCCACCAGGGGAGGCCGGTGGCGTCGTGGAAGGACGACAGCGCCGACGCGGAGCCCTCGGCGAGGGAGAGGACGAAACGGTAGACTGGGCCCTCCGGGTCCGTCAGCCAGATGGGGTAGGGCGTGTCCGAGGCAGGGTCGTACTCCCACGCGCGGGTGAACCAGCCGTCCTGGGGCGCCGCGGCACCCCCGCCGCCGGCGCCGGGCTTCACGGGCGGGGCGGGGGGCATCTCAACGCCGTCGGGGAGCGGGACGCCTGAGCCCGTGATACTGCCGTCGCCCGAGGTGCCGGCCGACGCGCCCGCCGCCGCAGCGGCGGGCGCCCTGAACCTGTGCACCGATGCCGGCATGTTGGCAGTTCCATCAGCTGCCGCAGGGCCTCGGCGCCGGGGGAATGAAAGCCTCGCAGACTGCGCTGCCCGGCCGGCGGCTGCCACCAGCCATTCCAGGGTCTCCTGGGCCTCCTCTCTTGCCTCTGTCCCCTCCTGTTTCATCTCCTGGATGTGAGCGCGCCGGGGCGGTCTTGCAAGAGACGAAGAGGCGGAGGCAGGCGCTGACGGGAGCGCTTCCGCAGAATTCGGCACGCAGCCACTGGCGCGAGGCAGCCTTCGGCCAGGCCTTGCGGCGCCCGGGCGACGGAATGGCACGCCATTGAGACCTAACCCAAGGCGTGTGCTGGAGAGGCGCCTGACGGCGGCTGAGGACGCCGTGCGCTGACCGCGCATCTGCTGACCGCTGGCAACGAGGGCCTGCCTGACCTGACGAGAGCAGCGAGCCACCAAGCTGGGACACGCAGTGAGAAGCCGCGACCTGGTGCCCGCTCGGGCCTGTGCCTGCCGAGAGGAGTGAGCCGCGGAGGGGCAGGAACTCGACGACCGGTCCGTGATGTTTGCACACGGAGCTAATATGGCGTTCGCTCTGCCTTTCCTCACACTTGAGAGAGACTTAGGGTCTTCAACCCTTCCGGCTCCCCCAAAGCACCGGCCGACGCGACGTCGCGATGCGCGGGCCACACGCGCCCCATCCTCGCCGGCGCTTTCCGCCCAACACCCGTCGCGGGAGGCTTCTCCCGCGACGAGGTGACGTGTGTGCGATGCCCGCACCTCCAGTTGACGTGCCGGCTTTCGCGGCGTGGCTTTGCGGCTCCCGTGGTCGGCCAGTTGCGGTGTCGGTGTCGTTTTCGCCCCTCCGCGCGCGGGGCCGCGACGCGACAGCCGCGAGTGACCAGGGACTGACGATTCGACGATCAAGCGGCGCTTGCTGCGCGCGGGCTCCGGCAGCGGCCGGGGGCGGTGACAACGGCGCGCTGCAATTTCCACCTGAGGCCATCCTTGCCTGCTTGTCCGGTGATGCCGGCCCCGCCACTGTCACAACCGCTCGGGCGGCAAAGTATGTATTGTATGATGCTGCCGCTTTCGTCACGGTCCTGGTCAGGGGTGACACGGCGGCCCGTCAGCTCGGACAGACGGACAGCCTGCTCGGCCGCGTCAGGCCGCACCGCGCGGCGGACGACCTGCAGGTCGAGGCACTGGCATCGGCACCCCTCCTGCACGGGCTCAGCGAGAGCTGGACCGCCGAGCCCGCCCTGGCGTCGTCATCGGCGGTCGGGGCGACCGCCATCGCACCCTCGGCGGACGCGGCTGCGGCGGTGTCGATCACGCTCCTATCCAAAGACCTCGCTGCGCTTGGGGCCCTGATATCGTTGCTGCAGTCGCTGACCGTGCGGAGGGCAAGACGGGAAGGGCACCAGGGGCGGGCCGGCTCGCCGGCCGCGGCGGCCACGGCCCCGCACTCGCAGCCGCGACCGCCGGCACAGAGCGGCCCCGCGCCGCGGCCGCGGGCTGACTCGGCGCCGCACTCGCCCGAGAGCCCCGCACGGTCGTGGTGCGGGGCCCTTCAGCGGCCGAAAACGTCGGTCAGCGGCCGGCCAGTTCTCCGTGGCGGCGCGGGCGCCTCGGGCTGCCTGTGGCGGGCTATGTACAGCCCCGTGGTTGACGCCGTCGTGCTCCTCGTCATCGTCATCAATCTCGCCGGGATGGCCGCCGACCAGCCGTGGGAAGCCCGCCGACCGGAGCTCGAGACCCTGGAGCTCGTCTGCTCCGTCCTGTACACGGCAGAGCTCATCCTCAAGGTCGCGGCCATGGAGGGCGTGCTCCCCTACCTGGCCGACCCCTGGCAGAGCCTGGACGCCTTCATCGTGGTGGGCGGCTGGGCCGCGGAGGCCCCTGGCATCGCCGCCGCCCTCACAGGCCAGCCGCCGGCCTTCTCCCTCCAGCTGTCCGCCCTGCGGGGCCTCCGGGGCCTGCGCGCGCTCAGGACGGTGCGGGTGCTGCAGGGCGTCCGAGAGATGCTCGAGACTCTGGCCGCGACTCTGCCCATCGTGATTCAGGTCCTGCTCTTGAACCTGTGCCTGGTGGCGTGCCTCGCCGCCGCGGGGACGGAGGCGTTCGGGCCCGCGCTGACCCGGCGCTGCGCCCTGCCGCCCGCCGTGGCGCCTGGGACTGCCGCGGAGGCGTCGGCGCTCGGGCTGACGGCGCCAGCGGCCTGGCCGCCCCCGCCTGCGCTGACCTCCCCCGCAGTGCTGTTCGCGCAGCCGCGCCCCCAGCGCCTCGCGGTGCCAGAGTCCTTCTGCACGCGGGTCGGCGCACCGCCCGGGGCGGAGGCCTCACTTCTCAACGGCAGCGCCGTCGTCGTCGGCACCGGTGGTGTCGCCACCGCGCTCCTGCCGCCCTTCCCGTCCGTTGAGGCCCCTGACGGCGGCTGCGACGGCCTCCACCGGTGCGTCTGGGCGGCCGCCTCGCCGCACGGTGGCCTCTCCAGCTTCGCCGACGCCGGCTCTGCCCTGTTCACCACGGTGCGGGTGAGCCTCCGCGCCCCCGGCACCGAGTCGGTGCCCATGGGTGCGACGCAGGCGACGTCGTGGGTCGGCGTGCTCTTCTTCGTCGCGCTGGCTCTCGTGGTGTCCTTCTCGTCCGTGAGCCTCTTCGTCGCGCTGGTACGAGCCACCTTCACCGACATCGTCAAGCGACGCGAGGCGCTGAGGAAAAGCAGGCAGAGGCTGCAGTCGGGCGGCAGCGACGGTGACGACGCCGACGGCGGCGGTGCCTCCGGCCCCAGCTCGGACCGTACCGGGAAGATCGCGGCCGTGAGCGCACCGGCTCCTTCCAGCTCTGCCAGGCCGCCGCTGGACCATGCGTCGTCTACGTCGGCCGATGGTCCGTCGAGCTCTGCCACTTCGACGGCCGCTATTGCGGCCGCCGTGTCACCGGACCCGGGTGGCGGACAGAGCTCCGGCGAAGTGGACGTGACGATCGCTGACGCCGGTGACGTGAGCAGCCGCGAGAGCCGGGCAGGGGAGCCCCCGCTTCCGCAGCCGTCGTGGGGGGCAGCGCAGGCGGACGGGGTGCCCGGCGCCGTGACGGAGGAGGAGAAGGCAGCGGCGGCCGCTGCGGAGACCCCCGAGCGGCGGGTGCTCGGCATAGGGCCGAGGCCCCCGGCCAGCGTGTCGTCCGACGGCTCGGGGGGCGGCCGGGCGCTGCGTGGCATGCCCGCGCTCGCGGCCAGGGCCATGCGGCAGCTGAGGGAGGCGGAGGCGAGGAAGGCGACGGCCGCCCTCACTCGCCGGCCGTCGATGCCCGGCCGCCTGCCGTCCTCGGGCTCCTCCGCCTCCTCCGCCTCGTCATACGGCTCTGCGTCCGAGGCGGGGTCGGCGGAGGACGACGATGACGGAGGGGTGATGCCGGCCCCGCCAAGGGCCCCCGACGCGTGGGTCAGACCCTGCGACGCGACGTGCCTCTGCATCCCCCGGACGTCCCTGCCGAGCCGGGCGGCGCGCTGGCTCGTGACCCGGCCACTCTTCGACCGGTCCGTCCTCCTCCTCATCGTGGCCAACACCGTGGTGCTGGGCATCGAGCACGCCGGCATGGACCGGGGCCTCGCGGCCGCCCTGTCCGCGGTCGAGCTCGCCCTCACGGTGGCCTTCGCCGCGGAGATGGCCCTGAAGGTCGTCGGCCTGGGCGGGCTCTACCACTACGCCGTGGCCCCTGGCACGGCCTGGAACCGGTTCGACGCAGCGGTGGTACTCATAACCCTCGCGGACCTCGCCGTCGTCCTCGCCGCCGACCAGTCGCCGCTGGAGCCCACCGGGCCGTTCGCCAACGCCGCCACGGGCGGGTTCGGGCCCGGACCCGAGGCCGACGGCGCGGGCGGGGCCGTCAACCTCTCCGTGCTCCGCGTCGTCCGCGTCGTCCGCGTGCTGCGCCTTCTCCGCCTCATCCGGGGCTTCGACGACCTGAAGCGCCTCGTCCGCGTCATTGGGGCCACCCTCGCCGACGTCGGCAGCTGGCTCGCGGTCACTGCCGTCATGGTCGTGACCTTCTCCCTGGCGGGGATGCAATTCTTCGGTGGCGCCCTGGGCTCAGGGGCCGAGCGGCCGCGGGCGACGTTTGACAGCTTCGGCGACGCGGCACTGACCGTGCTCCGCATGATGACGGGTGGCGGCACGTGGGCCGTGGTGCAGAGCATGATGGAGGCCCCGGCGGGCCAGGCCGGCCTCCCCGGCGCGGTGGCCGGTCCCGTTTTCTTCTTCCTCCTTCTCGTGGTGATGAACTACCAGCTCCTGAACTTCCTCACGGTCCTCATCCTCTCCCGCTTCGCCCTCACGGGCACCGAGAGGCGCCGCAAGCAGCGGGAGCGGAACGCCCTCCACGCAGCCACCGTCGCCGACACCGCGGCCGCAATGGACCGGCTCGCCGATGACGTCATCGGCCGCCGCAGGCGCAAGACCCAGCCCACCGACGGGCCGGCCGCGGCATCATCCCCGGACGCCGCGGCGGCCCTGCCAGGCAGCAACCGGTCGCTCCCGCCGGGCGGCACCGGCCACCACCACCACCGCCACCGCAGCGGCGGCAGGCAGTACCTCCACCCCTGTTCCGGCCCCGCGGCGTGCCTCGACCGCGCCGACGGGCGGGACTGGGCGCTGTGCCTTCTTCCGCCGCGGGCTCTGCCCCGCCGCGTCGCTCGGCGCGTCGCTCGGAGCCACGCCTTTGAGGGTGTCGTCCTTGCGGCCATCATCCTCTCGTCGATCGCCCTCGCGGCCGAGTCCCCGTCCCTACCCCCCGGCTGGCGCTCCTTCCTCGGCCTCGCCGACCTCGTCTTCCTCATCATCTTCTGGGGCGAGTTCGCAGTCAAAGTGGCCGCCGCCGGATTCCTCTTCGGCCCCAACCCCTACCTCCGGGGCGAGGATGCCACGTGGAACGTCATCGACTTCGTCGTGCTCGTGACCTCGTCCGTGTCGCTCGGCTCTGCCACGGGCGGCATCGCCCGGGTGGCCCGGCTGGGCCGCGTGATGCGTCCCCTCCGCGCCATCAGACGCAACCCCCAGATGCGTATCGTGACCAACGCGCTCCTCCGGGCCATGCCCTCGGTGTCGTGGACGCTGCTCCTCACCGCGGCTGTCTTCGTCCTCTGGGCCATCATGGGCGTGTCACTCCTCGCGGGCAAGACGCACCGGTGCACCGACCCTGCAGCTGCCGGCATCGCCGACTGTGTCGGCTGGTTCCGACCCCCGGCCGCCCCGGGCAACCTCACAGCCCCTGCCCTGCTCCTCCCCCGGGCCTGGGTCCCCGCGCGGTCGTCCTTCGACTCCTTCCCCGCCGCCCTCGTCACCCTCTTCGAGGTCTTCACGCTCCGTTCCTGGGCAGGGGTGCTCACCACCGTCATGGACGTCCGCGGGTACGACGCCCAGCCCGCCCGCGACGCCAACCCCGGCGCCGCCGTCTTCCTCCTCGCCTTCCTGTGGGTCGCAGCCGTCTACATGTCCAAGCTCTTCGTCGGCGTCATCGTCGGTTTCTTCCGGCAATACTCCGGATCCGCGCTCCTCTCCCCGGAGCAGGCGGATCAGCGAGTCACGCAGGCGGTCCTCGGAGCCAGCAGGGCGCCGGCGCCCGCCCCCGCCGGCTGCGCCTGCCGCGCCGCGTACCGGCTGGTCTCGCCGCAGGCGGGGGGTGTGGCCTTCGAGTGCACGGCAGCGGGAGTATGCCTCGCCCACGTCATCGCCGTCGTAGTCCTCGCTACGACGGCTTCGGGGCACGCCATCGCGGGTGACGAGGCCGCTGCAGCCGCCGCCGCCTCGGCTAGCCTCGCCGTCCACTGGGCCGCGACCGCCGCCTACGCCACCGAGCTCTGCCTCCGCGTTGCGGCCCGTGGAGGGCCCCGTGGCCTGCTCTGGGCCACGTCAACGGCCGAGGTGGTATCGGAGTCATCCCTCCTCGCCCTCCACGTCATCATACCCCTCCTCGCCGGCTCCCCGAGCGGCATCGGCCCCGTCCGCCTCCTCTTCGTCCTCGCCCGCCTCGTCCTCCGCCGGCGCCTCGCCCTCGCCCTCGGTCTCGGCTCCGTCCGTCGCATCCTCATGGTAATCGCCGAGGCCCTCCCCGCGCTCGCCAACGTCACCGCCCTCGTCGCACTCTTCCTCTTCACATGGGCAGTCCTCGGCACGCAACTCTTCGCGTCCGTCCGCTTCGGCCCAGCCCTCCGGCCCGGGCTCAGCTTCGCGTCCTTCCCGGACAGCGCGTGGACGCTCTTCCTCACCGTACTGGGCTCCGACTGGACCCGGCTGATGGATGACGTGGCGGTCGAGCCGCCCCGGTGCACCGCCGGCGACGACTGCGGCTCCCGCCCCTTTGCTCTCGTGTACTTTTTCGCCTGGCACGTTGTGTTTGGGTCCGTGTTTTCAAACCTCTACACCGCCGCAATCCTGGACCAGTACGCCACCGTCGGCCTCCGCACGGGCAAGGAGCAGTCGCTCGAGGAGGGCGGGAAGGTGAGCGACGACCCCACGTCGGTGGCGCTCTTCGCAAAGGCCTGGGCCCGCGCCGACCCGCAGGGCACGGGCCGCATCCCGGCCTCGCGGCTGGGCATCCTCCTGCGCTGCCTTTGGGCGGTGGGCCACCCGTTCATGCGAGACCTGCACCTGAGCGGCATGACCAGGAGCTTCCTGCTCGCGGTCATCCTGCTCAGGGCTGACCCGCCCAAGCAGGTCGCCGCGTACGTGCTCAGCGGGGCGGATGGTGCGGCCTCCGAGCCCCGCGTGAGGTTCTCGCAGGCCCTGCAGGCGCTGCAGCAGCTGACGGCAGACCCGGAGAGGCTGGAGCCGTACGAGGACGAGCTGCGCGGCGCGGTGACCCGGCTGGCGCTCGTCATCGCGGCTGGGCGGGCAGTGAGGGTCGGGCTGCATGCGACGCGGCAACGCGCGATCGCACGGAAGCTGACTGCTGCCGCCAATGCCATGCCCTAGCGAGGCGGCGGAGCCACCGCTTCCTCCATTGAATGTGAGTGATGATTGTGACCGTGCCACGCGCATTGCGGCGGCTTTACAATGGTGCCCCGAGAACGTTCGTCGCGCGTCATTCAGCCGGAGCCAGGCGCGGCAGCAGCCGCATACTGGTGCTCCTCTCTGAGCAGCTTCCGCAGCCGCTTCCGCTCTCGCCGGCTCTCCAGGTCCATCTTTGCCATGCACACTCGCTCCATGGCCTCGCGCTCACGATCCCGCCGCGCATGAGCAGCCCGCTGCTTCCAGAGGGTATGCTGCTCCGCGTGCGACCATACGTTCCGCTGGGCGAGCCTTGAGAGGTCGTCCTCAAACTCCATGTCCCGCATTTCGGCCGCCCGACGAAGCCTTGCCGAGCTCTCCGAGGCCGCACTGCCTGCTACGCGGGGCACATACGCGCCTCCGGCCTCAGGCGCCTCCTTGGCCTCGGCAGTGAGCCGCTGGTGCCGACGCGCTGCATTGACGTCATCCGCAGTGGCCTGCCGCCTGCGCTTCATCTCGTCCTCCTCGGCCTGCTCGAGCATGGAGATGACGTCCGAGCCGGAGGCAACGGCCAGCGCCTCCGACCCCCTGCCTTTGGCGCCTCTGGCCAGAACGATCGCATCCACTGCCGGCAACGGAAGGTGGGTTCGTCTTGCCCTAGCGCCGGCGAGCCGATGACGCTGTGCCGCACGCGCACGGGCCAGCCTCGCACCCAGTGCAGCCGCCTGCGCCGCGCACTCGCCGAAAAGCTCCCTCCATGTCATGAGGCCACCCAAGCGCCGGCGGCGGTGCCGGATCGCGCGTGACCTGCCGAGGCAAAACCGGAGCTCGTGCTGGATCACGGTGGCCGCCATGTGAATGCCGACAAGGGAGTCGTCCAGGGTCGAGCTCCGCCTCGCTTCAGCCAGTCGGCCGCAAAGATACAGGACAGAAGCGATGACCTTATGCTTTGGGATGTCGCGAGATGGCACGCCCGCGGCATAGAGGTCGATGCCGGCCTCGCTGACCTGCGCCCGCCGCTGCTGCCGGCTGAGCTGGCCGAACACCTCGTCAGGCGGGCCTCGTGCCGCGCGGGCCACGCTACTGCGAATCACACCCAGCTCTCGGTGTGCTTCGGGGTGGCGGCTCCTGGCCGGGTCGGAATCGAGAGCCAGAAGAAGCGCCGCCTCGTCAACCTTGCCGCCAGGCCCAAGGATCGCCCGCCGCGCGGCGGTTGGCTCCGGGGCGCGGGTTGCTGTCAGCCCGACCGTCAGGGATGCACCTGCCTCAAGTCCTCGGGCTACTCTGGAACCGGCGGCCAAGCCTCGCCGCTTCCTGCTCAGCCGGTCAGCGACAGCGCGAACCCGCGCTGTGTACCTGATGGACCGCAGCCGGATCCGCACACGCTCGTCCCACTCGGCCCGGAGCACCGCTGGGGTGCGGTCCAGCTCAGCCGTCGACACCGGCACCCCGCGCTGCACCAGGCTACACCAGAGCGGCTCGGCCGGCTCGGGTGCGCCCTGGTCCGCAGGTACGTCCTGAGGCCGGTGAAACGCAACGGCGCATGCGTGCCGCCGGCCGAGCGCGATGTCTGCCACGGCAGCATCACTTGGAAGCCCCGCTAAGCCCGGCCGGTGCCTTGACCACGAGGCGCTGGCTCGGCCGAGTGTACCCTCCACGTTTGTGCCCCACGTCCACGCCCTGCCGCGTTGGTCGACGACGCCCGACGTTGCCCAGCCCGCAGCCACGGTCCCACATATGACGTTGCGCATCGCCAGCGCGCGCACCTCGCGGGGGACGCCAGCAAGCCCCTCATCGTCCACGGCGGAGAAACGAGACCCGAAGGGTGTCGTGGCTGCGTTCTCTGCCGCAATCCGTCGTCTGCGCGCCGGCGCCGACTCCATTGCCATGTCTCGTGCCGCGCGCGCCGCGCCGTCGGCGTCTGTCACGGGGGCAGGCCGGCCCGCCTGTCCGAATTCGGACGACCCAAACGCCCACACGCGGCTGTCTACGTCCAGCACCAGCGTGTGGGCCCCCCCGCAGGCGACCCCGAGCGCCGGCAAGGGGATCCCGAGCACCCTGACGAACCAGCGCCTCGCTGTGGCATCCTGTGCCGCCCCGGATCCACGCGCTGCTGGCGCTCCAAGATCGCTGTGCTGCGGGCGATAGCATGCGTGCAGCATGACTGGGGCGGCCAGGGATGCGGCTGAGGCCCTGGCTGCCTCGGCTGTGAGGGCTGCTGCCGCGTCGCACCCAGCTCCCAGCCTGCCGCCGTCGCGGCGGCCTGCCGTCCACACCCTCCCGTCAGCGGTCACCAGGGCAGAGTGCTCGGCTCCTGCAGACACAGCAAAAGCCCTCGCAAACTCGGGCTCGGGGCGCTCTCTGCCAGACGCCCCCACGGCTCTGCGACCTGAAGCTGGTGGCAGGGGCGAGTCGCGCAGCACGCATCGTGAGGGCTCAGGGACGTCTGCGGGCCCTGCCGCGACGCCACACTGCCCGACGCTGTTCGAGCCCCACGCCCACGCCCTGCCAAACTCGTCCAGCACGAGGGAATGTGCGCTCCCGCAAGCAACGGCCACGACCCGGACCCCGGCCAGCGCGCCGACGACTCCGGGCACCGCAAACCTTGAGCCCGCGGAAACTGTTTCAAGGCCCCATCGTCCCGCCAGCTTGGAGCTGTCCCTTGCGGCAATGGCGTCGGCTGCTGCTCGGCTCCCGGCGCTGGTGTCCGCTCGGCGCCCGAGGCGGCCACCAGCTACCCTTCCCCAGGTGACCACGCTCCCAGTCCCTGCTCCGATGGCAACGCAGTGTTCGTCTCCCGCATCCACGTCTCCAGCCCCGTCGAGAGGGACGTTGACTGTCGCCGGATGCTTCACCCTCTTCGGCGCTAGCCTCCCGGCTTTGGCCGCGGAGGGTGCAACTGAGCAAGCCCCGCTGCCCTGCACGATGACACCCCCCGCCGCCGAGACCATGACGCTGCTCTCGGGGCCGCAACGGACGCTCACGGCAGTCTGCCCTGCTGACGGTCCCAGCGCGCCGGATGACAAAACGCCGACGCCACCAGAGTCCCGGCCACAGGGCCCCCCTCCCCACACACAGACCCTCGTTGGGTGAAGCCATTCAGTCGAAGGTGCGCTTGCGCGACCTGAACCGGTGCGGCCTGTGCGTGGTGACGCAGCACCGCCTTCGTCGTCGTCAACAAAGCTGTGCTCGATTGCAGCTTTCCGGAGCTCCACGGCCTTTGGAAGCACCACGCGCTTCGGTGGGCGACGCTGTGCAAGGGCGGCCTTTGCTCGAACTTGGCGGCGCAGACCGGGAAGGGGGTCTTTTGTGGGAACCGCGGGGGGCTTGTGAAACTCGTCCGCCCGCAATCTCGCCTGAATCGCCTGGATCCGCGCGCGAGCCGCGTCAGGGCCACGCGGCACCGGGAACACGCCGACTGACGCGCGCCCAAGCATCGCCTCCGGCCACCCGGCAAGAGTGATGCGGGCCGCGAGCCTGCAATCGATTGCGCTTCGGCCGAGGCACTAAGAGGCGCCTCCAAGTGCCGGCAATACACGCCGCGACATCACAATTAGCACGAGCGGCGGCGGGGGCAGCCACCGGAAATCACGAAACGAGGACGAGCCGGTCCCATGCTCCCTGCCTCGGGCGCAAGATGGACGATGTGTACGTGACGCCGGGCCCGCAGGTCGCTCCCGGCACGTCATCAGGCTGCACGAGGCACCTCGCCAGGACGACGAGGCCGGGGATGACGGACGCTGCCGCCGTCGCACCGGCCCGCTGCAGTGACGCCGCCCCCGCGGCGCCCGAGGCGTCCGCCACCACGGCCACGGCGGGGCCCTCCGTCCCCGGAAGGACGAAGGGGAGCGAGGCCAGCGCCCGTGGCGCGCCGTGTGCCGCGGCCACGGCAATGGCCACGGCTGCCGCCACCGCCGGCGCGCCCGCGAGCACGCCGGCAGACGCGATGCAGGCGCCCCCCTCGCGCGAAACCGCGCCGAGGACCTCCCAGCCGGCTCTTGTCGCGGCGGTGAGGACGCAGCGGGCCAGGGCCGCCGCCGCCGCGGGGGCGAGGCCGTCGCAGTCCTCGCCGCGCCCGGCGACGGACGCCACGCGGAGCGACCCCGCGTCGCTCACCCCGGCCCAGGCCGCCACCACGTCGTCGGCCGGCTCGTCCTCCGCCCCGACGGGGCCGCGGGAAGCCGCCGCCAGCGCCATCGAGACCCGGTCTGAGCCGCCGGGCGCCCCCGCCGCCGGCGCGCTGCCCAGCGCGGCGCGTAGGTCCTGGCCGGACGACGGCGCGCCCAGCACCGCCGCGAGCACCGCCTCGGGCCAGGGCCGGGCCACGGCGCCGCCGGAGGGACCCGCGTAGGGCGCGAGCGACGCCGCGGCGCCGGCCCTGGCGTCGGACGGCTCGGCGAGGAGCCAGCGCAGGAGGGAGGGTCTGACCCGGCCGCGCGCCGGCACCTCTGACGTGGAGCTAGCCGCGCGCCGGAGCACCGCGCCGGCCCTCTCCCGCCTCCTCACCACCGCGGCGACGAGCGACGCCACTACAGACCGGGCGACGTCCAGCGGCGGGCCGCCGCCCCCCGGCCGGGCGCTCCGCAGCACCGCCCCCGCGTCCTCCTGCAGGGCCTGCAGAGCCTCTTCGCCCAGGAGCCGCGCGAGGTCCCCGCCGACGTCGGCGCGAGCCAGCGCTGCCGTCGCCATCACCCGCGCCAGCGCGAAGGAGAGACCCCCCGCCGGGTCCACGCAGGCGGCTCTGCCGGGGACGGGGCGGGCGGCTCTGCCGGATGGTCTCGCGAGCCATGGTCGCGCGGCCCTGGCGTCGAGCGGCGTGGTGCACGGGCCGAGGCCTAGGACGGCCAGGGCGTCGGCGGCGGGGGGCAGGGCGGCGGCGTCGTCGCCGGTGAGCCCGTCCTTGCCGCCCGCGGCCCATGCGCCGCTGGATGCGGTGCGGATGACGCCGCCGGGGAGGGCGGCCGGCGGCGCGGCGGCGGGGGCGCCCCGGGCGGGGGAGCCGGCCCTTGCCCCCCCCGCGGCGGCCGCGTCGTCGTCGTCGTCGGACGCGCTGAGTCCGGAGGGGGGCACGAAACCGCCCCAGACCACTGCCGCCTCCGCCGCAACCGCCCCCGACACCAGCCCCAGGCCGGTCAGGAGGCCCAGCCGCCGCCCCAGGGGGGCCGACGAGGAGGCTAGGTCCGCGTCGGGCGGCGCCGCGGCGCCCTGCACGCCCCGGCGCCCCGTCACCCGTGACCACGCCTCGGCCGCGGCGGCCGGGCCCGCGGCTCTGCCAACGAAGTCCGCCGCACGGAGCGACGCCACCTCGTCACCGTCGCGGTCCGGCAGAGCCTGCGCGGGCAGAGCCGCCCCGGCGTCGAGGGGGTCGGCAGCCGCCGCCCCCGCCACGGCTGCGACCGTCCTGGGGACGACGTGGACGCGGCCGGGCGGCAGGCCGGCCCCCGCCGCGGCGGCGCGCACGAGGGTCGCGCGGTCGCGGGGGTCGCTCAGCGACTGCGGCAGGGCCATGACGACGAAAGTCGAGGCGGGGGCGTCGGGGCAACGGCCGATGGCGGCGGCCACGGCGGCGGCGACCACCCGGCAGAGCGGGAAGCACGACTCCGACGGGGCGAGCCGCACGCGGCCGTTGCGGAAGCCGGCCGGCACCGGGTCTCCGTCGCCGAACGCCGGCTCCGCAGCGAGACCGTCCTCGTCGTCCTCGTCGTCCTCGTCGTCGTCCTCGTCACCGTCCGGCGCCGCGCCCCCCGCGAGGCGTACTTCCCTCGGGTCCCCCACGACGTCGGCGTCGCCCCCCGGCCCCCGCAGCTCGAAGCCCTCCTGCCTAAGCCGCAGAAGGCTCAGCCCCGCGCGGGCGCGCGAGCCGACGTACTCGAAGCCCACGGGCAGGCCCCACACCGCCTCCTTGGGGGTCAGGCCCTCTTCGGTCCGGAAGAAGCGCCCGCCGGGGGACCACGCGTCGATGCCGCGCTGCCCCACCGCCTCCCTGACGTCGTGCGCCTCGGACGACCCGCCCGACCGCTCCACGGAGACGCACGCGTCGAGGACGACCACTGCAGCGCCCGGGCTCGACGCCGTGTGGCCCGCGACGGCTGCGTATACACGATCCTCGTCCAGGTCGACGAGAACGGCGCAAGCGGCGGCCTCCTCCAGTGCGTGCCGCGAACGCAGCGCGCGCGATTCCCCCGCCGAAGAGCGGCCCGCGGGCTTCGACGCCGGTCGGACCAGGGCATCCGAAGTCACCCGCGCCGCGGCGGCGGCGGCGTCCTCGGCGTCCTCAGGCTGCGCAGTGCCGGTGGATGACACGGATGTGCCCGGATCACGCGCCTGCGACGGAGCCACCGCCTGTGGCTCGCGCCAGGACGGTTTAGCATCTGAGTGGGTCCTCCCGCGCTCCGCAGCCGAGATTGCCGGCCGGGAGGGCGGCTGCCCTGGTTTGACTGCAGCACCGACGGAGTCCTGCTGCTGGCTTCCACGGCCATCCAGCGCGCCGCCGGACCGGTTCGCGGGATCAGGCTGCGATCCACCCGGGCCTGGCACCGGGCGCACGGGCCTGTCGTCGTGAGGGGGCTGTGCCGCCGAGGGCTTGTCCCTGTTTGGCCCTTGGGACGGATGCTTGGGCTGCTTTTCGGTCGTCGCCTTGGCTCGCTTCGCCGCAGATTTGTCGCCAGACCTGCTGCTTGGGGGTGCCGCCGCCTCGGAACGCGGCGCAACGGGTGCCTGTGGCTGGATGTCATCGAAGCCAGCTCCTGGGCGCGTGGCCTCGGGAAGCTTGCTGGCGCCGCATCCCATCCCGACACGTGGTGGCGCGCAGCCAGCAGCCGCACAGTCACCCCAGTGGCGCGCGAGCCGGGACGCTGGCCGGAGCGGTAACTGGCAGAGGCTCAAAGGCCGCCGCGCTCACGAAACGGCAGCATCAGCAGCACAAGCGCACGTTGCTGTGGGGCCCAAGGTTGTGTGGTGCTTGGGAGCGTGTGCGTACGGGTTGCCGGTCCTCTTGTCGCGCAAGCCGTGCCGGTGCAGTGTTGCCATCACGACGTCGGTGTCCGCTGGCCAGCCGGCGGCGCGGCGTTCCCGAGCCGTATCAGCGTCCGAGCCAGGGCAGTTCGTGCCGGGAGCACACGCCAGCGCTGGCCGGTGCGGCGGGGGCTGATCGGGCTGTCGCTGGGCTTGCGGCCCTCGGTCTGCGTCGTCGGCGGTCAGCACCCGGGGCCGGGGAGGTAGATCTTTGACTCGCCGCTGTCGAGGAAGATCTCGAAGCCGGCCGCCGCCACGGTGATCTTGTCAGTGGTGGGGAAGAAGGCGTTCGAGAGGACGCAGCCGGTGGGCCAGGTGGTGCCAGCCCCGTAGGTGATGGATCGCTTCTGCTGGGCCCCGTCCGAGCCGACGTTGGTGGCGGCGACCAGGATCTGGCCGCGGGAGAAGGCGTAGAAGGTCGCGTCGGCGTACCGCTGGACCTGGGGGAGCGTCCACAGCTTGTTGGACTGGCGCACGCCCACCACCGTCTTGATGTGCTGGTAGAGGGGGGTGTCCGTAGCGTACTTGCTCGTCCACAGGGGCTCACGGCACCCGGGGTCGGGCCCGCCGTCGAAGCCCTGCTCGGAACCGTAGTACACAATGGGGATGCCACGTGTCATGACCATGAACGTGAGGGCAGCCTTGTACGCAGCCTGGTCGTTGCGCACGTACAGGAAGCGGGGGTTGTCGTGGTTGTCGAGGAAGGTGCCGAGTGCGTCCTGCGGGGGGGTGCGGGAGGGGGACGGCGCGGCACGCTGGCCGGGGGGCGAGCAGGAGGAGGAGGGGCCCGCAGGGGCGGAGGGGAACGACCGATCGGCCCGTCCCCGCAGCGGGCTCACGACGTCCTGGAAGGCCGAGTAGGCCTTGAGGGTGTCCTGCAGCTGCGTCATGGGCTGCTGCTGCGCGAAGACGTTGCGCATCGTGAAGAACAGGGGGTAGCTCAGGATCCCCGGCAGAGCCCCGCCCTGGTAGGGCGCGACGTATCCGACGCCGCCGTTGAAGACCTCGCCGACGGCGTAGACGCCCGCCGCCGCCTGGAAGGAGCGCCAGAAGGGCATGTCGACCTCGGGCACGGTGTCGACGCGGATGCCGTCGAAGCCGTAGCCGGCGACCTGCGCGCCGATCCACTTGTTGAGGTACGACGACACGAACGGCACGCTCTGGTTCAGGTCCGGCAGCCCCGCGAGGCGGCACAGCTCCACCTCCTGCTGGTTGTTCGCGTTGAAGTCGATCTGGCAGTTGGCCGGGCACGCGCCGCAGCCGTGATAGTGGGAGGACTGGTTGAACGGGTAGAACCCGCCAATGTCGCCGATCGTGCCACCCATGTGGTTGCCGACCACGTCCAACATGGCGTACATGCCCTTGGAGTGCATTCCGGCGACGAAGGCGGTCAGGTCCGCGGCCGAGCCAAAATGCCTGTTCAGGCCGTCGCTGCCCTGCGTAGTCAGCGTGCTGGCCCAGTAGCCGTGGAACGACTCGGGGCTGTCGATCTGGCGCGGGATGGGCGAGATCCAGACGGCGTCGCAGCCCAGTCCGGTGATGTAGTCGAGCTTGGGGATCGCGCCCTGGTACGTTCCGCCGCAGTACTGCGCGATGTTGCCGCACGGCGACGTCGAGCCGTCGGGCCGGGCGAAGCGGTCCGTCAGAAGCTGGTAAATGACGCGACCCTTCCAGTCCTGCGAGGGCGGGCGGGGCGGGCGGGGCGGGAGGGGCTCGCGAGATGGTGTCGGTCAGGCTGACGCCCACGGACTCCGGACATCAGCGGCTCCCGTCGCCGGCTCACGTCCGTGGACCCCGCCATCGCCGCGGCTGCTGCCGCGAGCATCAAGATCGCGGACCGTGCCATGGCGAGTTCACGCCACGGGTGTGGACGCTGATGTTAAGACCACCGCCAGCAGAGCGGGGCGCTGCTCGCGTGGTTGAGAGCCGGGCGGTGCACCGGGCTTCAATGTCAGCATGGTGCCCCTGCTGCTGTCCGCAGCAGGCCGTTCTCGTCATTGACCGCGACGCTGAGGCGCGCGCCAAGGCCGAGGAGGAGCGCCTCGCGCGCGAGGCCGCGGAGCGCCGCCGCCGCGCCAAGCGCCGCCGAAAGGAGGTCCACGATACCGTGGTACGCGCGCGGCAGTCCGTGCTCGAAGCACAGGGGAAGCTGCACACCGAGGCGGCCTCGGCCGCACAGGCCAAACGGGAGTTTGCAACGGCACCCTTCTCGGCCCGCCAGGAGGCCGAGGCGCGGCACTCCTCCGACCGTGTGCCCGGCCAGGCTGCAGCGGCACGGGCGCCGGCGCCGGCGCCGAGTGCCGCGAGGCCCGAGCCGGGAGTTGAACCCCCGCACCCAGCCCGGGAACCAGGAGATGACCTGCCGGCCGTGCCGCCCCGCAGGCAGGCACGGCTGCCAGCGAATGCCTAATCATCGTCCAGGCACGCTTGCATCGTCCCGGGGCCGCTTCCTCAGCCTCTGGGCCGCGCCGGCCGGCGGCTGGCCCGCCGCAGCAGAGTCGAGCCCTGTCGCCGCTCGACCGGCTGTGCACTCCCGCATCAACGCGAGACCAGCCGCCCCGACTTTCCGAGCCGCCCAATTCCTCACCAAGTCATGTCCGCAATCGCCGCAACCGCCGCTCGCCGTCTCGGTGAGGCTGCAAGCGCGCCGCACGCTCACCCGATCAGATGCCGCGTCAGCAGCCAGTCAGCCCGCCCGGTCACACCGCACTCGCTCCCCCTCACGCCCCTTCCCCCCGTCCGCAGGCCCCGCCTTCCCTGTCCTTGTCGGTGTGAGCCCCAAACCGCGCGGCGTCCCGGCGCGTTTCATTGCTGCGCCCCGTGATGCCGCACGACGCCGTCGAGACCGTCCATCCAGATGCCATCACTCCGATTTCGCCCGCAGTCCGGCATCGGCCTCCTTTCCGCGGCCGCCTTCGACGTCTACAGCAACTGGGAGATGCCCAGGAGCGTGATGGTCGCCAGGGAGTCAAGCATGGAGCGCGCCTTCGGGCTCGCCACGCCGGCGATGGCCGGGCGGTACCACGCGCACCAGCACGGCTTCTCCGCGGACAGGCACTGAGCCGACCTGTTGTGAATGCCCGCCGTGCGCGGGCAGATGCCATGATTCACTGTTGTTCCGCTTCGCGAATGTGTTCGTGTTCTTTGGGTTTGTGACCGGCGACTGATCGTGCGCCGACTTTTACCGCCAATGACGAGCTCGTTCCGGATCATGCGCCGCCCACACTCGGCTGGCACACGCCTCACTCGCCGCGGAGCGCCATGAGGATCCGCGCGACGGTCGTTGACCCCGGGTCCCGCAGCTCGATGCGCCGGACCACGCCAACCCGCACGATCTCGGACACTAGCTCGGGCAGCGCGATGCACGCCCCCAGTCCGACGGCTACGGCGGAGCAGAACCCGAAAACGACCGCGGCCAGGTACGCGCAGTGCTCGGCCGACGCCTGCCGCCGCACCCGCTCCCTGGGCGCCTCGGGAAGGGTCGCGGCCCGCGGGAGGCACATGCCCCCGAGCGCGAGGAGGACGTTCGCGACCGGCCAGGTCCCGAGGAGCGACGTGGCCGAGGTCCACAGCACGGCCGCCACGGCGTCCTCCAGGTCCCCCGTGTACGTGAACAGGCCCATCATGCCGAGCCGCAGGTAGTGGACCTGCCGGCGGAGGTGCACCCTGGCGTACACGAGCAGCACGGCCAGGACGGCGCCGAGCGGCGTGGCCTCGTCCGACGCCCGCGGCGCCGACGACGTCGCGTCCCTCACCGCGGAGGGCCCCGCCGCCGGGCCGCGGACTAGCTCCTCCCCAACCGCGTCCGACAGGGCCAGCGCCGCGGCCCACACGCCCCCGCCCCCGCCCGGTGAGCCCAGCGTCACCCCCTGCCCGTCCGTGGACCCCCGCCTGAGCCAGCCCTCGCTGCCCCCCAGGACGGCCCCGACGAGGCGCACCTCCGCGGGGGTCAGGCTGTTCATCATTGACGTCTCCGCGGCCTGCTCTGCCGCCGCCCAGGCGTGCATGCACGACCAGGGCGCGATCAGCTGTCCGGGCCGGGCGGCCAGCGATGCCGCGCGCCGGACCACGCCGGCAGCGCTCGCCTCCTCCGCCTCGGCGCCCGCCGCCATGGCCACGGCCGCCGCCGAGCGCGCCGCCTCGGCGGCAAGGGCCGCCACCGACGGATGCAGCCCCGGGACGAGCCCCCGCGACGTGTTCCAGCCGCACCGCTGCCCGGCCCCGGCTCCCGGCCCGCCCACCTCGCACGCGGCACTGCCCTGCGCCGGGTCCGACGACGCTGGGGGGGTGGTGGTCGGGCGCGAGGTGCCGCCGGAAGGGTTCCCGCGCCCCCCACCGGCCGCCTCGGCGCCGCAGCCGCACGTTCGTTCCCAGTACGACGGCACCTGCGCCATGCCGTCCAGGGCCCCTGACACGTGCGGCCGCCCCGCATCCAGGGCGGCGAGGACGGCGGCGATGCCAGCGGTGTCGACGGCCGGCCGGCCGGCCAGGCGCCCCGCCCCGGCCACCCTGGAGGCGTTGGCTGCTGCCCTTGCCGCCTTGGTGGGAAGCCGGAGCGCCGCGGGGAGCGGAGGCGGCAGCTCGGCGGACGCCAGGGCCTCCAGGGGTGCGATGGCAGCCCAGACGCGCCTCGCCGCGCGTAGCAGCGTCGCCGCGGCCCGGCCCCGGGGGTCCAGGCGGCAGTGACACCGGGCCACCGCGGCCACGGCAGCGGCGGCGCCGAGCTCCGACGGTACGGCGGAGCCAGCGAGGGCGGCGTCGCCCCACCGGAGCGACCCCCCCGAGAGCCGCGAGGCCAAGGAGAGCATCGTCACGTGCGACCGGTCCGACCACCCGTCGCCCGCCGCGGCCCACGCCGCCGTCACGCTGTTGTCCGTGGCGGAGCGACGCTGCCGGATCCAGCCCAGCCCCCAGCAGTTGCCCCAGCCGTCCTCGCTGTTGGACGCCGGGTCTGACCCCCACGCCCGCTCTGCCGCCTCCTGCAGCAGCACCAACGGCCGGAACGTGGCGCGCAGCACCCCCGAGAGCCGGTGCTCCCCCAGCCCGACCACCGCCGTGGTGCCGTTCGCGTCCTCGCCCTCCTCCACCAGGCGGTCCTGAGGCCGCAGCGACCACGCGGGGCGCCGCCGGGCGAGCCTCGCACCCCCCCCCGCCGCCGCCGGCGGCCCTCTCGTCCAGGCAAGCGGGCCGCCGCGGCCCCCGGCGACGGCCGCCGCCGCGGCATGAAGCCTCCTCGGCGCCGCGGCCTCCTCCTGCCCCGCTCCCTCCGCCCACGCGGACGCGTCCGCGCTCACGAAGAGCAGGGACGAGAGCTCTACCAGGTGCGGCAGCACGAAGAGCAGAGCCGCGAACAGGAGGACGCCGACCACGACGCGCGCGGCCCGGCGGACGGGGGAGGGCAGACCGTCCTCCAACCGCTCGTACACGTCAATGTGGGAGCTTCCTACACGGAGCGCGCCCCAGCCGTGCGGCTCGTCACGGTCAAAATCGCCGTCAAACACGGTGCCGTCCGCCCACTGCATCCGGCCCCGCCCCTGCATCACGTCGCGGTGCCACGCGCCCGTGTAGAAGCGCCCGTCACGGAAATGTGCCTTTCCGTGCCCGTGCTTATGCCCTTGCCACCACTCGCCGACGTATTCGACAAAGGTTGTGTCCTCCGCCGGCCCGGGCCGAAGCACGCCAATCCCGTCCGCCTTTGAGTCCATGAGCTGGCCGCTGCGACAGAAGCGCGCGAGGCAGGGCACAGAGCGGTCGGAGGCCGGCGGTGCGCGAGGCGAAGGGGCCGACGTGGCGGCTGCGCTGCTCACTTGTACGTGGACTCCCCCTCGGCCCCGAACCAGAGCTGGCCATCGCGCATCTCCCCTCGGTCGAACATTCCCCGGAATCGCCGATAGTTGCCACCCCGGTGCCAGGTCATTTCGCCGCGGCCGTGAGGGATGTCCCTGATGGCCTCTCCTGCAAACCGCTTTCTGCGGAATGGATCCCACAGCGAGTAATCGTACTCGGTGTGTTCGACAACACCGGTGAGTGCTGCGAGATAAGGGGGGGGGCTCAGCATGGGCTGGGGCGACCGTCAGCCGCCGCGGTGATTCTGGCCTCGTCGTTGCCTGACCCCAAGCGCTCTCACGCAGCCGGGTGTGCTGAGGAACTGACGACGCCGATGATGTCGCCGCCCGGCGCTTCTTCTTCGAGCCGGGGCCGGGCATGGCGGCTGCGTGTGTCCCGGCCTGCCGGTTGCTGGCTGGCAGTTCGTGCTCTCATCTCCCAGCAGCGCTACGCCGAACGGGCCGCTGAAGTATGACACAGGTAGACACATGGGTGCCTTGGCATGCAACATGAACGGTCTTCAATTGAGCGGCTGCTAATCACGCAAGTGGTCCCGTTGCAGCTGGCCCGGCCCCTCCATCAAAGGAGGCGGCACAGCCTCGGGCGGGCGAGACAGCCGCGAGAACAGGAGCGGTCGGATCACCAGCAGCCCTCCTGGGAGGTGGTGATGGGCTTGTTGTAGAACTGGTTGTAGCCGAGCTTGTTGAGCTTGTCGTACACCACGGGGAGGAACACCTGGTTGAACTTGGTGATGTTGCGGGCGAGCACGAACAGGGTGGCCTCGAGCGGGTCCGAGACGATGGAGTACTGGTACGGGCCGCCGGGCACCTCGGGCTCGCCGAGCATGATCACCCAGTCTGCGGAACAGTCGAGGGCGGCACAAATCGGTCACGGACAGAGAGCGACGGGCACAACCACACGAGCTAGCAAGCACACCAGCCGGGCGAGAGTACAGGGGCGGGGGGACTCACAGGGGGCGGCAACGGGGACACCCTGGAGGTGCACCGTGAGCGCGGCGGGCTTGGTGGGGTCCTCGGCCGAGGCCCAGCCGTCAATGTCGTTGGGGGTGCCGGACGGGCTCCCGTTGCGGGCGGTGTTGTGCACACCGATGGTGCCGTTGGGGTTCACGTCGTAGTTTGCGGCGACGCAAACGGTGCCGGCCTCAAAAGTGGCGTTCACCGTGAGGGAGGCGGCGATCTGGTACCACCTGCCAAGGTACTGGGTCACGTTGACCTGCGGATTGGGGGAGATGAGGTTGGAGAGGGGCATGCAAGTCTGTGGGACAGCTTGAACTGTGCAACGTCACGGCGAAGATGTCATCCTTCAAGGCGCGTGCCCGGTGTACAGGCCGGCTTCACCCTGCCTCCGGGGTTCCGGCCACGCGCTGGGGGTGCCCGCGTATAGCAACGCGGGCCTTGTTCTCGTCAGCTCCAGCTCGAGGCGGGGCGATTCGGGCGGGTGTTCTATGAAGCACGCGTCTGGCTCACGGCAGGCACCGGGTCGATCTTGAGGGGGCTGGCGTTGGCCGAGAGGGCGGCACCGAACACGAGGGCGAGGGCGGCGATCATGGTCACTGAAAGTAGTGCGAGAGTGCCCGATTGAGGGCACGGGCGTGCTGTGACGTCACCCGCAGACGACTCTGCCTCCTGCCGGTGGATCTTTGCCAGGCAGTCAAATATAAGCCACCGCCGGGTGCCTGCACCGACGGCACAGCCGGAGCGCGGGATGCGCGGCGTCGTTGCCGCGCTGGCGCTCATGGCAACCGCAGGGAACGCCATGCAGGACTCCCTTCTGCCCTTGAGCCAGGTCGTGTGGTCCTCCGAGGCCAAGCACAACTATTCAGGCTCTCCATCCATCCTCCAGGTCGACGGGG
>Ga0136560_1000185_pt1 | contig 27842 bp, 9 predicted proteins | sample AntRauMeHopE1497_FD_104925 | JGI IMG/M metagenome (GOLD analysis project Ga0136560, IMG submission 104925) | Saline lake microbial communities from Rauer Islands, Antarctica - Metagenome Hop E1 #497 | ecosystem: Environmental > Aquatic > Non-marine Saline and Alkaline > Saline | place... | reverse complement strand
CGCTCGGCCTCGGGGTCAAAGGCCGAGAGGCCGGGGGCGGGGGCCGCGCGGAGGGCGGCGAGGGCCGCGAGGGCGGCACGGGGTCGCGAGGCGGCGAGGAGGGCGGCGGCGGCGCGCGGGGCGAGGGCGAGGCGGCAGGCGAGAGGCGCAGCGGAGGCGTCGCTCGGCCCGCCGTGGGCTGCTCCCGGGCGAGCGGCGGCCGGGCCGGCGCCGACGAGGGCCGCGGCGAGGTCGGCGGGCCGTCCGTCGAGGCCGAGCGCCCTGGCTGCCAGCTCGAGGGAGGCGAGGCGGCGGCTGGGAGCGACGGGGCGGACGTCCCAGGGCGCGGGGGGAGCGGCGGTGGCGGCGTCGTCGCGCATGCCGAGGGCGGCTGCGATGCCGTGGCCGTCGGCGCCGAACCCGTCGGGGAGGGTGACGGCGCGGGAGGCGGCGGTGCCGGGGCCGAGGGAGCGCCACACGGCGGCGGCACCGACGCTCGCCTCGGCACCATCGTCCTCCTCGTCCGTGACGCCGCCATGGGTCGTGGCCTCGGCGCCGGCGGCAGCGCGCCCCTCTGCGTCCTCGTCGGTCCCCTGCTCGGGGACGGCCGAATCCTCGGCCCCGCCGCGCCCGGCTCGCAGAGCCGTCACGGCACCCCACTCGTGGGAGGCGAGCGCCGCGGCAGAGCTTGCGGCCGAGGCTGCGTTGCAAGCGGGCGGACCCACGCGCGCCGCGGTGCCGCCATGGGAGACGGAGGCGGCCGAGGCGGCGGCGGCGAGGGCGAGGGCCGCGCAGGCATCGGTGCGGGCGGCCAGGAGGAACCCGGCAGAGGGGGCGGCGGCGGCGGGGAGGAGGACGGGTGCGGGCTCGAGGGGCGGGGCGGCCCGGGAAGAGGAGGAGGAGGAGGAGGAGGAGGAGTAGGCGAGAGCCGGTGATGAGGCGCGGCGAGTCATGCCGGCGCGGAGGGCGGCGTCGAGGTCGTCGGCGCTCGAGTCCGAGTCGCTGTCTGGCACTGCACCCAGTCCTGCGAGGCGCCCCGGCGCCGCCGCGACGCCCGGGAAGAAGAGGCCGTGAGCGACGCGGAGCGACGCCCGCAGGGGCCGGGACAGGCCGAGGGCCCTCGGGGGCAGGGAGGAGGCCATGGAGGCGGCGGCGGCGGCGAGGTGGGCGGGAGAGGTCGCCGCCGCAGCCGCCAGCGCCGCCCGTGACGGTGGCGGCATCACGGCCCACAGGGCTCCGAGCGCGGAGAGGGCGACGCCGAGGGGCGTCGCGCGGCAGGAGAGGGTCGGGAGGACGGCGGGGGTGAGCTGGTCGGTGCACACGGATGCGACGACGCCGAGGCCGGAGCCGCGGAGGACGAGGAGCGGCGCGACGCCGTGCTCGAGGCGCCAGCCGACGGGGCGGGCCACGGCGAGGGCCACGTCGTCGAGGAGGCGGCGGCGCATGGCCCAGGCGAGGAGGACGGGCCAGCCGCCGGGACAGTGCTCCACGGCGCGGGCGGCGGCGAGGCGGGCGGCGGCGACGGCTACGGCGGGGAGGTCCCCGCTGGCGGTGGCGACGGCCGCTGCCGCCTCCTCGGCCGCGACGATGCCGGACTGGATGAGGGCGTCGGAGGAGCCGGGGGCGACGCCGGCGGCGGTGGCGAGGGCGGCGCACATGCCGAGGAGGGGGGAGGGGGACGCGGCCCGGCCCGCGCCGCGCTGCCCCAGGGCGGACGCGATCTCCTCAACGCCGGCGTCGGCGGCAGAGCCGACGCGGGAGACGGAGCCCGCGGCGGCCGCGAGGGCGGGCAGGGCCGCGGCCGTCCAATGCGGGCCGGCGAGTGTTGACGCGGCGCTTGCGGCCGCCTCGTCGACGCCCGCTAGGTCCCGCTGGGCGCCGTCGGCCTCCGCCGCCGCCGCTGCCGCCTCGGCGCCGGAGCACAGCGCAGCCTGCATAGCCCTGGCCACCGCCCACTGCGTGGACGGCACGGCGCACGAGGCGGCGCCGGACTCGCAGACGAGGAGGCCGCCGCCAGCCGCGTGGGCGGACGAGGAGGCGGACGGGGCGGAGGCCATGGCCCAGGGGTCGAGGGGTCGAGGGTCGGCGGCGGCGAGCTCTGCCGGGGCGGCGTCGACCATGCCGTGATAGTCGCTGCGGTGTCGGGCGAGGGCCGGGGGGGGGGCGCCGCCAGGGCCTGCGCTGGGGGCGGCGCCGAGGCGGGAGGGCCGGAGCCTGGCGACCTCGTCGTCGTCGGGACTTCCGGCCGCAGCCCCGAGGGCAGCGATGGTGTCGGCGAGGCCGGGGACGGACGTCCGCATGAGGACGGGGAGGGCGGCGTCGCGGCCGGCGACGGAGGCGCCGACGGCGACGGCGTGGTGGACGAGGGACCGACACTCCCGCGCCACGACGGCGACGGCGCCGCTGTCCGCGGCGGAGGGCTCCCAGAAGGGGCGGCCGCCCGCGGCGCCCTGCGGTCCCGTGGTGGAGGCGGCCGCGGAGACGGGGACGGCGACGGTCCCGTGCCGAGCGGCGGGGGCGCCGTCGTCGCCCGGGGAGGCGGTGGCGGCGTCGACGAGGAGCGTGCGGCCGCCGCCGCCCCGGGCCAGCAGCTGCAGCGACGCCCCCTCGGCCCAGCAGACATCCTCCCCGCGGGAGTCCCGCAGCCGGCCGCACCGAGACAGCGACGCGTCGTCGTCCGGCCCCGCCCCCAGCGTGACGTGCTCCAGCCAGCCGCTGCGGCGCAGGAGCCACACGGCCCCGGCCTCCGGGTCCGCCACCGCGGCCACCGCGGGGTCCGCCACGAGGCTCCCGTCCGGCCGCTCTGCCCTGTCGGGGGCGGCAAGGACCTGAACGCGGCCCCTGGCGGCGTCGGGCAGGCCGCTCGCCGGGTGCACCCCGCACCGGAAGACGCTCACCGCTCCCCCCGTCATGCAGAGCACCGCCGTGCCGGCGTCAGGGCAGCACGCGCAGAGCACGCCGTCAGACCCGGCGCTGTCGCGGGACGCGCCGCCCGAGCAGCGGACGGTCAGAGCCGTGCCGAGGCGGCGGGAGGGCCCGGCCGCCGCCCGGGACCGGCGCCCCCACCCCATGTCGTCGCCGTCGTCCCCGTCCGCGGTGCTACCCTGCCCCTCCAGCTCCACGGGGGCCACGGCGCAGCCGCTGCGGCCGCCGCCCACGCGCAGCGCGACGCACCGCACCGCCCGGGCGCGGGTGACAGCCATGACCACCACCACGCCGGCCTCCGGCTCGCCGAAGGGGTGCACGGCCAGGCCCCCGGGGACGAGGCCCATCGCCGGGTCGCCAGGGTCGACGCCCATTCCTGCGCCGATTGGTGGGGGCGGAAGCGGGGACGGGGAGCTGGCGCGGCGACGCCGGCGGCGCGGCCCCGCCTCTGGCACGACCCAGTACGCTGGCACGGCTCACCAAAGTCGAGGTCTAGCCTCGGACCGGACGCTCCCGCGCCGTTGCAGCAGTGCACCGAGCAGCCGTGGCCGGCGCCCCGCACAGCCACGACCCGCATGCTCTCCCTGTCGCCCGGGAAGCAGATCGCATCGCCCGCGACTGCGAGTGAAAGGGGACGATAGGCGCGTCGTGGTATCGGGCTCGCGAGCAAAGGCGGCCGCCGCGCGAGGCCCTGCCCGAGGACGGTCTCGCGGGGCCGCAGCGGCCGCGGCAACGCGTCCCCGCCGTTCTGCCGCGGTTTCTCACGCTCGGCGCGTGCCCTACGCGGCAGGGCGACCTTGGATGGGACTGCGTCGGGGCTGGCGAGCCTGACCACAAGGCCCGCCTGTTGCGGCAGATCCGCGACGGGAAGCTCGACCCGCGTGGACACGGCCGCGAGCATTGCCCCTACGCCTCGGTGAGGCGGGCGGGCCGTCAGGGCGGTGCGTGGCGCCCGCGTGAAGGCCGCGGGAGCTGCCGGCAGAGCATCGGCGGTTCAGAGCTCGCGGCGACGCCGTTTGCGGGGATGGCGCGGCCGTTCGCGGCCGTTGGTCCTGGCCCGCGCGGGGCTGGTATCGTGGCCCGGTTTGGTGACGTGTGGGTGGGCGCGGGACCGGGTTGGGCGATGGTTGCCGACGGCGCTCGGTATGGTGCCCGGGCGACGCGCCGCCGCGCCGCCGCGCGCATGTCTCGGGCACGCCCGCGTCGGAGCCACGCACTCTCGGCGGGGTGGTCGGGGCGGCGGTCACGGCGTGCCGCTCTGGGCCGCGAGGGTCTGGATGGCGGCAGGCTGCTGCTCGGAGAGCTGTGCCATCCAGGCCGCCCAGGCGGCGGCGGCACCGGCGTCGGCCGCGACGTCCGCCGCCGAGGCGGCGGGGGGTGGCCGCATGCCCGGCGGCACGGTGACGCGCCCGTCCTCGACCGCCGCTGCCAGGGCTGCGACGAGGGCGGCGGAGGGGCCCGGGCCCTGGCCGGGCACCGGCAGGGCACCCTGCGCGGCCCCCTGCAGCTGGAAGGACTGTGCCGCCAGCGTGGTGCGGAAGGCCGATGCGATGTCCGGCTGCCCCGCTCCCTGGGCGAGGAGCGACGCGGCGCTGGTCGCCCCCGTGTCGCCCGCGGCGTCGGCGCCGTCGACGCGACGCACCTCGTCGGCGCGCAGCTGCAGCAGCACGTACAGCGCCTGCGCGTCCATCACGCGGGAGCCGTGGCAGAACGGGGTGCCGCCCGACGCGGCGCGGCGCGAGACGGCGGACCGACGAACGGCGTCGGCCACCCCTCTCGCCTCGGCCTCGGAGCACCCCTCCTCGTCCCGCTCGGCATCCGGGCCGGCACCCCTCGCCGCGGCCCCCATCGCGCGGTCCTCGCACCGGCTCTCCGCGAGCGACGCGGCCGGGAGCCAGGAGGGGGCGCCGGCGAGCGACGCGCGGCGGAGAGCCAGCGCCGCGATCCGGTGCCCGAGCGACGTGCCGGCGGGGCCGCGTGACCCCGGGAGGGGCGGGAGCAGGCGCACGTCGGCGTCGTCGTCGTCCCCGCCGACGCTGACGCCTCCTCCGTCGCCGTCGCCCTCGCCGCGCGACGCCTCCCCCGCCTCCCCGACGGCCGCCATGACCCCGTGGACGCGCTGCATGAGGATGGCAAGGGCCGCCTCGACGTAGCGCAGGGACCCGTCGTGGTCGCCGCGGCCCGTCTTGGCGAGGGCGACGGTCTCCACCACAGCGTAGAAGGCGCTCTTGCCGCTGACGCCCCACTGCTGGCGGTATCGGAGGGCTAGGTCGAGGGCGCCTGCCTCGAGCGGGGAGAGTGCGCGGGACTCGAAGGCCAGGAAGGTCATCAGCGCGTGCCGGCTCGCGAGCGACGCAAAGGAGCGACTCCCCGCGCGCCATCGGGCCTCCGTGGAGCGCCATCGGCGGACGGCGCGGGTGACGTTGGGGAGGGAGCGCCTCGCGGCCGTGCGCTCCACCCGGAAGCGGCAGAGCGCCTCGCCGTCGTCGACGTCGCAGAGCCCGGCTTCGTCGAGAGCCAGCAGCTCGGCGTCGGCGCGCGCCAGGGCGGCCTCCCCAAAGGCCGTGGCGTGCAGCGGGTGGGACCGGCCGCCCAGGTGCCGCCTGGCGAGCCGCGCCGCCTCGTCCAGCGCCTCCACGCCCCGCCGCCAGCGGCCCGACGACACAAGGGCCCTGCCCAGCTGCAGGTGGGCGCGGCACCAGACCACGGACCGGACCGCCGCGGCGTCCCCGGCGGCCTCCCGCAGCCCTGCCATCGCCGCGGTCAGCCTGCGCGCGGCGTCGCCGTGCCGCCCCGCGTGCCGCAGCGCCGCCCCCTCCGCCACGCCGAGGGCTGCCGCCTCCTCCGGGCCCGCGCCGCCCCCCGCGCGGGCGAGCAGCACCGCCGCCCTCCCCGGGTCCTCGGCTGCCATGGCCCCCGCCGCCCGCCACCACAGGTCCCACCCAGCGGGGCGTTGCCACGCGACGGAGCGCCCCGCCCCCGCGCCGCGGCCGCCGGCCCCCGTCGCGTTGCCGGCGGCTCCCCCGTCCCGGCCCGCGGTGCCAGCACCGGGTGCATGCCGCGCCGACGGCGGGGCCCACCCCGCCGTCGCCCTCGCCCACGCCGCCACCGACGGCGGCTCCCCCAGGCTCCCCGGGCCGTCCACCAGAGACCGGGACTGCTCTGCCAGCAGCCTGCGGCCCTCGACCGCGAGCCGGAGCACCGCGTGCATGAGGCCCCCGCCCAGAGGCGTGGGCGCGCCGCCGCCGTGGACGCCGGCATGGTCGCCGTCGTCGTTGACGTCGTTTTCGCCGCCCACGCCCGCGCCCGAGGCGACGGCTTGCACCGCCCGGACAGCCCAGAGTGCGGGGCCCGCCGCCGGTGCCAGCCCTGCCCCGCCCGACGGGGGCGCGGGGAGGAGCGGCGAGGCGGGGCCAGACCACGCGAGCTCGGGTACCGCGGCACGGCGCGGCGACGAGCCGATCGCGGCGGCACCGGCCACGCCGGCTCGCCTGTGCGCGTCGGCCGCGGACAGCGCCAGCAGAGCCGCGGGCCTGGATCGGGCGATCCCGGGAGGCAGAGCGTGGAGCGGGGAGGGCGGGGCGGCGCGGTCGCCCGACACGGCGGCGGCAGCCCTGTCGTGAGCGCACGCGTACATGTCAGAGGCGGCGGCGGCGCGGCCCAGGGTGCGGAACGACGAAGCGAGGGACAGGCACGCCACCGCCACGGGCACGCGGGGGATCGGGGCAGAGCCCGCGGGAGGGGGCGGCAGAGCCCGATCGGCGGAGGCGGCGTGGTCGCCGGTCCATGCCGCGGCGGCGGAAGCCTCGGCCTCGACGGCGTCGGCGAGGACTGCCGCCTGGAGCTGAAGGCTGTCCCCGCGGCGGCCCAGGCGCCACAGGGCCGCGGCGAGAGAGTGGGCGGCCAGGGCGTCGCCGCCACAGAGGCACCGCCGGCCGCAAAAGGGCGCGCCGCCGCCCATGGCGCCTGCAACGGCAGCGACCGCGGGCAGCGCGGCGGGCAGGAGCGCCCCCACGGCCTCCTGCGCCCGTCCCATGTCAAGGAGGGTGGCGCCCACCGCAGCAGCGGCGCGGCTCCGCTCGGCGGTGCCGCCCAGCGGGTGGTCACGCCCCGCCCGGCCGGGGGCCGAGCCGCAAGCGGCGGCCGCCTGCGCTGCCAGGGCTTCCACAACGACGCCGCGCGAGGGCGCCGCCGTCCCCGGAGCGAGGAACGAGTCCGACCACTCGCGCCACTGCGGGCTCTTGCTCGCGTTGATGCCGCCACAGGCCGGGTGCGCTGCCGGTCGCCTCAGGCAACGAGTCACGGCCGAGGCCAGGCGCGCCGTGGCGTTCGCGACGGCCCCCGCGCCCCTCATGAACGAGTCAAGGGATGATTCATGCCGGGGGCGGCTGGAACCCCCGTGGGGTCCAGCAGCGAGGGCGGCAGGCGCCTCCGAAGTGCGCAGCGCTGCTGCCGCCATCCTTGCCGCCTTCAGAGCCGCTGGCAGGCGGCCGTCCGCCCGCAGCGCCACTGCTGACTGCAGCAGCAGGTCAGCCCGCGTTGCATTGGCGTGCGGCGGCGCCTCGGTCCAGGACGTTGCTAAAGTCCACGCAGCGGCGTCGGCGGCGCTTCCGGGCGCCCTGGAGCTCGCAGCAGCCGCGTGCAGCGCGGCAATCGCGCCCTGCGGCTCCCCGGCGAGCCACATGCGCGCGGCCGACGGCAGCGTGACCGTGGCAGGCACGGTGAGGAATTCGGCACCAGCGACATGCGCCAGCGCCGCCAGCACCGCCAGCCATAGCGCCGCGCCGCTGAGCGCGCCCAGCATTGAGAGCTCTGGCGCCGGCCTAGGGGGGAGCAGGCACGCCCGGGTCGTGAGACCCTGCGTGAGTGGAGGGCTGGTGTCACAGGAAAGCGTTGTGAGCGCTGCCGCCAAGGCACGTCGCTTGTGATGCCGGCCAGACTGCGCAGGCTTCGCGCCGTGACACGCGCGTGGAGGCTGACCGACGTGGCCGGCTGCTCGGGCCGCGCGGTCATGCGCGGCTGCTTCGCTCGCGGTGTGCGAGCGATTGCAACCGCTGGCCGAGTCGGGCGTATTTCGCCCCCCTCTGGCGGCGCACGCTCGTCTCCTTCCCGCCGGAGGCCCGGGTTGAACCGTGTACGGTGTCCTGTCGGCGCGGGCGGCGCCGGACAGATCGCCCGCCGCGGGCGTCGCGTGGCACGGCCGGGGCGGTCGCGTGAGGGCGGCAGGACGCAGTACCCGCCGCTTTGCGCCGCCGGGCGCACACGCACGCGCGGTGGCGGTCACGACTCGGTGCGCGACTTCTCAAAGGCTGCGATGAGCCGCTGCTGGACGTCGGGGAGGACTGGCTGGTGCTCCTTGTACTCCATGCTGTACTCCCCCTTGCCCTGCGTGGACGAGCGGAGGTCCGTGGAGAAGCCGAACATGCTTGAGAGGGGGACAAGGGCCTGGATGGTGACGGTCATGTCGCCGGCCTCCTGGTCGAGCAGCTGCCCCTTGCGCTTGTTCACAAGCGCGATGGCCGTGCCCTGGAACTCCGTCGGCACGAGGATCTCCACGGCCATGACGGGCTCCAGCAGGCTGGGCTTGGCGGCCATGAAGCCCTGGCGGAAGGCCCCGATGGCGGCGCTCTTGAAGGCCAGCTCGCTCGAGTCCACCGGGTGGTCCTGCCCGTCCGTGATGGTCACCCGCACGCCCTCCACCGGGTGGCCCGTCAGCGCCCCCCTGGTCACGGCCTCCTCGAAGCCCTTGCGGACGGCGGTGATGTACTCGGGGGGGATGGCGTTGCCCACGATGCCGTTGACGAACTCAAACGTCTTGCGGTTGCCGTCCGCGTCCACCATGTCCTCCGGCGCCATCGGCTCCATGTTCCCGATCACGCGCCCGAACTGCCCGGCGCCGCCCGTCTGCTTCTTGTGCAGGTAGTTGAACTCGGAGCGCTGGGAGACGGCCTCGCGGTAGTTGACCTTGGGCTCCCCCGTGACCACGTCCACCTTGTACTCGCGGCGCATGCGCTCCACGTAGATGTCCAGGTGCAGCTCCCCCATGCCGCTCATGATCGTCTCGCCGCTCTCGTCGTCCACGTGCACGCGCAGGGTGGGGTCCTCGCGCTGGAAGCGCTGCAGGGCCTTTGAAAAGTTGGACGACTGGCCCGACGAGGCCGGCTTGATGGAGTAGCTGATGACCGGCTCGGGGCAGAACATGGACTCCATGGAGACCCGGATGGTGCCGTCGGTGAAGGTGTCGCCCGACGCGCAGTCCACGCCAAACGTGGCCACGATCTCCCCGGCGCCGATCTCCTCCACGTCCTGCATGTCCGAGGCGTGCATGCGCACGAGGCGGGGCACCTTGACGCGCTGGCCCGTCTTGACGTTGACGAAGTTGCCCCCGCGCTTGAGGGAGCCCTGGTAGATGCGGAAGTACGTGAGCTGCCCGAAGCGGGACTCCTCAAGCTTGAAGGCGAGAGCCACGAGCGGCTTCTCGTCGTCCGTGACGAGGGGCACCATCTTGGTCTCGTCGTCGGCGTCGAGCGCGAAGGACGACGTCTCCGTGGGGTTGGGGAGGTACCGCACGACGGCGTCGAGGAGCGGCTGGACGCCCCGGTTCTTGAAGGCGGAGCCCATGAAGACGGGGACGAGGGAGCGGGCGATGACCTGGCGGCGCACCGCGGCGTGGATGGTCTCCACGTCGGGCTCCTCCTCCATGAGGAAGAGCTCCGCGATCTCGTCGTCCACGTCGGCGAGGCGCTCGATGAGCTCCGCGCGCTTGGCCTCCACCTCGTCGGCCAGGTCGGCGGGGACGTCGACCTCGCGGATGATCTCCCCGTTCTCGCCCTCGAACACGAGGCCCCGGCGCTCGATGACGTCCACCACGCCGGAGAGGGAGCCCTCGATCCCGATGGGCACCTGCAGCGACACGGCGTTGAGCTTGAGCTTGGAGCGGAGGTCCGCCACCACCTTGTCCGGGTTGGCGCCCTGCCGGTCCAGCTTGTTGATGAAGGCCATGCGGGGCACCTTGTACCGCTTCATCTGCCGGTCCACCGTGATGGACTGCGACTGCACGCCGGCGACGCCGCAGAGCACCAGGATGGCGCCGTCCAGGACGCGCAGCGCGCGCTCCACCTCCACCGTGAAGTCCACGTGGCCCGGCGTGTCGATGATGTTCACGTGGTTGTCGCCCCACGTGCAGTACGTGGCGGCGGACTGGATGGTGATGCCCTTCTCGCGCTCCAGCTCCATGCTGTCCATCTTCGCCCCCACGCCGTCCTTCCCGCGCACGTCGTGGATCGCATCGATACGGCCCGTATAGAAGAGGATGCGCTCCGTCAGTGTGGTCTTCCCCGAGTCAATGTGCGCGCTGATCCCAATGTTGCGAAGCTTCTCCACGTTGATGCTCTGCGCGGCCGACGTGCTGAACAGCCGGGCGCCCCACGACGGGCTCCAGAGAGGAACCGCCCTGGTGGGGCTGGCAGCTTCGCAGCCCGGCCCGGCGAGCGCCTCGGCAATGGAAGTGGCGGCCGTGGCCGACGCTCCGGCCAGCCTGCGGCCCGCGGGTCCCGCGCGCGCAGCATCCGTGGCCATGGACAGCATGCCCCTCGCGGCGGCGCGCATGGCAACGTCCCCTGTGCAACCTTGGCCGGCCGGCGGCGCCGCGCGGAAAAGCGACGCGGCGATGGCAGAGCACGCACGTCACGGGCAGTTGCCAGCGAGCGGGCCGCCAGCCGCACGCACGACCGAAAACGAGGAGCAATCGCTTGTGCGTGGCGAGAAACAAACTTAGGGACGACCCGGCCACGGCGGCTGCTGCCAATGGCATCTTTTCGTCGTTCAAGCCGGAGCGCAATGCACCCCGCGCCACCAGCTGGTGCACTATTTTCCGCCGGGAGGCTAACCGGTATACAATACTCGTGCATGGCCGGCTCGCGGTCATGGCCGCGTGATGCGCAGGAACCGCACGTCAGCGCTCCCACAGACTCGGTGCTCGGCGTGTGTGCCACGGCCAAAGTCACCCTGAGACACTGTGACACCACCTTGTCAAACGGAATCACGGCCCGTGCGCGATGCAAGGGCTTCAAGCGCGGCCAGAATCGGACACCGGCGCCTTGCTCTGCCGGCCAACGTTGCTCTCTCGCGACAATCGTCCGTGCCCTCGGCCCCGTGCGCATCGGCCAGCAGACGACGCACTCGCCCTAGCACGTGGTCGGAGATCATGCTCTCCCGCGCCTCTCGCGTCGCTGTGCGCACCGCCCGCGCGGCCCCCCGCCGCCTGGCGCATTCCGAGCCCGCGGCCGCGGCCGCTCCCGGCGCCAAGAAGGTGAGCGGCCAAGGCGACTAAGCCCGGCGCCCGTCGGACTCACAGCGCTTCCGTGCTGCGGCCGGGCACAACCGCGGGGCGAGGGCCCGGCCCAGTGGGGCTTGGAGGGCAGACTGCTGAACGCCTCAACCTTTTTTTTTTCACCCAGCCGCGGGACGGTCCCACGCTGCCCTGCTTCGTCCTAGCGCCCGGGCCCTGGGGCGTGGTACGCGCGCCATACTCTAATCCCGCATTTCGGGCGAGCTGGCGGGCTGGAGGGCTCTGGGTGGGGCGTGGGGGGAGGCTTCATGGACGCCGCTGGCACCGAATCCGCCTCGAGAACGCAGGACGAACGCCGCAGCCTGCCACGCCGGCATCCCCGCACCGTCCGTGTGCCATTGATTCGCAGGTTCTTGGCTTCATCACCCCGCACCCGTCGTACTCGGGCGGCGAGGCCGTGCTGCGTGGCGGTGAGCCTGGGCGCCGTCGCCGCGCCCCGCTCGCATCAGCTTGCACAGCGCGCGCCATGACAGGCCGCTCGTCCCTCTCCCGTGTACCGCAGTGTTCCCGCACAACTGGCAGGTCGTGCTCGTTGTGCTCGGCTTGTACACCGTGATCGGTGTTGCGGCGTCGGGCGGCGATGCCCCCGCGGACGCGCCCACCAAGCCGGACCTCAAGACTGGTGAGGCCGGGGCGCCCGGATGCTTTGCATCGCGGACAGTGCCCATGTATGCTGTGAATCCAACGATCTGTCCCCGGCGTTCCGTATATGCTCACGTGCGCCTCGCAGAGACCGTCGTGTCGGCCATCCCGACCATGGCGGACCAGCCGGAGGAGTGGGCCGCGTTCATGGCTGAGGAGGAGAACGTCAAGAAGTACTTTGACTCCCTCAACGAGTCTGTCTGAGTGTGTCTGATTGTGTGACGGCGGCCGGACGATGCGCCGCCGGCTGCAAGCCCTCCCTCGAACGTTCTCAACCTTTGCCCGACCCCGCCGTGCGCCCGCTGCTGCCCCTGACGCACGCACTGGGGGCCTCACACGGCCTTTGCGGCCTCTGCCCCCGCGAAGCGTCAGGGCCACACGTGCTTGCTCTGGCCGCACCGCCTGCTCGACACATCCGCCATCGGCAGCCATACCCACGCGCGCTACGGGAACTGCCGACCCGGCCTTTGCAGCCTGCCAGCGACAGAGTCAGCCTCGAGGCCGGCTCGGTCGGGCGCCCGCAAGCTCGAATGGCGGCGTCCGGCAACGGCTCCCGCCGCAAGGGGCGAGGACCCTCCAAGTCCTCGGCATCTGGACTAGGGTACGATGAGGACACACGCCAGTTCCTGCTGGACGCAGAGACGACCGCGCGCAGGGCGCTGCGCACCCTGAAGCAGCGATCGAAACGGGCAGGCGCGGCATCGGGGACCAAGCCTCGCCCCCAGTCGGGCTCCGACTCGAGATCGGGGACCGGCGGCATGGGCACGTCGTTTTCTATGCCTACGCTGCAGGCGAGCCGGTCTGCGCACGGCGGGGACGCAAGCCTGCCCGCGTCGCCGATGCGGGCCTCGGGCGGGCTCGGCATGGCCAGCGCGCCTCTGACGGGGCTGCACGGCACGGGGGCATGGCGCAGTGGCGTGGTTCCGCCCATGGCCGCCTCGATGGCCTGGGCGGAGGACCCTTCGGCGACGCTCGCGAGCCGAGCGTCGGTCACGATGGGTCTCGAGGGCGACGGCGGTCCGGTGCTGACGTCGTCGGGCCGGGCGCTCCCTCCCGTGCGCCCGGGCGCGCCCGAGCGCGGGCCGGCGCCGCGCGGCGTGGGCAAGCTGCTGAAGAGCCCTCTTGCCACGGCCGTGACGGGCAACCCCGCGCAGCGGAAGGAGCTGCGGCGGAGCCTGGAGCGGACGGGGCGGCGGGCCGCGCGCAAGGGGGCGGCGGCGAGGGGGGCTGGGGACGGGGGCGGCGCCGGCGGCGCGCCGGTGCTTTCTGGCGAGGATCGGATGCGGAAACAGGCCGAGGCGGAGAGGCGGTTCGGAGGCAAGGGCGGGGCGGCGCAGACGCAGAGGCGGAGGACGGGCGGCGGGTCACGCAGGGGCGGCTCCATCATCGACCTGACGGGGGCGGGCGACCCGACGGCCGCGGCGGCGTCGCTGCTCCGGCCGCCGTCGCCGCTGCACGCGCCCATGGCGCCGGATGACGTGGCGTCCTCGGCGCTGGCGGCGTCGCTGGGCGCAGCCACGGCCGCGGCAGGGCTGTCCTCGTCCGCGACGCTGACGGCGCCGTGGCGGCGGGCGGACCACGCCCTGTCGAAACGGCGGGAGGCGAGCAGGTGGGCGGACCCGACCTCCACGACGGAGCTGGAGACGGGCCTGACGGCGGCGGCGGGGGAGGTCACGGCCGCGGTCGGGGACACGCGGCACCGGGAGGACTGGAGCTCTGCCGCGCTGCACGGGCGGTTTCGCGACGAGTCGGTGCGGTTCGAGGCGTGGGTGCAGTCGCGCGAGGCGGCGGAGGAGGCGGCGATGCTCGAGGAGGAGTCAGGAGTGGTGATCCCCGTGGCGGTGGCAGAGCCGCACCCGCTGTGGTCGTGGACGCAGTCGCTGGTGGCACGGGAGAACGCCACCGCGCGCAAGGTGGCCCGCGCCCGCGCCCTGCGCAAGGTCTACTCCCTCGACGTGCGGGCGGTGTGGCTCGCGGGGGATCTGCCGGCGGAGGCCCCGCTGCCGTGGCGCGCGGCGCCGTACGGCGCGGGGGCGGGGGGCGCGCCGGCGGGGGGGCGGCTCAGCGGCGAGGAGGTGGTGGCGCGCCGAGCCCTGGCCGGCCGGCGGGACGACGCGGCCCTGCGGTCGGGGCACCACCAGATCCAGAGCGTGTCGCTGCGGCGGGCGATGAAGGACGCCGTGATGACGCCAGTGTCCGAGGCGGCGGAGGTGCAGCGTGACGTGCGGGAGGCCCCAGAGCGGCGGGCGCAGCAGGCCGAGGCCAGGGCGGCGGCGGCGGCGGCGGCTGCGGCGCCAGCGGTGGTGGCGGTCCTCCCTTGGTTCGGGGCGAGGGTAGAGCTGTCCCACGAGCCGATGGCCTCGGCCCCGGCGACGGAAGACGGGCGGGCGGCCGAGGCCGGCGGGCCCGTGGTGTGGCGATCCCGCCCCAAGACAAGGATCGCGTCGGTGCGGGTGGCGAGGGAGGTGCCGCTGCCCCGGGAGTCGCTCATGACGGCGCCGGCGGCAGGGGCCGAGGCCGGGGAGAGCGATGAGGACGCCGGCGACGGCGGGGGGGGGTCCCCGCAGGGCGGGGAGGCCGAGGGTGGCGTCGTGTTCTTCGACGAGGGGCGTCAGGTGGCGGTGGAGGACGGGGAGGCGGAGGAGGCGGGGGGCGGACAGGCGCGGTCGCACGGGTCCGAGGCGAAGGAGGAGGAGGAGGAAGGGGACGGGGACGGCAAGTCGGCCGACGGCGCCGGGGACGAGGAGTCGTCGTCCACGATGCTGGGCAGTGGCAGGGCGGAGGCCGTGGTGGTGGAGGCGACGGTCGCGGACGAGGGGGGCGGCACGCGCCTCCTCCGCGCGCGCGTCCCGCTGTCGTCCTTCGCGGAGGCTGTGCGCACGCACGCTGAGGCGGCGCTGCCCGCCCTGGAGGCCGCTGTGGCCGACGCCGAAGCGGCGCACGAGACCCTGCTGGTCGGCATCACGGAGGCGAGGGAGCGGCGCGCCGACGCCGGGGCGGCCAGGCCGGGGCACGACACCCCCGGGTCCGTCGCCCACTCGGCATCGTCGCTCGGCCTCACGCCGCAGCGCCGCACGGCCGTGCCGTCGTCCGTGTCGGCATCGGGCTACGCCGCGGCCGCCGCCGCAGGGCAGGACCCCGTAGGGCCTGACCTTCTGTCACCGGCTGCCGGGAGAGGCGCCCTTCCTGCCCCTGGGAGCCCTGCCGCCGCCGCCCCGTCAGCGGGCCCCGCGATGGAGGACGCATGGGAAGCCGACCAGTCGGCGCTAGCGGCGGACGAGGAGGCGACGGCGTCGGCCGCGTCGGCCTCGGTGCGGGCGGCCAGGGAGGCGTGGCGGGAGGGAAGGGAGGCGCTGTCGTGGGCGGAGGCCGTGGCGGAGGCGGCGGCGGCAGGCCCCGGCTCGGACCCCGAGGTGGTCCTGGTGCCCTCCGCGCCCGTGCTTGCGGCGGACCGGGCGGCCGCCACGGCGCACCGGCGCGGGCACGTGGCCGGCGTGCGGGGGCCCGACGGCGACGGGGCAGTCCGGGTGGCGGGGGCGTCGTCGGTGGAGCCGCCGGCACCCCCGAGCGGGGCCCTCCGCCTCGTCGCGTCGATGCTCCAGCTCGTGCTCGCCCACGAGCCGTCCGCCCTGCCGCCCAGAGGGGCGCTGGTCAGGGAGTGGGGCGCGGCGACGGCGCTGGGCGTCGACCCGGGAGCGGCCGCCGCGTCGAGCCCATGGGAGGCCGACGCCGCCGGGGCCGACGCGGCGTGCGGGCCGGGCGCGGGGGGCGTCCGATCGGTGGGCCGCTTCGACGACGACGGCCGGACGGCGGGGCGCTCGGGCGAGGCGCTCGCCTTCGCGGGAGCGGTGTGGGGCGGGGCCGAGGGGCGGCGCGCCCGCGACGCGGGGCTCAACCCATCGACGGCGGAGCAGACGGCCGTGGGGCTGGGCGGGTCGGCGCCGTGGAGCGGCGAGGCGTGGGGCGCGGTGGCGGAGGGAGGGGGCGCGCTGGCCGGGCCGGGCGGCGAGGGGGAGGCCGCGCCGGCCGTGGGCGGGCGGGAGCTCGCGGCCCACGCGGTGACCAGGCTCGCCCTGCGCGGCGGCTCGGCGGCGCTGGGGCCGGGCGGGGAGGCGAAGCTGCCGCCCGAGCTGACGCCGGCCCAGCTGGAGGCCGTGGCGGCGGGGGTGTCGAGCCAGGGGGCGGCCGCTCTCGCGCGGGCGGCCGGCGTCGGCGGCGACATCAGCCTGCCGGCGCCCCACCTCCGCGCCCTCTCGCTCGCCCTCGACCCGCCCCTCGCCGCGGTGCTCTGCGGCGCGGCCGCAGGCGGTCTCATGGCCGTGGTGCCCGGCGCCGCCGTCATCGGCCGGCTCGACCCCGTCGTCGCCATCCTCTCCCGCGACAGCTCCCGGTCAAGGTCCGGCCACCTCATTGCCGTCCTCGCCGCTGCCGTGGACTGCGGCGAGACGGCGCCCGCTGGCGTCGCGGAGGAGATGGAGGGCGGCGCTGACGGGGCGAGGGGCCTCGTCCCGGCCGTCGACGTCCCCGCGCCCGAGTACGCTGCCGTCCGCCCGTCCCTCCCCGTCCTCCTCGCGGCCCCCTCCCTCCTCCCCTCCACCGCCTCGCCCAATGACTGGTCCCTGCCCCCGACCATCACCATGCTCGGGGACGCCGCGTCGGACGAGGAGGACGCGCCCTTCGACGCCGTCCTGCCCGGTCACAGGCGCGGGGGCGCGGCCCCGGAGCGCATGCCCTTGGGCGCGGCGCCGCGCGGCCGCCCCGCCCCCTCGTCGCAGGCGGAGGCCGACGCCGCCCCCTTTGTCGACGGCGTCCCCGAGACGGCGACGGCCCCGCTGGGCTTCCGCCTCTGGGAGAGCGTCCGGTCCGCCCGGCCGACCGGCGGCTACACCGCCTCCTCCTTCGGGGTCACCCGCGGGTCCGCGGTGCCCAACGCGCCGTCGCTGTGGCCCCGCCGCTTCACGTGGCACAGCACGCACGCCGTCCGCACGGGCCCCACCCACACGTGGGAGGCCTTCCACTACCTGCTGCAGAACCTCAGCGTGGCCGCGGGGCCGAACGAGGCCACCACCTTCACGTCGAGGATGGACTTCGAGCGGTGCGCCCGGGTGGACAGCGCGTCGCTCCGGTCCATCCGGGACCTGGAGCGGCGGAACGAGGAGCACAGGGCGGAGCTGAGGCGGCGGGCGGACGAGGCCGCGAGGCTGGAGCGGGCGGCCGAGGCCAAGGCGCGCAAGGCGAGGGCCCGGGCAGAGCTGGCGAGGCAGTGGCGGGAGAAGAACATCCGAGACGCGGCGAGGCTGAGGGGGAGCGCACCCACGCTCGGGCTCTCCGAGGCGGACTGGCACGCCATGCGGTCGGCACAGGACGCGGCGGTGACGGCGCGGCACCTGGGGTGGGAGCGGTGGGTGCGGGTCGGCCCCGGGGCGGGGGAGGGGGAGGGGGGCGGCCGGGGCGGGGACGTCGTGGCGGTGTGGTACTACAGACCGGAGTCCGGGGCCAGCGGGTGGGACCCCCCCGGCGGGTGGCCGGAGGAGGACGCGCTCGCCGCCGACGGCGCGTCGCTCGAGGACGCGATCCGTGCGGCGGGGGCGCAGGAGCTGGCCGTGTCGGCGGCGGACCTGCCCGAGGCGGCGGCGGCGGCGCGGCGGGAGGGGCGCGTCGAGGCGGCGGCGGCGGTGAGCGTGTCGGTGCTGCTCGGGGGTGGGCAGGGGGCCGGCGGCGACGGGCAGCAGGACGAGCCGTGGCTGCTGCCGTCGGCCCCGGTGCTCTCGAGCACAGAGGCGGCGGCGGCGTGCGAGGAGGTGGTGGTGCGAGCGCTGCTGTCCGCACTGAGGCGGTGGGTGGCCGAGGCGGCGGCGCGCGGGTGCGTGGACCCCGGGCTGGCGTTCAAGCCGCCCGTGCTGCACGCCGCCGGCGGGAGGGAGGCCGACCCGGGCGACGAGGACGGGTCCCACGCGCAGCGGGCGCTGGACGCGGCGTCGTCGGTCCTGGCGGCGGGGGAGGCGCGGCTCGACCCGGGGCGCCGGCTGCGGCGGCGGCAGGACAAGGGCCGGTCGTACGACGACGGCGACGTGGCGTCGATGGACTGCGGGCTGGAGCCCGGCACGGGCGGGGAGGGGCGCGCCTCGGCCCCGTGGCGGGCGGGGCAGCCGTCGGACCGGTTCGACGTCGGATCGGTGTTCCTCTTCCTGGACCGCGACGGCGACGGCGTGGTGTCGGCGCGGGACTGGGCGGTCCTGCTCGCTGGGGGACGCGCCGACGCGGGGGGGAGCGGCGCCGGGGCCGGCGACGCGCCGTCCGTGCGGTCGCTCCCGGCGTCGGACCGCGTGGCGGGGGAGGTGGTTCGGGCGGGGCTGTGGCCTTACTTCCGCGCGGCGCTGGGCCGGATGACGCCCCCGGCTCTGCGGCCGCTGCTGGCGACGAGGGTGCCGTCCCTGGTGGACGAGGACGCGGTCAAGGCCGCGGGGGGCACGGGCGGCGGAGGCACGGGCACCGTGACGGTGTCCGAGGCAGTGCGCACGCGCCTGGAGCGGGGGCGCGACCCCGACGGGGCGGACACGGGACGCGACGCCGCTTCTCTGCTCTCCTCGGTGCTGACGCCTTCGGTGCGCCTCCGCGCGTTCCGGGCCCTGAAGCGCCAGCAGGCCTTCTTCCCGCGCGCCGAGGACCGGGACAAGCGGCCGCAGCACCTGCGGCACGACGAGCTGGTGCGGTGGCTCGCCGCAGGGGCGGAGGGCGCCGAGTGGTTCGGCGTCGCCACGGTGACGGGCCTGCACTCCCCCGTGGCGGGCTGGGCCGCGCTGTCGGACCGGCAGGCGGCCATCACCGCGGCGGCCGAGTGGGTCCCCGCCGTGGACCCGGCGTCGGGGGACACCTACTTCTCGTCCGCCCTCACAGGGGCGAGCGTGTGGGAGAAGGGGGCGCCGCAGCTGCAGGCGGAGGCGGCCCTGCGCCGCTCCGTCGTCGCCCTCGTCGACACCGACGTGCGGTCCGAGGAGGCGCTGTACCGCAGCGGCCTGAGGCGCGCCCTGGCGCAATCGGAGAGGCTCCGGCGCCGGGCGGGGGGGCCCGCGGACTCGCCCGGGGAGGACGACAGCGGCGAGGAGGACGACGGGGAGAGCAGCGAGCGGAAGCGCGGCGGCGCCCGCCGCGGGCGGGGGCAGGACGGCGGCGCCATTACCGCCGAGTCAGTCGCCGCCGCGCTGGCGACGGACGACGGCCTCCTCCGTGCGCTTGCCAAGCGGCTCGGGCTCCCGGAGCCGGCGGGTGGCGACGCCGACGCGGGGGCGGGCGTCATGGTGCCGCTCGGCGCCGGGGCCCGGGAGCCGGACGACGCGGCGACGGCGGACGGGGCGGGGCGCGGCGGCACGGCGGCGCCGCACGAGGACTCCGTGTGGACAACGCTGCCCGGGGCCGCGCTCGGGCCTGGCGAGGATGACATGGACGAGGACGGGGAGCTGCTGCCGGAGCCGGTGGTAGAGCTGGGCAGGGGCCTGGGCATGGAGTGGCGGCAGCTCCGGCCCCCGAAGGAGGCGCGGCGGCTCCGTGCCCGCGCCAAGGAGAGCCATGTCCTGGGCGCGGAGCGGTCCGCGGGCCTCAACGCGGGCAACACGTCCCGCGTCGTCGGCCTCGTCGCCCCCAGGGACGTCACCGTGGCCCCGACCGTCGTGGGCGCCCCCCGCATCGACCCGGTGCTGCTCACCGACCTTGCCGCCGCGGCCTCGGAGGCCGGCCTCCGGATGACCGTCGACCCGCGCACGGGGGAGCGCGTGGTGGACGCAGGCGCGGCGTCGGCGTCGGGCGGCACGTCCGAGGCAGACGACAAGCGGGCCAAGGAGACGGCCGTCCGCGAAGCCTTCCTTCACGTCGGCGCCGGCAAGCTCGAGGCGCTCCGTGACGTGCTGGTGACCGGCATGGTGTCGCTGACGGAGGACCGGGACGACGCCGGGAACACCCTGTTCATCCGCGCGGCGCAGAACGGGAACAAGCGGCTCTGCAAGGAGCTGCTGCGGAAGGGGTCCGACATCAACGCACGCAACGGCAAGGGCAACACGGCTCTGCACTACTGCTTCGCCTACGGGTTCCACGAGCTGGGGGAGTACCTCGTGGAGAAGGGGGCGGACGACACCATCGCCAACTCCGAGGGAGTGGCGCCGAGGGAGGGACTGACCTCGGCCAGCGTGGCGGCCATCTAGGCGGGCACGCGCGGCGAGCAGACTGCCGCAGCTGCCAAAACCGCAACGACGCGACAGGCTTCGGGCAGCGTCGCCCCGCTGGCAGCACTCATTCACCCGAACATACAGACGCCCGCACGCGCCAGCGCCCGCCGACCCGGCGTCACGGGGCATATGGCCGCGCAGCGACGGCGCGCTCCACAACACGGCATTGCCCCGGGAGGCGGCCTACGCGCGGCTTGGCATCGCCGGGACACGGAACGCGCCTCATGACCACGCATTCCGGGTCCGCGAGCCCAGGGGCTGCCTGCCTCGAGCTGGCTGGCGCGTGGCCGCTGGGCGGGCAGCAGCCACGGGCTGTCTCGCCTTGCGGGCGGAGCCCCCTCTCCTGGGAACCCCCCTGGTCCAGGTGGTGCCTGTCCGCGCGGCGCCCGAGCGCTCAGCCCGCGAGCCGGTGGCCCGCGCCCGAGGGGCGGGCTCCTGCCTCGGGCCCGCCGGCGCGGTCCGCCTCATGGACCGGACCGCTGACGACCCGGACCCGGTGACAGCCATACGGGGCAGGGAGCGGGCAGAGCCCGGGTTGGAGGACCGACCGGACGACGGGGCCCGGCGGCCGCTGCCCGACGACGACGGGGCAGCCCGCCGGGAGGTCGGCACGGAGCGACGCGGGGCCGAGCTGCTCCCCGCCAGGCCGCCCGCACCGCGCTGGCTGTGCCGCGCAGGTGCCCTGCGTCCCGTGCTGCCGGCGCTGGGTGGGCCGGAGCGACGGACCGGCGCGCGACCCGACGCACGGGCGGGCTGCGACGCCGACCGGATCGACGTCGTGGAGCCAGCGCGCGACGATCCCGACGCTGCCGGGCGGCTGCGGCCGCGCGCCGGCTGCCTGTGCGCTTGCTCAAACTGCTTGCGCAGCTCGTTGAAGGGCTGGGCGTGCCGCGATGCCGTCCGCTTCCGCACGCCCGTCCGCTGCGTCGAGCGGTCCACGCCCGAGCCGGCGGGCGCCCTGGCCCTGACACGGGCACGCGTAGCTCGGTCGCGTCGCTCCGCTGCGCTCGTGTCGCGTCCGCGCGCCGCTGACGCCGCCGGCCCTCGCGTCGCCGCCGCCGCCCGCTTGCGTACCTGCTGCCGCCGCTGTGTCTTCTTGGTAGCCCGTGCCTCCAGCCAGTCAGTGATGACCTCGTCCTGACGCTTCCCGGGGGCGGGCTGGCGAACCCGGCGCTGCTGGCGCCGTGCCCGATCCATGCGGCGCTTGCTCTCCGCCGCCGCGGCCTCCCGCGCCGCCGCCGTGCCGGCCCGGGCACGCGGGGCGGCCATGGTGCCCCGGCCCGACGCTCGCTGCCGCCCCGACCGGCGGCTCCCCGCGACTGACCCCGGCGTTCCCGGCGCCCCTGACCGCACGGACAGAGCGTCGGTGGATTCGAGCGCGGCGATCCGCGACTCCAGCTCTACCAGGCGCCCCAGGCTGACCATCGCGCCGGTGGCGCGGGCGGGCGAGGACGCGGGGACCTTGCTCTCGGGGCCCTCGGACGCCGCCGCGGCGCCGCCCGTCTCGGTCAGCCCGAAGATGGCCGTCGGCCCGCGACGCTCGAACTCCTCCAGCGACTGGGGCTCCGGCCCCAGAGCCCTGGACGCCGCGGCGAGCTCGCGGCGGCGCCTGTCCTCGCGGTCCTGCTTCAGCAGGCGACCCTTGAGCTTGTGCAGCGTGTCGATGTGGTGGGACACCTCCTGCTCCAGGCGGCGCTGCTTCTCCTCCTCGCGGTGCCGGAAGGACTCGAGGAAGTCGTCGTTCACGTCCAGCGGCTTGGCCTGCTCGTCCGCGACAATCTGGCGGAGCCAAGCTGCGCGCTCGCCTGCCTGCGCCGTCTGTGTCGACGACCGGTCCTTGTCCCTGCCTCGCACTCTCTTGGTCCTGAGAATCGCAGCCTTGAGCGCGGACTCGTTGGCGAGCTTGTGCCAGTGCAGAAGCTTCAGCTCGTTCTCCAGCTGCTGGATGGACTCCATACCCTCGCCCGGCCCCGTGGACGCCGCATGCCCGGCTGTGGGTGGCGCCCCAACAGGGTCACCGCCGTTGGCGGCGTCAAGCTCGGCCAGCCATTGGTCGTACTGCGGCGGGTCGACGCCAGCGCCGGCCGCCATCAGGGACCGGCCAAGGGAGGCCAAGCGTGCGAACCGGGAGCTATGAGCTGCGTGGGCGTTCCGCTTCCGGTGCCGTGGTCAGTAGGCCGTGGCGCCGCGTGCGGGGGGTTGGCAAATGGCGCCCGCAACGGTCGCTCTGCATCTCGGGACGGTTGCGCCCCGACGGCGTCAGATGAAGCACCAGCTAAGGCACCGGCACACGAGCCCGGGCCGATCAGGCGGTGAACGGATATGGCAGGGCCGAGCCGGCTGTCGGAGCTTGACATTGCGGAATCGGTGCCGGACGTCCGCGGCTGGGACCTGAACAAATCGCTCAAGCCGCTGCTGCTTGAGCTGGGCGTGACTCCCCCGCCGATCAAATCGGATGCAATCAAGGAGCTGCAGGTGAGCATGGTGCTGGAGCCAAAAGTGGCGCGGCGAGGGAGCCGTCCCGCCCCGCAACCCGGCGCCGCCTATGCCAGCACTGCACCGTCGCCGCCGCCCGCCGCAGGACCGCCTGCCTGCGTGGTACGAGGTCGAGCGCGAGAAACGGGCGAAGGAGGTCGCGGAGCGCCTCGCGGAGCGAAGGAGGCAGGAGGCGGAGGAGAAGCGCCTGCGCGCAGCGGCGCGCAAGAAGGCCGAGGAGGACAAGGCCGTGGTTGACGACGAGGCCCTGCGCTTCTGGATCTCCCTGACCCAGAGCAGCCGGACGCCCGCCGACGTGCTGCTGCGCCTTGCCTCCCCCGTGTCCGTGCGCGCCTGGGCGCAGCACCTCGGCCCGTGCTCGTCGGTCAAGAGCCTCGACCTGTCCGCCCACGCGCTCCGGGACGACGCCGGCGCGGAGCTGGCGGCGGCCCTGGCCTCGAACCGCAGCGTGCTGTCGCTGGACCTGTCGTCGAACCTGCTGGGCCCAAGCACGCTCGCGGCCCTCGCCGCGGCGCTGACGACCAACACCACCCTGCGCTCGCTCACGCTGGACGACAACCCCGTGTGCGCGGGGGACCCGTCCGGGTTCGCGGCCCTCGGGGAGGCCCTGGCGGCGTCCTCCTCGCTCACAGCACTGTCCCTGTTCCGGACGCAGCCCAGGGAGGCGGGCGGGCGGGCCCTCGCGGACGGAGTGGAGGCGAGCAGAAGCCTCCTGCGGCTGCAGCTCGCGCCAGTCGACGGCGTGGCGGTTGAGGACGCGGTGGTGATCCGCTCATCGCTGCGGCGCAACCAGACGGCGCTGGCCGCGCGGCTGGCGAGGGAACGGGCGGGGAGGGCGCAGTCGCGGCGGGCGGAGCACGAGGCGGCGGCGGCGGCGGCGGCGGCAGAGCAGCGGGCGCTGGCGGAGGCGTGGGTGGAGGACCAGCGCCAGGCGCGCGCGGAGCACTTCGCTCGCATGGAGAGGGAGGAGGCGATGGAGGAGGAGCGGGCGAGGCAGGAGCGAGAGCTGGCGGCGAAACCGTGGATCGACCAGATCCGCGCGGCCAAGGCCAAGGAGGCGGCCAAGGGAGGCAAGAAGAAGGGCAAGTAGCCACCAGCGCCGGGACGGCGGCGAACGAGCCGTCGAGCCCGAGATGCGGCGCCAGGGCCGGTCGGCGGCGGGTCCGCTTTGAGCCCGGAGGCGTGTGATGAGCTTGCAAGCGCGGCGTGGGTGTGGCAGCGATCACGGGTGAAGCGCTGTCCGCGCCACGCACGACGTTCCGCGATGGGTGCCGAGCGGAGCGGCGCTCTCAGCCTAGGTGCCACGTTGCAGCACGGCCCGGCATGCCTGAGACTCAACCACGGCGAGGGACGACGACGGCAGCCTTGCCACCACGCCCCGGAACCACGGCCTCGATGCCGCCGGCACGCCAGGCAGCGGGCACCGCGAACTGTCCGCCGGCCCCGGGGCTTGCCACGAGCGGAGCATCACCGCCGCCGCTTGACGTGAGGCCCAGCAGCTTTCCCACTGCCTGGGCCAGCAGGGCGGAGCGAGCCACGCCGTCGCCGTCGCCAAAGCATGGAGCGAGAAGCGCGACGACGGGCAGCCCGGCCTCGGCACCCGCCCGGATGTAGCGGTGCGTGAGCCCAGCAAGGCCGACCCCGGGCATTCTTGCGGCCACCTCAGCAGCGTGCGGGACGCTTGCCGTGGTCTGCGCGCCGCGCAATGACCAGCTGGGCAGGGCGGCTCCCGCCGACGCATCCCCGACCCCAGCCTCGGCTGCCAGCGCATCGGCAGCGCTTCCTCGCCCACCGGACTCCTTGAAAAAGGCAAGGCGTGCCGCGTCTGTGCGCCCTGTTGACGCTGCAAGCACGCGCACGCCCGAGACGGCCAGCGTCGGAGCGCAGGATTCTGGAAGCAGGGAACCCGCAGCAGGCGCATCGGAATGAACTTCCGCCCACCAGGTCGGAATGCCTGGAGTGGCACCTTGGCCAGGAACGAGCGCAACGGCCTGAAGCTCCGAGGCGTGTACCAGCTTCAGTGCGTCTTCGTCAAGCGCACGAGCGTCGAGCCCTCCAAGCACCACGATGCCGCTTGCACGCCCTGCAGCTGACCAGTCGCAGACATCCTTGACGAAGCGCTCGTGCTGCCCACGGGCACAGTGCGCGCGCTGGAGCACAAATACCGCCGCTTCCGTCTCGAACACCTCAGCCGGACCTGCGGGCACACCATGCGCTCCAGGCCCGCAAAATGGGCGGCTGCCGCTCGATGTGAAGAACCCACAGTGGCGCGCGCTACCATCAGATCCGGGGCTGCCAGGAGGGCGGGACACGAGAAGCTCAATGGCAGACTGGCCCGCATGCCCGATGGACACGGCAGCGACGATGACTAGTCGCCCGTCGAGAGTGGGTGGAGAACCGCCTCGGACGTGCATCCCCTGGCTTGCACGGGACGAGAGTGAGCAGGAATCAGGGCTCCAGCGGCTGCCGCCCCTCTGCGGCCACGGCAGATCAGTGCTGTGCGCCTGCTTGCGCCGGTGAATGGGCTTGGGATGCACGCAGTGTGAAGGATCACTCGTCTTCGCTGCCCTTTGGCCTGCGGGCGCGCCGCGATCGCCCGGAGCGCCTGCCTCCGCCGCCCCCTGCCCCAGCGCTCGCCAGCGAGGCCGTGTCGGCGGCTGCATCGTCCATGCCGGTGCGCACCGAGCCGTCCTCGTCGCCGTTCCCCATGTGGATGGAGCCCTCCCCGTCGCCGCCGCCGCCGGGGTCGGCCCGTCGTCGCTTCCGCCCGCCACCATCGTCACCCGCGCCGGCTTCGCTCCGCGGGGCGGCGGGGCCGCTCCTTGCAAGCTGGTCCATCCCGTGCGCATCCGAAGGGGGAGCTCCCATGGCCGCGTCGAATCCGCCGGCTCCTGTTGCCAAGGCAGGCTCCAGACCGTCCCCCAAACCGCCAAGCCCGTCCGCTAAGGCCCCTGCATCCATCATTGGCATGCCATATGCTGGCTCCGGCTGGCCGAGCGAGACCATGCTGGTGACGCTCGACGCGCTAAACACGTGCTCCGTTGCTAGGATGCCGCTCTCCGAGAAACCTGAGCGGCTGGGGGCAGCCCTGCCCTCGGTACCTTCCCATCCCGTCGCAACATTACCCACAGCGTCCGAGGACCGGAGGTAGTCGGTCTCAGCCTCATGGATTTGGCTCTCCAAGTCCGTGAGGATGGCGTCAACATCGCGTTCGTACTCAGCAAGCGTTGACAGCGCTGAAGACGGCTGCCCGGATGCCATGCGGCCAAGCCACGAAGGCCCCCTGTCGCAGCAATGCTGCCTCAGGCTAGGTGCCATTCAACATGGCGAGCGAACGCCGAGCCGAAATCGACTCGGCTGCCGCTCTGCACGCACCTGAACTCCCCGCCGGCACAGCCCCCATAGCGTTACGGACATCGCACGGGGCGCCCTGAGCTTGGAACCTCGCGTACCATGGCCGCGAGATCCGGAATCGCCGTGGACGCGGCCGCCACACCGGCGTCAATGTCCCAGCTTCGCGCATGCAAGAACTGCCGCCTGATCAAGACAAGGAAGCAGTTCCACAAGGACGCCTGCGAAAATTGCCCGGGTGACAGGCCGCACACTGCTGGAGAGCGCGAGGACTACGTGCAGACGAGAACGACCGCAGCATTCACGGGGTGAGCTCGGACTGCGCCAGCGTGGCGGGCGCACACCGCGCCGGTCGGCCAGAAGGCTTCATGACAATTTGGCTGGTTAAAGCGTCGGCCACCACTGCCCCGCAGGGTCCTCTCGCTGATGGCACCCACGGTGTCATGGGTTGCGCGGCGAACAGGACTGCAGTCGTTCACGGATGACGACGGCAAGGCTGTGCACTTCAAGGCAGGCGTGTACGCCATGACCCTCGACGAGGAGAGGCGGGAAGCAGCTGGCGACACTTCTGATCTCCGCGGGCCCGGGGACGAGGACGACGAGGATGACGAGGACGACGGCTTCATTCATGACGGGGACGACGATGAAGAAATTGGAGAGGGACATGCCGGCGCCCCTCATGGCGGTGGAGCGGCTGCGTTTGACGATGAATCTGACAACTGACGGCCCAAGTCAAAACGCTCGATCTAAGCGGCAACAACGCGCGCTACACTGCGGCATGCCACCTCCCTCAGCCTCTCGTTCCCTGCACGAGTGGCTTAGTGGTTCCGAATGCCACACGCGGCCGGCCTGCCCACAAAACCGCAGTCGCCACGCTTGATCTCCGGCCAAGGGTGTGGCCCACTGCCACAGCCCAGCGACTGGGGCGGCTCATCGATGTTCCCACGTTGGTTCCATCAGGACGACTACAAGTTTCAAAATCCTTCCGGAATGCTGGCATTGCCAGGCTGCGAAGGACTTGACTTCGAGTAGGCTGCGACTGGTGAAGCGCAGCATGGCCATTGAGACCCGAGCATGTTCCGGAGGTAGGGCGCCTAGCGTAGCATAGCCATGCTGGGCATGCAATCGCGGACTCTTTTCTGCCTGCGATTGGATTTGATGTGTTTCACAATGGGGGTCAACCGATGGCCATTGCCGCGCGTTTCCGTCACAGACATCCTCAACCTACCGACTCCAACAACCGAGACTTCCCTGTCCCCAGGCACATGGCTTTCCCGTTCCGTGCGGGCAGGCTAAGCGTGCCTGGGTGCGTAGACTCCAAACAACATGTCTTGCCTGGATGGCTGCACGCCATGGCGATCATGCTCTCGGGAAATCTCGACAAGGCCCCCGCTGCAGTGGACGACGGCGAGGGCGACGGGGGAGACCACGAGGAGGCGGCAGAGGGAAAGCAGCAAAGCCAAGGAGAGCACGAGCCGGAAGCAGGTCGCTGCCAAGACGGAGGCCCTGTGTGGGAGGGCATCAGCGTCGTGGACATCGCACTGGAGACCCTCACCGCGATAACGCGGCACGCTTTCTTGCGGACCTGCAGGAGCAGGCTCACGGGTCGCACGTGGGGTACCAGGGCGAGCCGACGGAGTACAAGCGTCTGCAGGAGGATCGCAAGGCCTACTGCAACGGGCCGAAGGCACTGACGGCCAAGAAAGCACCGCTCAACGAGGACATCGTGGCGGGGCGGTATGCGGTCGGCAGCGTGCTTTTCGGACCGTATGAGGGGACCTTTCCCGAGAAGGTCAAGGCGTGGATGCAGCAACAGGGTGACCTGATCGCTGAGGACATGGTCGCTGCCAGCTTGGGGCAGAGCGAGGAGTCCGACAGTG
>Ga0136560_1000184_pt1 | contig 27847 bp, 12 predicted proteins | sample AntRauMeHopE1497_FD_104925 | JGI IMG/M metagenome (GOLD analysis project Ga0136560, IMG submission 104925) | Saline lake microbial communities from Rauer Islands, Antarctica - Metagenome Hop E1 #497 | ecosystem: Environmental > Aquatic > Non-marine Saline and Alkaline > Saline | place... | reverse complement strand
GCTCCGCCGCGGGCTGCGCGGGGGCCCCGAGGCCGGGAGAGGGAGGGCCCATCCCCGTGCTCGCGGTCCACGTTAGCGTGGGCCTCGGCGGCGTCACGGACGACGTCACCCCGGAAGAGCTCTGGGAGACGCTCCAGGCCGACGCCGGGGCGTGGCTGGAGGACAACGCGGCGCGGGACGGCGCCGCCCCCTGGGTCAGCGGGCATCCCCGTGCCGTGGCTGCGGCGGCCGCGGCTGTCGTGGCAGGCATGGCGGCGCTCGCGTCGTCATGGGGGTCGTGGTGAGTCGGGCGCGACGGCTGTGTGAGGGGGGCTGCCTCGCAACACCGGTCAGAGCGTGCTGCAGTCGGAGGAGCCGTGGTTGCGCGCGCATCGCCTCGGCCCGAGGCCCGCAATCGCCCGCGCTCGGACAAAGATCACACGCCTGGCCCTTTGTTACCCGTGTGCCCGGCGCCCCGCCCCGCTCAGCGGTCCTCCTCGTGCTCCTTCAGCATCGCGGTCAGCCTCTTCTCCAGCGCAGGCCTCACGGACGTCTCGATGCGGTCCATGGCGCCAGCGAATTCCTTGACGACGCAGGGCTCCATGGCCGCGCGCATTGCCTGGTTCTGGGCCTCGGCGGTGGTGGCCGCGCTGACCGCGTCAGCCATCGACGCGTCGTCCTGGCACGTGGCGATGCCGCGCTGCACGCGCTGCATCTCCCGCTCCAGCGCGCCCTGGCACGTCTGGTGCATGTTCTGCATCGGCGCCTGGCACGTCTGCGTGCATGCCGCCACGGTCTCGTCGGAGGCCTTCGCGTGCTTCCTGAGGCAGTCCGCCGCGCAGAGGTAGAACGACCGCTGCGGAGGCACGAACGCGGAAGCTTAGGCGTCGTGAGCACTGCACGAGCGCTGCGTCACGCCGTGCGGCCGATGCGCCCTCGCGCGGAACTGTCGTCGCACCTGCATCGGGCGCAAGAACTTGACGCCCAGGCTGTCCGACAGCTCCTTCATCGCCTCCTGGAACTTGTTCTGCGCGGCCTGGGGGGAAGCCATTCTGCAGCGCCTGGGCAGGGTGTGCGGCCGGGCGTTCTGCCGGCCAGCGCTCTGTGCGGCTCGCGGAAGGCACGGGAGACACGCATGGGGGAACGGGAATGCTTGTGCCGGCCGCACGGATATCACACACGCACTTGGTGCCGTGCCAGGCGCCGGGAGGACGGCGTGCCGACGCCTCGGCGCTTCCTGGCCGTCGCGGCTCCTCTCACATGTCCTCCTCGGTGGCAAGGTCCAGCATGAAGGACCGCGCGCCGCTGGTGCTGGCGGCTGCGGCCTCGAGGACGTCGGTGGAGGTCAGCGTGTACTCGATCTCCGGCTCGTCGGTGGAGGCCGAGGCCGACGCGGCGCCGCCCGCTCCCGACGCGGCGGCGGCGGACGCCGGCGTGGCGTGCTCGTCGTCGAGCCCGCCGGCGGCGTCGATGGCCCGGTCCCTGGCGGCCTGGCGCGCGAGCTCGACCAGCTGCATGACGCGCTTGACGGGGAGGGCCTGGCCCGCCAGCGCCTCCGCGGCCTCGGTGATGTGATCGGCGGGCATGACGTCGCCGGCGGCGGCGGAGAGGACGGCCATGTAGTTGGCGGCGTCGCGGACGAGGGGGAGGCGCTCGACGACGGTGAAGACGGATAGCATGCCGACCTGCTGCAGGAAGGCGGGCTCCGACGTGGTGCAGACGACGAGGAGGCGGCGGCCGGCCTTGGGGGGTGCGGTGCGGAGGAGGACGAGGAGGGTCTGGAGGACGGTGTTGTTGAGGCGGGGCCCGATGGGGGCGGGGACGAAGTCCATCATGCGCTCGACGTCGTCGAGGATGAGCAGGGACTGGTTGCTCTTGTAGGCGTCCTCGAAGGCCTCGTGGATGGCGCGGGCCTTGAGGAGCTCCCCCATGCCGAGCATGTCCTCGGCGCCGAGGCGCTTGATCATGGGCATGCCGCTGTCCAGGGCGGTGCGGACGGTGACGGCGGACTTGCCCGACCCGGGCTGGCCGCACACGCACGCCGTGAGGAGCGGGGAGCGGACGGAGGAGACGGACTGGCGCACCAGCCGCTCCAGGGTGCTCACCACCGAGGTGAACTCGGGCCCGAAGGGCACCACCCCGCCCTCGCAGAGCCGCTCCAGCTCCGACTCCCGGGCCCCGAACGCCGCCGTGGTCTCGTCCACGGCCATGAGGAAGTCGTCCTGCGTCATGCGCAGCTTGGCCACGTCCAGCTTGTCCAGCGCCGACGGGTCGATCTCCCGCGCGATGGCGTAGGAGCGGGCCGTGCGGACCAGGCCCTCGATCTCCGCACCGGTGTAGTTCTTCGTCACCGCCGCGATGGCCGCCACGTCCACGGCGGGGTCGAGGAAGCCGTTGGCGCGGGCCTTGGCGGTGTGGATGCCGAGGATCTGGGCGCGCCCGGCCTCGTCGGGGAGGCTGATCTCCACGTGGACCTCGAGGCGGCCGGGGCGGAGCACCGCGGAGTCGATCATGTCCTTGCGGTTGGTCATGCCGATGACCAGGATGTTGTTGAGGGCCTCGACGCCGTCCATCTTGGACAGCAGCTGGTTCACCACGCTGTCGCCCACCCCGGTGCCGCCGCCCGTGCTGCCGCGGCGCTTGCAGATGGCGTCGATCTCGTCGAAGATGATGATGTGCAGGTCCGAGTCGTCGCCCTTCTCCGCCTGCTCCGCCTCGGCGTCCTCGAACAGCTTGCGGATGTTCTCCTCCGACTGCCCCACGTACTTGTTCAGGATCTCGGGGCCGTTGACCACCTTGGGCTCGTGGGCCTGCAGCGCCTTGCCGATCTGCCGCGCGATGAGCGTCTTGCCGCACCCGGGGGGGCCGAACAGCAGCATCCCGCGGACGTGGTTCAGGCCCATCTTGGAGACCACGTCGGGGGGCAGGAGGCGGGAGGCGAAGGCCTTCCGGAAGATCTCCTGGAACTCGGTGTCAAGGCCGCCGATGCCCAGGGCAGCGAAGTTGAAGCCCTTGCCGAAGAGCTGGGGCCGGCGGCTGCGGGGGGGGGGTGCGGGGGGAGGGCCGTGGCAGCGGGGCCCGGCTGCTGGCGCCAGGGCGTGCGGCCCGGCAGGCGCGTGCCCCGGGGACCCGGCGCGAGGCCCAGGCACGCTCTCACCCGGCGGTGCCGCCCTTGACCTTGAAGGTGGCGTCCTTTGCCTTGGAAAGCCGCACCTCGGACGACTTGACGAGCTGCCCAAAGCCGGCAGGGGCCGCGCCCGCGCTCGCCGGGCCCGAGCCGGCCATGTCCACGTGGTCGTACCCCGTGCACGTGAGCTTGAAGCGGAGCTTGGCGTGCCCGCCGTCGAACTCAATCGCCGCCTGCTGCCCGGTCGAGAACACGTGGCCGGCAAACACGCTCTTGACCTGGGCCGCCAGCGCCCCCACGTCCACCACAAGCGACGACGGGTCGTTCCGGCCCAGGTAGGCGACCTCAAAGGTCATGGACGACGCGACGGCCTCCGCCACCGGGGTCCAGGTCCGGACCTCGGTGTCGGCGCCGAGGCGCAGGCTCGCCGCCTGGCGGTGGAGCGCCCCGAGCGCGAGGATGCCATCAGGGGTGCCGGCGTGCGCACTGCGAACACCGAGGAGCAAGCGCACTTCCGTCATTTGTGGCGGTCGGCGGCGGCGGCGGCGGCGGCGGGGGTTGCGCGAGAACCCCGAGGGGCGCGGAAGCCTTGCGCGCACCCGCCGACCGCGCTCACCGGATGCACAGCACCTTCCGCCCGACTTCGCAGAGGATTCCAGAGGCGCGCTTGGCCTCGGCCTGGCCTCCGGCAAGGCTCTGGAACACACGCTCGCTAACTGCTGCGGCGTCCACCAACGCCAGGGATGTGTCCGTCAGCTTGTCCGTCTTGAGCGTGACTACCGCCCCGGAGGCTGCCATAGTTTCCGGGAGTGCGGCCTGCCTGGCCGGCACGATGCCACGGTCCTGCCAGCTCGCGTGGGGGTGGCGGGGAAGCTCTGCTCGGGAAGGCGCGCGGTTGCGGCGGCCATGTTGAAGCTCACCGCGCGAGCTGCAGGCACCGCGGCCCGCCGCGCGCCATGGCAAAGATCGCACTTGGTCTTATCTGCGCGGCCGTTGCGGTCTTCTTCTTCGGATCCAACTGTGAGGCGCCGACTGACCCCTGAGACACGGCGCGCCGGCCGGCCAGTCGCGCCCCGTGCGCCCGCGGGCGGCGCTCCCCGCGCCAGTCTCGTCAGGAAGCAGGGGTTCGCTCCCGGCTGGTCCGTGCCCCGTGCACGGGCCGGTCCCCGGGCGCGCCGTGGCCGGACGCCCCCGGTTGCCCTCGTCGCTTCACCTGGCCCTGCTGCCCCGCTCCGCTCCCGCAGTCATCCCCACCAAGGTGTACAAGACCGGGGATGGCATGTTCTTCCAGTGGGTGCTCTGCACGGCGATCCTGTTCACGGGGACCATCTGCTTCTTCATCCAGTGCGCTGCGGGCGATCACTGCCCGCAGTTCGAGCCGCTGGCGGTGCTTGGCGGGGTGCTTTGGTGCACCGGCAACATCCTCACCGTGCCGATCATCAAGACGATCGGGCTGGCGATGGGGCTGGTGATCTGGGGCAGCGCCAACCTCGTCGCCGGCTGGGCGTCGGGCAAGTTCGGCCTGTTCGGGCTCAAGCCGGAGCAGATCCCGCACCCGACGCTGAACTACGTCGGCGTGGCCCTCGCGCTGGTGTCCCTCGGCGTCTCCTTCTTCCTCAAGCCGACGCTCCACGAGGTGGGGGAGGACGACGTGCGAGCCGACCTGGCCGAGGACGACTTCGGCGCCGGGGCGTCGTACAAGTCAGGCCTGCTGCCGCACGAGGGCGAGCTGGGCCTGCCCCGCGGCGACGGCGCCGACTCGGTCAACGCGTACAGCGCCCAGGGCCGGGACGAGGGCGAGGACGACCGCCTGTGGGTGACCAAGCTCCCCAAGTGGCAGCAGCAGGTCTTTGGCGTGGGCGCCTCCCTCGTGGCGGGCCTGCTGTACGGTGTCAACTTCGACCCGGCGCTGCACGTCATCGCCCACCCCAAGGACTACCCCGGCGCACCCACCGACGCCTCAGAGCTCGTCTTCTCCCAGTTCGTCGGCATCTGGCTCGCCTCCACCGCCTACTTCCTCGTCTACGCCCTAGTCATGCAAAACCGCCCCGTCGTGTTCCCAAAGGTCATCCTCCCCGGCTTCATCAGCGGCGTCATGTGGGCCATCGCGGACATCTGCTGGTTCATCGCCAACGCCAACCTGGAGCTCGTCGTCAGCTTCCCCCTCGTCACCATGGGGCCCGGCATCATCGGCGCGCTCTGGGGCGTCTTTGCGTTCCGCGAGATCACCGGCACGCGCAACTACATCCTGCTCACCGCCGTCTTCGTCATCGCGGCTGCCGGCGCAGCCTGCATTGTCATGTCCAAGCTGTGAGCGTCTGCTTGCTGCGATAGCGCGCCGGGCGGTCTCCCGTCTTGCGCGGGGCTGTGTGTGAACTGTGCCTGAGCGTCGGGAAAGCTACCGTCGGTGACCGCACACAATCCGGGCAGTTGAGCCAGACCGTTGCATGTTCAGGACGGAGCGCTGCCCACGCCGAGCCTCGCGTCTCCAGCAGTGAGATGGCCATTGCCTGTTTGAAAACCCCACCAGCCAAATCCCGCTCTGCTGCTCCCGCGCCTCGAGCAGCGGCCACGCGACACCTGCAGCGCCAGCACAAGGGCTTCCGACGCTAGGTGGCGGTGCCCCGGGTCGCACCGAGGCGGCATTCCCTGCATCCGGCAAGGCGGCTCGCGGGTCGGCCGCTATGCCAAGGGCCAACAAGGCCGTCGCTGTGGATGTGACGACCCTCCGCGCGTCGCTTTCGGGGCCGTTCTTCACCCAGTCCATTGTGGGAAGCACGATCAACGTGAGGCAGGGCCCGGCGTACCCACCAGGGCGCCGCCTTGCGATTTGTGCTGCATTGCCTCCCGTCAAGCACGGCGGCACAAGGTCGCGGAGCACGAGCGCACCCCTGGGTCTGATATGCTGCGTGGGCGCAGGTTTACTTCGACCAAGGAACGCCAGGGTGGGCCGAGGGCCGCGTCGTCGGCGTGGAGCCGGGCAAGGGCGTCGTCGTCCACCACCAGGATGGCGAGCTCATGGTGCACGACCTGGGCAAGGTGCCGTTTGCCGTCGTCAGAAGGCTGGTGTGGGCACGGCACGCGGGGTCCTCTTGGTGGCCTGCGTCTCAGATGTTTTACTCCCCCCACGGCCCTTGCGCCCCCCAGTGGAAGCAGCAGGCGTCGGGGACTTGCCTCGTCGCGTTTTTCCCCGACGAATCGTTGGGCAAGGCTAGCTCGGCGCCGGGAGCCGTGCTCCCGTTCGAGCTGCCGCCGTGCAAGCCGGCCACGCCCGCCATCGAGGTCGCAACATCGGCCGCCCTGCGGGAGCAGCTTGAAGTGACCCGCGCCCGGAGGCGCTGGCTCATGCGCCTGGCGCCGATGGGCCAGGCGCAGAACGGACCCGTGCCGGGCGGCCGCTGGGCCACTGTGCCCACGCCCGAGGGCCCCGCGCGGCTGTGGGTCGTGCGGCAGTCTCCAGCGTCGGGGGCCTTCCTCTGCGTGCGGCATGGCCCGGGCGGCGGCACGCAGGGCGCCGGGTGGCTGCACCTCGCCGGCCTCGGCGCCCAGCTCGGCCCGCCGCTGGCCGCCGACGACGAGGCCAGACCCGTGCCGCCCCTGCGGTCGCAGGGGGTCCCGCCGCGGTGCGCGGCCGGCAAGGGCGGCGAGTCGTCGTTCGAGGCCGCCTGCGCCGCCCCGCCCAGGCCGCGCCTCCCTCTCCCCAGCGTGTGCGCCCCCGCGCCCGCCCTGCCACAGCCGTCGTCATCCTCCTCGTCGGCGGCGTCCGGCGAGGCTGTCGCCGACGTGCCCGGCCCCGCCGTCGCCCGCTGCAGCCTCACCGGGATGCGCGCCGGCGACGGGTGGGGAGACCTCGCCGCCGCCTCCGCCTCCCCGCTCGGCCCCGACGCCCCCCCTCGTCTCCTGGTCCGCTGCGCGGCGTGCACCGTGCGCGCGCACGTCATCGCGAGCGCAGACCGGAGCCCCGGGCTGTCGCACGACTGGCTCGTCTCCGGCTGCCTCCCGCGCCGGGAGTGGCGGCCGGAGCCCGAGGACGTGCTGACGCAGGCGGCGTGGGCCAAGGCCGGCAGGGCCGCCGCGGCCGCCGCGCGCGAGGAGACCGCCGAGATGGCGGCTTGCAGGTTCTGGGTCAAGGGCGCCCCCGGCGCGCCCTCGTCGCCCTCGTCCTCCACCTCCTCCTCGGCGGCGGCGCCGGGGGGTGCTGACACCGGCGAGGCGGAGGCTCTGTCGTGGTACCGGGAGCGCAGCGCCTGGATCCGAGCGACGCCGCGGCTCCACGCCCGCAAGCCCGGGCACGCCACGGACGAGCACGCCGCCGCGCTGGCGTGCGCCGCCAGCCCCTGGCCGTGGCCGCAGGGGCAGCAGGCCATGCAGTGGACCGCGGAGCCGCGGCCCGTGCGCCGAGACGGCACTGTGGCTCCGGTATGGGCCGGCTGGGGCAAGGCCGCGCCGGAGCCGGGGGCGGGCCGGGCCGCGTGGGGCGCCGTCAGCGGCTGGCTCTGCCCGCAGTGCGAGGCTTGCGGGAGTTGCGGGGCCGAGCACCCCGCGGGCCGGGAGGACCGGGGGCGCGAGGAGGAGGCGGCGGCGTCGGCCTCCTCGGCCGCCCTGGCAGCGCCGCCCGAGGCCCTGCCCTTCCTCTCCCGCCTCGTGCGGCCCGTGGACCCGTCCGTGGGCTTCGGCATCGGCCGCGGGGTGGTGGCATGGGCGGCGCTGGAGCTCGAGCTGTGGGCGGCCTGCCCCGCCCTCCACCGCTCCCTCGACTGGTCCCGGCCGTCCCCCGCGCTCCCGGCGCCCGGGTCCGACGGCGCCCCGTCCGCGGTCCCGGGCTTCCTGTACGTCGCGGTGAACGCGTCGCTGTGCCACCCGGCGCAGCTCAGGCTCGCGGAGGACGGCGCCGACTCGGGCTGGCCCGCGGCCGACGACGCCCTCCCGTGGCGGCGGCAGATGAGGCGCTGGTCCTCGGCGGCCACGGGCGTGGCGGGCAGCGCGGAGGCCCTCGGCGTGACGCCCATCGGGGACCTGTCCGTCCGGGCGGGGGAGCTGCGGCGTCTCGAGGCCGCGGGCCACAACATCATCAGGCTCGTGCAGGGGAGCTCCGTCGCCCCCCTTGTCAAGGGCCCGCGCGGCCTGCCCGCCGCCCTCCTCGAGCGCGCCGACGCGGCGGCGGCCGCGGACTCCCCCGTGCCAAAGGGGCGGCCCCGGTCTGAGGCCGCGGCCGGCGACTCCCCCGTTGGCACGGCCCCGCACAAGGCCGGCCGCTCCCGCGGCGCCGCGTCATCGGCGCCGGCCTCGTCGCTCAAGGGCACGCAGCCCCCCGCGAGCCCCCTGACCGGCCCCGCCGCGGCCGTCGCGGCCGTGGCGAAGCGCCAGCGGAGGCCGCAGCGCCGGCGGGGCACCCCGGACGCCTGGATGCGGGGCGGCGGGCCGTTCCAGGCATGGCCCATCGGACCGGACGACGTGCTCTGCGCCCCCTGGCGCACGGGGGAGCAGTGCAGCGACGCCATCGCGGCCTCCTCGGCCCTGCCGCCCCTGATGCTGGGCGACGCGCCGCACGCTCCCCCCCCGCGGCCCGAGTCGCTGTGCCGGGACTGCGTCGGCCGCTTCGAGATCGCGGAGTACTGCCCCGTCACGCTGCAGGCGTACGGCAACGACGCCACCCACATGGTGGGCTGCGAGGCGTGCGGGATGTGGGTCCACGCCGGGGCGGACGGCTTCTCGGAGCTGGACGTCGCCGAGCTGGCGGCCTCCCGGCACCGCCACTGCAACGGCGTGTATATCTGCCCGCTCTGCCGGTCCACCCTCATGGCCCGCCTCCTGACCTTTCTCATCCACGAGAACCGCTCGGGCATCTTCGCCTCCCCCGTCACCGACGACGTCGCCCCCGGCTACAGCGAGGTCGTCGGCCGCCCCATGGACCTGCTCACCATGTCCCGGCGCCTCGCGCACGGCGTCTACGCCGGCACGGGCGGGCCCCAGCGCTTCCGCGTCGACGCCGAGCAGATCGCGCTCAACGCCCTGGTCTACAACTCCCGCGGGGACAGGGCGTGGAAGGAGGCGCGCCGCTTCCTGGCCAGCCTCGCCAGGGCGGCTGACGCCGTCTTCCCTGGCACCCACAACGGCGCCTTCGCGCCCAGGATCCTGGCCGTCACGGGGGAGCAGGCCCCCGGGAGGGCGCCCTCCCCGTGGCAGGTGGTCTGGACGCCGGGGAACCCGCTGGGGGACGCGGAGGCCTCGGGCGTGGACCTCGAGGCGGCAGCACGCGGGGCCAAGCTCGCTGGCGGCCTCCGCGGGGCCGACCTGCTGCAGCAGGCGCACGAGCAGAGGCTGGTCGAGATCCTCGCCAAGGGAGCGGCCGCCGCGGGGATGTCGCCGGCGAGGCCCGGGGCGTTGCGGGCGGCCGCCCCGGCGGGCGGGCGGCCAGCCGCTGTCGGCGTGCAGGCCACGGACGACACGGACGACGACGACGAGTCGGGCAGCGGGGACGAGCACGCCGCCGAGGACGCGGAGCCCGAGCGCAAGCTGTCCAGGGCAGAGCGCGCCGCGCTCCGGGCAGAGCGCGGGGGCTGGCAGAGCTCACCGACGGCGCTCGAGGTGCTGGAGGGACGGCCCGAGCCCCGCGCGCCGGGGAAGCCGCTGAGCCGGGACCAGGTGGGCGGCTGGAAGGCGGTGCTCAGCGTGCCCAGCGGCCTGGCCGTGTGGGGCGCTGGCGCGGACATGTGCGCGCACACCGGCGAGCTCGTGCGCCCGTGGGAGGCGGAGCTCTGCGCGCTCTGCGGCGAGGCCTTCGTGCGGTCGGCGCTGGCGCCGCAGACGGCGGTGCCCGGGCGGCCGCAGGTCCCGGCCGGGGAGATCCCGGACCCGGCCGACGGCAGGGGCAAGGGCGGCTCCGGCGCCTGGCTCTGCCACGTGTGCTTCCGCGCGTCGGGGACGGCAGACGGCGACTCGCTGCTGGATGCGTGCAACGAAGGCGCCGCGAGCCTTGCGGGGCTGGGGGCGGCGGCCGATCAGGAGACGAGGGCGATGCACGCCGTGCTCCAGGGCGGCACCGGCACTTCGGCAGAGCCAGGATGGCCCTGGTCCTGGTCCGTGCGGCCGGGAGTGGCGCGCGGGCCGCCCGCGCGGGAGCCCCCGCCCAGCCACGCCGTCGCCCGCGTGCTGTCGGCGGCCGGGCTGCCACCGACCGCTGCGATCGCCTCGTCGCCCGAGGCCGTGGCGACGGCCTCCCAGCACCACGCCAGGGCGGTGCAGGCCCGCAGGGTCGCCATCCGGCAGGCGCGCGTCGCCGCGCTGTCCGCGGCCACCGTCACGGCATCAGAGGAGGCCGCCGCGGCCATGGACAATCAGGTCGCGGCGTCGGAGCGGGGCGACCCGGGGGCGGCTGAGGCCGTTCTCCGCTCCATGGGCTGGCCCGAGCTGCTGGACGTCAGAACAGTGTGCTCTGCCTCGGTGCAGCTGACAAGTGCGCTCATCAACGGCACCGTCTCCGGCGACGCGGCCTTCCGGCAGTGGGTGGTGGGGCGTATCGCGGCGGCCGGGCAGCCAGAGGGGCGGGGCGACGGCGCCGCGAAGCGGGCCCGGGTCGCGCCGGAGCATGGAACCCCCGCGGCCACGGCTGGCGGAGCGTCTGCCGTGCAGGTGATGGCGCCGCCCGGGCCGGGGGCTGTGCCCGGGCCGGGAGCGGGTCAGCCCGAGCAGCACGCCATGCAGACGCAGCAGCCGTTCTTGTCCTCGTCCCCGTCCCCGTCCTCGTCCTCGGCCTCGTCGGGGGCGCCCGAGGGCTCGGTGCCGGCGGCCGCAGCGAAGCGGCAGCGGGACGAGCCGCCCCTGGATGACGTCAGCGTGCCACCGCTGCCGAGCGGCGCCGCGCCCCTGCCCGAGTGGATGCTTTGCCGCGCCGCACGCTTCCTGCGCGTGGTCGGGGAGGCCCACATCGCCTCCCAGGCGGGGCAGCGGCCGGCGGACCTGCCCCTCGACGCCGCGCCCACAGCGGCGGCGTGCCTGCTGGTGTTGTGCGCGCAGCTCGCGCGCTCGGACCGCGGGGCGGTGGAGGCGGCCATCGCCACCGCCGCCCCTGCCGCGGGTCTCGAGGCCCTCGCCGTGGCCTCCACGCTGCACGGCCGGGAGTCGGGCCGCGAACGCGCCGTGAGCTCCGCCCTCGAGGCCCTCGGCGCGCTGGCGCGGCCGGTGGCGGCGGCGGACGCCGGCCCGGCCGCGTCGTGGCCGCCGCTCGCCGGCTTCGTCGACCGGCCGGCACCGAGCAACCCTGCGGTGATGACGTCATCCACGGCGTCGGCGTGCATGTCCCGCCCGCTGACCCTCTTCCCCAGCGCCGCCCTGAGCCGCGAGGCCGCGCGCGTGGCCGCGGCCCGGTCGGCCGACCACGTTGGCACCACGCGGGGCGGCCTCGCCCCCGCGGCCCCCGTCCCCGCGGCGGCAGACTTCGTGCAGTGGTACTCGAACATGCTCCAGCAGCGAGTCGAGGCCGCCACGGGCATCGCGGCGCCGCGCGGGTCCAGCACCACGCCCACCCGGCCGGGGGCCATGGTGCCCGTGCACGAGGGGGGCCGCCTGCCGCTGTCCGCGAGGGGACCCCCGACGGTGCTCGACTGGGCTCTGCTCGGGCACGCCGACGTGTCGCCCGGCCTCCGCAGGGCCTCGGGCCTCGCCGCAAGGCGGCTGGTGACGGAGGCAATGCAGGCGGCGGCTGTGCCGCGCACACACGCGCACCTCGACCTGGTGCCGGCGACGTCGCCGCTCCCCGGAGGCACCGACGACGCCGAGGCCCTCAAGGCGTGGGCCGCTGCCCTCAGCCGCCGCGGTGCCGACGAGACGATGCGCGCCGCCGGGACGTTCCTCGGAGCCATCCTGGCCGCCGGCGGGAGCGACCCACGCCCCGGGGTGACGTGGGACCCGTGCTCCTTCGCCGGGGGACTCGACGCCTCGGGCCTGGGCGGGTCCTCCGCCCTCGCCTCGCACGAGGAGGGCGGGAGCGCGGAGGGCGACATCGCCGAGGCCGCCCCGCTGAGCAGAGCCAGCAGGTCAAGGCGCTCTGGCGCCGAATCGGTCGACGCCGCGTCGTCGTCCTCGTCGTCCTCGTCGTCCTCTTCGTCGTCCTCGTCCGCAGCCGGCCCGCAGCCGGCCGCAGACGCCTCGGGGCAGGCCGCGCCCGGTGTCGGCCTGGTGCAGCAGTCGCCGGCAGCGCCTGCCGTGGCGTCAATGGTCGCGGCGGGGTCGGCGAGCAGCTCGCGGCTCCCCCTCCTCCCCGCGGCGGCATCGGCCCCCGTGGCCGTGCCGCTGGACGTGGCGCTCGCGCTCCGGGCGGCGGAGCCTCCCCAGACCCCTGCGGCCATCGGCCAGCGGGTCACCGCCACGGCGGTCCTCCCGCTCGCGGCGTCGGCGTCGGCGTTCCCCGTCGCCAGCGCCCGGCCCGGCACGGTGTCCTCGGCCGACGGGGCCCAGGCGAGGGCGCTGGGAATCGAGTCCGAGCGGGCCTGGGCGAGGATCCGCGACGACCTCGTCAGCGGCGCGGCGCAGCCCTTCGCGGCCCTGCGCTGCGGCACCGTGGCCGTCTGCGCGTGGGGCCGCGTGCTGCCCCACGCCATGACCGACGGGGGCTTCACGCTGCGGGACGGCGAGCGGCGCGTGCCCCTCCCGCTCGGCTTCCTCGCCCGCCGCGTCTGGTGGTCCCCGCGCGGCGGCCGCATGCGCTGCACCTGGTCCTGCCGCGTCGACGCCCGCCTCGCCGTCTCCCGCGCCGGCGCCCGCGTCCTCCGCCCCTGGTTCGTAGTGCAGTGCGACGAGGACCTGCCCGGCACCGCCGGCCAGCGGCTCCGCGTCCAGGGCTGGTCCCTCGCGGGTGAGCCTTTGCTTGCCGAGCCGCCTGCGCTCGTGCCCCTGAGCACTGCGCGCCCCCGCCCACCGTTATCCCCCGCCCCCTTCTCTCCACCCCACCGCAGCCGTCCAGGACGCCGTCGTGGCGCGGGTCTCCGACACACCCGGCATGGCCTTCATCGGCCTGTCCGCCGCCTCGCGCACCCTCCGCCGCCTCGGCGCCGGCTGGTTCTTCGGCCTGCGCGACCCATCCGTGGTCGATCGCATCCTCGCCATGCCCGAGGTCGCGCTCTGCAGCCGCCCCGGCAAGGGACGGATGCGGGCCGCCACCGACGGCGAGGCACGCCTCCTGGCGACGGCGGACGCGTACACGCTGGACTCGGTGCTGCCCCCGTCGCCGCAGGAGCTCCTCACGACGCGACGGTGCGAGCCGGCGGCAGGGGCCAGGCCGGCAGAGCCCGACGACGCGTTCGCAGCGGGCGGGCCGGCCGCCAAGCAAGAGGACCCGGCCGCCGCCTCCAAGGAGGCTCTCACCTCCGCGCACGTGTCCTCGCTGCTCTCGGCGCTGGACAAGGAGCCCCTGGGCGACAGGGTCCGCGCCCGCAAGTCCGACATCCACGGCTGGGGCCTCTTCGCCAAGCGGCGCATCCGCCCGGGAGGTGAGCGGCCGCGCGTGCCGACCCGGCTTCCCGTGCCACCCCTGCGCGCAGCCTGGCCAGCGCGATCGCCCCCCCCCCCCTCCCCCCCATTCGCAGAGATCGTGATCGAGTACACGGGCCACCTCATCTCGTCCGGCGTGGCGGACAGGCGGGAGCAGGAGTACGCAGAGCGCAAGCTCGGCGGCAGCTGCTACCTCTTCCGAATGGACGACGACACCATCGCTGACGCAACGCTCCGCGGGTCGTGCGCGCGTTTCATCAACCACTCCGGGGCGCCAAACTGCGACTCCAGGGTCGTCGCCGGGCCCGAGGGGCGCAAGGCCATCGTCATCCAGGCGCTGCGCGAGGTGGACGCAGGGGAGGAGGTCACGTACGACTACAAGTTCCCGTTTGACTTTGCGCAGGAGCACGTGTGACGAGGCAAAGGCCGGCGAACCATGCATGCGGTTTGCAGGCGCGGGGCGCTGGCACTCGGGCCCGCACGCGACATCGGAATGCACGATCACGCGTCGGCGGCCTCGGCCCCGTCCTGCGCCACGGCGAGCTCGCGGTAGCGGGAGCCGTCGATGGCGATGAGCTCCGCGTGGGTGCCCTGCTCGATCAGCTTCCCCTTGTCCAGGAGGACGATGGTGTCGCTGTCGCGGATCGTCGAGAGCCGGTGCGCGATCACGAGGCTGGTGCGGTTGATGCCCTTTTCCTTGGCGTCGGACACCACGTGCTCCAGGGCGCGCTGCACCTTGCGCTCGCTCACCGAGTCCAGCGCCGAAGTCGCCTCGTCGGCGAGGAAGATGGGCGCCGCGCGGATGAGGGCCCGGGCGATGGCCACGCGCTGCGCCTGGCCTCCGCTGAGGGCCTGGGTGCCGCCCACGCCCGCGGGGGTGGCGTACTTGAACGGCTTGCGCATGGTGAAGCGGTGCGCGAGGGCCACACGGGCGGCGGCGGTCGCGTCGGGGTGCTCCGAGCCGTCCGGCCGTGTGCCGAGGCCGAGCTCGGCCAGGGGCTTGTTCCCCTCCAGCCCCGGGCGGTCCTTGGTCCCCGTCTCAGCGTCGCCGCCGTGTGCCGCCGCGCCGTCCTCGGGCACGTTCCCGTAGAGGATGTTGTACATGACGGTGTCGCTGAAGAGCTCCGGCTGCTGCTGGACGAGGCCCATCTGGGAGCGGAGCCAGCGGACGTTGTACTCGCGGAGGTCAACGCCATCGAGGAGAACCTGGCCCTTGGACGGGTCGAAGAAGCGAAGCGCCAGCTGGATCACCGTCGACTTGCCGCTGCCGGACTCGCCGCAGATGCCGACCTGCTGCCCGGGCTCGACGGTGAGGTTGAGGCCGCGCAGGGCCCAGACCTCGGGGCGGGCGGGGTAGGCGAACCAGACATCGCGGAACTCGATGCGGCCCTTGACGCCGCCCTCGGGCACGAGGCCGGCGTCGCTCTCGGCGTCGATGCGGGTCTTGCGGGCGAACACGGCAAAGGCGGAGCGCTTGGCGGACTCGGCCTTGGCCTGGTCGCCGGCGAAGTCCTGCGCGCTGGAGGAGGAGAGTGCGGCGAAGCTGAGGACGAAGAAGACGCGGGTGAGGCCCTCGAACTCCAGGAGTCCGTCCTGGATGAAGAGGCTGCCGACGTAGAAGACGATGCCGTAGGAGCCGAAGAGCACCAGCTGGAGGAGGCCCTGGGCGATGCCGTTGGTGATGCCGATGCGCACGGCGAGGGAGAGCGGGGTCCGCACGGCCCGGTCGACCTGCTCGAGGACGTGGTGCTCCATGCCCAGGGCGGTCACGGTGCGGATGTTGGCCGAGGCCTCGTAGGCGGAGGCGGACAGCGCCTCGAGGGACTCCTTGACCAGGCTCGTGGAGCCGTTGACGGCCCAGTTGAGGGTGAGGCCGACGGCTCCGATGATCGGGCCGATGGCCAGCACGACGAGGGTGAGCTGCCAAGAGGCGGCAAACGCGAGCGCCAGGGCCACGATCAGGCCGGTGCCGCCCTGCACCACGAGGCCGAGCCGCTCGCCGGTGGACCGGCGGACCATGGCCGCGTCCGAGGCGAGCCTTGCGGTGAGTCGGCCGACAGAGTTGAAGGGGTAGTCGTGGTAGGACATGTCCTGGCGGAGGATGGCAGAGTAGACCTGCTTGCGCATCCGCGAGGTGAGCTTGGCCCCGATGTACTCGAAGGAGCCGTACTGCAGGATGAAGCCGACGCCGGCCACCACGCCGACGAGGACGAAGAGGCCGGCGGCAACGGTGGCGTCGGCGAGGAGCTGGTCGTTGTCGGGGAGGAAGAGGGCGTCGAGGACGAAGGCGAAGATGACGGACTGCACGGGGAAGACGGAGCCGGCGATGGCGCAGCCGATGACGCCGCTGACGAAGAAGAAGGCCTCGGTGCGCTGGTACTTGAGCACCTGCCACATCGACACGGGGGGCACCGACGCGGTGAGGAGCATCCCGAGCATGCGGTTGCGGGAGGCGACCGGGGTGACGAAGAGCGTGCGGAAGGTCGGCTCTGCCCGGGGCTGCATGTCCTCGAGCTTCAGGTCGCCGGCGAAGGCCTCGTCGACCATGGCCTTGGACGGGGGGAGCGCCACGGGGACAACGCCGGGGAGGATCGCGGCCTCCTCGTCGCCCTTTGCGGCGTCGTAGCCGTCACCGAGCCACCACGACAGGGCTGCCTCCCGCTCATCCGTGGTCATCTCCGCGAGGGCGTTGCAGAGCGAGATGACCTCCTGGCTGTCCCAGCTGAGCGGCTTCTCGGGGCCGTCGGGGCGGGGGCGGGCGCAGCACCCGGTCGTGCCCACCTCCTTGCCCGGCGCGCCGAAGCTGAGGCGGTCGTGGAGGGCCTTGAGGACGGGGACCTTGCGGAACGCGAGGGGGCCGGGCCCGTCGAAGGCCAGAGCGGTGGCCGTGGCGGGGGAGCCGCCCGGCACGCCGCCGACGGCAACCGAGGCGGCGGAGGCCGCCCCGGCAGCCGCGGCGGCGTCCTCAGGGGCAGCCCCGCCCGCCGGCACAGCTCCATCCGCGGTCGTGGCGGCCGATGCCTCGGTCCCCAGGCGCTGGGCGTCGTTCATCTGGGCGTAGCGGCCGCCGCGGGCGATGAGCTCGGCGTGTGTGCCCTCGTCCTCGACGCTGCCGGCGTTCACGACGACGATCTTGTCCGAGCCGCGCACCGTGGCGAGGCGGTGGGCGATGACGATGGCGGTCAGGCGGTCGCTGCCTGTCACGGCGGTGCCGGCCTCGCCCGAGAGGAGCTTGTCGATGGCGCGCTGCACCTCGCCCTCGCTCTTGGTGTCGAGGGCCGACGTCGCCTGCGGTCGAGACAAATCACGGCGTGCGGGAAGGGGAAGGAGGGCTGGATCGCAGCGGGCTGCACCACGAGGCTCGCACCGGGCGACAGGTACCTGCTGAGCACGATGCAGACGCATGCGGAATCGCGGCAGCCGTGAAATCCATGGCGCAAGGCCGGCCTCACCTCGTCGAGGAGGAGCACGTCGGGCTTGCGGATGACGGCGCGGGCGATGCAGATGCGCTGGCGCTGGCCGCCGCTGAGGGTGGAGCCTGCGTTGCCCACGACGGTGTCGAACCCTTCCGGGAGGGCCTCGACGAACCTGAGAGCGCTCGCCGCCTTGGTGGCCTCCCGGACGCGGCTGAGCGTGTCGGGGGCGACGATGGGGATGCCGGTGCGGGAGACCTCTCCGTGGTCGCTGCGGTAGTCGGTGAGGCCGAAGGCGACGTTCTCCGCGACGGTGGTGTTGAAGAGCTTGGGCTGCTGCTGGACGAAGCCGATGGAGGCGCGGAGGTCGTGCACCGGCATGTCGCGGATGTCCTTGCCGTTGACGAAGATGGCGCCCTCGCTGGGGTCGTAGTACCGGAGGAGGAGCTGCATGGCGGAGGACTTGCCGGAGCCGCTGGGGCCGACCAGGGCGACGGTCTGGCCCACGGGGACGTGGAGGTTAAAGCCGCGGAGCACGAAGACGCCGGGCTGGGACGGGTAGCAGAAGCCGACGTCGACGAACTCGATGCCCTTGCCGACGCGCGGCTTGACGCTGCGGGCCGTGCTGGCAGCGGACGGGGCCTTCCCGGAGGGGAGGGGGCGGAACGGGAGGGGGTCGATGGGGGACTCGGAGTCGATGGCCTCGAAGATGGGCCGGGCCGCGACGCGTGCGGCGGCAAAGGCGGACACGGCCGGACCGGCCTGGCCGGCTGTGAAGGCTCCCGTGAGCACGGCGAAGAAGACGAGGATGACGTCACCGCCGCTGAAGCAGTCCTCGGTCCCCGCGGCGTTGGTGGCGACCAGCGCGGCGACGGAGCAGAGCGGGTTGTTCTCGCGCGAAGCGATGATCTGCGTCGCTCCGAAGTAGAGCCCCGCGGCGTATGCGCCCATGATGAAGACCCAGAAGAGGGCCTGGGCGGACCCGAGGATGAGGCCGGACCCGGCGATGACGCGCTCCGCGAGGCCGACGTGGCGGCTGTAGCGGCGGGACTCGGCCCGCTCGGAGCCAAAGGCGGCCACGGTGCGGATGGCGGCGAGGGCCTCGGTGGAGACGGCGGAGGCCCGGGCGTAGGCGTCCGAGGTGATGGTCTCGAAGGAGGTGCGGCTGGAGACGAGGATGGCGATGGGGATGGCCATTGCGGGGACGAAGGCGACGACGACGAGGGCGAGGAGGGGGTTGAAGTAGAACCCGACGATGATGCCGGCGAGCGTCGCGGCGACGCTGTTGGCCGCCACGCCCATCTGGTCTCCGATGCCGCGGGCGACGGTCAGGGTGTCCTCCGAGAGGCGGGAGGTGACGGTGCCCGGGTCGATCCCGTCCCAGAAGGACATGGGCTGCCGCAGCAGCGCCTCGACGTACGCCTTGCGCATGCGGAGCACCTGGCGCTCCGCGGAGATGGCCAGCAGGCCGAACTGGAGACCCACGCCCACGAAGGCCCCAAGGCCGAGGTACAGGAAGTTGATCGCGATGCCGCCGACCGCGTCCGAGAGGTTCACTGCCCCGAAGCTGTTCAGCAGGTCGCCGAAGAGGATCGCGAACAGCGGCTGCACGCACCCAAAGCCGACGCCGCCCATGATGCCGATCACGATCATCGCCCAGTCGCACGCGTCCGCGAAGCGGAACAGTCGGCAGCAAGGGACTGGCGGGACCTTCTCGTCCTCCTTGTCTTCTTCCTTCTTGTCCTCCTCCTTGTCCTTCTCGTCGGTGGCAGGCTTTCCGGCCGACGGCTTGGCCTTGGGCGCACGAGGGGCGGCAGTTCCACCGGCGGCAGCTGCGCCGCCATCCTCATCGTCCGAGGAGTCGTCCGAAGCAGCAGCCCCCAGCATCCCCTGCTTCTTCATCCTGCGAAGAGAGACACCAGGCGAATCCCAGGCGAGCGGGGTCGGGCTTGCAGCGGCTGGAGCTAGGCTTTGGGGAGGATGAGTCGCTGATAACGGAGCGTGTGACGTAGCGTCCGCATTCCCGTCATCCTGTCGCCGAGGCCCGCGCGATTCAGGGGCCGGAACCGCCGGAGCGCACAAACATGCCGCCGTGTCGCATGCCGGGCGCGGTGGCGCTTGCGCGCCGGGGATGGTGCCGGGGCACGGTTTTTCTCCGCCAAGGCGACCAGTCATCGCGGACGAATCACGGCTGCCTCGCGCCGCGGTCTCACTGTTGCTCGAGCGCCTTCCCAGGCTCCACAACGTTCACACGGATGCATCCGAGCACCGCGCAGCAGCTGGCGGCGCGAAGCACATCCTTCTCGTACTGCTCGATGGCAGCGCGGATGTCGGCGCCCTCGAAGCTGGGCTCCGCTCCCGCCACGTCCGGCTTCACCGAGGATGGTGATGACGCTCTGGCGTCGGAGCGGGGGGCGGCGGCCATGCCGGCCTGGCGCGTGTGCGGGCCATCGCCCGTTGTTCGGCGAAAGTTGGTGGAGCGTCGCGTCAAGTCGGCCGTGAGTTTTACGAGGTCTGTGGCGTTCCCATACTCGTTCGATACCCAGATTGCCTGCGGCATCTTCGGCCGTCATTGCTGCGAAACTGACCGCGACTGCGCCCCCACCTCGACGCGCGCGGCGCCAGGGGGCCTGCTTCCCGCCGCCAGCCTGGCCGCTGCAAGGTCAGTCTCCATGTCGTCCGCGACCCTCGGCCCAAGGAGGGCGAGCCCTGTGCCCATGCACCGGACCAACCACGCGAAGCCCCGCGCGAAATCCTTGGTGGGCTCGCTTTCGAGGTCGTGCGCGGCGCAGGGGGCGGTGCGGTGCCTGCTGAAAACCAGGGACTCGTCGAGGCCGAGACCCCTCCTCGTGCCCTCGCCGTCCCAACCAGGTGTATCGGCCTTGCTGATCACGCTGCGAGCGGGCTCGGCCGTGGGGAGGCGCGGGCAGAACACATGAGGTTGGTGCTGAGCGAGGCAGCCGCGGCGGTCGCTCGGCAGAGGGTGCAGTCTCACACCAGCACGGGCTTTCCCACCACGGCGGGTGACTCTGCTACCCTGGCGAGCTCGACCTTGGCCTCTCCCAGCCGGCCGGGGTCGCTGCCGTCCACGACGAACACCACAGCGTGGACCTGCGAGGTCGGGCGGGTGTCGGCCGGCACCGTCATCAAGGGGGGATCTGGCGCGCCTATGGCTAGCGCATGCAAGTCCTGGCATCCTCACTTTCCTGTACAGCGGCCCCCAGAGCCTGCGGAAGGCCGCCGCACCCCCAACATCGTGTAGCGCCAGCTTGCTCCCGCTGTGTTCTACCACTACGCGCAGTCCCAGGTCCGTCGTCGGGGCTGTTCTCCGGTCAAGCTCTGCGCCGTAGTGATCAGGGAATGCGGGGCATCGGGACGACGGGTGGGCGCGGGTGGCCGGATCTGGGAGCCGGAAACGGATGGATGCGCCGGCGTCGGGCTGCGCAGCCTGGCGCCCGGCAAATACATCCCTTTGCCTCCATACGGGGCTCACCACCCTGCAGCAGCGTCTGCAGCGTCGTCTTGCCTGCGCCGTCCAGCCCAACCAGGCACACGCTCATGCACCGGTCTGCATCGTCGCTTCCACGCACCGTAGGCACCGGCACGACCCTTGAGCTACCACAGCACCCCATTGGGGCGCGCAGCCTGCTCCTGTGCCTCGGATTTAAGCTGCAAGCAGGCGCGGGTGCCGGTGGCCGTGGCTACGGCCGCCGCTCTGCAGTCGACCGTTTGCGGTCGCCACTCCCTGCGGGCATGGACGCCCTGCGCGATGCCCTGGCGGCGGACGTGTTTGACGATGTGGATGGCTCGGCCGCGGCCCTGGCCGCCGATTCGAGAGGCGAGGCCGAGGAGCTCGAGCTTGACGCGGGGCCAACGGCGGATGCACTCGAAGCGCTTGCTGCGGCAACGACGCCGCTTGTTTCGCAAATTGTCGACTCCGAGGCCACGCGCAGCGCTGCTGACGCGTCGGGCGATGCACCTGCCGCGTTCTGGGGCACCTTGCGCTCGTCGCGGGATTGTGGCACCGGCGTGGTTGTCCGCGTGCTTCTGACCGTGCTGCGGCGCGCGCAAAGCTCGCGGGACGGGCTTGCGCACGTCGTGGCTGGGTCTGGTTCGCGGAAGGACGGTGACGCGTGGCGGTGCGGGCTGTTCGCGGCGCGAGCTTACCTTGCGATGGTGCAGGTCCCTGGCGCCAGGTCCCACAACGCGCTTCACGAGGTCGCGCTCGTCCAGTGCGCAGGCGTCATCAACGCGACCGCCGGTGCGGTGGCTGCCGCGGCCCGGACGGCAACCCGCTCGGGCGGGCAGCCGACTCGCGGCGCTGTTGCCGGGCTCGCGGCGTCCGCCGATGCCGCCCGCGGCGCGCTCCGCTGGTGCTCCCTCGTGCTCTACGGCGACGCCCACGCCGCTATGACCGCCGCCCTGGCCTCCACGCTCGTCGCGACGGCGCCCCTGCGCCGCCGCGTCGCCGAGGCCCGCGACGCCGCCTCCTCGGCCCGCGCCGCTCTCCTCGAGGCCGTGCACCCCCGCCATGGCAGCCCCCTCGCCGTGGCCAGGCGCGCCTTCCGCTCCCTCAAGCCCCTCGTCGACGGCTCGCACCCCGCCCTGACCGGCGCCTCGGACTCCGTCGCCGCCGCCGCAGCCGCCCTTGCGACCGACACCGTGCTCGCAGCCCTTGACTGCCGTGCCCCCTGGGTCTCGGGCCGCCTTCGCCTCGAGACCATGCCGGCCGACACCGACGCCGCTGCCGCTGCCGTTGCCTCCTCCTCCTCGCCCTCCTCCTCGGCTGACGCCGCCGACGACGCCGCCGAGGAGGAGGGCGAGGAGGACGACGACGAGAGCGCCGCCTCGTGGCACGGCCTCGACGTCAGCCGGACCCCCATCGCCGCCGTCAGCGCCCGGGTCCCCGCGGCCGTCGCCTTCGCGCAGCACGTCGTCGCCTCTGCCGCCGACACCGCCCCCGCCCGCCGCCGCGCCGCCGTCGCCGCCGCCGCCATCCTTCCCGCCCTCCCCCACCTCCAGCGCCGCGCCCTCGCCGCCTTCCTACGCCGGCTCTCACGCTGCGCCTCGGCCCGCCGCCGCGCCTCGGCCGTCGACGCCGTCGCCGCCGTCCTCTCCGCCCGCCCCAGCGACGGCCGCTGCCCCGTCGGCCTCGCCTCTTGGACGGCGTGGGACGACGCCCCGTCACCGTGCCCCGCCGAGGCGGCGGCTGCCGCCCGGATCCAGGCAGCGGTGGCCGCGTCTGCCGAGGAGGACGACGACAGCGACGACGACGACAGCGACGACGACGATGCCGCAGCCGGGGCGCCCTCCCCCGACAGAAGGCCCACCCTGGTGGTGCCCACCCCCGGGACGGCCGCCACCGGCCGCCGCCGCTCCCGCGGGGCCCGGCGCGCCCATTCCGTGTCGAGCCCGGGCACGGCCCTGGGCGCCCTGACCCCCGGCACGGGCGGGAGGGCCTCGCTGGGCGGCGCCACCGCGGCCTCGGTCTCTGGCGAGGCGCTCGCCGCCACCGCGGCCACCCTCGCTGCCACCCTCGGCTCTGCCTGGACCGCCGCGGTCCTCGCCGACGTCGTCGTCCGCCGCTGCTCGGACAAGTCCCCCGCCGTCCGCACCCGCGCCCTCGTCGCAGGGGCCGGCCTGCTCGGGCCGTCGTGCCCCGCCGCCGACGCCGCCGTCGCCGGCACCGGCGTCCCCGTCCGCCACGTCGTCGTCGCCGCCCTGCAGTCGGCCGCTCGGACCATGGCTCGGCAGGCCGCCGCCGCCGCCGCGGAGGAGGCCGGCGCCTCGGCCAAGGCCGCCCGCCTCGTCAGCAGCGTCACCGACGCCTCCTTCCTGCTCGCAGGCGGCGAGGAGGGCTGTGAGGACGACCCGGCCCCGCTCTCGCCGCTCCTCCCCCTCCTCCTCCGCCGTATGGAGGACGCCAAGCCGGCGGTGCGCAAGGCCGCCGTCACGATGCTCGGCGCCGTCGCCGTGTCGGGCGGATTCTGCGCCGCCGGACGGTCCGACGCCGAGGGCGACGAGGACGAGGAGGACGAGCCCGCGGGGGGGGCGTCCGCCGCCGGGCGGGCGGGCCGCAGGAAGGCGTCGAAGCGCAAGGCGAGGACCGACGACGACGACGAGTCGGAGGACGAGGAGGAGGACGACGACGACGAGGGCCCCGCGGCCGGCTCTGCCACCACCCCCGGCCCGTCGTCCTCGTCGTCCGTGCCCGTGGAGGGCCCGCTCCGCGGCTGCCGCTGGGCCGACCTCGGCGGCCTCGCCACCGGCATCGCCACGGGCGCGTCGGGCCGCATGCAGCCGCCCTCCTCCGCGGTGGGTGTCTACGCCCTGCAGGCGGTGGCGGCGGCGTGCGCCGACGAGTCCACCTCGGTCCGCCGCGCCGCCCTCGACGCCATCGGGGCCGTGAGGCGCGCGGAGCCGTCGACGGCCGCCGTGCAGCAGCTCTGGCTCGCCTGCGCGCCCCCAATGGCGTCCGACGCGGAGGTCTCGGTGGCCAAGGCCGCCGTCGCCGCCGTCGTCGACGGCCTCCTCGGCCCCCTTGCTGCCGTGCCGTCGGGGCAGCGCGACGCCCCCTCGGCCGACGCCCCCTGCTGGGGCCTCCTCGCTGCGCTGGCCACGCACCCCGACCTCGTGGTCTGCGTCCGCCAGTGCGTCGCCGCCGCGGCGGCCGCCAGGCTCGTCGACCTCGTCCCCCTCGCCCGCTCCGTGTGGCGGAACGGGTGCCCCATCCCCGGGGCGTCGCCCGCCGCCCCCGGCCCCTCGGAGGACGCGCTGGACCGCTGCGCAGGGGCGTGGTGCCTCCTCGACGCCATCGCCTGGGCGGTGCCGTCCTTGTCCACGCCCGCAGCCGCGTCCTCCTCGTCTTCGTCCTCGGCCCCGGCCAAGGGCGGCGCCAAGGCCGCAGGCAGCAGCAAGTCCCTCGTCCGGGCAGGCGTGACGGACCAGGGAGTCGCCGCGGCGTGGGCGGACGTCGACCAGCTCCTCGCCGACGCCCAGGCCGGCACCGGCGCTTTTGCCCGGTCAGACAGCGACACGTCCGGGCGCGCAAGCGTCGTCGCCCGGCTCACGGGCACGGCCGCGACGGTCCTGGAGGTCCTCGCGCAGGTCAGCGGGAGCCTGGTGCTCGCCGACGGGGCCGGGAAGGGGAGGACGTTCCGGGTGCGGGCGGACGAGGCGGCGGGGGGCGCCGACTCGCGGCTCCGGGAGACGGCGCGGCGGGCAGGCGCGGCGTGCGGCGCCCTGGTGGACGGCTGCCTCCGCTTCGCCTGGCCGTCAAGCCTCGTCACGGCCGCCGTGCGGGCCGCCGGAATGCTCGCGCGCACCGCGGTGCTCCCAGGCGTGGCCGGCTCCGCGGCCCGCCGGGCCTCGTGCCGGGACGGCGCCTTCGTGACCGTTGCGGAGGAGGACGTCGACGCCGCGGCGGCGCAGCTGTGGAGCCCCAGGCTGCTGCGGGCGTGCGCCGACGGCCTTCAGGCGTACATCGTGCGGGGTACGGGCGGTGGCGCGGCTCTGCCCAGGGACCCGCGCCTCCTGGAGGAGGCAGTGGTGCGCCGGCTCTTCCTCGCCGGACAGGTCTGCCTCTGGGGGCTGGACGTCAACAGCAACGAGTCCAGCGGCAAGCCCAGGGCCGGACGCAAGGCCGACAGGCGGGCGGCCGAGGAGTCGGCCGCCGGCATCGTCGTGCCGCCCACCCTCGTCGACGCCATCCAGGCCGTCGCGGCGCCAGCCCTCCCCTCTGTGGCCTCCTCCTCCTCCTCCTCCCCCGGCGCCGACTCGTCCGCCGCGGCCAACCCGCCCTCGGTCCGCGCCCACGCCTTCGCCGCCCTCGGCAAGGCGTGCCTCCGCCTCCCCTCCGTCGCCAAGGCCACCGTCGCCGCCTTCGTCCGGGAGCTCGGCGCCTCGGGCGGCGAAACCGCGCCGGCGATCCGCAACAACGCGCTCTTCGCGCTGTCGGACCTCTGCGTCCGCTACACCGCCCTCGTCGACTCGCACCTCCCCGCCATCGCCGCCGCCTGCTCGGACGACCACCCCGCGGTGCGCCGCCACGCCGTCCTCCTCCTCTCCCAGCTCGTCCAGCGGGACTTCATCAAGTGGCGGCCCGTGCTCTTCCACCGCCTCGCCGCCGCCATGGCGGACTCCGTCCCCGCCGTCCGCGCCGCCGCCTCCGAGGCCCTCACCGGCCCCCTCAACGCCAAGGACCCGCACCTCCTCCCCGGCATGCTCGCCGAGGCCGTCGTCGTCCTCTCCGGCTGCACAGAGCACCCGGACCTGAACAGGGAGGGGCGGGCGGCCGCCCTCGTCGACCCCGCCGGCTCCGCCGCCGCCCTCGCGGCCGGCCCCGCCCTCTCGGAGCAGTCCTGGCGTTCCCGCTTCCCCCGCGGCGACCCCCGCGGCCTCGCCCTCCTCGGCCCGGGGGCCCGCCGCCGCCGCCTCGACGTCTTCCGCCGCCTCATCGCCGCCATGTCGGAGGAGGCTCGGCTCAAGGCGGTGTCCCGCCTCGTCACCGACCTCGTCGGCGCCGCAGCCGACGGCACCGTCCGCGTCCCTGTCCCCTCGGAGCTCGCCGGCGCGGCGGCCGCCAGGGCCTCGGCAGCCATGGCCACGCCGGGCGGCGCGGGTTCCCACGCCCAGGCCGCCTCCTGCCTCCCAGACGGCGAGAACGCCCCCGCAGGCGTGGAGGCCCTCGTCGGCGAGGCACTGGAGCTGCTCTGCTCCGAGGAGTGCCGGTTCGGCGCCGCCGCCGCAGCCTCGTCTGCCTCCGCGGCGGGATCGGCGCAGGCGGGCAAGGGCGACGAGGCCGAGGCCGAGGCTGCCGCCGCCGCCGCAGCCACCACCGCCCAGGCCGTCGCCGCCGCGACCCGCAAGGCCCTTGCCGGCGTCGGCCGTCGCTTCGTCCTGGAGACCGGCGTCCCGGCCGCCATCGGCCTCCGCTCCGAGCTGGGCAGGGCCAAGTCGCCCGTCGCCCCCATGGTCCTCCGCTGGCTCTGCGCCGTGGCGGACCACTACGGAGCCGACGCCGTCCGCGAGGCGCTGGCGAACGACCCGCGCCTGGCCGAAGAGGTGGCCTTCGACGTGGGGCAGGCGGCCAAGCGGCGGGCGAGGAGCGAGGGTAAGCGGCGCGAGTCGGCCGCCCGGGCGAGGAAGGAGGCGGTCCTGGGCATGGTGGAGGCCGCCGAGGGGGCGGGGAGGAGGCGCTCCTCCCTCGGGGCGGGAGGGGCGGCCCCGCCCGGCCCGGTCTCGACGCCCCGCGCCGCGGCCTCCTCCTCCTCCTCCTCCTCCGGCTCCCTCCTCGCGCTCGGACACGGCGTCACGCCCCGCCCCATCGCGTCGGCCCTCAAGGCGGCCAAGCCGGCGCACAGCCCGGGGGGCGACCCCTTGGCCGGGGCCACGCCGGCGTCGGCGGTCAAGCTCGCCAAGGGTGCCGCAGCCGCCACGTCATCGAGCGGCGGTGGCCCCTGCCTCCTCCTCGCCGCCGCGGCCCTCGCGGGGGCGTCGGACAGCGACTCGGACGACGAGACCGCCGCCCGCCGCACCCTCGCCATGACCTCACCGGACGCCAAGCCCCTCGTCCCGAGGCGGTGGGCCGTCAACGCCGAGCGGCTCGGCGGGAAGACCAGCGAGGAGCTCGGCGCCAAGCCGGCCAAGCGCACCCGCACCACTGGCGCAGGCGGACTGTGAGCCGCGCCGCACGGCCCGCCGTTGAGGCTCCCGGACGGCGCCACGCGCCGCGCCGGGCGGAGGATGACAGCATGTGAGTGGTTGCGTTTGGCCCCGAATTCCCGTTTTGCAACGTACGTCAGGCGCACACGCCTTGCGTGTCCGTGGGCACACATGGCGGCCAACCCGCAAGGACCTGGGCGTCGGGCATGAGGTCGTGAGTGGCCGGGCCGTCGGGCGTCCGCGCTGGACTCCCTTCTCGGCCGCGCCCAGGACCTTGAGCCGTCACGACAGGCCCACCATACCAGTTTGACCAATCATGATCACCCAGGCGCCTCTTTAACGTGGTATGGGGCGCAAAATCGCGGGCCGCGGCCATGCAGAGCCGCACGGGGGAGTCTCGCCTTCGTCGGCCCTCCCACTCGCTCCGCCACCATGGCCGAGCCGTCAAGCGAGCCCATCGCGGCAGCAGAACCAGCGCTGGAGCCCACGCCGGCGCCGGCACCCGCTACAGGAGACGCTGCAACCGCAGCGACCAAGAAGAAGAAGCGCCGCGGCGTCCGCGGCGGCCGCAGCCGTGTGGCAAAGGCGGCGGCCGCGCCCGCCCCCGCCCCCGCTGCCGCCCCCGCTCCGGCGGCGGGCGCGGCGTCGGGCTCGGGCTCGGCCCGCTTCGTGGGTGGGGCCGAGTGCCTCGTCGTGGATGCCGGGCCCATCATTCGCAAGACGGCGCTGTGGAGCATGAGCGAACGCCTCGTGAGCACCGAAGGGGTGCTCGCGGAGATCCGGGACGAGCCGACGCGGGACTGGCTGGCACGCGCGCCGGCCACGATCGGGTCGCGCGCCCCTTCGGCCGCCGCGGTGATGGCGGCCTCGGCCGCTGCCCGCCGAACGGGTGACCTGCACGCCCTCTCGGCGGTGGACATTGGCATCGTCGCGCTCGCGTGGCAGCTGCACGCCGAGGCGCGCGGCCTGCCCGTGGCCGGGGCGGAGGCCAAGCCCGCGTCCAAGGCCGCTCCCTCAGCCGCCCCGTCGGCGGTGATCGCATCTGCGGCGCCAAGGCTCGCGCCGTGGGCGGCGCAGCGCTCGGCCAAGGCGTCGGACGCAGAGGACGCGGAGGTTGCGGCGGGCGGCCTGGCGCCGTCGACCGCGGCATCGGCAGCGGCGGCCCCGGCCCCTGCGC
>Ga0136560_1000183_pt1 | contig 27881 bp, 7 predicted proteins | sample AntRauMeHopE1497_FD_104925 | JGI IMG/M metagenome (GOLD analysis project Ga0136560, IMG submission 104925) | Saline lake microbial communities from Rauer Islands, Antarctica - Metagenome Hop E1 #497 | ecosystem: Environmental > Aquatic > Non-marine Saline and Alkaline > Saline | place... | reverse complement strand
GCCCTCGGGCTGCGTGCACCTCCTCGTCGCCTCCCCCAACGCCTCGGAGCGCGGCTGCCTCGTCGCCTCCTCCGCCGGCGCTCTCGCCCCCGACCTCCGGCTCACCACCGTCGCCGTCACCCGGGCCTCCGCCTCGGCCCTCGCCGCCGTCAGCTTCTGCCGCTCCCCCTCCTTCCCCCTCCTCGCCTCCGTCTCCGACGCCGGCAGGTCCGTCGTCTTCCACCTCCTCCACGCCCCGGAGGCCGCGGCCACCATGGTCGCGGACTACGCCACAGCCCTCGACGGGCCGGCGCTCCTCGTCCCCGTCGGCTCCGCCTCCCTGCCCCCGGCGCGCAGGGGCGCGCACGGCGGGGGGGAGGTCTGCGCCGCGTGCTGGCGCGTCGCCCACGACGGGTCGGCGGCAGAGCTGCTCGTCGCGACGGCGGACGGCGCCATCGTGTCGGTCCCGGCGCCGTCGTTCGAGGCCGTAGACCACGCGCGGGCGGCCGTGGACGCCGCCGGGGACGAGCACGGGGGCCTCGCGGCCGGTGCCGTGGCCGGCATCGAGGGCTGCCCCTGGCCCGTGGACACGTCATCGGGCGTCGTGGTGCACGTCGACGCGTCCGGCGGCGCGCCGGGGGCCGCGGTGTCGCTCTCCGCGGGGCCCGGCGACGCCGGCCCCGTCTTCGCGGCTCTGCCGTCCAGGACGTGCCCCATGGTGGTGACGACGCCATGGGCGGTCGGGGCGGCGCCGTCGCCCGGGGCGCTCGAGGGCGAGGAGGGGGAGGGGAAAGAGGACGAGGGCGCCGAGGCGGGACTGCCGGCGGGGCGCCGCTTCCCCGTCGCCCGGGACCTCACGCTCCGGGGCGACGAGGGGGATGACGGCGACGGGACGGAGGGCGGCGGCGGCGGGTTCCCGCGTCAGGCCGCGCCCTTGCCCGAGGCCGGCATCCTCGCCCTCGACGTCGCGCCCACGGGCTCCGGGTCGGCCGTGGCCGTGGTGACGGCGGCCGGCTCGGTGTCGGTGTCCTTCGTGTCGGACGAGGGCGGGGGCCGGCTGGTCGCGGCGGGGGGCACGTCGACGCCCTCCGTGGGCCGCGCGGCGGTGACAGCGCCGTACCGGGGCACGTGCGTGGCGCTCGCGCCGTGCGGGACCCGCACAGTGGTCGGCTGCGCCGACGGGTCGGTCATGGTGGTCACTCAGGCGGGGACCCCGCTCGACGTCCACGATCCGGCCCCGCAGCTGCCGTCGGGAGAGGAGGCCGGGGTCGGCGCGAGGCTCCAGCTCGTCGCCGAGGCCGTGGGGCCCGCGGCCTCGGTCGGGTCCCGCTGCGGCACCGCCCCGGGGAGGGGCCAGCCGTCGTCCGGCTCTCACTCCAACGTCGGGGGAGCTGGGGAGCCGGCGGTGTGGCAGCTCGGGGTCGGGGTCTGGGCCGCGTCGGGCCTCAGCGACGAGGCCGCTGACGCCGCCAGGGGAGGCTGGGCCTCGGAGATGCGCGTGCGGGCCGGCGGCACGGGAGACCTGACCGACGGCGACGGCGACGAGGAGGGCGGCGGCGGCGACGACCCCTTCGGCGGGGACGGCGACCCCGGCGGCAGGGCGGAGGGCGCGGCGGCCGGCCGCGGGGCCGGGCCCGGCGACGCCGCCCCGGCCACCTGCCTCGACTGGGCCCGGTGGGTGGAGGAGGACAGGGCCGAGGCGGCGGCGGAGCCGTTCCGCGACGCGCTCCGAGAGCGGCTGGGCGAGCTCGCGCACCGCGTGGCGGAGCTGGTGGAGGGCAACGCGGCGGCGCCGGAGCTGGAGCGGCTGCGTCGGGAGGAGTTCGCGGTGGACGAGGAGGGTGACGCCGCCGCCGAGGCCGAGACGGAGGCCATGGTGGAGTCGGTCCGGGCCCGGGTGCGGGCGGAGATCGCGGCGGCGGAGCGGCAGGCCGCGGAGATCAAGGCCGAGTGCTGGGACGGCGTGGAGCGGCCCATGGAGGCCGTGCACGCGCTCGGGGGCGGCGGGGTCTCCCGTGTGTGGTCCATGACGGTGCGGCGGCTGTCCGAGGCGGACTCGAGGCTCCTGGACAAGCTCGCGCTGCTGCGGCGCATGGAGCAGGCCGAGACGAGGGACAGCGCCGAGGGGGCGGTGGACGAGATGGAGGACGGGGACGTGGTGTGGGCGGGCCTGGCGTCGGACCTGCCGGCCGACGCAGACTGGATGGTGAACGCCGGGGTGATCCCCGCCGCGCTGGACCCCGTGGCGCAGCGGGAGGCGCTGGAGGCGGCCAAGAGGCGCAGGGAGGAGGCGGCGAAGGAGGAGGCCGCGGCCGCGGGGGCGGCGGTGGGTGGGGCCGGCGCGGCGGGCGGGAAGGGCGGCGGCGGCGGGGTCGGGGGCGGGGGGGGCGACGACGACGAGGGCAGCGACGGGGAGGGGGGCGGGAAGGAGGAGGAGGCGGCCGGGGCGTCGGTGGGCCGCACGGACGGCTGGTCCGGGGACCGCGTGGTCCGGCTGCTCTACCACCCCCTGGCGTGCCGGACGTCGGCGCAGCGCCGGATGCAGGTGCGGCTGCTGGAGCAGCTGTCCCGGGAGGTGGCCCGCGCGTTCAACGTGCGCTTCGACGCGCTGCGGCAGGCGAAGCGGGAGGAGCGAGAGCGGATCTCGGACCGGAGCGGGCGGATGCGTCGCATCCTGGGGGTGCTGGGGCGGGAGGAGGAGCTGTTCGAGGCGAGCCACTTCGAGGACGAGAGGCCGGAGGGACTGCTGGAGGCGACGAGGGAGGAGGTCGGGTTCGAGCCGTGGCAGGACCCGGAGGAGGAGAGGAGGAGGGCGGAGGAGGCCAGGGCGAGGGAGGAGGCGGCCTCATCGAACAAGGACGACGCCCCCACTCGTGCGCTCGACGACATGATGCGGGGCACGCTGGAGGAGAAGGACGACGTGCAGCGGACCGAGGACGCGCTCCGAATGGCCCGGCAGCCGTGGATGGACGCCGCCGAGGCCGCGCTCCTCGCCCGGGCGGGCGTCATCGAGGCCGAGGCCGGCCCGGTCCTCGAGGCCGTGCTGGACGAGGCCATGGGGCGGCCGGCGGCGGATATTGACCCGGAGCTCTTCGCCAAGGGCCAGGCCGCCCTCGACGGCGACGACGGCGTCGACGCCCTCCCCGAGGAGCAGCAGGCCCCCTGGCGGGCGTACCGCGCGATGCTGCGCCGCCTCATCGAGCTCCGCGAGGCCCGCCGCGTCAGGCTCGAGGCCGAGCTCGCGGCCCTCCGCGCCGAGGTGGCCGGCATCGTGCGGGACTTTGACGCCCGCCTCGAGGCCGCCCGGGGCCAGTACCGCGAGTTCCGCGCGGCCATCCTGACGCAGGAGGCGTACGCGCACCGTCTCGCCGTGGCCGTGGCCGGGTCGGACGCCAACATCGAGCGGGAGCAGTACGTGCTGGAGCGCCTCGCCGCGTTCACCATGGCGGCGGACCGGGAGGCGGCCGCCGTGCCGCCCGCCGAGCAGGCGCTCGCCGCCGCGCAGCGGCGGCTCGAAGAAGCCAGGGCGCGGGACGCGGCCATGGAGCACGGGGTGAGGGACGCGCTGCGGGAGCGGAGCGAGCTCGGGGTCGACGCGGAGATGCTGCGCCGGCTCTCTGACGTGGTGGCCAGGGCGCGGCACGACGTGTCGGACGAGCTGGAGGCCGTCCGCGCGGCCATGGCGGGGCGGGACGCGCGGCCCGGTGCCGTCGCGATGGCCAGGGAGGCCGTCGGCGAGATGGTGACGACGGGGGGCGCCCCGGCGAGGGCGGTCGGGGGTGTCGCGAGCACCCGGCACGCGGCGGCGACGCACGAGCCGGCCGCGGGGGCGCCGCGGACGGCGCCGCCGAGCGTGTCCGCGCTGGTCGCGGCCGCGGAGGCCAGGGCGGCCGCGGACCCCAGCCACGACATGGTGCCCGACGACGTGGTGGTGGGCGAGACGGTGGAGGTCGAGGTGTGGGAGCAGGCGCTCGCGCTGCGGCGGGCCAAGGCCGTCAGCGAGGTGGGCCTCGCGCGGCTGCAGATGGACGTCGACCGCGCGGCATCGGCGCTCGGCTCTGCCCGCGCGGCCCTCGCCCGGTCGCAGGGCAAGGTCGCGGCCCTGGAGGACGAGCGGAATGCGCTTCTGCGGGCCAACGCGCTCACCGCCAACGACGTCGACGTCATGGTGAGGCTCCGGCAGGGCCAGGACGAGGTGGCTGGGCTCGCCGCCATCCCGGACTACACCGAGGCCGTCCTCGTCCCGACCAGGGTCCTGGAGCGGGAGAACAGGAGGATCTGCCGCGCGGGCCGCCGCGTCGCCCGCCGGCTCGAGTCGGTCCGCGACGCCCGGAAGGACCTCCGGTACCGGGAGTGGATGCGGGAGTACTCGGAGGGGATGCTGCAGGACCGATCCGAGTGGCTGAGGGACGTCAGCCTGCTACGCGTGACCAAGGAGCTGCAGGCCTTCGTCGGGGGCGCGGACCTGGCCCAGAAGCAGAAGGAGCTGACGGTGAAGACCGAGGCGCAGGGGCGGTACCTGAAGAAGGCGCACCGCCGGCTGCAGGGGAAGCAGGACCGGGCTCTGCACCGGGTGGAGGGGCAGGTGCGGGCGATGCGGACGGAGAACGCGCGGCTGCTGGCGCAGCTCACGGAGCTCGAGCAGGCCGTGGCCGTGCGCACTGGCATCGTCGAGGCGCGGGAGCGGGGCGCGGGCGGCGGCGTGGGGCCGCGGGCAAGGGCGGACAAGCGCATGACGGCGCTGGTCACGCGGTCCAAGCTCGTCGCCTCGGCCAAGTCGCAGGCCGAGGAGCTCGACGCCCTCAGGGCGGAGCTTACCAGACTGCGCAAGCGCACCTTCCCGATGTTCACGGCCGGCACCGCGTGACGCGGCCCCGGCGGGGGAAGCGGCCGACTGTGCGTGTTTGTGATTTGGCTCGAGGGAGCTCGAGCGTGTCCCGAAATCGGTTTGTGCCTCGACGCTGCCGCGGCGCTCGGGCCGCGATCACACGCACCAAACACGGGCAGCGAGCATCTCACGATAGCAGTCACTGTTGTTGCGATTGCGCCTTGCGGTGCCGGGTCGTTGGGTCAGAGCGGCCTCGCGAGAGACCTCCATCCGCTACCCCCGAGCGACACGGCCGAAGCAGAGCCGCTCAGCGGCGAGGCGGACGGGGAGGATCGCCTGACGCTCGAGCCGCGGACCGTGGAACGCCCGTCAACGGTCGGCGGCCGGGAGGGTGAGGCGCTGCCGTGCCGGCCTGGGGCCGCGGCGCGCCTCGAGGCCGCGGCCCGCGGCGCAGGACCGGCTGCTGCGGACGCCGTGACGGCCGCCGCGAATCGCTCGGCGAGCAGCGGGTAGGCATCCGCCACTTCCCGCATCGCCACGCCCCTGGCCATGGCGGCGTGCTCTGCCGAGAGCTCTGCCGACGGGGACGTCGGAGACAGGGTCCACGCGCCGGGGCTCGCGCGTCTTCGCCGCCAGAGCGCTGCGCCCGGGCGGCGCAGCGTCGAGAGCTCCACGGGCGAGGCGGCGTCCAGGGCTGCCGTCGCGAGCCGGGAGCGGGGCGGGGGCGACCTGCCGCAGGCCTCGTCCGCGCGCCGCCGGCGCTGGACATCGGCGACGTGCGCGGCCTGGTTCCCGGCGCCGAGCTGGGAGCCGGCATCGAGCTGCGGCCGGCGCCCGAAGCCGCCGGACGCGCCCGCGAGGGCCCCGGGCCGCGGGCGCCCGTCGGCCAGCTCCGGGAGCGGCGCCGGCGGGGCTGCGGGTCGCCTTGCGGCGGGGGAGGGCGGTCCGAGCTTCCCGGCGTCGGACCAGGGAACGGATACGGTGCGGGGCCGGCGAGCGGGCCGCGACTGCGGTGAGGCGTCCCGCCGAGGCGCGGTGTCGTGCATCCACGCGTCGTGGGTGATTCGGAGCGACGCGGTCATCTCGCCGAGGACCGTCGAGGCGGAGGACTCCGAGGCGCGAGAGGCGGGGGGCGCGGGGCGGGCGGCGCCGCGGCCGGGCCCGGCCGGCTGGCGTGGCGTCACCGGGCGGTGCGCCGCGCGGCTTGGTCGGCCGTCCGCGTCGTCACCGTCGCCGTCCTCGTCGAAGGAAAGGTTCTTGGCCACGGCTGCGAGGGCGCACCGCACCGACGGCTCGTCCAGCCGCGACCACGAGCGGCCGAGGGCGCGGCGGCCCGTCCGCCCCGCGGTGGGGGCGGCCGTCTCATCGTCGTCATCGCTCTCAGAGGTTTTCGCGACGGGGGGACTTCCGGCCGCCGCCGCCGTCTCGGCTTGGCCGGATCCATCATGCTGCCCCTCGTCGGCCTCCGCGCCGGCAGCGGAGGGCTGTTCGGCGCTGTTCTGGGCGGCCGCCCCGCCAGGTGCGACGGCCGTCCCGTGGTGGGACCGTCGGCGCTGCGAGGATCCCTGGTCGTCGCCGGCGATGGGCCGTGCCGGGGAGGCCGTCCCGGCCGAGGGGCCGTTTGGGCCGCCGCCGCGGGGGGCGGGCGAGGGGCTCTGCCCGATGGCGGCCGCACCGGGCGTGCTGTGCCTCGGGGGCCGGCCGAGAGACGCGGGCGGGGAGAGGGCGGGGCGCCATGCAAAGTCCGGCGACGCGGACGTCGCACGGCGGGTGTCGGCGACGGAGGCTGGGCCCATGGGCGGGTCAGCGTCAGACGCCTCCCACCCCGGTGCGCCGGTCCGGCGCGGGGACGGCCAGTGGGTGGTGCGCGGAGGAGGCGGGGAGTCGGGCGGCGACGCCGGGTCGAGGGGGGCCGTGGCCGTGGGCTGAGGCGGGGCCCCGCGCTCCTGCCCCGTGCTCCCGTCGGTGCTTGGCCACAAACCTGTCGGCACATCACCGGAGGGCGCCCCGGGAGCCGCCGGGCGCGGCGCCGGCGCGGCGGAACGGACGGGGCCGGGGGTGAGCGGGTCCCAGCCCGGGCCGGGGGCGGGGACCGCCGCCCCGCGGAGATGGCGTGGCTGGGGCCCGCGAGACACGGCCGGCGACGTGGTGAGGTGCGGGGAGGGGGGGCAAGAGCGGGCGGGGGAGGCCGCGGCGGCCGCCGACGCCTGAGCGAGAAGCGCCTTGGCCGACGCGACGGAGGCCCGCGGGCCCCAGTCGGCGTGGAGAGGGGAGCCCCAGAGGGGCGAGGATGCGGGGGCGCGGCCCTGAAGGCCGCCGCGCGCCGGCGGAGCGGGGGTGCCGGGCGGGGTCGGGCTCGCCGCACTGTCGGCGCCCCATGCGGCCCCCTGCGGCACCACGACGCCCGGCGAGTCGCTGCCCCAGCCACCAGAAGGGCTCGGCAGGCCCGAGGCCGGCACCACGCCCGCGAAACCGCGCGCCCCGGGAGTGGCGGTCCCGGGCGTCGCGGCAAACGTCGGCTCTCCCGCCCAGCCGGCACGGCGTCTTGACGGCGTCGTGGATGACCACGACGCGGCCGTAGCGCGCGCTCGTCCCGCGGCCGGGGTGCCCCCGGCGAGCGCAGGCGTCGCCTCCAGAGGCCAGCGCACCCCCGCGCCCGTGACGGCACCGGCCCGCGCGGGGGTTGGGGCTCCCGAGGCGAACCTCCCGTACCCCGTGCTGGGCTCTGCCGGCCCATCCCGCGTCCAGGGGGTCGAGAGGCCCGGGCTAGGGAGGCGGCCGGCGGGTGTCGTCGCGGCGGCGGCAGCAGGTGGGCCCGGCGGCGTCTCAGCCGCCGCGAGCGGGGACCCGCCGCCCAGGTTGTCGGTGCCTACGCCCGGGGGCGTCGCCGGAAGCTCGTGAAGGTGGTCCAGCGAGCGAATGTGGGCGGGCGTGGCGAGCGCGAGGCGGGGCGCCGAGCCCAGCCCGCCAGCCGCGCCCCGTCGACCAACGGGCGTCATCGGGCCGTTGTAGCCGGTCGCCGCCAGCTGGACTCGGCCGTGCGGCGCCGAGCCCGCGGTCGACGGTGTGCGCGGCTCGAGGCGGTCGGACCCCACGCTGCTTCCCGCATCAGAGCCGCGCCCGTCATCCCAGCCGGTCTGCGCGTCACAGGGCAAACATTGCGGCCCTCGTCGCTCTGGCCGCGGTTGGGGCTCGACGCGCAGCGACCTTGGTGGGTGTCGGGTCCAACGACGCCTCACCACATCAAACTCTCGCGGCCGCAGCGTCGCGACGTCGTCGATTGTCATTGCGCCCTCAAACGACCGGGCCGGGGCGGGCGACCTCAGAGGTGACGAGTCGCCGCCAAACACTCCCGCCCACGGGGGGAACGCCTCCCGGTCGTGCATACGCCCGAAAGGGTTCAGCCTCGAGCCTCCCCGCGCGGGACTGTGGTGCCAGCCCGGCGACCATGCCGCCATGACGTGCCGGCAGTCCTGTGCGCGGTAAACCGGGCGGCGACGAGGGGCATCCAATCGAGCACCAGGCTCTGTTGCTCGCGAAGCCCTGGCTGGCTCACACTCCGGCACGGGCACGTCGACCCACTGCACAAGACGCAAGGGATCAGCGCGAAGCGGCCGGCCGTCTGGATCGTCGCCCGCACAGAATGGGGCAGGAGCCCAACTCGGTCAAGGCCCGCCGTCGTGCTCGGGGGCGCAGGCCCAAGGCGGACGCGAGCCAAGATGTCCAGGATGACGAGGTCTCTGACGACTACGTGCCGACCACCGAGGGTGCGAACCACGGCCGGTCGGTCCGCCTGCCGCCGCGTCCGTGGCCAGTCCCGCCCGCTCAGCCCCGTGCTTTCACCCACCGTCCGACCTCGCAGAGCAAGAGAGCCGGCTAGCGATGCTCTGGCTCAGGCAGAAGGAGGCAGAGAGCTTCGTCTCGGTGCGAAGCGAGCCAGGGCGTGTTTCGCGGTCGAGCGCCCCGCTCGCGGCATTGCAGGCCTTGCCCACGCCGTGCGCGCCCTCGAGACTCCGCTTTGGCTGTGCCGTTTTGCCTTTCGCAGTGGTCCCTGGGCATCATGTCCTTCTTCGTGGCGTTCGTCTCGGCCGGGTTTGTGGTCCTCCAGATTCACTCGCCCTGGCTCCTGTCGCACTTCCGGGAGCTCAAGGGTGTGGTCTCAAGCTTCCAGCTGGTTCTAGGCATCGCTGCGGTGACGGTTTGCGCGGCTCTGAACCTCATCATCGTCGCCCGTCCCGTGGAGTCGAGCATCCGCGCGCTGTCCATCATCTCTGTCGGCATCGCCACCGTGGCGTCGGCGGGGTGGGCCTTGGCGTTCTGGCAGGCGGGGTTCCTGTCGTGGTGGCACCTCTGGCTGCCGCTGGTGCCGCCGGCGTACTCTGGCGTTTGTGCGTTCCTCATGACCGAGATCTTCGCCGGCAGGAGCGAGCTGAAGCGCCTGGCAAAGATGGTGTTCAACCACGAGACCGCGTGACGCGCCGATGGTGTAACGTGCGCGCGCGGACGGGGGGTTGCTCCACAGAGGGGAGGCGGGGGGCGGCCAGGCCCGTCGCGGCCGGAGGCACATGGACCCTTTCTGGCCGGCAACACCCCGCGGTGGGTCGCGCGGGGCACCTCGAGCATGCAGGGCATTCGGCTCTTGGCCGAGCCAGGCATCCGGGCTTGCTAAAGCGTGCTTGTGAGATCGCGGTCATAGCTGATCCGTGGGTCGCGTCCCCCGCCCCAAGCCCTCGCCCACATACCGCACGACCATATCATGCAAGACAGCCATGCATAGCAGCGAGAGAGTCGCGCATGGTCCTGCCGTCCGAAGCCACAGAGCCCTGCCAACCAGACTCGGCTCACCGCCACCGCCCGGGAGCGCACACCAGCGGGCCCCGGGTGCCCGACCGAGGAGGGGTCGAATGGCAGCGACCGCAGGCCCCGCTAAGCGTGCCCGGCTGGAAGCTGGAGGGGAGGACGGCCCGCTGCCTTCGCGCCTCGTGTTTCGGATGCTGGTGCCGGCGGGCGCCGTGGCGCACATCATCGGGCGTGGCGGGGAGAGCGTGCGTGCGATCGAGGATGCCACGCGCGCGAGGATTCACGTGGCCTCGGGGTCGGAGGGGGAGCTCAACGCGGTGTCCATCGAGGGCGGTGCCGAGCCTTGCGAGACGGCGATCCGCGCCGTTTGGGCCCTGGTGCAGGCGCACGAGGTCGAAAAGGTTAGGGACAACCCCTACGTGGCGCTGTCCACGGACGGGCGGGCGCTGTCAAGGCAGACGTTCCGGATGCTCGTGTCGGAGCGCCACGCGCCGCGCATCATCGGCAAGGGGGGCGCGGACGTCCGTGCCCTGAGGGACAAGGTTGGCGCCAACGTCACGGTGCAGTCGCAAGGGGTCGGGCGCGCGCGGGACGACGCGGAGCGCGCAGCCCTGATGGACGGGGAGCGGGTCGTGGTGATCTCGGGGCCCGAGGCGGCCGTGCACCGCGCGCGGGTGGAGGTCTGGCACCGGGTGTGCCGCTTCGAGCCCAGCAAGCGGCGCGGCGGCAGGCCGACGACGGGGGCGTCGACGGGGGCGGGGTCCGCGGGGGCCTCGCCCTACACGGCGCTGGGGCCGGGGAGCGGCGCCCCAGTGGCCAAGGCCGGCGAGGACGTGGTGTCGGAGCCGCTCTCCGTGCCCTCCGCCGTCCTCGGCCGGCTGATCGGCCGGGGCGGCGCAACGATCGACGGGATCCGGACCACCTGCGGCTGCGCCGTGCACGTGTCCAGGGACGTCGTCGGAGCGGCGCTGCGGGACGGGAATGAGGATGACGGCGCGGCGGCGGCGGTCATCGTGACGGTGGTGGGCACGATGGCGGGGCTCGCGGCGGCCAAGGCGCTGATCGCCAGGGCTGTTGCCGGCGAGGCGCTCACCTTTGCAGCCGGAGGAGCGGTGTCGCGTGGCACGACCGTGCCGGGGTTTGTTTCGGCTGGGCTGTCGCAAAAGGGCTCGGCGTGAGTGCCTGCTTCGCGATGCACAACGACCCCGCAGCACGCCCCTGCGCGGCTCGAGCCTCCGGGTCACCCCGGACACACGGCACACACAAGCTTCTCATGCGGCCGTGCCGGGCGCTTGGTGCAAGCAGTGATGGAGTGGGGCAGAGGCGAAGGGCGGTTGCTGCTTCCACGGCCGGCATTTGCACCATGCTGCGGCTCAGCGTCCTGGCGGCCCTGCTGGCCGCGCAAGCGGCCTTTAGTGGGATGGTGCCGTCCTCGTGCGCGCAGGACGGCAGCTGCACGGCCAAGCTGCAGGCTGCTCTCACAGGCTGCTTTGGATCCTCGGCACCGTGCACCGTGGACCTCGAGCCGGGGGCGACCTACCCGCTGGACGGGCCGGAGATGCGGTCATGTATCGTGTCTGCTGCGCAGAGTTCTTCCAACCCCGTGCCCCCGCCGTCGTTCACGTTCAACGGGAACGGCGCCGAGCTGGTCTTGCACCCGCTCTCCGGATTCATTTGCCTCGGTGGCCTGTCCAACGTGCTCGTGCGCAACTTCACTCTGGACATGGTCCGCCAGCCGTACTCGCTGGGCCGAGTGGTGAGCTCGTCAGCGTCGGAGTCGGTGCTCATCGTCGACTCGGACGCCTACCCGCACGCGACCCCGAGCGGCAGCAGCTGGACGAACGTGGTCCAGGCCATCCTGCAGTACGACCCGGCGGCGGACCGCCCGGCGGCCAAGGGCACGGACATCTACGCGCTCAAGCCGAACGCGCTATCGGCTGCCTGGGCGCCCGGTCCCAACGCGTCGGCCGCGTCGCTGACCGTGAGCCACGGACACCTCCCCGTGGGCAGCTGGCAGATCATGCGGCACCAAGTTTACTCCCTGAACGGACTGACCCTGGGCGGCGTCCGCTCCGTGACGATCGAAGACGTCACAATCTACAGCGTCCCCGGCATGGGGATCGTCTCGGACCAGTCCTCGGACATCACGCTGCGGAGGGTGCAGGTGCGGAAGCGCGCGGGGCGGCCGATGTCCATCACGGCCGACGCCGTGCACCTCACCAGCTGCCGCGGGGGAGACGTGCACATCGACCAGTGCCTGTTCGAGGGGCAGGGGGACGACGGCGGGAACATCCCCTCTCGCTACTGGGAGGCAAGGGGCATCAGCCCGGACCGCAAGACGCTCACGCTGTGGCAGCGGGGCGCGCAGGTGCCGTTCCAGGGGCAGCCCGGCGACGAGCTCCTGTTCTACGGCCGGACGTCGTTCGGAGCCTACGGCAGGGGCGGGGGCGTCCGCGTGGCCTCGATCGACGCGGCGGCAGGGACCCTGACCATGACGGCGCCGCTCCCAGCCGGCGGTGCGGTGTGGGACCTGGTCCTGAACCTAGCGAACCAGCCCCGCAGCATCACGGTGCGGGACACCGTGTACCGGGCCAACCGCGCCCGCGGCCTCCTCCTCAAGGCCTCGGACGTGGCGGTGGTGAACTGCACGTTCGACCACAACACGGGGCCGGCCATCCGGGTGGTGCCGGACGGCGCCATGTGGTTCGAGGGCGACGTGGTGTCGCGGGGCAACTGGACGCTGCGGGACTCGAGGATCGTCGGGGTGAACTACGCGACGGCGGCGAACCCGGGGGACGTGACGTTCGGCGCCGAGGGGCCGGTGTTCAAGGACGGGGTGCCGACCAAGGCGGGCGCCCAGGTGGCGCGGGGCACGCAGCACTTCAACGTGACGGTGGAGAACAACACATTCGAGCAGGACGTGGGCCAGGCCGCCGTGTCGGCGTTCGGCATCGAGGGCCTCCGCGCGACGGGGAACACGGTGACGAGCACCACGGGCCGGCCGGCGGCGAACTTCCTGCTGTCGTCGTCCTGCTCCAAGTCCACCGTGTCCGACAACGTCTGCTCGCCCGGGCCCTGCACGACGGCTGGAGCGTGATGTTGCGTGACGCAACGGCAAGGGCTGGCACGGGAACGCACTGTTTTGTGCGAATACAGCGCCGAGCACACACTCGTCGCACATACATTGACAAGGCTAACAACCCGGCCCCGAGCGCTGCAATGCTTCAGGGCCGGCCGCGTGAAACAAGTCGCACCGTTTGCGGTCTCAATAGCTTGTGGATCAGATGTCGCCGTTGGTCGACCAGTCGTAGGGGACCCACGTGACGTTGATCCGGCGGGGCAGAGGCTTGGACTGGAGCGAGGCATGGGCGGCCCCGCCGAAGAGGCCGCCGAACCAGCCGCGGGAGGGCTCCGGCGATGACGGGACCGAGCCCGCCCTGCCCTTTGCGTCGTCGTCGGGCCCGCTGGCGCCGTCGAGGCGCGAGGAGGCCGGGCCGCTGCCGTCCATGCTGTCGCCGCGGCGCGACTTGCCGTCGCCGGAGGAGGGCCGGGCGGGGACGTGGCGCGCGGCCTGCACGGGGCCGCCGGTCGCCGGCCGGCTGACGATGGCGGTCTCCGAGTCGAAGCGGCGTGTGATGCGGGGGGAGGGGGGGGCGCCGGCGACGCTGACGGTGCCGTCGTCGTCCCGGACGATGCGGCACGTGCCGTCGTGGCACTCCATGCCCGCAATGCCGCGGCGGGACGACGCGAGGTCGGCCGTGGAGGCGGCCGAGCCCCCCGCGGCCGTCGTCGCGAGGGCGGCCTCCGACGCGAAGGGGTCCTCTGCGGCCAGCGCCTCCCCGAGCAGCTCCATGGTGCTCGCCCGCTGCCCGGCGGGCATGTAGGGGAGGAGCCAGCGCAGGAGCTCGTCGTGGGTGGCGCCCGCAAAGTCCCGTCGGTACCAGCACAGGAGCTTTGAGAGGCGGACGGAGGAGGCGGACGGGTCGACGTCGAGGTTGGCCTCGTCGGTGAGGAAGGCGGAGACGGCGCCGTCGAGGGCCGAGTCGACGGTGTAGGGGCAGTAGATGCGGATGGCGGGGCAGGAGCGGGCGCCGCAGACGAGGGCGAAGTGGACCCGGGGGTCGACGGCGAGGAAACGGAGGCGGGAACGGGAGTCGCAGGCTCCAAAGGGGGCGGACATGGCGCCGGGGCAGGGGCGGTTGCCGCGGAGGACGCCGTGCTCGATGTCGTTGAGGGAGAGGCGCCAGGGGCCGACCCGGTACTGCACGCGGTCGAAGAAGGTGGTGAAGGCGCAGGAGGGGGCCTTGCCGAAGGCGCAGAGGCCGTGGCAGACCATGGCGTTGTAGAGATTGAGGAAGAATGCCTTGGCGTAGGCGCCGCCGCCGGCGACGGCGGCGATGTTGATGCACTGGAGCTCGGCGGCGGCCTTGGCGTAGTCGCGGAGGTGCTGGGAGACGCGCATGGCGCGGTAGTTGACGCTGAGGCCGGCCTCGTCGGTGAAGGCCTCGACCATGGCGAGGGCGCGGCGCTGGAGGCACCTGGCCACGACGTGGGGGGGCCTGGGGCGGCCGGAAAAGGCGTAGACGCAGTTGAGGAGGCCCAGGGGGGGCTCGAAGGCCCAGCGGCCGGGGCAGAGCTCCTCGTCGGTAGGCTCGCGGCCCGGTGCAGATGCGGGGGACGGGGCCGGGGACGACGCCGCCTCGGCGGCGGCCTCGGCGGAAGGGGTGGTGGAGGGAGGGATGCGGCGCGCCTCCTCGGCGTCCCCTGAGGGCAGCTGGTCCGGGGACACGCCTGCCGCGTCCTCGCACGCCGGGGCGCACGCCGCCGCGCGCCCCGCGGCGATCTCGGCGGGCGACGGGCGCCAGTCGCAGCCGCTGTCCGACTCGCCGGCCGGCTTGGCCGCCGCGGCGTGCGCCGACGGTGAGGGCGGGCAGCGGGCGGCGGGAAGGGTCGGGGGCACGCGGAGCTCCTTGCCCGTGGCCATGAGCGCGTGCCGCTCCGTCGCCGGGTCGGGCGGGAGCGCCACGGGCTCGGTCAGGGCGGCCGCGCCAGTCGCCGCGGCCATGCCGGCCTGGATGCGGTACAGCCTCGAGGACGCCTCAAGAATGCTCTTGAGGTCCAGTGGCACAATCAGGCCGTGCGAGAAGAGCGGGCGGAGGGCGCGGAGGGCGTCGAGCCTCGTCAGCTCCGCCCCCGGCATGCCGTGGGCCGACACCCACCAGTCAACCAGGTCGAAGCCCGAGACACACTCTCGCTTGCTGCCGCCGCTCATGGACCAGCGGTCAGTGGACAGCCTGGCGTCGACTAGTTTTCTGTACAGCCGCCAGGCGTCTGCGACCTCGGCCTCCGCCGCCTCCTCGGCCGCACGGAGCTCCTCACCACTCCCATCCATCACGTCAGTCGAGCTGGAGGGGGCATGGGGCGGCCCCGCGGCGAGAAGCTCGGCGGCCCGTGCCACGTCTCCGGGTGCCAGAAGCTTTACCTTGGCACCAAACGCCGCCGCCGCGTCCCCAGCGCGAGGCGCGCCCGACGCGGCCCACGACTGCGCGGAGAGACACGAGCACACACGGCAATAGGGGGCTGGTGGCTGCGGCCCGGGCCGTGGCGCGGGGATGAGAGCACGGCCTCTGACGCAAGGCAGGTGTTACAATGACGCCCTCTGGCCGGCCTGAGCCCGTGTTCCACAGCACGCCGCGGCCGCTGCAGGGTTCTCACGCTGATAGTCTCCGACCCTGTCAAAACAGCGCTCGCAGCCGGCAGCAGGACCGCGGGGACCGCCTGCGTCAGGCCTCTCAACGCCTCGGGGCAGGCTGGCGAGGTGATGTCCGCCGTCAGAAACTCGACCCCGAGCTCCTTGAGGACGGCCTTGGCCCTGCGGCATCCCTTGCATCCGGGCGCCGATAGCAGCACTGGCGTGCTTGCCATGGTGCCTGCGGAGTGGCAGTGACGGGTACGCGTCGTGTGGTGATGTCGCGACGGCGGCGTATTTCAAGTGTCGATAAGTGAAGCATCCCACAGACAACCCTCAAGTCTTTTCGCTCTGTTTCAGTGACGGCGTCTTGCGATCGACCAAACACGGCACGACAAGGCAACTCGGCGTGTTTAAACCAACGAGCCCCGCCCGAGCGTGCCCGACCACCTTGGCCTGCGGGCACCCCTACAAGGCATGGACGCAACCGGGGTTGGCGCCAAAGGTGAGGTCGCTTGCGCCCCGCGCGGCGTGTGCGCGCGTCCGGAGGGGGCTGAATGGCCGCCACCCAGCCCGTCGCTTCTGGAGCGTGCCGATGGCCGCGATCAAACCGCCCGGCAAGCGGAGTGTGCGGGCAGGCTTCCGATTTTGAAATCTGTCGTCGCTGCTTGCTCGGCAATCTGCAGTCGCCCCCCCGTCGGGCCGGAAGCGAGGCCGGACCAGGGACGGCACCACCGACGATCCCACCCCTGCGGCCGTCCCGGGCCCGCCTTTGGATGGCACCCAGCCTGACGGCACCACCGGCGCTCCGCCTGCGGCGGTCGTGGGGCCCAGCGCCGGCGCGGTTCTGGCCGCAGCCAAGGGAAGCGAATCATCCGGGGACACCGGGGATCCCGACGATACGGGAGAGCCAAAGGCGAAGCGGGCGGCGCACGCGGCCCCGGTGGCCATCAGCGGCGCAGACGCCTTTTCGGCGGCGGCGCTGTTCGGCACAGCCATGCCCGACACGCTCGAGGCCGCGCACGCACAGATCGCGGCGCAGCGCGAGCACATGGCCAAGCTCGTGCAGACCGTCATCGCCGAGCAGCACCGGTCGCAGCAGCTTGCGATTGCGCTGCAAGAGGCGCGCGGGGCGCGGGGGGCGGCAAGTGCAGCGCACCAGTCGGTGCTCGACGCCTCGGCCGTGTCCGCGGGCGACGGATTCGCGCTGCCTGAGGACGATGAGGACGATGAGGACGATGAGTACTCCGGCCCGGTGGAGGTGCGGCGCTGCGCGGACGTGGGGGCGGTGCTTGAGGGCCAGTTCCGCGTGGACGGCTCAGTGATGGCTGTCTACCAGCGGGGGCGCACCACGAAGGACGGCAACAAGGGGGCGGACGCCGACGCCGGGGTGCAGGGTTGCAAGAGGGACTCGGGGTCGCGGGACTTCGTGCTGTACGTCGGCAGGGCGACCGTGAGGGCCGTGGCGGCGGCGGCGAGGGCGGACGTCGGGGAGGACACGCTGAGGGGGAGGCTACTGGGGCACGACGGGGATAGGGTGGTCATCGAGGGCGACCTCCCCGGCGGCGGCAACGACGACGGTGACGGCGATGACGACGACGGCGGCGGCCTCCCGCTCGTACCCATGCCTCGCGGCTTCGTCCCTCTTCCCACGCTGCCGACGTCCTCGGCCGGGGCGGCCAAGTCCCCAGCGCACACGCTGGACCCGCCCTCGCCGCCGTCGTCCGCCCGGCCCACGCGGCCCAGCCGCCGCTCGAGCAAGGGGCCGGACGGGGCCACCCCGGCCTCGCGCCGCACCTCGCGGCGCGTCTCCTCCTCCTCCGCCACCGCCGCCGCCTCCACGGCAGAGCCCCTCTCGGACCTGGAGTGCTTCGTGGCCGCACTGGCCGTGGGCCCCACGGGCCCTGCCCGGCAGAAGGCCACGGCCTGGCTGGGGGCCGTCTTCGTCGAGGTGACGGCGACGGGGGCGGGCAGGCATGGCACCGTGGACTCCATCACGGCCGAGACGCTCGGCCTCGTCGGGGTGGACGACGCCACGGCGCGGTACGCGCTCGCGGACCCGCGCGCGCTCACCACGCAGGAGGCTTCGGAGGCGCAGGACCGGTGCCAGCGGCAGGTGCAGAGGCAGGTGTGGGCGAGCACCCTGGCCTTTCGCGAGGCGGGGCGGCAGTCGGGGAAGAAGGGCGCCAGGATCGAGTTCGGCCACGACTGCGTCGCCCCGAACCTCGCTGTGCGCGTCGGCGACGGCGTCCGGTGGGTCCTCCCGGGGCGCGAGGGCGTCCCGGCGTCGGCGGACGGGCCCATGGCCCGCGTGCCGCTCACCCTGGTGTCCATCGACAAGTCCGGCCAGCCGCACACCGGCTCCGGCCTCTTTGCGCTCGCCGTAGGGATCTGGAGGCGCGGCCCGCCGACCTCGGCGCCCGTGGACTCCGTTGGCTCGCCCCCCGGCCTCACTGCGTCCCGACTGGCGTGTGCCGCGGTCTCCCAGCCGTTCGCGCTCATCAGCTCCGGCCTGTCGCGGCCCGTCCCCGGCCGGGTGAACCTCCGTCGCGAGAACAAGACGCGGACGGCGGCGGAGCACCGCAGGGCCCTGCTCGCGGAGATGCGGCGCCTCATGCGGAACGAGCGGCGCCGGGTCAGGGGCAGCAGCGCCTCCTCGGCCATCTCGTCGGGCAAGACGCCGAGCCGCGGGCCCGCCGTGCCGGCCGTCGTGGCCGCCGGGTCCGGGTGGGTTATGCCCGCCGACGTCCCCGACCCGTCGCTGCTGCAGCCCGTCGACGAGCCCTCTACGTCGTCTTCGTCTTCGTCGTCGTCGTCTTCGTCGTCGTCGTCGTCGTGGGCGGCGGCAGCCGGCCCCGCCGGGAAGGGCCGTCAGCGCGGCGGGGCGGCCTCCTCGTCCCGCCCGGGCAGGGGCAGGGGCAAAAAGGCCTCATCGCCGCCGGCAGGAGCAAAGGGGAAGGGACGGGGCGGCAGGACGAGGACGTCACCGCCGTCCGCCCGCCGCCGCCGGAGCAACCAGGTGGAGGACCCCACCGCCGATTTCGACGACGATTTCGACGACGATTTCGACCCCGAGTCGGTCCTCGCGGACCTGGCCAACGCGTCGGCCACCCGCCCCGGCCCCCGGCCCCGCCGCAGCCTCGTCATGTCTCCGGGGAGCCGCCTGGGCCTGAGGCCGGACCTGCACCGCGGCGGGCCGGGTGGGCTCCCGATGCACATGACGCCGGGCCTCGGGCACGGCGACGGCATCGCAGGCGGCTCCCCCGGCCACAACGCCGCGTCCTTCTTCTCCCCCGCGGTGCTCGCGTCCCCGGGCCAGGCCGTGCGGCTCGACAGGCGAGCCAGCGCGATGCGCAGCGGCATCGTCCCTGGCGTTGGCCCCCTGTCGTCCCCCGCCCCCGGCGTCGCATGGTACGGCTCTGCCGTCCGCCCCGACCGGATGCCGTCCCACCAGGGCGCGCCACCTCCCTCCGCCGGCGGGGTCTCTGTCCTCGCGCCGCTCAGCACCATGCCCCGGTCCAGGCCGGGGCGCCTCTCCATGATGGGGTCCTCGGACTCCCCGCTGCCCTCCTCGCGCACCAGGGCCCTCTTTGGCGGGCCGGGAGTGCCGACCACGGGGTCCGGCGCCGCCGCGGCCGCGGCCATCACCGCCGCCTCCACCGTCCCCGCCCCCGCGGGCGCACCGGCCCCCGGCCCGCCCCGCCGCGACGACAGCACCGAGGTGTTCGCGTCGCTGCTGGAGGCGGTCAAGCAGGCGAACATGCAGGAGGAGGCCAACAGGACGGCCAAGGGCGAGTGACGCGCGTGTGCCGAGGCCCGAAGCGCGTGAGTGGTATTGTTTGGACCGGCAGAGCACCGTTGTTGCCGCTGCGGCCCAGAGAATCAAGGCCCGCGTCGGGGAGTCCCTCGCACGGCCGTCACACGCGGGCTCGCGCCCAGTGGGCCGGGCAACGACGGAGCCATCGCAGGGCGCTCACATCCCGGGGGGCGGCGGGGGGGGCGGGGGAGGAGGTGGAGCCGCCGCGGCAGCGGGATTGTACGCCTCGCTGCTCCCGGCCGCGCCCCCTGGGGGAGGCGGAGGCGGAGGCGGGGGAGGGGGAGGAGGCGCGATTGGCGCCGGGGGAGGCGGAGGCGGGGGCGGGGGCGCGAAGCCGCCCTGCTGGAAGTGCGGCGGCGCCATCATCATGCCGGGCGGCATCATGCCGTGGGGGTGGCCGTACGGGAAGCCGCCGTGATGCATGTGGGGGGGCGGGGGCCGGCCGTAGCCGGGCGGGGCGAAGCCTCCCTGGCCGTGCATGGGCATCGGCCGCGGCGAGGCGAAGTGGGGCCGGGCGAAGGCCGAAGAAGGGCCGGCGCCGGGGCGGGGCGGCATCCCGCCGAAGCCTCCCGGCCCCATGGGGCGTGGCGGCTGCGGGGGTCGCGCCATACCTGCCGCGCCGCCGGCGGACATTGCCGCGGCGGCCGAGGACGAGGAGGACGACGGCGGCACCGACGACGACGCCGACGCCGCGGCCGGTGCGCTGGCGGCGGGCGCGACCATGCCCGGCGGCACCGAGCCGGGGGCGACGACGGCGGGCGCAAACCCGGCCCGGGCGTCCTTGGCCTGCAGAGCCATGGCTGTGCGGTCGCCGAGCGACGCCATGAAGGCCAGGAACTGCCTGTCGTCGGCGGAACGATCCTCCGGCTTGACGTCGAGCATGTAGTGCGTCTGGTCGACGCGCCGGTCCGTCGCCGCGCGCCCCGACTCGGCCGCCTGCTGCATCGCGACGAGGGCCATCTCGTCCCGCTTGTAGGTGCCGTTGGCCTTGGCCAGCTGCACCAGCTGCCGGTTCTTGTGGGCCTCCATCACCGCGTCGTCCGTGTCGGGGATGAGCATCTTCTCGATGACCTTCACCGCCCCCTCGATCGCGTACAGGTCAGGCCCCAGCAGCAGCACGTGCGCCTCGTCGTCGTCGTCCCAGTGGGGCTTGGCGTCGCGCCGCACCTTGCCCTCCTTCACCGAGTTCCGCCCCCGGATGCTGATCTTGCACCCCGTCTCCTTTTCCAGCTGCTGCTGCGTCGCCCCGCGCGGCCCGATGATCTGCCCGATGAAGTTGTGCTGCGGGTACTTCTTGTACGGGATGTACACCTTGCGCTTGAACGTGGGGCCGCGGCTGCCGCACACGGCCGGGTTGAGCTGCGCGATCCACTCGTCGCAGTCGAGCTTGCGGCTCTCCAGAGACTCCCGCATCCGCTGCTCCCGCGTGTTCGTCCGCCGCCCCGTGTCGTCGTGCTCGGGCGGCGGGGACGGCGTCCTCCGCGGGTCCTTGGCCTTGGCCGCGGCGTCCCGCACCGCCGTCGCGAGGCGCATCAGGATCTCCTCTTTGCGCACCTTGAGCAGGAACACGCGCTGCTGCCGCCCCGTCATGCCGCGGGGCATCATCGCGAGCACGGGGGGGACCACGCGCGGCCCGAACAGCGCCGACGCCTCGTCGTCCGCCTGCCACCGCCGGCGCCGCTTCTTGCGCCGGCGCGCCGCGGGCGCGGTCTCCTCCTCCCCGCGCTCCTTGCGCCGCTCCTCCAGCTCCTCGAACAGCGGGGCGTACACGAGGCTGATGGTCAGCGAGCCCGGCGCCGTCGCCTCGGCGCGGGGCGCGATGCGCTTGCGGACCTCCTTGACCTCGGTCCCCCACCGCGCGCGGCGGCGGCGCGGCGGCGCGGCCGCCGCCGCCTGGGGAGCAGCAAGTACGACGGGAGCGGCTGCCACGGCGGCGACGGGCGCCGGGGCAGCAGCGGGCGGGGCGGCGGGGGCCGGGAGCGGCTGCTCGGCCGCCTCTGGCTCCTCCTCGTCCTCCTGCTCGTCCTCGGGACCGGGCGGCGGCGTCGGCGGGGCGAGCGCCCCGATCTCGACCTCAACGACGTCCGGGAGGTCGTCGACCGCGGGCTCGGCGGGAACCGGCGCCGCCGGAGCCGGCGCCGGGGCGCTCACGCCGTCGAGGTGCCGGTTGTACAGCCTGTGGACCTCCTTGAAGGGCGCCCACTCCGCCAGGTCCTGCCAGAACGTTGGGAACGACCCGTGGCGCTCCTTCAGGGACGCGCGCTCGGGGTTGTTGTACCAAAGCTTGAGCGGCCGGTGGACGGCCTGTACCAGCGCGCGGCGCTCCTGCGCGGCCTCGAGGGCGCTCTGCTCGCGGTTGTCCATGGCGGGCGCGGATCGGTGCTCCCGCGGGGTCCCGCGCTCAGCGTCACGCGCGGCGGGTGCTGGGGCGGGGTGCGGGCACGGGAGAGCAAACGCGCCGGAGTCTCTGCCTAGACCGCGGCACTAACTATGCACGACTGTGGCGAGGCAGTGTTGTCGGCGGGCGAGTGAAGAGGCCCGCACTCTGCACGTGTCCGGCCGTGTGCCATGGCTGACGCGGAGCCCTTCCCCATCGAGGGGGATGTGGACGAGGTGATGGACGTGCTGCGATCGGCGAGGCGCCGCGCGCGCCGCGGCAGGACGACCAAGGCACGTGGCGTGGCCATGGCCGGCCTGCTCCAGGCCGCGGCCTCGCCCGAGGTGGCCGCGCTCGCCGCGATGGGAGAGGGCGAGTACGCCGCCCGCTGCATCAAGGTCCTCACGTCGTTCGGGTCCGGCGGCGAGTCCGCGGCCCAGGCCGGAACTCTCGAAGCGGTGAGCCGCAATCCGCCCCGCCCCATCCCGGAACGCGACGGGCGCGCACTCGCCGGGCGCATGCCATGCGCCCGCGTGCGGGCCTCGTACCGTCGCGCGGCGTGCGGATCGGCGTCGAGGCCCATGTGCGCCGGTCATCCCTCCCCGTCCGAGGTCCGAAAAGTCTGCTGCCGGAACGGGCGCTCCCGCCGAGCCGCGACGCCACCTCCCGCCCTGCTTCTCGATTTCGTGGCTCCCGCAGGTGGCGTCCGCCCTCGGGTCGCTCCCGGCTCCGGGCGGTGCCGCCCCCGTGCTGGCGTCGCGGCTGGTCAAGGCGGCGGCCTCGTCCGCCCCCTTTGCGCCGGTCAGGACGGCCCGTGTGCTCGCGGCGGCGCTCGCCGGCGTCACCGGCGCCGAGCTCGCCAAGGCGGCCAAGGAGGCCCGCGCCCGGGCGACGTCGGAGCTCCTTGCGACCTGGGCAGCGTCGCCCGACGCCAGCGCCATGGTCGAGTCCAAGACGGACGACACCACGGGCGCGAGCGCCGGGGAGGACGACCCCGCCGCCCGCCTCGCCGAGGAGGCGCGGCTCCGCGCCCTGGCCCGCGAGGCCTCGGAGCGCGCTGACCTGACGCCGTCTCTCGCCGGCACCGCCTACGCCGACGCCCCACTGCCCACCTGGGCCGCGTCGCTCGCCTCGGCCGTGCTCGACCACCTCGCCGCCGCCGCCCTCGGCATGGGCGCCCCCGCCCTCACCGCCCGCTTCACCGCCCGCGGGACCGCCGCCGCCGTGCGCTCCGCCGGCCGCGCCGCCGCCGCCCACGCACCCCTCCTCGCGTACTTCTGCGCCGTCGCGAGGGGGGACGACCCCGCCGCCGCGGCCCCCGCCTCGGCCTCCTCCTCGGCCGCCCCCCACCCCGCCCCCATGGCCGCCATCCCCCGCTGGGCCGGATCGGGCGCCACCCCCGCCGCCGAGTCATGCCGCCGCGCCCTCGCCGCCTCCGTCGCGGCCGCCGCCCTCGGATGCCCCCTCAGGGCCCGGCCCCGCGGCGCCCTCTCCGCCGCCGAGAGCGCCTCCTCGCCCCGCCGCTCCGTCTCCTCGGGCGCCGGCCGCACCGGCCCCGACGACGACGCCGCCTCGGCCCTCCTCGTCGGGCCCCTGCCCCCCATCGCCGAGTCCCAGTCCTCCTTCGGCGCCGCCGCCGCCGGCCTCGGCCTCGGCCTCGCCCGCTCCGACGCCTCCTCCGCCGCCCTCAGCACCGGATCCCGCCGTAGCGCGCGCCGCGCAGCCCTCGCCGACCGCGCCGGCGCCCCCGCCCCCTCCACCTGCATCCGTGTCCGCCTCGCCACCGCGGCACCCCCGCCCCAGGGCTCGGAGGCCATCTGGCCGTCCTGCGTCGCTGCCCTCCTCCACTGCCTCGCCGGGCCGTCCCCCGTCCCCGTCGGCATCGCCGCCGCGTGCTTCGGCCCCGTCCTCGGCGCTGTCGAGCACGCCGCCGACGCCGACGCCGACCGCGACGCCCTCGTCGCCCGCCTCGCCGCCCGCCTCACTTCCTCCGCCGGCGTCCCAACCATCCCCGCCGTCGCCCGCGCCCTCGAGGCAGCCTCCGGCGCCATGCAGCCCGACGCCGCCGCCGCCCTCCTCGGCCCCCTGGCCGGCCCCCTCACCACCGCGGCCGTTCACTGCGCCGTCGCCGCCATCCCCGACGCCTCGGCCCCCGTCGACGCCCTCCGCCGCCTCGCCGCCGCCTCGGCCTCCTCCTCCCACGGCGCCGATCTCGCCGACCTCGCCGCCGCCGCCTCGGCCGCCGCAGAAACCCTCGCCGGCGCGGGCCGCAAGGCCCTCACCTCGTGGCAGGCCCGTGAGGCCGTCGCGGCGTGCGTCGCAGCCCTCGTCGCCCCCCTCGACGCTGCCGCCGCGCCCCGCTCCGCCTCCCGCTCCGCCGCCCGCGCCGCCGCCCTGGCGGTCGCGACCGCCCTGGCCCCCGCCCTGGGGGCAGAGCCGCACCCCGCCGCGCTGTGGGCGACCCTCGCCGCCGTCGTCGCCGCCTCGACCGCCGCCCACGCCGTCCCCCATGACGTCACCGCGGCCCTCGCCGCCCTCCTCGCCACCGACGACGCCGCCTCCCCGCTCGCCGCCGCCGCCGCCCGCGCCGTCCGCACCGCGGTCCAGCACCGCCCGGCCCTCTCTCCTGTCGTGGCAGAGCTCGGCGAGCCGCTCCTAGCCCTGGCGCGCGCCGCCGCCGGCTCCCCGTCCCAGCCCCCCCTCGCCGGCATCGAGGCCGCCGCGGCCCTTCTCCTCGGCGCCGCCGTCGACGCTGACGTCCGCACCCTCGTCGACGCCGAGGCCGACGCCGCGGGCGACGGCGTGGTCCCCGGACAGGCGCAGCCGGCACCCGGACAGGCCTCCGCCGACGGCAAGACCCCGGCGGCGAGGGCCGTGGCGCCCGGCATGCCCGGAGGACCCCCCCTCTCGCACGCCTCTGACGAGCCCGCCGGCAAGGCCGCCAAGAAGACCGGCGGCTCCTCCGCCGCCGCCGCCTCCTCCTCCTCCTCCTCGGCGCCGGCCTCAGCCTCGTCGGCCAAGCCCAAGAAGGATCCCTCCAAGAAGAAGAAGGGTCCCAAGATGTCCGCCGCAGACCTCGCAATGCTCGACTTCGCGCCCGCCAAGAAGGCCAAGAAGGCCAAGAAGGACAAGGACGACAAGGCAGCCCCCGCAGCGTCGGGAGCCGCCGCCGCCGCCGCCGCCGCCGCCGCCGCCGCCCCCGGCGCCGCCGCGTCGGCCGTCAACCTGTACGCCGCTGTCGCCGACCCGGCATCCTTCCTCTTCGCAGCGTCGGTCCACCGCGCCGCCGGCCGTGCCCTCGGCACCGTCGCCCCCCTCGTCCCCGCCCTGCAGGCCGCCGCCGTCGCCCTCGCCTTCGGCCTCACCGCCCACGCCGGCCGCTGCCGCGCCCTGCCCGCCGTCGGCGGCATCCTCGCCGACCTCCGCGGCATGTCCGCCGGCAACCCCGAGCTCGACGGCTGGGCCGAGGAGGCCTTCCACCAGCACGCCGCCGCCGCCGAGGCCGAGGCCGTCCGCGTCGCCGCCGCCGCCGCCACATCGGGCGCCTCCTCCGGCAAGGCCCGCAAGGCCACGTCCTCCTCCTCCTCCAAGAAGGGCGGCAAGCCCGGCGCCTCCACCGCCGACCCCGGCCCCATCCTCGCCCTCCACCACGCCCCCTCCTCCTCCGACGGCATCCGCGGCATCGCCGCCACCGAGGCCGGGCGCGTGGCCAAGGCCACCACTGCGGCGGCGTCGGCCGCGGGGGACGCCCGCCCCACGCCTCCGCCCGCGGCCGCCGCCGCCCTCGCCGCCCTCCTCGTCCACGCCCACCCGGGCGCCCGCCGCGCCGCCGCCTCGGCCTGCCGCGCCCTCGTCCTCGGCACCGGCCCCCTCGGCGGCGGCGACGCCTCCCTCTCCACCCCCTCCCAGCGCGCCGCCCTCCTCCTCCACGCCCTCTGGCGCCTCGTCCGCCGCTGGGCGGCCGACGACCACGCCGCGTCGGGCATCAGCGGCACCGCCGTCTCCTCCCGCAAGGGCGCGTTCGCCACCTCGGACGACGCCATGCGCTGGGCCGTCGGCCCGGGCCAGGCCCGAGAGGACTCCTCCGGCTGGGAGTGCGGCCAGGGCATCGCGGGGGGCGAAGGCGCCACCGAGGCCGACATCCTCGCCCTGACCCCGGCCCCAGGCCGCGGCGCCTCCTCCCGCGTCTTCCGGCCCCGCCCCCGCCCCCAGTGGGTCCGCGACGCCGTCCGCGGCCTCCTCCCCTCCGTCTCCGCCGCCCCCGCCGACGAGGGTGACCGCTGGTCCCCCGCCGACGCCTCGGCAATCTTCGCCACCACCCTCCTCCTCGCTCACAGCCCCTACGTCTGCGGGTCCGACGCCTCGGCCGCCCGCGGCCTCCTCGCCGACGTCGAGGCTTCCCTCCTCCTCGCCTGCGGCGTCTCCCCCGCCCCCTGCGACGCCGCTGCCAAGCGCTGCTCCGGCCTCGGCGCCGTCGCCGCCTCGCCCTCGGCCGACGCCGCCGCCGACGCCGCCGCCCTCGCCGCGCCCAGCCTCTTCGCGTTCCGCCTCGCCCAGCCCGCCGCCGCCGCCGCCGCCGCCGACTCGGGCTCCTGGCCCGCCGTCGACGCCCTCGCCGGCCGCGCTGACGCCGCCGCCTCGGTCGTCCGACTCCTCACAGGCCGCTCCGGCCTCCTCTCCTCCGTCCCGTCCCTCCGCGCCGGCGCCCGCGCCGCCCTCGCCACGCTCGTCGCCGGCCTCCCCGCCCCCACGGCCCCCGCCGGCGCCGCCGTCGCGTCCTCCTGGCTCCGCCAGGGCGCCTCCGGCCGCGCCGTCGTCGCCGCAACCCTCGTCCCCTGGGCACGGGGCGTCGCCGCCCGCGCCTGCCGCGCCCCCCTCACCCCCGCCGACGTCTCCGCGTGGCAGGCCAGCGCCGACTCCCTCGCCGCCCTCGAGGCCGAGGCCGCCACCCTCGCCGCTGCCGACAGCGCCGGCGACGACGCCGCCCGCAGGCCCCTGCCTCTCTGGGACGAGGCCTGGCGCCGCTCCTGGAGCCGCAGGGAGGAGTCATGGCGCCTCGTCGAGGCAGGCGTCGGCGGCTCCGCGGAGCGCCTCGCCCTCGCCGTCGCCGCCCCCGCCTCCTCCGCCGAGGCCACCGCCTCCCTCGGCCTCCTCCCCTGGACCGACGCCGACGACGCCGACCGCGTCCGCTGCTTCACCGGCCCGGCCGGACGTTTCCCCGACTGGCTCGGAGGCGCCACCCCCGCCTCTGACGACGGGACCTCGCTCCTCCTCGCCGCCGCGGCGCTCGCCCCCGCCGGCCGCGCCGCCGAGCGCGCCCCGCGGGACCCCACCGTCTGCGAGGCCGAGGCGGCCATCCGCTCCGGCGCCCTCGTCGTCTACGGCCCGGAGCACCACGGCGTCCCGGCCGGCGCCTTCACCGACGACGCCCGCGCCCGCCTCGAGGGCCGCCGCGTCCACCGCACCGCCCGCCGCCTCGACCTCCGCGCCTTCCGCGCCGTCGCCGCCCTCGAGGCCCTCGCCGCCTGCTTCGACGCCGGGGCCACCGCCGACGCCGGACCCGCCCGCGACGCCGCCACCGCCACCGCCGCCTCCCTCGTCCCCGGGACCGCCGACGAGCTCTGCCTATCCCTCTCCTCGCCCCTCTGCGACGCCGCCGCGCGCCTCGCCACAGAGGCGGCCGTCCGCGCCGCCTGCGCCGGAGCCGTCCCCACCGCCCGCCTCGGCGCCTCGGTCGCCCACGACTGGGCCGCGGCCCTCGCCGCCGTCGCCGCCATCGAGGCGGCGGCGGAGGACGCCGCTCGCCCTGTCATCGTCGTCGGCTTTGGGGGCGGCGCAGCCGTCGGCGCCGCGTCGGCCGCCGCCGCCTCGTCCATGTCCGCCGCCGCCGCCGCCTCCTCGGCCGGCGGCAGCCTCATGGGCGGCCTCTCGAGGAAGCCCGCCGCCGCCGCCCCGTCCGGGGCCGCCGACGACGACGCCGACGCGTCCCCCGCCGCCCGCGCCGGCGCGCCGCTCCGCGTCTCGGGCCTCCCCATCCGCGTCCGCGCCGCCCAGGGCATCGCATCGGCCAACGGCCGCGCCATGGCCATGTCCGGGGCACGCGGCCGCAGGCTCGGCAAGCGCACCGTCCTCCTCCGCCGCCTCCTCGGCGGGCTCTGCAACTCCCTAACCCTCCCCGTCAACCTCCCCGGGCGGCCCCCCGTCGCCCTCGCCGCGGCCGGCGGCGCCGCGGAGGCGCGCCCCAAGGCCATCCCCGGCGCCGGCCCCTACTCCCTCGTCCACGCCGGGCCCCGCGGCGAGCACCCCCGCCTCCCCGCCGCCGCCGTCGCCCTCCTCGCCCCCCTCCTCCGCACCTCGGCGTGCTCCTTCCCTCCCCCCTCCTTCCTCCCCG
>Ga0136560_1000182_pt1 | contig 27959 bp, 31 predicted proteins | sample AntRauMeHopE1497_FD_104925 | JGI IMG/M metagenome (GOLD analysis project Ga0136560, IMG submission 104925) | Saline lake microbial communities from Rauer Islands, Antarctica - Metagenome Hop E1 #497 | ecosystem: Environmental > Aquatic > Non-marine Saline and Alkaline > Saline | place... | reverse complement strand
CGAGCGGTATGCTCATCTAAAATTGGCAAAAGTTTTTCATATTTCTTTTGAAGGGCTATATCTGTTTCCATCAAATTTATTTTGATGTAAATGTACTACTTAATTATTAACAAATACTTAGTTTAAGGATATTGTACAGCGCGGTCAACAAGATGGTTACGGGAATCAAAAACTCGATCAGGGAAACGTCTACCGTTACTATTTCAAACGCCGATAGCGCCAAGGATAAACAATGCGTTACCGTAAAAATTGTTGCCAACCAAACCACATTTACCCAATTTTTAAAGGTAAAGGGTATGGCCAAGGCCGATAAAAAAAGAATATGGTCATAGGCGCTAAAATCCAAAACATGATCCAATCCTAATTGTGTGTAAAACCAAAAATCTTGCATGACACTTCGTTTAAATAGTTTGTTTGAAATAATTTTTAAATATAAATGTTCTAAATCGCATTTGAGGGGAGAAGAAGTAGTTTCTCTTTAACCAATACAGGACTACCTAAATATATCGCTGTTAGTTGCGGTAAGAACAGGCCCGAAATTACGCTGAATGCAAGGTATTTTATATAATTTGATAAAGAAAGACTTGACAACTTATAACCCACCGTTAAGCAAGACCGATGTTTTGATAGCGGTTGCTTACGGTTTTAATAAAAAAAGGGAATGCCAAGCATTCCCTTTTTTTACACATTATCAAAATCGCTTACTCTTTTATGATCTGGTGCACCTCGTCTACCTCCTTACCTATGATTCTTAAGAAGTAAGTAGCACGCTTTAGTTCCGAGATATCTATACTGGGCACACTACCAGATTTTTCAAATTGTTTTGCTAGTACCAAATTACCCGAGAAATCGTAGATTTCGGTTTTTATGGACTCCTCCTTGGTTACGGATAGTACTCGCCCTCCATATTGTTGTTCGGTGCTTTCGGCAAGGCCAATGAAAATTTCAGAACTAGAAGGATTGGGATACACCATCATAGAATTAGTGCCACCTTGGCAGTTACCGCCAATTACTCTAGATACCTCAGTGCAACTATTATTCGCACGTACCGTTAGCAGGCCACCGGAACAGCCAAATTGGAGGGTAATATTATTACCGGCAGCAGTGGTAGCTAGTAAATTACCATTCTTGAACCAAGAATAAGTGCCAGTGCTGCCGGAGACAGAAACAACAATGGAGCCGCCAGGAGTTGAAACTCCTGGTGCTGTAAGGTTTAAAGTACCACCAGTAGTAGAACCCATGGAAACGCTTCTTTTAATAGTAATAGATGAGCAACCTGATGAGTTGGCTAGCGTGGCCGTAACTATGGCATTTCCTGTAAAGCTGCTACTTCTTGTGAAAATTTTGGTACTAGAAGTACCGGCAGGAAAGGTGGCGGCATTGGATGGGCTTATACTCCATGTTGCGACTGCCCCAGATGGTATGATAACGTTAAAGCTACCCGTAGTACAGATAGTTGTAGGTCCCGATATGGCCGGTTTGGCATAATATTTTAAACCTGTTGCATTGTAGGGTGTATCGGTAGGATCGTGTCGCATTACTGGCCATTCTCCCCATTTTGAATCAAACTTTCCTGAAACTACAGATTTTACTGCCGAGTGATCGCCATTAGGATAGGATATTTTTTGCGCTTGTGCTACGGGTACCTCAACATAACTGCAATCTAGCCAATATTTATCATCTTGCGGGGTGTTCATCCAGTACTTAGGGCAGCTGGCACATTCGGTCAAATACCAAGCGTAGGCGTGGCAATTGTATGTTTTAGAGGAATTGCTCACAATAGTAGTACCGGGAAATGCCGCAAGGGCGGTCGCATTTGTGCTTGCGATTTGGCTTTGAGTAAATTCCGTACGTGTAAAAACACTCACCGGAGTGCCATTTGGTGTGTTTATCGTAGTTGTTTGCGAAAAGGACAGGGTGGAAAAAAATATAAAGGTCAACGTACGCAACGTTGGTGATAAGTTTTTCAAAAATTCGAATAATCTAGTATTGGTTCGCATAATTCACTATAATGGTTAAAGTTTCTAATAAAACATCAGATTTAATGCCTTCTAAAAAGATGGCAATGGAGTTGTTACCTTCCATTTCTGCCAAAAAGGGGTCGTAGTCTTCAAGGATCAATACCCTAGCCATGATAAATCCCAATGTTTCAAGGTTAGAAATACTGTAAGTATCGCCAGGCTTCCCAAATTCGCCGTATTTTTTAAGGGCTTCCTCCAAAAGCTCCCTTCTTTCATCAGAAGTCAACTGTTCTATAAAAACATTTTGCGCCTGCAGCATGCCCATATAAACGAAAAACAAACTATAATCTCCCATATTTTGCCCAGCCGGGGCGCAAGAGGGATCCATTTGTTGAAAACGGCGGAGCATGAGAAGAGCCCCATCACTTCTTTTTGTAAGTTCGGTAAGGCCGTTAAAATTTTCTATTTGGTCTTCGGTTGCCTTTTGAATATTATTAAATGCCAACATACTAGGCAGTAAGGGATAATCCAAGCTCGTCTCCACCAGGCCATAGGTGCTCATTTTTAGAAGCACATCCTCTGGCACTTGCAGTACATCCACTTGTGCCTGTCCTGCGGTAAATTCTGCCCATTCCGGCATACCTGGCCTAATGGGAAAATTGTATTGATCGGAATCTTGTGCTACAAAAGTTGAACATGCAGTATCATCGCCCTTGGCGCATCCAAGGAGCATCATACTTAACACTAGTATCGAATATCTCATTTTATAAAGTTTTTAGCGTTTTTAATACTATTTTCAACCACCGCAAAGTCAATTACCGTTCCCTGTTCCATAAACATATTTTCTGCAAGGGCGGTTTCCCCTGTGCTATCTAAAACTATGGGGCTATTCTCCATCGTCCTGGCCATCGTCCAACCAGTTACAGAGGTACCATGCGTTCCAAATATAGTACTGTGTTTTTGTTTTGCGGTATATGTGGCCATGCAGCGCTTTACCAGTTCCTTTTTTTCGTTCAAAGTAAGGGTAGCTTGAAAGCTTCTCTGCGCCAGAAATGTTTCTATGTATGAAAATTGGAAAGAGAAGTCCCCCTTTTTTACATCGGACCAATTTTTATCATAGTTTTCAGGGGCCATTTTGGCATAAACTTCCATTAGTGCAGTTCCCGCATCTTTTCGCGTCAATAACTCTTCAATACCATTGAAGCCCTTGGCGATAGCATTAAAACCTGTTTGCACATCGTTGTAGGCAAATAAGGTTCCTATTAGCGGATAGTCGAGACAGGTGGCTACCAAATCTGTTGTTGTCATTGATTTTAGAATTTCGTTGGGAAGTTGACATGCGGCATACCTTTTTTCGGTATTTCCCAGTGTTTTCCATGCTTCTTCTCCCGGCCGAACCGGAAACGTATAAGCTTGGCCATACATACTTGCGAATAGTAGAGAAAACAATGCAAATAGATATATTATTTTGGATTTCATATTTTTATTTTTTTGAGGTTAACATTTGTAGAAGTCTTAAAAATTAATTGGTACCGGCGTACATAGATTTACGACCAAGAATAGCTATAAAAATAAATTCGGGGTATGCGGTACTTAAATAATTATTTGAAAGTGTATGCAGAAATGCGAAGTGGGGTTGCCCTCTTAAAGGCAGTTGTCCCGTGGATTAATGTACTGTCTACATAGGGTTTAGAGGATATACAAACTAAAGGTATATCTTATTTGAATAGGAAATACAAAAGGCTGCTTTTATTTTTTATGGGTTGTAAATAGATACCAGAATATTGTAAGACACCTCTATAAAGTTTCATGTAGTAGTCCAAACGGCCTGTTTTGGAGAACAAGGTTCTTTTGCAATGACGTAAAAAAATGGAAGGATATTTAAGGACTACTAGTGTTAGAACATATAAACATAGCAGTAAGATAATCTAAAATAGTAAGAAAATTAGGCCATGTACAGGCTACAATAAATAATTATTTTTGTCGTATCAGACATAAATTGCACTTCAAACGGCATATAGCTTAGTGGTTTTTAACCCATTTCCTCATAAACTCATTTACTTCTTTAACTCATTCTACCCAATCCCCCGCTCCTTCTGAATGGTCTCGTAGGCCCTTTGCACTTCCTTGAACTTCTCTTCGGCTCCTTTTTTAATGGCTTCGTCCTCCGTGTTTACGCGGTCCGGATGGTACTTTTTGGCCATATCCCTGTAGGCTTTTTTAACCTCTTGATCAGTTGCCGATTTTTGGATTTCCAATATTTTATAAGAGTTGTCGGCAGATTTGATGAACATGGCCATAATGCTTTCAAAATCGCGCACCCCTACCCTCAAATAGCCTGCAATCTCCCTTAACTTGCTTACTTCGGGGTTGCTTATGCTGCCATCTGCCTGTGCGATACCAAATAGAAAATGGAGCAGTTGCAATCGCACTTCGTAGCGTGTCCGCTGCGTGAGGAATGTGCAAATTCGCTCTGCGGAAATCTCCCTCTTCTTATTGACTTCGTTGAAGGTCCTGAAAATTGCGTTGGCCTTTTCCTTCCCGTACGTACCTACAAAATATTGGCGTACATAGTCCATCTCGCGCTGACTTACCTGTCCATCGGCTTTGATTACAATGGAGCACAAGGACAGAAGATTGAGTTCAAAATCTGCCGGCGAGACGCTCTGTCTGGTAAAATCGTCAAAAACACTGCGCGCACTACTCTTTTTGGAGCCAAAGAGACTGTCCAAGACACTTCCCGCAAAAAAGCCCAACACCGCTCCACCCAGTCCCCTTATAAAAAAACCTACGAAAACTCCTATCCATTTAAACATAGTGCATCCTAAAAATATTCGGCAAAGATAAAATATTAACTAGAGAACAAAGGATTAATGAAACGTTAAGTGTCCGCATGGAGTACTACAAATTGGTTATCTTTGATATTGATGTTTAATTTAAATAAGAGACTATGTATCCTGCGGAATTAGTAAAACCTATGAGAGACGACTTGGCATCTGCCGGGTTTGAAGAATTATATACGGCAGACGCGGTAGAAAATGCCATTAAAAAAGAAGGAACTACCTTGGTGGTAGTAAATTCTGTTTGTGGTTGTGCGGCCGCAAATGCGAGACCTGCCGCAAAAATGAGCTTGCGCCATGGCAAAAAACCGGATTATGCCGTAACGGTGTTCGCCGGTGTAGATACGGATGCGGTAAACGCGGCCAGAAACCTTATGGTGCCTTTCCCTCCTTCATCGCCTTCTATGGCCCTATTCAAGGATGGCGAGTTGGTACACATGATAGAGCGCCATCATATAGAGGGTAGACCGGCAGAAATGATTGCCGAAAACTTGGTACAGGCCTACGACGAGTTTTGTTAGAAAAAAGTAAAGTATGTTTCCCTTGAATGGGAAAAACAAAAATTAAAACCACTTCAATCGGAGTGGTTTTTTATTTTTGCACTATGCAAAAGATACTATCCTATCCGTTTACCCTTATCTTTTTCATCGCCTTCGGGGCGGCGTTGCTGTTTTTTCATCCCATCATTTGGCTTTGCCATCAACTATTTGGTTACGAGGGCATAAAACGGGCCATAAGTGTACTCAACCTAACTTTAATGCGCATCACCCAACTGTTAGGAACCACGTACCGATTTACAAATATCCACGACATTCCCCTGGATAGGCCTTTGATTATTGTGACCAACCATCAAAGCATGTACGATATCCCTCCGATCATCTGGTTCATGCGCAAACACCACCCCAAATTTGTGAGCAAGAAAGAGCTGGGAAACGGCATTCCCAGTGTTTCCTATAATTTACGACATGGTGGCGCTGCGCTGATAGACCGAACCGATGGAAAATCTGCCATCATGGAAATTGGAAGACTGGGCAGCTACGTAGAAGCGCATAACAGGGCGGCCGTTATTTTCCCCGAAGGCACGCGAAGCCGAGACGGACATCCCAAACCCTTTAAACCTATGGGCCTTAAAATGTTGATGAAGAAGGCGCCATCGGCCCTTATTGTTCCCATTAGCATCAATAACTCCTGGAAACTGGTGCGCTATGGCAAATTCCCTATGGGATTGGGTGCCAAGGTATCTTTTGATGTACATGAACCGATAGAAAACAAGGGGGATATTGACGAACTCATTGCCCAAATAGAAACCGCCGTTACCGTTGGCATAACTTCCTTTAAATGACCGATTCCGAACTCGTAGAAGAAACCATCACTTTTGTAAAAGAGACCCTACAACATGCCGAAGGTGGGCACGACTGGTTTCACATACAGCGTGTTTTTAATAATAGCATGCTGATTGCCCGTACCGAAAAAGTAGACCTACTTGTCGTTGGCCTAGGTGCGCTCTTGCATGACATTGCCGATGCCAAGTTCCACGACGGGGACGAGTCCGTGGGTCCTAACATGGCAAAGGCCTTTCTAGATTCCTTAGAAGTAGCGCCAAAAACGATCACCCATGTGGTAAACATCATTGAACATATTTCTTATAAAAATTCTTTGGAACAGGGCAGAAAACCAAAATTCAACTCCTTGGAACTACAGGTAGTGCAAGATGCGGATAGGTTAGATGCCATTGGTGCCATTGGCATAGCCAGAGCTTTTAATTATGGTGGATTTAAAAATCGCCCTATGCACAACCCGGATATTCCGCCAAACCTGAAAATGACCAAGGCCGAATACAAGAAGTCCAATGCACCTACCATTAATCATTTCTACGAAAAACTGTTGTTGCTAAAGGATAAAATGAATACCGAAACCGGCAAGCAACTGGCCGCGCAACGGCATGATTATATGCTGGACTTTTTGGAGCAGTTTTATAGGGAATGGAATCCTTTGGGAATCGGGAGAGCTGGGGATTGATTGGAAAATTTTATTTGTTGAAATGGAATACTGTCTAGCGTTAAGCTCTTGTGTTTAAGACCTTGTCGTAATTGTTGACTGTATAAATTTTGTTCAAATCGAGGTGGCCATTCGCTAGTGTGCAGGAAATCACCCCGCCCTATCTAGGACGGTAAGCCCCCGATCTCTTGCATAAGTGCTGAGTCATCTTGAAAACGCTGCCATTATAGAAATATAAAGATAAGTTGCGCCAATAAAAGCAGTAGCCACAACCGCTGCCACCCCAATTAAATTACCGATCGGCTTTTTTAATTTTATATTGACAGCTATTTTATAGAAAACAATGAAAAGAACTACAACTTGAAAAAGAATGGCACCATAGGGCAGACTTTCTCTAAAGAAATAGATATCAAAAATATAGGTAGAAATTCCGTAAAGTATCAGTAAAACGGAAAAAATAAGAACGGCTATAAGTAGCTTATAGAGTAGGTTTGTTTTCATTAGGTTTTGTTAATTATGTGCGTGTAATTTAATCCTCAAAATTGGTGTTTTCTTTTGGTACTGTAGGGATGAAATCTTCAATTTTAAAAATATCTTCAAAAACCATCAGTGGATAGCAAAAAAACCACTATCGCCAGTTACACGCTCGTGTCGTCAGCGATTTGCCGTAATATTACAAATATAACACCTTCATTAGCATTATTTGAAACAGTCTCCTCTTACCCATAATTTCTTATACTTAATAACGATTTTTTTTAGTGGTAAAGACTTCATGCCACCGAGTAAAATCAAGGAATACGAAGATTATATGGAGGCTACCGACGACGAGGTATCCATGGAGCTTGCGGTCAAGGATGCCTTCCGGGAAGGACTGAAACTGGAATATATACTCATACTTAATGAAAACCCGAGAATTTTAATAATTTTATTTTTTTCTCTGCCTAGGCAAAATTACAAAGCATAGCGTAGCTACGGTTTACCCCGACCGTTCGGGGTTAACAACGGCAAAGGGAAAAAGAAAGAGATAAAAATTCGGGTTTTCATTTGGCAGCACTACGGAACTGTTGGTTACCGTAATGGGGGAGTACCCCATAAAAGCGGACAGGCCCATTGTACTACTATCAAGAAACGAACCTTTGGCCATCTTGTGCGAATCTCGTGGAAAAGCCCCCGCACGTTATATACGCAATGTCTGCTATGGCGACGAGGATGAAGGTATTTTTTGTGACAAATGTGCTAAAAAACATAAAAAGAAGTGTGATGATTTTGCCGAGTACGCCTCCATGCCGGTGGTCAATAGCCCAAGAATGGGCGTTTGTGCTCACGAAGGCGGCACTATTGATTTGGCCCGGGATAAGATGGACAAACCCAAAACTACAAAATATTGAAATCCAACCTGTTTTCCGGTAATTCTGCCTAGTGTGAAGTCAAGCTAAAATTGGCGCAAAATCCAAGGCATCTTTTGCGGCATCCAGCGTTAAAAAATAATTCCGTAGTTAATGTTATGCAATGATTTTTTGCCTAGGGCTACCACAAAATCTACGATTACCTTTTACGCCATTTCAGTTTGGACTTAAAACTAGAGCATCAAAATTGAACAATGGGGATTATTTTTTCAGGGGAGGACAAAAGGATGCTGCCGCAAAATCCTATATCCGCAGCTTAAGCAAAGAAAGGTTGCCTCTCTCCCAATAAGGTATTTAAACCCCACTGAGAGTAACGATTCATGGCGATTTTGTGTATCTTTATGGGACTAAAAGAAGGGCATGGCAGAGTATAAAAAAAAAGTGCTGATCGGCGGGAAAGCCTTGAATATTTATGGATCCAACCGTTTGACCGATGACACCGATTACCTAGTATTTATAGAAAATAACCACCAGCCTTTTGTGAGGGATGCCCATAAGAATATCGATTATATCAATGGTAATGGACATAATTTTTTCAATGAGATCTACGAACTGGAAAAGAACAATCAAATTGCAACGCCTGAATCCCTCTTAGAACTAAAAGCCTACGGCTACATCCAGCATCGCTTGAACGGAAATACCAGAAAGGCCATTGAATATGAGTTCGATATAAAATATCTTGCGCTTGAGTTTGGTCTTACAGAGGTAAAAGTGGCAAAAAAATACCTTTCAGAAGCAGAGCAGTCGGAAATTGTCGACATCATCAAATCAGTCCAGCGCTAATTTTTCAGAATATGGAAAGTTGCCCTTGGAGCCAAGTATCGCAATCTGCCACATTACTATGAAACTGGCGGGCTGACCTGCCCATCAGAACAGAAATTTATGGTGTAATTCACTTTGCCGGGCATAAGAATGGCGCATTGCCTACTTACCGATAATTGTTAATTATTTTGTTATTGAAATGATAGATATGAAAAAATGTTTTGAGTATTCGTTGGTTTTTCTGGCCTGTATCGTTCCATCCCTGACGATGGCACAGGTCATAACCGTAACCGGGCCCATAGCGCCCGAAGAAATGGGTCTAGCTCTTATCCATGAGCATATCATGGTCGATTGGATCGGCGCAGATAGCACTGGATACCATCGTTGGGAAAGGAAGGAAATTGTGGAACGCACGTTGCCTTATTTGGAAGAGCTTAAAAAACACGGTGTCACCTCTTTTTTGGATTGTACGCCGGCCTATCTCGGTCGTGACCCTTATGTTTTGAAAGAGTTGTCGGAGCGTACCGGTCTACACATCCTCACCAATACAGGTTACTACGGGGCGAGGAACAACAAATACATTCCTAAAAGTTTAATGAAAGCCTCTCCAAAGGACATGGCAGCGCAATGGATCGAAGAATTTAGGGAGGGTATCGATGGTTCCGGCATTAGACCGGGGTTCATAAAAATATCGGTAGAAAATGAATACATACTTTCTGAAATGCACAAAAGGTTGGTAAAAGCTGCCGCACTCACCCATTTGGAAACAGGTTTGACCATTGTCTCCCATACTGGGGGCGACGGCCCTGCTTTGGCACAACTTAAGGTGCTAAAGGACATAGGTGTATCCCCTAGGGCATTCGTTTGGACACACGCTCAGAGCGGGACCATGACCGGTTATCTTAAGGCGGCGAGCCTAGGAGCGTGGATTTCATTGGACAATTTGAACGACCATCCCGATAACAAACCCCAAAGTACCGGAAGTATTACTTGGTTTGTAAAAACCCTTTTGGAACTTAAGGACAAGGGAATATTGAACCATATTCTTATTTCACACGATGCGGGGTGGTATACGGTAGGGGAAAAGGACGGTGGGGACTATAGGGGTTATACCGATTTGTTTACAAAGCTCATACCAGAGCTGAAAGAAAATGGCTTTTCCCAAAGTGATATTGATATGATACTTCGGCAAAATCCGAAAAGAGCATATTCAATTCGTATAAGAAAAGATTGATTTTTCCAATGCATCCTTTTCAAAACGACAGAAGGTAGGCTTCTCGGTAAGCTCTAAATAATTTTTACGACCGCAACTTAATCCCATGCAACTGGCGCAAATTCGCCAATTTAGGATGCATCACCAGTTGGCAATACTCCTGGGAGGTATTCTTCTTGTAATAGTCTTGGTGATGCTCCTCGGCATTATAAAAGATGCCTGATGGACGTACTTCTGTTACCACTGTATTTTTATAATAACGCCCTATTTCTTTCACTACCGCTTCGGCTATTCGCTGCTGCTCCGGACCGTGATAAAAAATCACGGAACGGTACTGGGTACCCACATCGCCACCCTGCCTGTTTAGGGAGGTAGGGTCGTGGGTGGTCATGAATATCAATAAAATCTCGGAATAGGAGATTATAGCAGCATCATAGCTAATCCGAACCACTTCGGCATGGCCTGTTAGCCCCGAGCTAACTTCCCTATAGGTCGGCCTTCCCGGAACCGTGCCTCCCATATAGCCAGAGACAACGGAGGATACACCTTTTACTTCCCGAAAAACCGCTTCGGTACACCAAAAGCAGCCACCGCCTAAAGTAGCTATTTCACTTCTGCTCGGGTTCATTGATCTTAAATTAGGGTGGTAAGCGTACCCGGTTTTTAGCCGCAGTCGGCAGTTTTGAAACCTGAAAAGTTTCTTGCCTAGTAATAGTACTATTGCTAACTGTTACTGCCAACCGCTACTGCCAACTGTTACTGCTTACTTTAAATGCATAAATGAATATTGTTCGTATTTCAAAACCTAGTGCACCTTGGTCTTTGGTAGTCCAATTAATCGGCCTTGCTTATTTTCATAGATTCCGAATTTATGCAGTACCGCAGTCCGCTAGGTTCAGGGCCGTCCGGGAACACATGTCCAAGATGGGCATCGCAGGTATTGCAGAGCACTTCTACGCGCACCATACCAAAGGTGCTGTCCTTTATGTACTGTATAGCATTTTTAGCAATGGGTTGGGTAAAACTGGGCCATCCGGTGCCGGATTCAAACTTTATAGTGGAATCGAACAAGGGCGTGCTACAGCAGATGCACTCGTACTTCCCGGCATCGTGAACGCTGCATAAGTCGCCGGAATGTGGTGCTTCGGTCCCTTTTTTTCTGGTAATCCTAAATTGCTCCGGCGTTAAGGTTTCTTTCCATTCCTTTTCCGCTCTCTCCACTCTTTTATCCGGTTCGGGATTTCCGCTGACCGAATAGTGAATGACATCTTTCCATGTAATCATCATAATTTTCTTTTTTTTAGCTTTCTTGTTGGTCGTGATAAGACCGCAAGTCTTACAAAATTAAGCTAAATTTGGGCAATGCGTATGAACTCAAAAAATAGAACTCTTTACACGGTTTTAATAGGTGTCTGTCTTTTAGGTTTTTGGCTTTTCGAGAATTTTTATACGCCAAATACCTATTCAAAAAACCGGGAAGTTGCCGAGACCCAATTTCCAAGCGACTTTTCACCTAGCTCCACTACGGGCGAAATTGTGCGTCATTCACATTTTTCACTTTCGTATAATGAGCCTTATGAACAGGCGGAGTGGGTGGCCTATGTTCTTAAAAAGGAACATTTGACCCGTGATGACCGGAGACGGCCTTATTTTATAGAGGATCCTTATGTGAGTACCAAATCGGCCGATTGGCGCAATTATAAAGGATCTGGTTATGACCGCGGGCATTTGGTTGCTGCGGGGGACCGGAGATTTTCGGAACAGGCCTATAATGAAACCTTCTACACGAGCAATATAAGTCCGCAGCAGCGGGATTTCAACGCAGGTCTTTGGAACAGGTTGGAGATGCAGACGCGTAACTGGGCAAAGCGCTACAATACGGTTTATGTAGTTACGGGTGGAGTTCTGACCAGTGGTTTGGACGAAATAGGGGACGAGGATGTGGCAGTACCCGAATATTTTTACAAAATCGTTGCAAAGGAAAATAAGGGAAACTTAGAGGTTTTGGGGTTTTTGATGAAGGGCGAGGAGCAGAAGAAGTCCTTGCAAAGTTTTGCCGTTCCCGTAGACCGTATCGAGGCGCTTACCGGAATAGATTTTTTTGAACAATTGGACAAAGAAACCCAGGCCGTTATAGAGGAGGAGGTTAGGTTGAACAATTGGAAGTTTTAAAAGTTCTCTTTGAGCCTGTTGGTGTCCATTTTTAAAAAAATGAACAGTAGTATGGTAAAGAACAATAATCCCGATCCGCCATAGCTAAAAAAGGGTAGGGGAATCCCAATGGTAGGCAAGACGCCAATGACCATGCCTATGTTTATAAAGTAATGTATCAATAATATGGAAATGACACCATAACCGTACATTCTTGAAAATGCATTTTTTTGACGTTCCGCCAAGGAAATCAATCTTAAGAACAAAAAGCTAAACAGCAGAATAACGGTCGCCGTGCCCACGAACCCCCATTCTTCCCCAACAGTGCTAAAAATATAGTCGGTATGCTGTTCCGGCACAAAATCGCCTTTGGTACGTGTGCCTTCCAAAATTCCCTTTCCAAAGAAGCCTCCGGATTCTATCGCTTTTTCAGATTGATAGGTGTTGTAGCCAATCGTTTTGCGTATCTCCTCCAATTTAGAGGGGTCGTTTTCTAATCGTAACCAGAGGCTGAAGCGATCTCGGTGCCGTTGTTCAAAGACATTGTTGAACAGGAAGTTAACGGATAGCGAGAATAGGATAACGGCCAAGGAAATCAGCGACAAGGGAATAACCGGTATTTTTAAACTCTTTTTCTTTAGCGTGTAGAGGAGAATGATCAACAACACCAATCCTATGACCAGCCAAATGACCCCAAACTTTAAGGTAGCCACGAAAATAAGAATGAGGGAAACGCCTACGGTAAGATAAAATAGCGGGAGGCCTTCCCTGAAAATCACAAAAATAAGTGCAAAGAAAACCAAGGCACTTCCGGGATCGGGCTGCGGAATTATGAGCAAGGCCGGAATAATAATGATCAATAAGGCATAGAATTGGTCTTTTCCCCGTTTGATATCGGTTTGGATATCGCTGAGGTATTTTGCCAGGGCAAGGGCTGTCGCCACTTTGGCCAGCTCTGATGGTTGGAGGTTGAAAAAACCCAAATCATACCAAGAGGTGGCGCCCGCAATGGTCTTTCCGAAAACAAAAAGACCTAGCAGTAAGAGTATGGAAAATAAATAAAAGACACTGGAAAACCGTTCATAGAAATTCACCTCCAAGGCCATAACAAGGATTATCGCCAGAAAGCTGACCCCGATAAAAAACAGTTGTTTGCCATGCAGGGTACTAAAGTCGAACAAAGACGAGTGGCTCTCGGTAAAGGTGCTGGAGTAGATATTCCCCCAACCTATAAAAACTAAGGCCAGGTAAATAAGAACGGTGAGCCAATCTATGCGTTTGAGTAAACTTCTACCAGACATACTCGTTTATCTTGAAGTCCTCTCCACTGTACGGCTTCGCATATTCATGTTCCAAGGTTCTATCCAGTATCTTTTTTTCCAGATCTGTTCTGGTAATCTCTCCTTTTAGGTATTTTTCGATCATTAAAGTAGCTATATGGCCTGCATACCGTGATCCGTAATAACCATTTTCTACATATACGGCAATGGCAATTTTAGGATTTTCAACTGGAGCAAAAGCCACAAAAACGGAGTGGTCCGTAAGTTGTTTACGTACGCCGTCAATTTTTGTAAAGTTCTCTACGGTGCCCGTTTTGCCGGCAATAGCTATCCCGGGAATTTGCAGCCACCTTGCCGTTCCTTTGGTGTACACATCGGCCATGCCTTGTATAACAGGATTAAAGTGCTCTTTGGCTATGGTTGTTCTTTTGGGTTCTGTAAATTTTGGATCCTTAATAGGTTTGCCCTCTATCTTTTTGAGCACATGAGGGGTGTAATAAAAACCTCTGTTTGCAATTGCCGCCGTCATATTTGCCAATTGTACAGGTGTAGCCAGTACTTCCCCTTGTCCTATGGAATTGGAAATGATGTACGATGAACTCCAACGGTTATCACCGTACCATTTATCGTAGTATTCCTTGTTTGGAATCCTTCCTTTTTGTCCAAAGGGCAGGTCATAACCTAGGTACTTTCCCAGTCCAAAGCTTTTCATGTGTTTTTCCCACACATCCATTCCTTCGTCCGTAGTATCATATTTTTCAAATATTTTACGGAAGGTACCGGCAAAATAAGCGTTGCATGATTTACTTATGCCATCTACCATGCTTCGGGAACCGCCACCGCAATGGCAACCTCTTTTTTTCCGTCCTACATAAAATCCGTTATAGCACCTTACCGTTGTGGATACATCCATGACACCTTCTTCAAGGGCAATAAGGGCATTCAAGGCTTTAAATGGAGAACCTGGCGGTTGCTGTGCATGTATAGAGCGGTCCCAAGTAGGGTTGGCAATCGTGTCGTTATAGAGTTTGGTGTAATTCTTTGATCGTTTACGGCCTACAAGTAAGGAGGGATCGTAGGTAGGACCGGAAACCATGGTAAGTATCTCTCCGGTGGCCGGTTCAATGGCCACCACGCCGCCCCATTTGCCGTTCATAAGAAGCTCCCCGTATTCCTGTAGGGTTTTGTCCAAGGTAACGCTGATCTGCTTGCCTTGCTCCGGCAGGGTATCCAAAGCACCATCTTTGTAAGGGCCAATATCTCTATTGAACCTATCTTTTTGAATGTACTGTACACCTTTTCTGCCACGTAACAAATCTTCGTAATACCGCTCTATGCCCGTTCTTCCTTTCAGTTCCCCCTGCACATAATATTTGTTCTGCGCAAGATCTCCCTCGTTTACTTCACTAATATAGCCCAGAACATTGGCTGCGCTTGGCGTATCATAGTAGCGTAAAGATCGTTTCTGGATATAAAATCCGGTATATTTTCGCATTTTTTCCTGTAGCCTGGCATAATCCTCCTTGGATAGCTGCGGCACTAAAACCGACGGTAGTCTTGGGGAATATATCCGCGCTTTTCGTAATTCATCTATAAATTTTTCCTTGTCGATGTCCAGTAAGGCACAAAACTCCAAGGTGTCCAGGGCCTTTACTTCCCTAGGGATTACCATAACATCGTAGGCGGGATCGTTACCTACCAATAATTGACCGTTTCTATCATAAATATAACCACGTTCCGGATAATCGTATATCGCTTTGATAGCAGGGTCTTCCAAAACTTGATCTGGGGAAAAACTAAAAATCTGAAGGTAGGAGAGCCTGGTCAGAAAGGTTATTCCGATGAGGATGATGAAAGAGGAAAGAAGAATTTTTCTCATTCTTTTTTGGTGCTAAACAGCGAAATTAACAATAAGCACAAAATTAATGTGGCCAGTCCTATAATCAATGTTTTTTGTACAATCAACGAGCCATTGGCAAAGCTGAAAATCTCTAAGGTAAAGTATGTGAGGTGATGTATTACAATTAATAACGCCAAAAACGTAATTTGTTGTGCCTTGGTGCTATTGTTTAATTTAAAACTTTGGAATTCGTAATTTACGCCAAATACAAACCGCATGAGTACGGGCCTAAAGTAGGCAATGGTTACCGATGCCGCCGTATTGATGGCTAGGGTATCCGAAAATATGTCTACGCAGAGCCCTAACAAAAAACTAATGATCAGAAAGGTGGACCTATTTTCTTTAATGGGGTACCAGTAGACAAAAAGCACGTAGATCATGGGATTGATGAAGCCAAAAAAATCGAGCCTATTAAATACCAGTACTTGCACCAACACAAGTAGTGTAAAGCGTAGCGCGTTTATGAAGAAGGAATTACCGATCATCCGTTTGGGTTTCTGCTTCTAGTTCCAATACTTCCGCGCGATTCAGGTCTTGTATGATATATACGTTCTTGACATTGGTCATGTCATTAAAAAGGGCAATATCTATAAAATAGAAACTCTTGGAGCTATCAAGGTCAAATTTGGAAATGGTGCCGATGGGAATATTCTCCGGAAAAATACTGCTCATGGCCCCGGTAACAATGGTGTCGCCAATACTTAGGGGCGCCAATCTGGGAATATCTATAAGTTGTACGGTGGTGTACTTTTTGGTATCCCAAACTAGCGATCCAAAGTGATTGGAGTTTTTAATTTTAGCGTTGATCTTGGACTTGTCGTTTAGAATACTCTGTACCGATGCAAATCCGTTGGAGGTGTTCTCAACAATACCCAATATGCCTTTGTCCGTAATTACGCCCATGTCCTGCGCTATACTGTCAGATTTCCCTTGGTCGATAGTGATGTAGTTGCGTTGGCCGGAAAAACTATTTTTAACAACCTTGCCGCGCAGCACTTTGTAAGCTGCCTTACTACTATCTGGCGAGGCAGCATAGGATTCTTGGTTATAAAGCTGATGTCTTAGTACCTCGTTTTCCTTTAACAGCGCCTCGTTTTCTTCCCTAAGTGCAAAATATGAAGTAAAATTATCCGAAAAAGCATACAAACTGCCCGAAATATAGTTGGCAGAATTTAAAAATTTGGATTGATGGTAGGAATGTGACTGAAAGGTAAAGACGAAGGAAATAAGCAGTAACAGGAGATAAAGTAAGAACGTTTTATACCGAATCAGAAAATTTATAATCTGCTGCATTCACCTCTAAATTTTCAAAGTGCTTAGTTACTCGTCTTGATATGACCTTTAAATTCTAAATATTCAACTTGGCCAAACTGTTCTTATTTTATGAGGATGCTTTTATACCGTTCTAGATTCTTAAGTGCTATTCCCGTTCCCCTAACTACGGCTCTCAAAGGATCTTCTGCAATGTAAACGGGTAAATCCGTTTTTTGTGATAGCCTTCTGTCCAAGCCTCTCAACATGGAGCCTCCACCTGCTAAATAGATACCCGTGTTGTAAATATCAGCGGCCAATTCCGGCGGTGTTTGGGACAAGGTCTCCATAACGGCATCCTCTACACGGAGAATGGATTTGTCCAATGCCTTTGCTATTTCCCTGTATGAAATCTGGACTTGTTTGGGCTTTCCTGTCAGTAAATCTCTACCCTGTACGGATTTCTCGTCCGGTGGGGATTGCAAATCCTCGGTAGCAGAACCAATTTCTATTTTTATGGCTTCCGCCGTCGTTTCACCTACATATAAATTATGTTGGGTGCGCATGTAATAAATGATATCGTTCGTAAATACATCACCCGCAATCTTGACGGATTTGTCACAGACAATACCGCCCAATGCAATAACCGCAATTTCGGTGGTACCACCACCTATATCTACGATCATGTTTCCCTTAGGCTGCATAATGTCCAAACCAATACCAATAGCTGCTGCCATAGGCTCATGGATTAGATAAACTTCCTTGCCGTTTACACGCTCGGCAGATTCCTTTACGGCCCGCATTTCTACTTCCGTAATGCCCGAAGGAATACAGATGACCATGCGCAACGCCGGTGGGAACCATTTTTTCTTTAAGGCCGGAATGTTTTTGATGAACATATTGATCATCTGTTCCGAAGCGTCAAAGTCGGCAATTACGCCATCCTTTAGCGGACGAATGGTCTTGATGTTCTCATGGGTCTTGCCCTGCATCATACTGGCCTCTTTGCCAACGGCAATGATTTTTCCTGTAATCCTGTCCCGTGCCACAATAGACGGACTATCGACTACTACTTTGTCGTTATGTATGATCAGCGTGTTGGCCGTACCTAGGTCAATGGCTATCTCCTCGGTCAAGAAATCAAAAAATCCCATAGATTAGAGTTTGGTTTTGGATTATCGGGCGTATTTCATAGGTAAAAGTAGTAAAATTAATGCTTAAAATGACGTGTACCGGTCATCACCATCGAAATTCCGTTCTCATTGCAATAATCCACGCTTAATTGGTCCTTAATAGAGCCTCCTGGTTGTATCACACTTGTGATGCCTGCCTTGTCCGCAATCTCCACGCAATCGGGGAAGGGGAAGAAGGCATCGCTGGCCATAACGGCACCTGTTAGGTCGAATTTGAAAGACTGTGCCTTGTGTATGGCTTGGTTTAAGGCATCTACGCGGGATGTTTGTCCCGTACCGCTGGCGCATAATTGTTTGTTCTTGGCCAATACAATGGTGTTGGACTTGGTATGCTTGCATAATTTGGAAGCGAAAATAAGATCTTCCAATTCTTGTGCGTTGGGCCTATTTTCGGTGGCGTAGCTCAAATCTTTCAAGCTGTCGGTTTTATGGTCCTTGTCTTGGAGCAGTACGCCGTTCAAACAGGTTCTTACCAACATTTCCGGCATTTCTGTTTCGTTCTGTATCAGGATGATTCTGTTCTTTTTTCCTTTTAATATTTCTAAAGCATCCTTGTCATAGCCTGGCGCAATGACTACCTCGCAGAACAATTGGTGTATTTCTTCGGCCGTGGCCTTGTCTATTTCCTTGTTGCTGATAAGCACACCTCCAAAAGCGGAAACGGGGTCTCCCGCCAAGGCATCTACATACGCTTGATGTAGTGTTTCGCGTTGCGCCAATCCACAGGCATTATTGTGCTTAAGAATGGCAAAGGTTGGCGCATCGTTTTTAAATTCGCCCATTAGGTTTACCGCTGCATCTACGTCCAATAAGTTGTTGTACGAGAGTTCCTTTCCATGTACTTTGGAGAACATGGCGTCAAAATCGCCAAAAAAGAAACCTTTCTGGTGTGGATTTTCGCCATATCGTAATACTTTACCCTTAGTCTCGCTGATTTTTAAAGCGGCTATATCATGGTTTTTGTTGAAATAGTTGAAAATTGCCGTATCGTAATGCGAGGAAACGTGGAAGGATTTTGCCGCAAAGCGCTTGCGGTCTTCCAAGGTCGTGTTGCCATTATCTTTGGAAATCATGTCTAGGAAATCCGAGTAATCCTCCATGGAAGAAACACAGAGCACATCCTTAAAGTTTTTTGCGGCGGCACGAATCAATGAAATGCCACCAATATCAATCTTTTCAATAATATCCTGTTCGGAAGCACCGCTGGCCACCGTTTTTTCAAAGGGATACAAATCAACGATGACGATATCCAATTGCGGAATGTCAAATTCTGCCAGTTGGGCCACATCGCTTTCATTGTCCTGTCGGTTTAAAATGCCGCCAAATACTTTTGGGTGCAATGTTTTTACACGTCCTCCCAAGATGGAGGGATAACTGGTAAGGTCCTCAACCGCTATAACATCGATGCCTAGGTCGCTTATGAATTTTTCAGTGCCACCGGTGGAATAAATGGTAATACCGAGTTCCTGAAATTTTTTAACGATGGGTTCTAAGCCGTCTTTATGAAAAACAGAAATTAGCGCCGAGGTGGCTTTTTTAACAGTGCTCATGTGTTGTGCTTATGGTTCTTGTGATGCGTCCACAAAAGTAATTTTTTTACAGGTAAAACAATCGTGAGGTTATCAACAAATAAGGCAAAGTTTTAAAGAATCTGGGCAAGTTCCGCATTCACAAATTCCAAAAAGCGCTCATCAGCCTCGGTAAATGGGTCGGGCGTATTGGAATCAATATCTATTTGGCCCATATTTTCTCCGTTTACGAAGAGCGGCACCACAATTTCGGCCTTTACGGTAATACTACAGGCAATATAATTGTCCTGCGCCTGTACATCGGGTACCACAAAGTTCTTGTTGCTAACGGCCACCTGTCCGCAAATACCTTTTCCAAAGGGAATTATGGTATGGTCCGTTGGGGCTCCTGCGTAGGGGCCGAGTTTCAGTTCTTCCTTGTCCCCGTTTCTAAAATAAAAGCCTACCCAATCGTAATAGCTTATGTTTTGTTGTAGCAAATCGCAAATCTCCTGTAGTTTGGCGTTCGTTTCCTTTTGGGAGGTGGTAATGGCGGTAATTTGGGGCCGTAAAGCGTCGAGCATCTTGGATTTGTTGAGAATTTTCTTCAAAATTCGAGTTTTAATAGGAATCCCACAACACCAAACCACTTAAAAATTCGTTAAGGATATACCGCTTAAACCAATGAAATTGTACCTTTACATTGTGAAAAAGTTTTTTCAGAAAATAGCATCCCTAACAATGGCAGTACTGCTGTTGCTTTCAACGGTCTCCTGGACGGTTGACAAGCACCTGTGTATGGGCCGTGTTATGGATGTTGCTTTATTTGCAAAGGCAGATGATTGCGGTATGTACGCCGCAATGGAAGCCATGGGAGCTAGTTCTGATGAAAACCACTGCTGTGGCGATGAAAGCTTTACTGTGCAGGGACAGGACGACCTCAAGATTTCTTTTAACGATATCACTTTTGACCAGCAGCTCTTTTTAGTTGCTTTTACCCATGTGTACCTTGATTTGTTCCCAGATGTGCAAGAGCACATACTTACAAACGAATACTATCCACCTCCCATCCTCATTAAGGACATTCAGTTGCTTGATGCGGTTTTTTTAATTTGATGTTGCGCCTCGCTTGAGGCTGTTTTTGTATTCCTATTTTCAATTGGTTTTATCCGATTCAGCCGATGGATTAAACAAAGCGTAACCCGTTTCTTCGGGAAAACATCAAATTGAAACTTCATGAAATATACACCTTGGCTAGTAGCCATTTTAATACTGTCCGCAGGTTTTTCTGTCGCACAGGGCCCGCCGATTACGGCGGATAAGCCCATTATGCTGGGCGAAGGCAGTTTTACCGCCAGAAGTCTGGTCGAGATCAGAAATACCGAGCGTGGCAGTTTTGCATATGTGCCGTTCATGCTAAATTATTTGCCGTCCGCGAATATTGAACTGGGCGTGGATATACCGTATCTGGACTATGATATCGAAAATGGTATCTCCGGCAGTACCTTGGCCGACATCAAGATCAACGGCAAATATCAATTTTTCAGAAAGGATGCCACGGGCAAGACCTTTAGGATGGTAGCTAAAACGGTACAGACCTTGCCTACGGGAAAGGACTTGGACCTCATGGAGCTAAGTACGGGTAAATACGCCGGTTACTACGGTGTGGTCGCTGGATACGAGACCCTAAAATATGGCATCTCCAATGAATTTGGCTATAATTGGATGCCGGACGGCACCATGGACGAACTCCGCTACAAACTGGGTTTTGGCCTGCCCCTCCTAAAACCGCAGTACCCGAACAAACAACTGAATCTGTTTTTTGAATATACCAATTCATGGCTTTTGGAGCGCGACTGGTATCAGTTGCTCTATGCCCAAGGCATTCAATATGCCAGAAAAAGCACCACGTTCGATTTGGCCGTTCAGGTACCCTTGGTCAATGATTTTGAAGCGGGCAGAAAAATGCGGTACAGCTTGTTATTCGGAAGCAGGATTACGTTTTAATTGATATAATTATCTTGTAATCAAATGGTTGCAGAAGTTTAATTTAAAAAAGTAGTAGAACACAGATTGAAACCTAAAGTGAAAAAATGATGCGTTTCAATCGCAATAAAATCAATATGATGAAAAAAACAATAATTACAACATTAGTTATCGGAATGATGACCGTGTTCGCGGCAAATGCCCAAAAGGGAATGGATAAATTTATGGTACAGGTAGACGGGCTCGGTTGTCCGTTTTGCGCTTACGGATTGGAGAAAAAATTTAAGGAGTTTAAAGGCATAAAGGATGTGAAGATAGATATAGAAACGGGCGATTTTAGTTTTGCCTATCCTGCCGAAAAGGAATTAACGATGGCCGCTGTGGAACAGCAAGTGGAAAAAGCTGGGTATACGCCCATAACGTCCAAAATAGAAAGAGCAAACGGTAAAATAGAAGAATCTGCAGCTGCGGCTTTATCCGAAAATAATACCGGCACGGTCACAAAGAACCTTATGGTTGCCGGAAATTGCGGCATGTGCGAAGCTAGAATTTCAAAGGCCGCCAAGAGTGTAGCCGGAGTGTCGGAAATCTCATGGGATAAGGGCAACAAAATGATGAAAGTCTCTTTTGACGCTGGTACAACTTCTTTATCCGAAATAGAAATGGCCATAGCTAAAGCAGGGCACGATACCAAAAACCATACCGCGGAAATAGGTACTTATGACGGACTTCCCGCTTGCTGCCATTATGAAAGAATTGCAAAATAGGAATTGAATTTTTAGTGCGGTTCAGAAATGCTTTTTGGTTTTTGAATCGTACTAAAAAATATAAAATAAGACAGAAATGAAATACATATATAGTATGCTTGGAACGGTGCTACTGCTCGCCTCCTGCCAAGAAAAGGAGGCGCTACCGACAGCATGGACATTCTCACGTACGATTCAGTTGGATGGCGTAAACCCTATCGGCATTGTAGAGATGGATGGAAAACTCTGGCTTTCCGACGGAGATCAAAATCGTTTGGTTCAAATAGACAAGGAAGGTAGGATCGAACAAACTATCGACTCTTTGGACAGACCGATGCATTTAGATGCCCAAGGTGCAACATTATTTGTGCCGCAGTACGGCATGGATAACATTGCAACAATTACAGATGGTTCCTTGGGCGTACTATCCTTAAAAGATAGTTTGGATGCCCCGGCAGGTTTTTCGGTGTTCAAGAACGAAAAAGCCATTGCCGATTTCTACAACAACAGGATTCTCTACCACAATGGAACCGACTGGATTTCCTTCGGTAAAGAGGGTAGGGCGGGAGGCGAATTCTACTACCCCACAGATGTACAAATTACGGATTCCCTAATTTGGGTGGCCGATGCTTACAATAATAGGATTCAAGTTTTCGATAAAAACGGGAGCTTTGTAAAAATGATGGGTCAGGACCAGAAGATGAATGCCGCTACGGGTATTTTTGTTTCGGAAACCGAGGTCTTTGTCTCCGACTTTGAAAATGACCGCGTCTTGGTTTTTGATATGGATGGAATTTTAAAGCAAGAGATTTCTAAAAACATAGAAAAAGCTACCGATATGCTTCTAGTAGATACGGAACTTTATGTCATCAACTACAGGAACGGACAACTAAATATTTTTGAATTGGCGGAAGTCGACCCTCAGGCAAATGAACAAGTAGCCAACAAAAAAGAGTAATATGATACAGACCTATACAATAACAGGTATGACCTGCGGCGGATGCGTTGCATCTGTAAATGGTTATTTATCCAAAATAGAAGGTGTTACCAATGTGGCCATTGATTTGGAAGACGCAGAGGCGCAGATTACTATGGTCAACCTTATTGGGCTCCAAACGTTTAAAAACGCATTGCCGGAAAAATACACCATCGAGGAAAAAAGTCACGATGATGCTACCAATCAAACAGTTACACCACAGCAAAATCCTAACGCGTTGGAGCAAAGCAAATTTCAGCAGTTAAAGCCTTTGTTCTTAATATTCGCATACCTGTTTTCAGCAGCCTTTTTGCTCAATTATATAGAATGGAGTACTACGGAAGCCATGTTGGATTTTATGGGTCTTTTTTATATTGTTTTCAGCTTTTTTAAGTTGCTGGACTTGAAAGGGTTTCCAGAGAGTTTTCGCATGTACGACCCTCTGGCAAAACGCATACCTGCCTACGGTTGGGTATATCCGTTTTTGGAACTTGCCCTAGGCCTTCTTTTTCTGATGCGGATTCAGATTCCATTGGCGTTGGTGCTTACCATTATTATTTTGGGCATAACCACCATTGGCGTTACAAAGACTTTGCTAGACAAAAAAAGCATCCGATGCGCCTGTTTGGGTACCGCCCTAAAATTGCCCATGACCGAGGCTACGTTTATAGAAAATGCCATTATGTTGGTCATGGCGGTTGCCATGCTCATTCAAATGGCCTAGAAAATAGATATGAAAAAGTACTTACTGTTATGTAGTTTATTGTGCTGCGCGTCGCTCGCCTTTTCACAAGGTACCTTGGAAGGTATGGTGTTGGAGCAAAACGATGGGAACAAATCGGTGCCGCTCTCCGGCGCCAATGTGTATTGGCTAAATTCCCAAATCGGGACCGTTACCAACGCAAAGGGAGTCTTTACTATTCCGTTTTCTGGGGAATACAATAAACTGATTATTAGTTATGTCGGTTTTGAGTCGGACACTTTAGACATTAGCGAGCCCAGAAAAATAAATCATTTCTTAAAACCTTCCAATGCCTTGGATGAGGTGGTGGTTCAGCAGCAACGTGATGCGGTAGAGAAAACATTTTTTAACGCACAAAACGTGGTAACCATAAATAGTGCTGAATTACTCAAAGCCGCTTGTTGCAACCTTTCCGAGAGTTTTGAGACCAATCCCGCCATCGACGTCAATTTTTCTGATGCGCTAACGGGTACCAAGCAAATTCAAATGCTGGGACTTACGAGTCCCTACCTGCTCATTACCCAAGAGAATATTCCCATGGTGCGCGGCGCTTCACAGGCATACGGACTCACATTTACCCCCGGTACGTGGGTAGAGAGCATACAGATTACCAAGGGTGCGGGCAGCGTGGTAAACGGGTATGAGAGTATTTCGGGGCAGATAAATACCGAACTGGTAAAACCCATGACGGACCAACGTTTGTTTGTTAACGGGTATGCCAACCAGAACGGGCGCTTGGAGCTTAATACGCACATCAACCATAATATATCTGACAAGTGGAGTACCGGTCTGTATATCCATGGAAATGCAAGAGCCCAAAAAGAGGACGGTAACGATGATGGATTTCTGGACGCGCCGCTGGCCAATCAAATAAACATTATGAACCGTTGGCAGTACCAGAATGCGGAAACGGGCTGGATAAGTTTTTTCAATATCCGCTACCTGAACGATGAAAAACAGGTAGGAGAGGCCGATTTTAATGCCGATAATTGGCTTAGGTTGCGCGCTGCTCCCAATGCTGATACTCCAGAAGGCCTTGCCCTGAGCGAAGCCGAAGGCTGGGGAAGTGAAATTGACACGCGGCGTTTTGATACCTCGGTAAAATTGGGCTATGTATTCCCAGAATTGCCCTTTCAAAGTTTAGGCTTTCAAGCTTCCTATAGTAATCATCAGCAGGAATCCTACTTTGGTTTTAACAGATATGATATCGACCATAATAGCGTGTATTCCAATTTGATGTTCAACTCCATCATCGGAGATACACGAAACAAGTTTACGACCGGATTGACCTTTGCCTACGATAGTTATGATGAGCTGGTAAATACAAGTGATTTTGGCAGGGAGGATGTCTCCGGTGGCGCCTTTTTTGAGTACGCCTATGAAAACTTGGAAAAAGTGAGCCTTACCGCCGGTCTTCGGGTAGATACCCACAACCGCTTGGGCACTTTTGTGACCCCAAGATTGCATGTCCGCTACACGCCTTGGAAACTGGGCAGTTTAAGAGGTTCTTTTGGCAGGGGTAGGCGAGCCGCCAATATTTTTGCGGAGAACCAACAGTTGTTCGGGTCTTCTAGACAGATTCAGTTAATGGATGAGGGCGGAAGTATCTATGGCCTCGATGCCGAAGATGCATGGAATTATGGCGTGAGTTTTTTACAGGGTTTCGTTTTCCTCAACCGAAAAGGAAACGTTTCGCTGGATTTTTATAGAACCGATTTTAGAAATCAGATTGTGGTAGATTGGGAAAATCCTAGGGCGATATCCTTTTATAATCTGGACGGGGAAAGCTATGCCAATAGTTTTCAGGTAGAGGTTAACCATGAAATCCTCGAAAATTTAGAGCTGCGAATGGCCTATAAATATTATGATGTAGCAACCGATTATAGAAGCGGTAGATTACAAAAACCCTTACAGGCCCAAAATCGATTTTTCGTGAATTTAGGTTATGAAACAAAGCCCAAGGAAAATGGGGCTCTCTGGAAATTTGATTATACGGTGCACACCCAAGGGGAGCAGCGTTTGCCCAATACCGAAGCCAATCCGCCACGGTTTAGATTAGGAGAATTCGCGGAAGGCTATAGTGTGATGAACGCTCAAATCACCAAGGTTTTTTCCAATACCTTTGAGGTGTACCTAGGTGGGGAAAATTTGTCTAATTTTAGACAACCCAACCCTATTTTAGGCTTGGACGACCCCTTTGGCGAGAATTTTGATACGAGTATTGTGTATGCCCCCATTATGGGGAGAATGTTTTATTTGGGGTTTCGTTTTAAAGTCCAGTAGAAATCCCCCTAGCCCCCGAAGGGGTAATGGTAATGGCTGATTTTCAAGTACGAGGTATGAATAAAAGAGTTTTGGATTAAATAGTGAAAGAGTAAGGAGTAAAAAGTAATTAGTAAAAAGTGAAAATAAACAGATTCCCGACTTTACTGAAATACTGAAAATAATTCAGCACACGCAAGTTCAGCACAAGTGGGGGATGAAAAATAAAACAATGTAATTATGAAAAAAGTAGTATTGACAATAGTGATGGCTTTATTGACGGGCGTAACGTTCGCGCAGGAAAAGAACAAGAAAATGACCATGGAGGTAGATGGTAAATGCGGCATGTGCAAGGAACGTATAGAAAAGGCGGCCTTGAATGTCAAGGGCGTAAAATATGCCTCTTGGGATATTCCCTCTCACCAACTTTCCCTCATCATAGACGAGCGTAAAACCGACCCAATGAAGATAAAGACGGCCTTGGTTGGGGTAGGTCATGATACCAAGGAGCTAAAGGCTACGGAAGAAGCTTACGATGGTATTCACCCTTGCTGTAAATACCGCGAAGATAATTCGGATGATAGTGGGAAGCATTGAGTTTTCTAACTAGTTCTTTCGCGCCAGAGTGAACGCTAGTGCTCGTTTGTAACGAGTACCGTTCTGAGTGAAGTTCCTGCTTGTAAAAGCAGAACGCTTGCGCTAGCGGTATCTGAGGCACAGCGTTTGGTATTTGAATTTTTGGATTGGTTTACAGAAAAGGCGCGGGTTTTACCCCTTCCGTCTTCCATTTTGACGAAAAAGTCGAGATGGAATCCACCTTCCCCTAAATAGGGTAAGGAGCTAACCCTACTTCAACTGTAATTACACCCCTAAACTCAATCAACAATAATCTCATCGGCAAAAATCCAAGAGGGTTGTCCGGCGGCATGATGCCAATACGGGGTGTCCGTATTTTTTGCTTTTACCTTAATGTGTCGGTAGTTTTTAGAGTTGAGGGCCAGATCAAAATAATGGATGTCGTTTACCTTGCTGGTTTTTGTGAGTGGTTTAGGATTGGTAACGGTTCCCAATGGAATAAAGGTTTTATTGTCATTAGACCCGTAATACCGTACGCTAGTGGGAAAGAACACCACGTGATTGGTTACTTGCAAGAAGGCCATGGATATGGTGTTTATGGACTGTGTTTCGCCCAAATCCAATACCACCTCCATATCATTGCCCTCATACCCCAGCCAATTGGCGTAAAAACTGCTTCCGCCCAAGGCGCCATCGGTCAATACCATTGGGTTTTCGCCTGCGTACTTTTTGGGCGCGGTAAGTGAGATTACATTTTTTCCTTTCGCTTTATTGGTTCTTTTTGCTACTTCCAAGGCAGAGATGTAATTGGCGCCATACTCACTAACTGTGAATCCCATTTCATTCATTAGGGTAATGTTATTGTCTTTGGCGGTATTGGTAAAATTGTCTAAAAGCAGCGCTACGCTAGGGTTGGTTATTTGTGCATCGTTTTTATTGGTAGTAGTTAAACTATACGCTGGCGTCATATTTTTTCTACTGGCTTCCAATATAGCGAAGTCAATCCCAATTCGTGCTGCTTTTACTCGTTTTACTACTTCTGGCTTGTCAGCTACCGCTTCCGCTGCGGCATTGAACAGCTCTGAATATTTTTCAAGCAATTCTGGGTTCAAATAGGAGGAAAAAGCTTCTGACGGGTCGCCGTAGAGGAAGAGGAAAAAATCTTCATCTTCCTTAATTTTGGAATGTATCAAATCTATATATTCTTT
>Ga0136560_1000181_pt1 | contig 27966 bp, 6 predicted proteins | sample AntRauMeHopE1497_FD_104925 | JGI IMG/M metagenome (GOLD analysis project Ga0136560, IMG submission 104925) | Saline lake microbial communities from Rauer Islands, Antarctica - Metagenome Hop E1 #497 | ecosystem: Environmental > Aquatic > Non-marine Saline and Alkaline > Saline | place... | reverse complement strand
TGTGCTTCGAGGCGCCGGCCTGGACGAGGGATGCCTCGCCGCCGGCAGCGGCGGCGGCGGCCGCCTCGGTGTCGTCGCCGTCCGCCTCGGCCGCCTTGCCGGCGTGCTGCATGGCGCCCGCGGGCCCGCCTGCCACGCCGAGGATGGCGCCGCCGTCGGAGCATCGGCCGTGCGATGGGACGGCGGCCTCCGCCTGCGCCGCGACGCGCTTGATGAGCCAGGACTGGAGCGGCGTGCCGCCGAGCATGGCGGTGCAGCGGGGCCAGACGGTGCAGAGCCCGGCCCCCTTGCCCTCGAGGAAGGCCCCGCGGACGGCCGCCTCGGCGACGGCCGCGGAGGCCGAGGGGGAGTGGGCGTCGGCGGAGATGCGGGCGACGGCGCTGAGGTGCGTCGTCACGGGGCGGGCTTCCGACTGCAGCAGGGCGCCGGGGCCGTCCTGCCCCTCCTCGCCCGCCGGGGCGTCCTCCTGTGCGGCGGCGGCGGCGTCGGCGCGCGCCGCGGCGTTGCCCTCTGCCACGACGCGGTCCGTGTCGGCGCGTCCTGCCTCTGAGATGTCGGCGAGCCACAGCTCCTCCTGCTTCTCCTCCCCGCGCAGCTTCATGGCCGCCTCGGAGTCCTCCCCGATGGCGGAGCGGGCCGCGGCGGCCTGCGAGTCGCCGTCGACGAGGCGCTGGCGGACCACGGCCTCGACGGCGCGCCACACCGCCCTGGGGTCCGTGTTGCTGATCTTGCCCGCCCTGGCCGCGGCGAGGGTAGAGAGGCGCCGGAGGTGCGCCACCTGCCTGCCCAGCTGCCGGGCCCTGGCGGCCACGAGAGGGCCGGGGGCGCGGTTGACGCCGGAGCGGTCAAAGTGCTTGGGCAGGGGGGAAGAGTCGTCGGCAACGGGCCTGGCCAGCTCGCGGAGCAGCGCGGTGCTGGCCACGGCGGGGGGGAACACGGAGAAGAGCTCCGCGGTGGTGGCCCGGAGGCGGCGGGCGAGGAGCGTCAGGGTGACGGCTTCGGAGGCGGCCGAGGCGGTGTGCGGGGGCGTGATGGCGCCCAGGGCGCGGCGCACGGCGGCGATAGCTGGGCGGAGGACGGCGCTGTCCTCGACCAGGGGCGGGAGCTCGGGGCCGAGGTCGCGGTAGGGCATGGCGAGGACGGCGGGGGGCAGGGCCGAGTGGTCCAGGATGCCGTCAGGGGTCGCGCCGGCGGCGCGGGCCGTGTCCGATGCCGCGCCGGGGTAGGCGCCGCGGGTGATGGGGCCGCCGTTGGAGGTGCTGACCGCCTGGGCGGCGGCCACGGCGGCGCCGTCCACGAGGGGTCCCGCCGACACGATGCCGGCGCCGCCCCTGGCGATGGGGATGGCGGCGAGGGTGTAGAGCCCCGCCTCGGACATGACCGACCTGGCGTGGGAGAGGCGGCCGGTGGCGACGGCCTGGGCCTCCTGGACGACGGACCAGTAGCCGTACATGCGCTGGCGGAGCGCCGAGCGGCCGTTGCGCACGGCGTCGAGGGCCGAGGTGACGTTGGACGTCATGGGCGCGTCCGTCGCGGAGAGTGCGTCGTGCTCCGAGTCCGAGGCCACGGCCGAGCCGGCCGAGCCGGCCTGCGCCTGGGCGTGCGGGCCCTTGCGGGTGCGCGCGCAGGTGCAGTGGAGGGAGGACCTGGACAGGTCGGCCGCGCAGTGGCACGCGGCGTTGCCGAGCAGGCGGAGCATCTTGCGGGCCGCGGTGCGGAGCTTCGCCTCCTCCTCGACGGTGACGTACGGGCGGAGGGCCACGTCGCCCGAGAATGGCGCCGTGGGGGCGTCCGACCCGCCGGGGCGGAGGGGGCCCGAGGCGTTGCGGAGCTCCGCGCCCGTCCTGGCGGCGGGAGGGAGCCGCTCGGAGCACAAAAGGTGGAGCATGGCGCGGCGGTGCGGGCCCTCCCGCACCACGATGTCGCCCTCGGGTCCGGAGGGGACCACCGCCGCGTGGCCCGGCGCGCCGGCCGCCGAGGCGTTGGCGGCGGCGGCCGCTCCAGCGGCCGCGCGACCGCACGCGCCCTGCCGGCCCTCGCCGGCCTCGTGGCCCATTGGGATGGACTCCTCCACGGTCACCAGCCTCGGGTGCTTCTCGAGCACGCACGCCACAGTGTGCGACTCGTGGCGCCACTCGCAGAGGTACGTCTGGGCGGGAGCCGTGCTGTTTGAGTCCTGGCCCCCGGCGCCGTCCCCGAGCTGCTTGGAGATCTGGCGCAGCATCGCCTGGAAGTCGGCCGAGGACACGGCCCTGCAACCGGCCGCGCGCGGCGCGGCGGTCGAGCCCGACCCGCGCCCGCCGAGAAGCGGGGCGAGGCAAGCGTCCGAAAACAGCACAACCGGCGTGCCGTCCGGCATGTACGCACCCGCCCGCGGCGGCCTGGTGAACCCGCCCCCGGAGCCAGCACGCTTCGCCATGTCGTGGAAGAGCCCGGCGCTGTCCACGGCGAGCCGCGAAAAGCTGAGATGGACCTGCCCGGCGAGCGGCTCACGGCGCTGCGACTGCGGCGGGAGACGAGAACGAGGCAGCACGCCACACCCAAGCCGTGAGTTACACGATACGCTGCCCTGGCCGATGATGAGGCGCTGCCAGAGGGCGAGGGCGCGCAAGGAGGGGGCGAGGGAGGGCAGGCTCTGCAGTCTCACGGCCTGCATGGCGCTCGCCGCGCCCATTGCGGACGACCAGCCGGACGGTCCCGCGACCAGGAAAAGAAGGAACACCGCCAGCATCATGGCCAGCGGGCCCGACGGCCACCGAGGCCTGTGAGAGTGTGCTCGTGCTGGAGGAGCTGATTGCGGCTGACGGCGGTCAGGCGCGCCCTTGGTCAATCGTCCGGTTTTCGAGACGGCAAGGAAAAGCCCCGACGACGTTCACGCGCACATTACGCGGCTGCTGCCCCGGCAGGGACCACGAAGAACGGGGCCGCTGCAGGCGCGCAGCATGGTGCAGATTGCCTGCGCCGCTGAGCGCGTCAGGCCGCGCGCGCGGCCTGTGGTGTCCACGCTCGCGCTGGCCGGCGTGATGGCCGCCGCATTGCTCGGCGGCTCGGCCGCCGGGGCGCCCGGCGTCCGAGCCGAGCCCCGCAGCCTGAGTGGCGACATCGGCGTCTCCGGGTCGCCCCCGTCGGCGGCGTGGCCGAGCTCGCTCGTAATCGCTGACGCGGGCGACGACGGCGGCGGGAACATCATCATCGACTGCTCCCATTCGTCCGGGCTGCTCTCGTCTCCGGCGCCGGGTGCGACCAAGACGCGAGTGAACGAGCACCAGACCACGGTGGATGCGTTCGTGTGCGCCACGGGCGCCATCGTGGCGGAGACGGCCTCGCCGTTTCGGGTTTGGCTGCGTGGCCCGTCAGCGGCAACTGCGGCGACGCGCGCCCAGAGGCGCCCTCCCGCCATGTCCCCGCCCATGTGGGACGTCCCGTTCCAGCCCGGGCAGCCTGCGTTCCGGGCAATCGTGCAGGTGCGCGCAGGCGGCTGGGCGACCGCACAAGGGGTCGTCGCCCAGTTCGAGAACGTCACGGTGTCGCTTGCCAGCCTGCGCAACGCATCCGCCACCGCAGCCTTTGGGAGACCATCCGCGGACATCCTCGCGTGGCACGAGGCGGGGGCAGCCGCGCGGCGAGCCCAAGCGGCGGTGGAGCTCCTGTTCCCCGACGCGTCGTCCTGCAACGCAACCGTCGACGTCTATTCCAGCACCATGGCAGACGGCACCTCCAACGGCGGCAACGTGATTGTTCCCGGGGAAGGCGGCCCCGCCAACGCTTCCTCGTGCCCGATCGGGGCCAACTCCGGCCTGGCCTTCGCCGTCCCGCTGCCGGTGCTTAGGGCCGGCTGGACGGGGAACCTCACCGCGGTGACCGGCCTGCGGGCCGTCCCGGGTTCGCCCGTCGTATCGCTGGCCATGTCACCGGTCGTCGTGAGCGTGGCGGCACCAGCCGCTCAGCGGCCGGCGGCCCCGGCCCTCGCCTTCGCCTCATCGGTTCGCTGGAACCTGACCGATCCGAGGCCGGCGCCCTCCGACGCGTCAACGGTCGTCTTCGCGGACGTGCCGTTCGGCTTCCGGACGCCCGGCCGTGATTCCTCTGCGGCCCTCACGCCCCCCGCGGCCAACGCCGCGGTGCCCGCCACGTCGTCCGTGGTCATGGCCTCCGTCCCCGTCACGGTGCCCAGGGCCACGGGCGGGATCGGCCCGGCCTGCGTCGCGCTGGACATCGCCCTCGACGGCCGGCTCTACGACGCCTGCCGCCGCCCAGGTCTGGACCGGGCCGCGGGTTGCGCCGCCATGCCGTCGGCGGCGGGCACGCGCGGAGACGGGCTGGCCGTGGACGGCGGGTCGGCCGTCTCCTCGCTGTGGGAGTCAACCGTGTCGTCCGTCAACACGGCCCCGGCCCGCCTTGCCGATCTCCTGCACGTCCCGGGGCGCCCGCAGGGACGCGAGGTGTCCTGCCTCTGGCTGCGCCTGCCCGCCCAGAACGTCTCGTCGGCCCGAGTGGCCCCCGTCGCCTTCGCCGGCACCCCGCTCGCCACGGCGTCGGTCTCCGAGTCCGCCTCCCGCTTCCTCAAGCTGAATCAGCCGCCGGAGCACCCGGCCCCGGCCGGCGCCGTCGATCCCACCACGGGGAGCATCTCCCAGGACCTCCCAGGGGTGCGCTGGACGTGGCTCGGCCTCGCCTGCTCGTCCACCGCCGCGTGGTCGGCAGGCCGGCGGACCACGGTGTCAGGCACAACCAACAGCACCGGCGCCCCGTGGGCATTCACGCACCGCAGCGGGGGCGACCCGTCGCTCGGCACGCACCCCTGGGCCGCAGCGGGAGTGATCGCCGTCGACGAGGCTGCCGGGGGGGGGCTGCTCGGTCCCGGGGTCGCGCCCGGGGCGTCGCTGCCGGCGCTCGGCGGTTGGTCCGGGCCCATCCCCTCCGCGGGCGGACCGGTGGCAAGGTGGCTTCGCGCCGATCCCGTCGATGCGCTGCCGTCATCGCGTGCAGGCCAGGGCGTCGGCGACTCGGCCGCTGCGGCCGCCGAGCGGTGGGTGGCTTCGGCCGGGACGCTCCCGGCCGGCCGCACTCGCGCGGAGCGCATCGTCACCATGGCGGAGGCGCCGCCGGCCCCGGACAGCCAGGGCAGCGACGTGGTGCGGATCCCCCTGCTCCTGAGCCCTGCCAGCGTGTACCGGGTCAGGGCAAGGGTGGTCACGCTCGACCTGCGGGCCGGCGAAGAGCCGCCGCAGGGGTGGTGTGACTGCCACTCTCACGCCAGCAGGCCGGCCGAGCAGCCGCCCGGGAACGGGACGTGCGTCGGCCCGCCGCCCCCCATCGGGTCGCCCGGCGCGGGGCCGCGCTGCTCCGCCGTCGGTGGGGCGTGGCGCGACGCGAGCCCCGGCGGTCCTGTGCTGCGTGCTGTCCGTTCGCTGGTCTCGGACACAAGCGCCGTCGGCATGCTCGTGACGCCCCCTGTGGCGCCAGGCGCCCCGGCGGCCGCCACGGTGACGTCGATCAACTCGTCCGCCCTCCAGGTCCTTGCCTCACCGCCGCTCGACACAGGCGGGTGCGGCGTCTCCCTCCTTGAAGTCAAGCGCGAGCGGCAGGTGCTCCCGCCTGGGGCGCTTGGTGGGGGGGCCTTCTTCGACGGGGCCCGCCCGGAGTCGTGGGAGGGCTACGCCATGGCCAGGCGGGTCATAGCGTGGGAGGACGACCCCACGTGGCGCGACACATGGATCCTCGCGTCAGTCCTCAACGACACCGACGCGTCGGCGGCGACGCCCTTCCCCCTGCCCCCTGGCATGGCCGCGGGCACGTCCCCGTTCCTGGACGATCTCGGCGACCCCCTCACGCTCATCCTGCGCAGCTCCAGCGGCTGGCCCCTCACCCACTGGGACGGCTCCCTGCAGCGCTTCACCCACTTCCGCCACTACGCCAGGGCGCAGACGGCCGCCGGGTGGGGGCCGGCGTCCCCGCCGCACCGCTCGCAGACCGCCGCCTCGCCGGCCACGCCGCCGCGGGACATCGCCTTCGTGCCGCAGTGGCACACCGCGGTGCAGCTCGGGATCCGCTTCCGGCCGCCCCTTGACTCGGGGGGTCCTCCCATCCTCAGCTTCTTCCGGGCCCTGACGGCCAACGGCACGTATGCGACGACGTACCCGCCCTTCTCGACCAACCTCGCCACGCCGGCGCAGGCCGCCTCGTGGTCCGCCGACCCGATGGCGCCCGAGGTCTGGTTCGTGTCCAACCTCACGGGCCTGAGCTGGGCCACCACTTACGACGTGCGCATCATGGCCGCCAGCTCCATCCAGGGGCAGTTCTCCTCCTCCATCACCGCCACCACGGACAGCCCCAGGGCGTGCTCCCCTGGCTGCGTGAGCGCCCTCGGCTCGTGCCACGAGTGGAACGGGCGGTGCGACTGCCGCCCCGGCTGGACCGGCGCGGACTGCTCCGTGGCGTCCGGAGAGGTCGTCATCCTCCGCCTGGACGCCGCCGCGGGAAGCCTCGCTCTCACCGGCGCGGCGATCGCGCAGCTCGGAGGCGCGACGCCGCCGCCCGCGTCGGGCCACACTGACGTCCCGCTTGCCACGTCCGCCCCGGCGGCAGCCGCCCTGGTGGCGCAGGGCACGACGAGGGCGGAGAAGCAGGCCCTCATCAACCGCCTCTTCGGGCCCGGCTTCGACGTCACGCTCAGCGGCAACGCCATCGCACCCATCCTCAGGCAGGTGGCCAAGGCCGCGGGGGCCGACTCGACGGCCTTCCCCCGCCTGAAGATACTCTCTGCGCGGCTCACGAACGCTCAGACCCTGCTCGGCTCGCCGGCGCAGCCGGGGAGGGGCATTCTCACGGTGGTGGTCAGCTTTGGCGGCGTCGCGGCGCTCACCGCCGCGCAGCGTGGAGCGCTGTCCAACTTGTCCAGTGCTCCGGCCCCTGCGCTCCTTGCCGGGTTCCGCGCCGCCGCCGTGGCGCAGCAATCGGTGGTGAGAGGCATGGCGGCGCGGCAGGCGGCCTTCCCCGCGGCCATGGGCCAGGCGGGCGACGGCACGGTGGTGGACCTCGACCCGCCCGGGTGCTCCGTCGTCGGGGCTTCGGACAAGGGCTGCGTTGCCTGCACGGCAGACGACGCGTGCGCCTTCTGCCCGACCCGCGACGCGTGCGCGCCCGGGACCTACGCCGGCTTCGCCGTCGGCTCCGCGCCGTGCCCCCTGCTGGCCGAGCCCCTCGGGTCGTCGGGGACGGGGTCCCTTGACGTTGAGCCGCTCTCGCTGGCGCAGTTTATCCACGCCAGGGCGCCGTCCGACCTTCCCGCCTCGTCACCCGTCTGCCTGCCTCCCTGCGACCAGGTCTCCGGCTGCGACTCCTGCACGGTCAGGGCAGACTGCCGCTTCTGCCGCACCACGCAGCGGTGCTCCACCGTCCACACCCTTGGCCTCATCGACACGCCGCGGATCGGCAACGGCCTTTGCCCGTTCTCCTCCATCGCCGACGACCTCCGCATCTGCCCGTCGCGCCGCTGCGCCGTCCGGTCGGGCACCACCCGCTCGTACTGCCTCGACGACCGGATGTGCGGCTGGTGCACCGGTGGCCTGGCGCCGGCGCCGGGCTCATCCGCTCCCCCGTCAGGGTCATCGGCCGGCGCGTGCGTGGAGGGCGACTCGTTCGGCCCCATCGGCGCCTCCTGTCCCTCCTCCTGGTTCTTCCGCCGCGCCGTGTCGTGCATCGACGTCGGCCTGGCCGGCATTGCCGCCCAGGACGACGACCAGCCCGAGCTGGAGACTTCGCAGGCCTCCGCCGTCTGCCAGTCGTGCACGGGGCAGACGCTCGGCTGCGGCTACTGCAACTCCACCAGGTCCTGCGTGTCCGCGAGCGACGACGGGGTGGGCCCCGCCCTCGGAACCTGCGGCTCCGGCTGGGTCGCGCCCGGAAGGAGCGGCGCCACGTGCCCGACCAAGCCCCTCACCCGCCGGGAGCAGTGCGAGCTGAAGCAGTCGTGCGGCGGCTGCCAGAGCCTGGACTTCTGCTCCTGGTGCGACCTCGGCAAGGACGCGCGGGGCAGGTGCCTCCTGGACGCGGACAAGGCCGTGCACAAGGCAGTGGGCGTGCCAGGCGGTGTCGACGCGGTGAACCTGCAGTGCACCTCAATCACCCCCTTTGCCCAGCTCCTCCGGAGCACCTGCCTCGACGGCTGCGCCAGCTCCACCCGCGTCGTGCAGCTCAGCGGCAGCGTCGCCGCGGGGTCCATCGGCACGCGGCGCTCAGGCGTGGCGCCCCTGGCGCCGGCACCGACGCTTCGGGCTCGCGGGCTCCATAGGGGTAGCAGCAGCAGTGGCGGCGACGGCGGCGGCACCGGTGGCGCGAGCCACTCTCGCCGTCTGCAGGTGGCAAACGGCTCTTCAGTCCCGGCATCCATCGACATCAGCTATCACACCACCCAAGAGTGCGAGTGGGTGGTCGACCCGCGGCCGCTGACGTCATCGCTGCGGTCTGTGACGCCCGCCGCGGTGCCGCAGTCTTCGTCCGGCGGGTCAGACGGCTCGTCGCCCGCCTCTGCCTCGTCGGCGCAGTCCTCGGCGCAGCAATACGAGCCGTCGACGCTTCCCACGGTGCACGTCGTGCTCGAGGCAGTGGACCTGGGCTTCGGCGACCAGCTGGTGGTGTACGACGGGCCGAGCCCGCTCACCGCCAGGGCGATGGTGACCATCTCGGGGAGCTCCGTGGTCGGCGCGTTCCAGAGGCAGAACGACATGGTGGCCAAGTGGCACGACGGGTACGTGCCGACCGACCCCGCCACCACGGAAGGCGTGCCGGCCGGCGGGCTCTTCGTGGTGACCGCGTCGTCCGGCGTGGTCTCCGTGGCGCTCGTGGGCAGGGACATCGTCCGCGGGGACCAGGCGTCGTCCCGTGCGCTGGATGCGTCCAGCCTGGGGCGGCGCGGCGCCGGGGAGGGCGGCCTCCCGCTCGGCTTCCAGCTCTCCTTCACCAGCACAGAAAACCGTCCCATCGACGTCTACTTCGTGGTGGGAGTGGCGGTCGTCGCGCTGGGGGTGCTGTGTATCGGCGTCATCGCCGCCGGCCGCATGCGGCGGAGGATCGTCCGCCGGCGGCAGATGGCCGGGGGCTTCGACGTCGAGGTGGACGACGAGTCCTTCGCCCAGGCGGCGCAGCGCGCCAGGGTGGAGGGCACCGCCACCCCGGCCTCCGTCCTCCGCAGCCTCCCCTCCTTCGTGTTCCGGCGGGACCTTGTCGAGCAGACGCCGCTGGCCGGGGTCGCGGACGAGGACCTGTGCTGCCCCATCACGCTGGAGGATTTCGCCGACGGCGTGACTCTTCTCCGCGTCCTGCCGTGCAAGCACGTCTTCAGCTCCGAGGGTGTGGACAACTGGCTCCGGCTGAACAAGGGCTGCCCTCTCTGCAAGGCCGACGTGGTGGACGGGCACGTCCAGCGCATGAGTGCCATAGAGGCGGGCCTCGTCGACCCGCTGGGGCTCGGGCCCGACGTGGAGCTCCGCGACGGGTTCAGGCTCTCGCCCGACGCCCAGGCCGGAGCAGCCGGCCCACCGAGGCGCCGGGCACACTCGTCCGGCAACCCCAGGCTCGCATCCCCGCGCATCGGGGCGAGGGAAGACAGCATGGATGCCGACGACGGCAGCGAGGAGGGCGATCCTCAGGGCATGGAGTCGTCGTCGGTGGCGTCCTCCGAAGACCAGGCCCCTGGCGCGGTGCCGAACCCGCGGCCTTTCTTCGGCAGCGACTCACCGCCGGGACCCAGGCCCTCCCGCGGACAGGCGGGGGGGCCGATCGCCCTGCCGCCCCCTCCCCCTCCTCCCGCAGGGGGGTCGTCGCAGCCGACTCACCCCTCACCGTCGGCCGCCGGGCGAGCCGGCCCCACCCGTCGCATGTTCCCGAGCCTCCAGCTGTCGGCGAGCCACGGCGTGGCGCGTCCCAGCCTCCAGAGCGACTCGCCGGCTGGCAACCCCAGGCAGGCGCCTGCCGCCGTTGTGACTTCCGGCGGCCGGTTCGGGGTGTCGAACCCCCTCGCCCGCCCGCGCTCCGCTTCCCGCTCCAGCACGACGGCAGGCTTGATGGGGATGTCAAACCCGCTCGCGGCGTCCAGCGCCTACTCGAGGCCGGCTGGGGGCGGGCGAGGGTAGCCGTGGCCACGCAGAGGCTGCGTGCTGACCGCCCCGTCGCTCGTCAGCGGGCAGCGTTGGCTTGCTTCGATTGCGTGATTGATTGACCTGTTGGTTCATAACGAAACGTGTCGAGTCGTGCCAGCGCGCGCACGCTCGCGGGATGGGTGCACAGATGCCACACCGCAGGTCAGTCTTGACAACGCGCTCGCTCACTCCCACACGGCCGACACCGGCGGCCCGGCGGCAAAGAGGGTGTGCTCTGCGGCGAGGCGGGTGGCGGTGCTGTTGCCCCACCTGGCCGCCTCGGACACATCAGCGGCGCCGGAGTCGACTCGCATCAGCGAGTTGGTCCTCGAAGGGCCAAACGCCCGCAGCCTCGCGGCGACCGAGGCGTCCTCGGCCTCCAGCTTCTCACGGAGCCACCTGCGCTCTGCCGCGGGCATCCCGACGGCGTTGGCTAGAAAGTTCTGCCAGCGCAGGGCGACCTCGCTCCTGCTCCACACGAGATCAGCCCTCGCGACCATCTCGTCCGAGACGGTCCGGCGGGTGCTCGGGGACGTCGCGAGCCGCAGGAGCATCCGGACTGCGTGCGACGGAGACTCGGCCAGCAGGCCCTCCATGCCCATGGAGATGAGCAGGGCCCTGGCCATGCGGCCGGAGACGGCACGGGTGGGCATGGTCACGAACGGGATCGCGGAGGCGACGGCGTCCGCCGCGGTGCGCGAGCCCCCGAACGGGACCGGGTGCAGCATCACGTCCATGCTGGAGAAGATCTCCGCGAACTGCCTCCCGGGGGGTGTCCGCGGCAGCACCAGCACGCGGTCCAGGACGTCGGGGAACACGGTGCGCCAGCGTCTCTCGAGCCTGGCCTGCCAGGTGGACTCACGGGCCGAGAGGAACACGATGCGCGCCTGAGGAAGCGCGCGGACCACCGCCGACAGCACGTCGTCCACGAACGGGGAGATCTTGAACGAGCTCTGCAGGCAGCCGATGAGCACCGGCGAGTTGATGCCGTCGCCGCCCCCCTCCGGGAGGCCCAGGAGCGTGTAGTTCCTCGGGGCCCAGCGGTCCGTGGACGTCGGCTTGGGGCTGTAGCTGAACCCCTGGCCCCTCAGCCTGAGCAGCTGCTCCGCGTACACCGCCGCCCCGGCGCTCTGCTCAGGGTCAAAGCCGCCCGTCGGCTGCTGGGCGTCGGCCCCGTCCCCCTCCGTCCGGTCTCCTCCCACGAAGAAGTCCATCGAGTTTGTGTGTCCGGACGTCGTCGGGTCGCCGCCAAACAGCACCTGCAGGGGGGCCGAGCGCTGCGCCCCAAGCTGGAACATGAGGTTCTGGGTCAGCTGGTCCGAGAAGACGATGACATCAAGGCCGAGCGCCTGGAGCGCCGGCAGAGCCGCGCGGGCGGTGATCCGGCGAACGTCTGCCACCGCATCGGCGATGTCGATGATCTCCCTGTCCGCGGCGGCGCCGAGGGTGTTGAGCCGCACGAGGACGACGTCGAACAGCGACCGGTCGAGCCCCTCCACCGCACCGCGGAGGACGTGCCCGTGCGGGTGCTCCTTGGTGAAGAAGGAGCTGACGAAGGCCACGCGCGGGCGGCGGAGCCCCATCGCGACGCACGGGTCCCGCCCCGCGGCCAGGGCCGAGCGCTCAGCGTCCGAGAGCGGCCGCGGCAGCGGGGCCCACGCGAGAGCCGAGCGACCCTGGGCGTCGGGGTCCCAGAGGGCTGACGCCGGCTCGAGTGCCGGCGGCTGCAGGTGCGCGGTCTTGGCCGCGAGACGCCCGGCGGTGGTAAAGAGCGAGCACTCGGCCTGCCCTCTGCACGGCCTGCCGCTCGCCAGCGGGTGGGACTGCTGCCACCACCCACGGCTGAGCCTGCGGTCGAAGGTCACCCCCGCGAGACGCATGTGCTCGGGGTCGTCGCAGTCTGGCCGGTTCGCGACGGTCACGATGTCGTCGCCGGCCAGCAGGTGTGTCCTGGCGACGCCGGGCCGCAGCGCGCACTGCCCCCGAGCGGCTACGACCGCCTCGGGCGTGAGGGCCTTGACGGCGGTGTCACCCCTGAGGAGCCGCGCGGGCGGGGCGGCCGTGCCGCGCGCCTGCGCCTCCACGCCAGCCTGCAGCGCCCGCAGCCTCGCGGTCGCGGCGGCGACAACGATATCGTCGGGCCAGGCCAAGGCCGCGAAACCGCGGTGGAGGATGCTGGACCCCTTCGCGCGGCCGTGGTAGCTGAGGTAAAACGGCATGCGGAACGCCTCATCCCCGGTCACCGCACCGGTCATCAGGCTCTGCTCAAAGTCCGCGAGAGCCGCTCGCTCCTCGGCCGGCAGCGACGGGTCCGCAAGGACCGCACGCACGGCCAGGGTCGCCGCCTGTCGAGCGGCGCGAGCGCGGGCGATGGCTGCAAAGCACGCAGCGACCGTCGCGCGCGCCATGGCCATGTCCTCGCGGTTGGACACGATGACCTCGACGACGGCGATGCAGGCCGTCGGAAGCGGCCCCTGCGCCGTGGATAGCTCGGCCGACCTTGCGGCGTGCCACTGCGCCGCCACGACGTCCCCCGTCGCCACTCGAGTGGTGGCAAGGCCGATGTGCGCTGCGTGGATTCTGGCGAGGGCGAACATGCGTCCCTCCTCCCCGTCCGTCCCCCGCGCGGCGACGGACGCTGCTGCCAGCAAGCTCACCAGCGGCTGCTGGGAGAGGTCCCGGGGGCCCGCGACGCCGCAGGCGTCGGGAACGGTGCCCTGCCAGCCGAGCTTCGTGGCCAGGGCTCGGATGGCGGCGGCGATCGGCCCGACCACGGACTCCAGGTGCGACACGATGTCGTCGACGCGGTTGCCTCCGACCGTTGTGAGGGCCTTGAGGGCGTCCGCTTGGCACACCCCGTCCACCGGGGATGCCATCGCCCCGACCAGGCGCCTCACCCTGACGCTGAGGTCGGCGCCACCGCTCCCGCCTCCGGGGCCGGGCTCGGCCGGGTCACCTTCCGAGAGCACTGCGATGAGGCTCTCCAGAAGCTTCGCACCCGTCCGTCCCTCCTTCGTGCAGGTGTCCCAGTCGCACGCGTTCGCGTGCTGCTGGGCTCCGGAGTGCGACAGCCTGAACAGCGGCTCCGCTGGGCACCCGGGCTCCCTGCCCAACCCGTCCGCAACGGACCGAGGCGAGGTCAGGCCGCCCGGGGAGGGGAAGAGCCAGGGCCAGGACCCCGGCCGGCCGCCGGCGAGCATCTCGTCCGCGAGCGGCTGCCAGGCGCGCGGGGAGCCGACGTGGTCCACGCTGCCGCCCGCGACACGGGGCGCAGTGATGTCGTCCACGTCGATCCGTACCGCTCCGGCTTCGCCGGCCGCCGCGACGGCCCTGCCCATGCCATCGGCTCCCATTCTTACCCACACTGGCGGGATGGGTGACTGCATGACAGACCAAGCGGTGCCCGCGCCCATCTGCCGCAGCGTGAGGGATGTCAAGAACCTCGCGGCGAGGGGTGCCTTGGCCAGCTCGTCATCGACCTCGAAGCCGTGGCCGGTGTTCTCCCTGAATCCGATCCCCGCCCTACCCATCGCTTGTGCCCAGTTCAGCGGCCCGGCAGCCCGGACGGAGTCGTAGTTTGCCATCATTCCGACGCCCAGGTTGGTCGCCCCGATGCTCGACCACGGAAGCCAGGTCATGGAGGCGGCCTGGCTCAGGGCGCTTTCCACACTCCGGCCCTCCGACTGCAGCGATGCGCCGTAGACGAGAAAGGCCTGCATCGTGAACTCGGGGAAGCTCACGGAGAAGCGGACGGACTCGCCGGCGGCGAAGCCCGGGCGAAAGGCGTTCGTGGCAGAAGCCCGGCACCAGTGCGCCACCGACCTGACAACCATGTGCGGCATGATCATGGAGCGCAGCTCCGGCTCGAACGACACGGACGGCTCCAGCAGGGGGTGGATGGCCGCCCACTTGTGGAGCGAGTCGGCCACGCTCATGAGATCGCCCAGGTGCGGGCTCGAGCCTGCCGCGTCTCGGGCCAGCTCAGCGGCCCCGAGGATGCTGGCATTCAGAATGTCAGCCGCGGGGGCTCCCGACGTGCTGCTCGGGATCCCGAGCCAGCGCGGTGACAGCGACATGGCGTGGCCTCGCCTCCTCCAGACTGCCGCTCGCTCGTTCATCGAGTTGACCACCCAGACGGGCTTGCGGAGCTCGGAGATGCGCGTGCCATTGGCCGCCCGCGCCAGGTCCGGCCGCATCGGCACCTCGAAGATGTCGTTGCGGACCGTGGATCCGGCGGCAAGGGCGTCCACAGCCGCCGCGACCACGTTCCGTCGCCACACGGACTCCAGGTGCTCGTAGGGCCCCCACACCTGGTGGTCAAGCGCCTCGAATGGGTCCACGATCGCCGGGTCGTCCTTCAGCTGGCCTTGGAGCACGAGGGTGGCCGGGCAGGGCGCACCCCTCCCTTCCGCGGGTCCACGCCAGGCCGGGACCTCGCCGCACCACCATCCCCGGGTGCCGTCTGCGGCGGTGAGCACGAGCTGCGCCGCCGCCGCGCCCGCCCCCTCGGGAATCGTGCCGACGAGCCTCGACGCGTGCCACGCCCCCATGTCCACGGCGGCCGCCTCGGAGCCCAGGTCACCGACCTCACGGCTCGTGGACCCGGGGCAGGGCGCTCCGTCCCGCCAGCGCGCGGCCCCGAGCCGCTGCGTCTCTGCCACGTCGAGCTCGCAGCCGGCCTGGAGGCCGGTGCGCAGCCGCGCGGCCTCGCGCTGCGCGAAATTCTTGCGGAGCCGCGGCCCCATGGCCGCGATGGAGCGCCGGTTGTTCCTCGCGATGCAGCTGCCCGGCTCCGTGACGTCGTTGGGGACGCCCTGGTCGTTCCACGACGTGTACCACACGGCGTCGCGTAGCTCCCCCATGATCGCGTTGCCCATGCGCGTCGCGATGGCGTCCACCGACCGTGCCGGTGCCGTGCCTGCCAGCGTCTCTGCCAAGAGCAGGTCCGCCAGCGGCGCCATGGCCTTCATGCCCCCCTTGAACCACGGGAGTGACTGGAGCACCGAGGCCAGGGCGGACTCGGCCGCGTCCCTGGTGACCCAGTCGAGCACGAAGGACGGATCGGCGCCGGGCAGCAGCGCGGCCATGGCCTCCTGCCGTGCCAGCCTGGGGTCCAGCGAGGCCGCGTCGCTCCGGGGCCCGCTCAGCCGGACCGCCGTGCGAGCCCTTACCGCCAGCACTCGCGTGAGACCGGCGTCCTGCACGTACTGTGGGTGCTCTGGAGCCAGCCACAGCTCGGCGGAGGCACGGAGCGAGCGCAACCGGTCTGAGGTGCAGACCGAGCATTCCGGGTCCGTGGCCCAAGGGGCTGCAAGCACGAGCTGCCGGAGTTCGCCCGCCAGGCCAAACTTTCCCACCAGCCGGGCTGCCTGGCTGAGCGCCAGGAAGGTCACTCTCGCGAGCTCGAGCGTCTCCTGCCGCAACGGCGTCCCAGGGCCATCGCGAGCTGCCCCGGCCACTCGGTGCACCGCAGCGACAAGTTTTTCTACCGTAGCGGCCATACCATGCACCACCTTGGTCGTCAAGCACATCCCTGAGCGAATGCAGCATCCCCAGACCGTCCGGCAGGACCGGGACATTGCCGCGATGCCTTCAATAGATGCTGAGGCAGTGAGGAGTAGCGACGCATGCTGGAGTGGGGATGCCGCCGCATCCAGCATGGCGACAGCCGATGCGCTCTCAGTGCACGCCTGCGCAGTCTTCATCATCTGCCCGTGCCTCGCGCTCCTAGCCACCATTGGCCGGCACGCAGTGAGCATGCTGGCAATGGTAGTGTTAAGATCCATCCTGTCGCCTTGGATACGGGCCGAAAGCACGACAGGCGCCAGCCCAAGCACGAGCAGGACTGCTTGGGTGATCACCATCCTGCACGCCGGCGGCCTCGCAGAGGAACTCCAACGCCACCGCAGGGTGCGAAGGCCGGGACCCCTAGCCCTGCTGGCGGCTCTTGCTCGAGGGTGTGGCCCACGGTGGTCGCAGCCAGGCGTGAGGGGCGCATGCGCTCCGGCCTCTGCCGGGCTGGCAACAACGCTTCCTCTGGCCACCAGTGGCGCACTCATCGGGCCGAAGGCAGCCGCACGGACTCCGTCTTTTTGCTGCAAGAATGGCGGCCGCTGTCGGTTCAGACGCCGCGGCATGGGCAGACCTCCACGGCTTCGTAGCCACCCGGCGGCTCGCTGTCACCGCGTCCCCGAAGATCGAGGGACTGGAGCGCAGACTGCGCCGAGATGCCGAGACGTTCGCGGGCACGTACTCGAGCGACGTTGTGCTGTCGCTGATCCCGCGGATGCCGGCGGACCGGTCTGCGAGGAACATCGGCGAGGCGTTCGGCGCCGTCGCTGCGGTTGAGGACGGCTTCGCGTGGCTGACGGGCCTCGCAGACATCGCCGAGGACGTTGCAGCGGCCCTTCGCTCCGGGAGTACGTCCAAGCAGCGGGACACCCGCGCGGAGGCGGCGATGCGGTGCGCGGAGGCTGCCGCCGCGAACGCTGCATCGGCCGCGGCAGCAGGGCTCGCCGAGCACGGCACCGATGGCCCCGCCGACACGGCTGCTCACGGCTTTTTGCGGCTGCTCCGCGCATGCTGCGGCCTGGTCGGCACCGAGGATGGTGCCGTCGCCCTCGCCGCAGGCGACGCCGCCGCTTGCCTGGTCGCAGCCACGGCAGATGCCGCGCCAGCGGAAGGGGGGGACGCGCGCGATCACGGCGCCCCTCCTCCATCTGTGCGGACGGCCGTCGCGGCGCTGGTGGAGTCGCTCCCGGCCGCGGAGGCCGGCGGGGAGGGCGTCGTTGGCGCCAGGGCGCTGGAAGTCGAGTGCCGCGCGGCCGGGTGCCACCCGGGCATCCTGGGCGCAATGCTTTCGTCGGGCTCCTCGTCCGCCTCGGGCGCCGCGGGTCGGCTCGTCACCCTGCCGGCGCTCTTTGCACGGGACGCGGTGGACGCGGACCCGATGTCGGCGCTCGTAGCCGCTTCTAGCGCGCAGCTCGTCGCCGGGACGGCGGCAGGGATCGCGTGGCTCCGGATCTCGGGCCTGGTCGCGAGGCTGGCGGCGCTCGCCGGCTGGCCGGTGGTTGACCGCGCGGCGCTCCGGAGGCCGCCCGCCGAGGCGACCGGGCTGTCTGCGGCAGCGGGGTCAGGCGACACCGCCAGTGACGACGAATCCGGCCCTGACGCGGCGCCCGGCGCGGGCCTCGAGGTGACGGAGCCCGACCCGGTGGTCGGGGCGGCGGCCGCTCAGGCGCTGTCGGCGATCTACACGAGGGCGTTCCGCCTCGTCGTGAGGCGGGGCCCCGCGGCCGCGGGGGCCGAGGCCGAGGCCGCGGCGCTGGCTGACTCGGGCATCGGCGCAGGGGCGGTGGTGGCTGCCATGGCCGCTCACGACGGCCTGGGGTCGCCGTCGGACGGGCAGGTCGCTCACGCCGCGGCCGTGGCGGCGGCGGCAGTCGGGGGCGACGTCTCCCTCCTCCGGTCGCTGCTGGCCGCGCGGGACGCCGCGGGGGGCGGGTCCTCGCCCCTGGAACGAGCGCTCGCGCGCGCCCGCGACGTCGTCTTCGTCGACGGCTTCGCGTCTCGCTCCGACGTCGTGCGGCGGGCCACCAGGCTCGGCGTGAGCCAGGTGCTGCGGGCGGCGTCGGTGCCCCCGGCCGCGGAGGTGGCCGGGCGAGGCGCCCTCGCCTCCGCTCGGTGGTGCCTCGGAGCGCGGGAGGTCCCCGAGCACCTGAGGGGAATGCCCGAGGAGGAGGCCGCGGCCAGGGACGAGGCGGCCGCCAGGGCGTCCCGGTCCGCCGGCGGCACGGGGTCGTCCGGCACCGAGCCGTCGCCCGCGTCGTCGTCGTCGTCAGCTGTGGCTGCGGCTGGCACGGGCTCGTCCGGCTCGTCCGGCGTGGCCGACGGCGTGCTTTCGCCCCAAGCTGCCTTTTGGGCCGCCCTCGGCGGTATGGGCGCCTCGGCTCAAATGCTCAAGTCTGTAAAGTCGGCGGTCTGGGAGGACCGGGAGGCGGCGCTGGCCGTTTGCGAGGCGCTGGCCGGCCAGCCGAGCGGCTGGGGCCTCGCCGCGCTCCGCGGGGCTGCGGGGCTCCCGGAGCTCCTCTTTACGCGCGATGATGGCGACGAAGCGGCCGCGAACGACGTTCGGCGCGCGGTCGCCGAGGCCGCCGCCCGCTGCCCGGCGATGGAGGCGGAGCTGGGCCGGACGCTGTCCACGCGTGTGAGGGCCCTGCTGGGCTCAGGCTCGGCGGCTGCCCCCCGGGCCGAGCCCGTCGTCGCAACCGAGGCGGCGATCTGAGTGGGGCATGTTGGCTCGCAGTGCGAATACATGACCACCCAATCACGAACCAGTCTTCCAAGAACACCCGCGCCCGGAGCTTGCAGCAGCGCGCATGGAAGCCATGGCCTCAGCATCCGAACGGGAAGGTGCATCCTCGGCCGCAGGTGTGCCCCCTGCAATCGCTTCCGACCGGGAGGGCAGCGCCTGGGCCAGGACTGTCAACTCGGCATCGCGTTCGGTCGTCGTGGTCAAGATGTACGTGCGCCAGGCGCTCGAGGGCGGGCCGCAGGCGTACGTGTCCGAGGGTACCGGCTTCGTCGTGGACTCGGAGCTCGGCATCGTCCTCACGAACCGGTGAGTCGTGGGCGCCGTGCGCAGCTGATGGCGGAAAATCCGCTCCCGTGCCCGTCAAGTTCCACGGATTTCAGGGCCCCGAGTCTCCGCCCGGCACCGCCCGCAGGCACATTGTGACGATTGGCGTCGGTACCCACCGCCTCCAGATCGGGGACGAAGAGGTGGACTGCACGGCGCTGTACCGGGACCCAGTGCACGACTTTGGCTTCCTGCGCTTCGATGTCAGCGCCCTCCGGTTCGGCGTGCCGCCTGCCATCAAGCTTCGGCCTGAGGCTTGCAGAGTGGGCACAGACATCCGCATCATCGGCAACGACGCGGGAGAGCGCAGGCAGGTGCTTGCCGGAACCATTGCCCGGCTCGACCGCAACACTCCGGAGTACGGGCGGATGTCTTGGAACGACGCCAACACCTTTTACGTGGGAGCCGCCTCGAACACCAGCGGGGGCTCGTCCGGGAGTCCCGTCCTGGACATCCGGGGCGACGCGATTGCGATCAACGCCGGCGGCGCGACCAGCGCGGCCTCGGCGATGTACCTGCCTCTCTGGCCTGCGGTCCGTGCGCTCGGCTTCATCCGGCGGGGCGAGTACGTCCCGCGCGGCGACTGCCACGCGGTGTTCGAGCACAAGCGCTTCCACGAGGCACTTCGCGCGGGCGTGCCCACCGAGGTCGTGGCCGCGGTCAAGGACACGGGCATGCGCGAGCACATTGCCGCGGGCGGCAGCGAGACGGATGCCGACGCGGGCGCCACGGGCATGCTGCAGGTGTCGCACGTCCTCAAGGGGGGCGTGTCGGCACGCGGCAGTAAGCTCTACGACCGAATCCGGGCGCGCAAGGGCTTTCTGCAGACGGGGGACGTCATCTTCAAGGTGGAGGGCCGCGTGCTCAGCGCCTTCTGGCCCCTGGAGCAGGCCATGGACGCGACCATGGAGGAGCTCCACTCCGGCGCGAAGCGCCGCGCCGAAGCTGACGCCGTCGCGCCCCCCAGGCCGGGGCGCGACGCCGCTGCCGACGGTGACGAGGGCGCCGAGGAGGACGACGAGTCGGACTCCGACGACGAGGGCTCCAGCCGCCCGTGGACCGGCGTTCTCCGCAGCGAGACGCAGGCCGGCGGCGAGGACGAAGACGACGGCGACGAGGACGCGTTTTCCCGCGCCCTCGTGGCGGGGGCGCAGCAGGACCGCAGCCCGCCCACGGCCGACAGCCCCGAGTCCGCGGCGGCGCACCCCGCGGCCGCCTCGCACGGCCGCGAGGCCCTCGGAACGCTCCGCATGACCATCGTGCGCGCGGGCCGGGTGATGGAGATCGCCGTCCCGACCGTGGACGCCCACGCCCTCGTCCCCCGCCGCGTCCTGCAGATCGGCGGCGCCGGCCTTGCCGAGGTCTCCGTCTGCCGCGCGATGCGCAACGGCCAGCCGCAGGGCCTCGTGGTGATCAACCCGCCCGGCTTTGTCTTTGCGGACGTCGGCTCCGACGTCGTGCTCCGCTCCGTGGACGGCAACCCCGTGACGTGCCTGGCCGACGCGGCGGCGGCGCTGGCCGTGGTGCCGGAGGACTCGTACTTCACCGTGTCCGTGTCCGACCTGCATAGCCCGTCCGGGGCCGCCCGCTCGTCCGTCTGCTACATGACCAGGCGGTTCCACCCCTGCCGCATCCTTTCCCGCCACACTGCCGACGACTGCGCCGCGGACGGGTCGGGGGCCTCCTGCTGGCTGGAGACCCCCATGCCCGACCCGGGAACGGCGCCCGGGACATCCGGGGCCGCGGCCACCTCGGTCGGCGACGACAACGTCAGCCTCCCGGGGACCGGCCCCACGCTCCACCCGGATGCCCGAGGCATGCTCGCCGCTGCAGTGCTCGAGTCCCTCGGGGAGTTTGACATGTCCGCCGACGCGATGGGCGGCGGCGGCATGGCGGACGAGGCCGAGGCTGAGGAGGGCAGCGAGGACGGTGACGACTCCGCCGGCGAGCAGAACAGCGAGGACGGCATGGCGATCGAGCTGGACGCCGGGGCGCTACTCGCCGCGGCTGCGTCCGACGGCGGCCCGGAGGCCCGCGGCGCGCTGGAGTCCGCTCTCAGGGACGCCATGGGGCCCGACGTCGATGCGGGGGAGGTCATGGAGGAGCTGCTCAGCCAGCTCCGTCGCTCGGCCGGCGGCAAGGTTCACCACCGGTCGCCGGGATCAGGGATCAAGGCCACGGAGGAGGACTCCAAGGCCCTGGCGGAGGCTGTCAAGGCGCAGCGCATGGTAGACCTGGAGGACGCCCCGGGTCCCGTCAAGGACGCGGCCATGGCGCTCGTGGCGGTCGAGTGCCGCCTCCCGCTGCCCGTAGACGGCGTGGAGACGGCCGGGTTCGCCGCGATGCTTGGGCTCGGCGGCGCCGCTGATGGCAAGGTCAGCTCGGGCCGCGGCTTCCTGGTGGACAAGGGCCTGGGCATCTTCATGGTCGACCGCAGCGTCGTGCCCACGTATATGGCCATCTGCCACATCGTCGTCGGCGTGTCCCGGGTCCCCGCCCGGGTCCTCTTCGTCAGCCCGTCCGGCACCTTCTCCCTTGTGCAGGCCGACCTCACCGGGGCGGCGGAGGGCTCCGGCATCCGGCTCGCGGACACGCTCCGGGCGATCCCGTTCGGGCCCGACGAGCTGGGGCTGAGGGACCTGCAGCTCGAGCGCAAGGCCGCAAAGCGGGCGGGGGCTGCCGAGGCGGTGTGGTTCCTGGGCCTGGACGAGGCGGGCGGGGTGGACGTCGAGAAGGATGACTGCTTCCAGTCGTGCCGGAACGTCGCCCAGGCGCTGCCTGAGTACGGCGGCCAGGCCTTCGAGGCGTTCCGCGTCGTGAACTCGGTGGTTTTCGACCTCTCTGCCGCGCCGGGCGTGGCGGTGAACCGCAAGGGGGAGCTCGTCGCGATGGTGTCGGACCTCGACGGCCCCGCCGCCGTCTCCGCCGAGTGGCTCAAGGAGCCGGTGATGCGCGTCATCGAGCGCATCCGCACCGGTGCCTCGGCCACCCTCAACGATCTCGGCGTCCAGCTCGAGTTCGTCGCCCTCTCCGACGCCCAGGCCGCCTTTGGCATGCCAGCGGGCCGAGCCGCGGCCATGATGAACCACACGGTGGGATCGCAGGTCCTCGTGGTGTCCCAGGTCGTAGCGGGCGCGAGCGCCGGCGACCGCTTCGGGCTCCGGGAGCGGGACGTCCTGCTCGACGTCCTCCCCGACACCTGGCCCGAGCCGGACGACGCCGGGGATGGTGATGAGCGGGACGAGACCGAGCCGGCGACCCCCGCGCCGGCAGGGAAGCCTGCAGCGGCCGGCGCCGCGGGGCACGCCGGCGGGGTGCTCGGGCCGCTGATGGCAGCGCTGGGCCTGGGGCCGGCGGCGGCGCCCGTTCCCACCTTCAAGGATGATCTGACGGCCCCGCTCCCCATCCGCAGCGTCGCGGACGTCGTGCTCCGCTGCCGCCTGCGATCGTCGGTCCGCCTCCGCGTCCTCCGGCGCGGCCGGGAGGTCTGCGTCACCGCGCGCACCGACCCCGTGGACGTCCGCGGGGCCTCCAAGGTCGTGGTGCAGTGGCAGGGCATGACCATGACCGCGCCGGACGTCGGGCTGCTCCGGCGCGGAGGCGTCCCCTGGGTCGGGGTGCCTTCCCACCGGGGCGGAGTGCCTCACGCCAGCTGGACGAGCGGGAACGCGTCGCCGCGCAAGCCCACGGCCACCGAGGCGACCGCCCGCGCGCTCAGCGTCCCGGCCCTCGGCGCGGCCAGATCCTCGTCGGCCCAGGACGAGGGCGTGCACCTGGAGGCCCGGCTCCCAGCGGGGGTGGTTTGCTGCTTCTGTGAGAGCGGCTCCGAGGCCTCCTCGGAGCTCGGCCAGGCATACTGGGTGCTCCGCATTGGTGACACCCCCGTTCCGACTCTGGATGACGTCATGTACGTCACGTCTAGGGTCCCTGATCACGCCCCGGTCACCGTCACCGTCGGCGAAATCTTGAACGGGCAGACCAAGATCATCACGCTCCGCCCTGACTCTGCGACCCTGCCGCTTCAGCGCTTCGTGCACGGTGCCCGATTCCAGTGGCGCCGGGAGCATGTGCGGGGGCCGTGGACGCCCGGTGGCACGGGCCTGCAGCGCCAGTCCTCGCTTTCGTCCGGCATCGACGCGTTCGCGGACTCAGGTACCGCACCGACACTTCGTGCCGGAGGCCCCGCGCCCACAGACGACTCGCAGTCGGCATGGTCCCTTGCTACGGTCGCAGTGGCCGGGGTCGCCGCGGCAGCCGTGGTGGGCGTTCTCCTTGCGCGACGGCATCAGGTGCACTCTCAGCCGGCGTGACGTGGTATCAGGCACACCATCAACTCGCAGGAGTGACGCGATGCTGCGAGGCGGCCCTCGACGTGAGTGGATACGCACCGTGGTGCGCATGCGGGCTTCGAGTGACCACGGCCGAACATTGCGCTCGCCCCACTGCACACACAGCGGCCTCATAAGCGCCTGTCTCTCGTAGCCCGGTTCGGGAACGGACACACAGAAGCTCCATGCCTGAGCCGCGTGCCGTGGGAGCGGTGCCGTAGAGCATCTCGGGCAGAACCAGATCGACGTCGTCGGGCACCGCCACTCACACGCCATTTCTCGGCACTCGGGGCAGCATGCGAGTGCCCTGGCCGACAAGGGTCGTTACCTTGTGTATCATCGTCCTCATCCTTGTGACTGACCATGCTGAGGCGGGGAGAAAGGGGCGGCGGCCGACGCTGTCCTCGAAGGCTCACCGCCGAGCCGAACTCGCCGCCGGCAACCACAACGACGCCGGGCCCTCCGTGATGGACCAAGCGTTGGGTGTAGCATCCGTTGTCAGACATACCGTGGCGTCGGGCGTCGTCTGGGCGCTGAGCGGGATGTTCCAGCCGCTCGCGGAAACCTTCGGCATTGCTCGGGACACAGTTGTCAACGCATTCTTCGAGCTCCAGCACCTTGCTGTCGTGCCCGTAGCTGCAGCAGTCCTGCTGCTCCTCGCATGCAAAATGCCCGCGTGGCTCCGGCGCTGCCTCGGGCGCCGGGCGCAGCTGCTCTCGGGCTCGGCGATCAACAAAATCGCTAGCACTCTCGTGCTCGCCGTCGTCAACATCGTGGTTGACTCCCTGCTCGTGGCCCTCGTGCATGCTTCAGCATTCCCCCATCTCACCTATGACGACGATGCAGCAGCGCATGGCGCCACGGTCGAGGTCGATGCGCAGGCGAGCAGCGATGCAAGCTGGACCGGCGACGCGCCGGATGCGCCGACCACCGCCCAGTCTGCCCTCGCCGCTGTCTGGTCGCTGCTTGGTATCGCTGCCACGTTTGCAGTAGCCGCGCAGGCAGTGGCCATCGAATACAAGGTCGGGCCGGCACTGCAGGTCCTGCCAAAGGCTTTGGAGAAGGCCCAGCGGACCTGTGGCTGCCGCGAGTGCTGCCGCGGGTGCTTCCGTGGGTGCTTTTCGCCCGGGCTGGCCCGAGTGCTCATGAGCGTCGCTGTGGGCGTGGCCGTAATCGGCTTGCCGCTCGTGGCGTCGCCGTCAGCCTTGCTTACTACTGTCGCGGGTACCCTGGCGTTCCTCGTTGGCACCCTTGCTGCTCTCTTGGTCCTCCTTCGCTCCCTCACCCCGGCAGAAGACCAGGAGAGCGCGGAGCTGACCCCTGTTGCTGTGCTGTTTGAGGTCTGCAGCTGTTGCGCCCGAAGGGGGACGCCTGCCATGTGCGACGCATGCATTGCCATCGTGTCCAAAGCCAACAGCGACGTGGCGCACGAGTTCTTCTCGGTCGGCGGTCCCGGGGCTAACGAAGCCGCCGATGCGCACCGCACGCCCGCCCTCATCTGCGTGCGTGCTCTGAGGAGCGCAGCCAGGGGCCCTGGGTCGCCTCTCACCGATGGTCCCGAGCCAGAAGCGGCTCATGAGCCAGCAGCGGCCGCTGCAGCCGGCGGCCACCCCGCGCATCGGGGTGCAGACGCGTTCCGGCCGCTGGAAGAGGCCGTGGCGGACGCGCACTCTCGAGCCCGCACGTGGCGCTACGGCGAGGACGGCATCCTCCACTCGCTGCGCATCGCACGGGAGCGCGCAGGCCTGGAAGCACCCACAGCCCAGGAGAAGCCCGACGCATCCTTCATCGGTACCGCCCTGGCATGGGGCAGGCCGACCGTGTACCGCGACGACCCCGCACCGGAGGCTGAGGAGGAGACCGGGCCTTGCAGTCAGTCCATGGCGCGGGCAGAGACGTGCTGCGCGTTCCGCTGCTCCAGGGACTCCCTGATGGCCTGCTGGACCGGCTGCCGTTGGATCTTTGGGTGCGCTCACGGCTCAAAGGGAGGTGATGACCGCCTGGCCATGTTCATCTCCGCAGCAACTATTTCCGTCAGCCGGCTAGCTGCCAGCGTCGGCGGCATGTCTGCTGCGGGCTATTTGGATGACGGCAGCATCCAAGCATCGTTCTCGGGACAGTTCTGCACCATCATCGCTCGCCTTTTGCCAAGCTTCGTCGTCCTTCTCGCCGTGAACGCCGCCACAGCCTCCGCTGCGCCTTTGCTGACGGATCTCCTGCTTGGCTGCATCAAGCGCAACGACGGTGACCTGCAAGGCCAAGACTCTGCCAGGGCCGGGTCTGAGGTGTTCGTGACCGCCGCCTCTGCCCTGGTCTCCGTGGCGTACAGCGCCGCAGCAGTTGACTTCGGTCTCGAGGACGGCACTTCCTTGCGATGGGTTCCAGGCTGGGTGGGTGTCGTCCTCGACCTGCTGGTCGTTGTCAGCCTGCTCGGCTGGCTCTTTGCCTTCGCCGGAACGTTCGAGGCCATCTTGACATCGGCAACAGGCATCGTGCAGATGGCCAACACCGTGTCCGGTATCAGCGCCACTGGCTTAATGGGACGGGGCGATGACGCCACGAATGCTGTCTGGATCGAACTCATGGGCGTCTTAGCCAAGCATGGGCTTGACACGCTCGTCCCGCAGCAGGCGGCGGCCGTAGCTCGCAACTCGGACGACGATGACGCTGACAACGGCCTCAATAGTCTGTTAGTGCAGGCCGGCAATGCTCTGGCCTTGACCACCGAGGACACGCTCAACGAGCTCATCCACGATGTCTGCCACGTTCTCCCCGACTTGAACGCGTTCGTCGGGCTCAGCTGCGGCACTGGCAACGCACAGGCGCTTGACCCCGTCCTGCATGACTTTGGAGGCATCGGGCTCGCTTTTCAGGCGCAAGTCCCCACCGCCGGCGCTGGCTTGGAGGCTGGTGAGGAGGGGGCGGCTGCCCGAGGCGGGGATGAGGCCCTGCGCTGGGAGACTATGCTTGCAATCGGCACCGTGGACCAGCTAGGACTGCCGGATTCTCGAAGCCACTTGGTGCTCAGGACGGAAGAGACCGTGGCCCCTCTGCTCGAAACGGCGAGGCGGACGCTAGAGCTGCCGGCCCGAGCCCACCCTGCCGGAGCAGCGGCCGCCGGCGCGGCACCCGAGCACGCTGCTACCGCCGCGCCTGTTGCCCGCGCTGCATCTGAGCCAGCCGCCCGGGCTGCAATCGCTTCGGCGCTGCAGGCCGTCGCTGTGCTCAAGGTTCGGAGCGAGCCAGTCGCTGACGCCTTGACCTTGGCCTTGCAGAGCACGGTGGTTCCCTTCATCATGAAGCTGCTGGACGAGGAAGAGGTTCCTGACCAGGCTCCGGCTGCCGTGAATCCCATCGCTGGTGCCCCTCGGGCTGTCCGGTTGATGGCAACACTCCGTTGCCAAGCTGTCGGCAATGTCGTGGGCGACTGCCGCAGCGTGCAGCTGTTTCACCGCCAGCTGGACGGCCCGCAGCCCGGCGATGGAGATGCACCCGAGGCCAAAGATGACGGCCAGCCGGACTCGTCGCTGGAGACCTTCGAGTGGCTCCTCAAGTCAGTGGAGGACAAGGCCGTAGAGCTCGCGACCAAGGACCAAGGCCGCCCACGGGGCGCTGCGATGGACAGGTACAAGGCTGACTGGGACGCTGTCGCGGCAAGGCTCGGCATTCCCGGCCAGGCCAGGAGTGCCGCTGTCGTACCCGAGGACGTGCCGAGCGAGAGCCGAATGGCAGCCGTCCTTGCACTCCGTCTGTACCCAACGGCGAACTCTTGGGCAACCAGTGGCAACTCCAGCCTCGTGCCCTCGGTCGTTGGCATGGTTGGCACGATCCACGGGGCGTTCAAGAGCCTGCGCAGGATGAAGAACCGTCGCGGGTATCTGGCTGCAGCCATTGGGGTGCTAAGCGCCCTATCGACTGCCAAGCGGGTGCATGATAACCTCTCCAGCCTCAACGCTGACGTGGAAGCGATGCTTGAGCACACCCAGGCCTTCGACTGCGACACCCCGTCGCTGGCTGGCCTCCAAGATGGCTCAGGGACCATTCGGCCCGCGATGCCAGCCTGGGCAAGGGCGGTCCGCAAGGTGAGGGCCCAGCTGAAGGCCGGGGGGACTGGGCTGCCGGCGGCAAAGGTCGGCGTGCTGATGGACGACCCCACGTGGTTCTTCCCCACATCCTTTGGAACGCGCGGAGAGGACCCAGACGACGTCGTGGAGGCTCGCCAGCGGCGTAGGGTGTTTGCTGAGACTTCCAGAAGCCTTCGAGCGGCTCTCCTCAGGCTCGTACGTGGGCTCCTGGTCGAGAGCTTCGCCCCAGAGGTGCAGGCCATGGTCAAGCATGCCCACTCCGCCGCGAAGCGGGGCGAGGAAACGTCGGCCGGGGTGATGGGACGCTCGGCCTGGGCGATGTTCAACCGCTTGACAGGCAACCAGGTTGTGCGCGAGGCCGGAGAGCTTGCCGCCGCCGAGGAAGCGCCCTCAGCTGCCGACGTCCTGGCCGGCAGGTCGTGGTCTGCCATCATCCCGGCAATTTTTGTCTTCCTTGCTCAGATGCCGGAAGCCCCGAGCTCTGACGACCTCACCGACGGCCTGTCTCAGTTCGTGTCGGAGCTGGCGGCGGCCTACGTCGGCGGGGCCCCGCGGCTGGTCACGGACAGGGCCCCGCTGGAGGCATCGCGAGGTGACGGCGCACCCGGCAGCGGCGGGGAAGACAGCGACAGCGACAGCGCTGACGGCCGTGATGACGACGGCATTGACCCCGAGGTTGGCAGCGGTGTTGACGGCAGCGTCGACGGCGGCGGTGACAAGGGCGCTGGCGGCGGTGTTGGCGGCAGCGTTGACGGCGGCGTTGACAAGGGCGCTGG
>Ga0136560_1000180_pt1 | contig 27975 bp, 3 predicted proteins | sample AntRauMeHopE1497_FD_104925 | JGI IMG/M metagenome (GOLD analysis project Ga0136560, IMG submission 104925) | Saline lake microbial communities from Rauer Islands, Antarctica - Metagenome Hop E1 #497 | ecosystem: Environmental > Aquatic > Non-marine Saline and Alkaline > Saline | place... | reverse complement strand
GCTTGATATTCTTGACTGCACCGCACTCGTGGTGCCGAGGGCCCTGCCGGGAGCACCTGCGGATGTCGTGGTCGGCTCCGTTGCCTCCGCAAACGGCTTCCTCCGGGATTCCCTCTTCGTGTCGTTCAAGCCTGGCGCCCTCGGTGGTGTCGCCAATGCTCAGTATCTGGTTGACTGGGACACAGCCCAACAGTTCAACTCCGGCCCCGCGGGTGCCCCTCTGGGATCCAGCACCGTCAGTGCAGGAACTGCGTCGGCGGCCGGAGAGCTCTTCTTCACGATCGCAGGCCTGTTGACTGGCACCAAGTACTACGTCCGCGTCACGGCTGCCAACTCTCTGGGCCGCGGAGGTGTGGCCGGCCCTTTCGCCGCGAAGCCGTTCGAAGCGCCGGGGGCTCCCAGATTCGTCGCGCTTGGCCTCGTCCACGCAGATTCGGCCACCGGCACAACAAGCAGGGACGCGGGAACCTCGCTGGACGTGGAGTTCTCGAGGCCCTCCAGCGATGGCGGTGATGCTGTTCGCTCGTACCGGGTGGAGTGGAGCACCGAGGACTTCACAGCCAGTACAAGCGCATACAGAGCCAAGACTGTGACGGTCTCGACTGTCCAGGCAGCCGGGATGGCTCTGCCAGCGCTCGCTCAGATCCGTCTCCAGCTCGACACCTCAGGCTGCCCAGGGTGTGATCTGCGGGCTCAGCGCCTTTCGCCCCGTATTCCTGCCGATGCTTCAGCCCAGCTGATGGAGTCTCTGCTGGAAACGATGGAAAACTCCGGGGATCTCAGCGTGACCAGGTCAACGTCTGTGGCAGCATCCGCCTCGGCTCCAGGGCAGTACGTTTGGACCGTCACCTTCCTCACCCTCCCCGGCGACGGGCCGGCGCTCACTGCCGATGACACCTGGCTTGGGGCCGGAATGGCATCAACCGTCGCCACGGTCACTGCCGGCGTTGCCCCGGCAGGGTTCTGCGTTGACGCTGCAGGACTGATGTCAACCACGTCCCCATGCGCGAGCGTAGCAGTGACGACTTCGGATACGGGGCCCTTCTCTGTGAGGGTCAGAAACCTGAAGCCAGGCACGCCCTACTTCGTCAGAGTCACAAGTGCCAACTCGCTCGGTGCTTCAGCCGCTCAGATCACCGCCCCGGCTTCAATGGCCCCGCCGAAGCAGCCCCCGCTGCCGCCCGTGAGCCCGTTCCACCCCGATGGCCTGCCAGTCCTCCGGTTCATGGGCAGCGAGAGGATGCGAGTCTCGTTCAAGTACCCCTCGTTTGACGGCGGCGACCCCATCGTCCGCTACAAGGTGGAGTGGGATCCGACCCCTGCGTTCAATTCATCCACGGCAGCAGACGGCCGGTCTACGATCGCTTACGGGTACGCGGTGATTCCCGTGGACCCGTCCCAGCGGGACGCCGTCGTCGAGTACACCATCCCCAACTCGCCCGATGTGGCATCCAATGGGGCCCTCTACGAGACCGGTCCTCTCGTTGCAGGCACTGACTACTGGGTGCGAATCTTCTCGTTCAACGCGGCGGGGCGGTATGGCGCCCCCACGGCGACTCTCCCGGAAACCATGCGCCCGGCTGCCGCTCCTGGCCCTCCGTCCGACCTTTCGTTGATAGCATCCTCTGGTTCGTCGCTCAGCGTCAGCTGGCTGCCGTCTGCAGCGGCTGGTGAGCCGGTGATTTCTTACAGGGTCGAGTCGTTCGAGTACCGAGACGTGGCACCGCACCTGGGCCGGGCTGAGGTGCAGCGCCTGTCGCTCCCGCTGCTGGCTGGGGGCGCCGTGCCCACCGGAACGTTCAAGCTCGCGTACGGTGATGCCATCGAACAGGTGCTTCCCGGGACGGTCAAGATCGTCAACGAGCAGATTGTCACGGCCACCGCGCCTGCAGGTGACAGCATCGCCACTGGCTCCTTCAAGCTGAGCTTTGATACCACTACGTGTGCTGACTGCACGGTGCAGTCCGTTGAGATCACTTCAGCGCTTCCGTTCGACGCAGCCGCCGGGGCTGTCGAGAACGCCCTCGAAGCCCTGGGGAACCTTGGAGATGTCGAGGTCTCCAGGACCTCGGCATCCTCGGTCTCGGCATCCTCGTTCTCGTGGACGGTCACCATCACGGCTGACGGGTTCACAAGCCCGACGTCTCCGGTGCCGACGCTTGCAGTTTCAACATCCTCTGTGGCCGGCTCGCCTTCCGGAGCATTGGCGACTCTTCAGGTCAAGCACTCGACCACCGTGCACACCTCCTCGGATCTGACGCCCTTCCTCGAGCGGTGCGACGAGGTCCGTGTCGAGGCTCTCACATTCACGGTTCACTCCGACCCCGCGTTCGTTTTCGGGCCTGACCGTGTGCCTCTGGCCAGCGCAACCGACTGTACAACGTCGGTGCGGTATCCACGCAAGAGCATTGACGCCGGGGCCGCGTTCCGGCGCCCGGGAACTGTCAGGCTGAGCCCTTCGGACTCTGCTGCCACATTATCCGCGGCTCTCGCGGCGGTGCCAACGATCGGGCAGGTCGAGGTGGCCCGGACTGTTGACACCGGGAACAGCGTTCTGACCTTTGACGTGACTTTCGCGAGCAACGTGAATGACGGCAGCGGGCCGGTCCGTGACACCCTTCCTCTGCTTGTCCTGAATAGCGCCGGCATTGAGGACTCAACCGTTCAGGCCGGAGCAGCCGTAACAAGGCTTTTGGACGGCCTGACTCCGTCATCGTACAAGGTGCAGTCGGTCAATGCTTCGGCGGCCCGGCAGTCGGCGCTCATCACAGGTCTTGCACGCGGGGTGACCTTTTTCGTCCGTGTGACGCCACGCTCGACACACGGCCTCGGGGCAATGGCCTTCCCGTCCCCGTCGAGCGCTGCTCCGGCCGACACCCCCGGGTCTGCCCAAGGTGCCCTGCTTGCAGTGACCTCCAAGAGCTCAGCACGCGTTCGATTCGACCATGTCTCGGCTGCAGGCTCGGAGGCGGAGGTGACGGCCTACCTGGTCGAGATGGACACCACCCCGGTGTTCACGAGCCCCGCGCTTCGGCGAGTCAGCGTTGCCGTCTCCAACCGAGTGCAGCGTGTCCAGACGAGCTCCACTGCCCCTCCAGTCGGCGGTAGCTTCACACTGGGCAGGGGAATCATGGATGGGCCGTTTGTGGCCAGGCTCGGAGGTCCGATGGCAAAGTTTACCGTCGCGACGGGCGCCAGCTCAGCAGCGTGTGTTGAAGGGGCAGTATCGCTCAACGTTGTGGTCGCAAGGGGTGATGTTTTTGAGCTTGCCGGGCAGCGCTTCACTGTCCGCAGCACTGGGACCCTCGGGACGTGCGGGTCAGGCGGGAGCATTCCGCTGGCTCAAGCTCACGACCCCACGGCGGCGGCGGTCTGGACCCAGCCGTCGGTCACAGCCCAGCCAGCGTTCCTCATGTCCACATCGCTTGGCTCCGTGATCGCGAGGGTTGGTCAGAGCCACATGGAGACTGTATGGAGCCCAGAGACAGGCCCTGTCGTCGACAACGACCTGCGAACCAAGCTTTCTCGCGGAGATATCATCAGAGCCGGCACGGCAGGGCGTCAGTACCGTGTCAAAGACGTTTCAAGCTCCTCTCGCATTGACCTGGCCCCATTGGCCGACATCACGGCGTCCACAGATGCCAGCTTTGACTCACCAACGTCGTCGGACATGATCTTTGTGCCCTTGTACGCAATGGAGCGCACCGCCCCAGTGGCTGCTTCTGCCACCGCAGATGACGTCAAGGCTGCTCTGGAGGACCTTCCGGGAATCGGGAGCGTTGATGTGGAGCGCTCAGTGACGGGCCATGGCTTCGCCTGGGCGGTCACGTTTACCCGATTCTCTGAGCCTAACGGCTCTGCTATCCCGCGGCTCGAAGCCAATGGTGTAGCACTCTCAGCACCGTCAGGGGCATCGAGCGGAGTCAGCACCAAGTCGATCGGGGTCGTTGATGTGGCATCGCTCTCCGCCAGCCGTCGATACTACGCCAGGGTGGCCGCAGGGAACTCGAGGGGCATGGGAGCATTCGCCGTGACTTCGCCGCCATACGCCTCCCTCTCCGACATCTTTCCTTCCGGCGCACGGGACGTCAAGATGGAGCCTTTCTCGGACACGAGCATCTTGGTGCAGTGGGACGCGCCAGAGGTGACCGGGGGGCAGCCAGTGACACAGTACGAGGTGGACTGGGACACGTCGTCATCGTTTTCGTCTGGCCCAGGTGGCGGACCGCTTGGCACGGGCTACCTGGCCGCGTCTCAAGCTGCGGCTGTGGCCGATGTCCAGGTGGTGTCCACGTCGTGCGATGACCACACGCTGGGTGGGACGTTTGCGCTCGCTTTCGACGGTCAGATGACGTCACAGATTCGATACGACGCTTCGCCCGTGGAGATGCAGGGTGCCATGGAAGCACTGTCCACAGTGGACGCCGTCCAGGTCAGCAGGTTCCCTGTTGCAAACGGATACGCATGGGCGGTGACGTTTACGGCGATGCCCTACCCGGGCAATTTGCACTCCCTCCTGGTCGCTGACGGCTCCGGCCTGACCGGGTGCTCTGCGGCTACGAAGCGGTCCGTTGCTGTGGACAGCCGCTCCGAGGTTCAGGCGCTCCGCTGCGACTCGCCGGCAGGTGACATCAGAATGTCCTTCATGGGCAGCCCTGAATTTTCGGTCCCGGCGGCTTCCACGGCTGAGGAGCTTGCCTCGCTGCTCACTGCCAACGTGCCGTTCATTGGGAACAGCATTATCAAGTTTGCTGACTCGTCGAGCACAGCAATCTGCATGGGCTCCGGCGAGGTCTCCACGTACATCGCCTTCACAACCCTCGGGGGGGACCTTCCAGCCATCGTGATCAACGCGGCTGACACCCATGCAAGCATTGCCGAAGTCTCAAAGGGGAGGTCTCAGCTAGTCGTGGGCCGCAAGGCATTCTCCTTTGTGGCCGGCGGGCTGGCCGATACTCTGTCATACTTCGTGCGTGTCGCGGCGTACAACAGCCTGGGGCACGGCACGTGGACACCCGCCAAGGTACGCCTTCAGGAGGCCGGCGTGGCGCATCCCCAGCCCCTGTCCCCCGTGACTTGGCGCCCAGTGATGCCCGCTGCGGGGCTCGCAGTGACACCCATGGGTGCGACATCTTTGTCAGTTGCAGCCGGAATCCCCGCTCCCGGAGATGTGTCGATAACCGGAGGATCAACGCTGAGCTCATACTTGGTGGAGTATGACGTCGTTCCGACGTTCAACTCAAGGTGTGGCGAGGCCAAGGAGGTGCAGACCGTCCGAGTGGCTGCCCCTGCAGCCGTCACCTCTGCATCCTTCACGCTCTCGCTCAAGTTCGGAGCGGGTGCAGCCACCAAGGAGACCACGTCGTGTGTGGCGTTTGACCCTGCGGATGTGGTGCAGTCCGCCGCTGACATCCAGTCGGCGCTCAGCACGGCGATGCCTCTCCTGTCGGCCCGACTCGCAGGAGGTGGCTCGATTGCTGTGTCCGAGTGCGGTGATGGCTCACCCACGCACGCCTTCGGGGCGAGCTTCGCCGTTTCCTTTAGCGGCGCGGCGGCCGAGGAGCAGCTGGACCTCCCACTGATGACTGTGGACGAGTGCACACCCTTTGCTCCCACCGGGACGACAGTCACCGTTACAGCCGAGGCGGATGGGCGCGGAGTTGCAGGCGCTTGTGCAGCATCGCTTCTGGGGCCTATTGGAACCGTTCTCTCGCCAAGCCTCCCTGTCATCGTGGAGCAAGTCATTTCGGGCCAGCCCCTGTTCGTGAGGCTGGCTGCAACCAACGCCGACGGCCTCCGCTCGGGAGGAGCCGTCTCAAAGTCAGCTGTTGCGCCTCGCGATGTCCCGGACTCCCCGGCGGGAGGCTCAGCAACGAGCCTCGAACCGGGTTTGCTGCACGCGTCGGTCGAGCTCCCTAGGTCCTCAGCAGCGTCCGGAAACCGTGGATTCCCGGTCGATACGCTCTCTGTCCAGTACGCTGTGCGGTCGTCTTCCGAGGTGCGCGAGGTTCAGCACGTTCGGATTCTTCCAGCCGTGGCGCTTGGTTCGGGTCAGTTCACGCTCGGCCTCTCAACCCCGCCGACGGCAGCAAGCGGCGCTGGGCTTGAGACAGGCTGCATCGACGCGCTCTCGGCGACTCCTTCTCTCGTTGCTTTCGAGCTTGAGCTCCTGAGCCTGGTGGATGGTGTCAAGGTCAGCAGGACGGTGAACGGCACCACGGGCGGATTCGTTCTATCCGTCACGTTCGCTGGCCCGGTTTTGTCCGCAGGTCCTCAGCCACTCCTGGCGGTACAGCCTGCGGGATCAGCAGGGCAGTGCACGGCATGGGTGCCAGCGAGCACGTCGCACTCTGCAAGCGCCGTCCGTGTCAGGCTTGGAGAGGCATTCCATTCACCCGAGGTCTTGAGGATCCGAACCGCGCCGGCCTCAGCCGGGTCGGTCATTTCTGGAACCTTCTTCCTGAGCCGCGACTTCTTCGGCTCGATGAATGTCCAGCTGTGCGCGTCCTGTGGAGGCACTGCCCAGGGGAGCCGGCGAGTCGACACCTCGACAGATCTGAGCGGCCTGCTCGCCAGAGGCGACCGTGTTTTGGTCGGCGGCGTGGAGCACACGGTGGCTGCAGACCCTGCTCTGGACTTCTCATGCAGCGGGTTCTTCACCGAGGCGCCTCATGCGGCCACGGCCGCAGCTGTCGCCGTTGTCGGCGAGTCCACGGCCGTGGGCTTCGGTGCAGCGGTACCTGGCTCGGCAACAGTGGACACTGCCTCTGACATTTCGTCTCAGGTTCTGGCCGGCGAGTATGTTAGGATCGGAGGCAGCGCGTCGGAGTTCCAGGTTGCAAGCGTGACGGCCACTGCCATCACGCTCTCCGCGGCGTTCGACGGGGCTACAGCCGTCGCCCGCGCACGCGTTTACGTGCGGGCAGAGGTCACAGTTGCTCACTCTGCCTCAGTTGCGGAGATGCGCACGGCCCTTTTGTCCCTGCCGTCTGTGGCCAGCGTTGAGGTGGATCGAGCAGGGCCTGCTGCTGATGGCGCCCTGACCTGGACGCTTGCCCTGACCGCAGCCAATCAGCGCTCCGGCTGCCCCATCGCACCCTGCCTCACTGCGAGAACCGTGGCGCGGCTGACGGGTGCTGACCAGCTGGGCGGTGCATCCGTCGCCGTGGACGTGCTCCTGCCCGGAGTTCCGCAGCCGTCCGCATTCCGAGCTGCCAGAGTGCTGGTGGGGAAGGTGCGTCGTGCGGAGGTGCAGCGAGTTTTGTTGTCAGCGAGCATTGCTGGCATCGGCGGCACCTTTAGCATCAGCGACGGCGACTCGACGATTCACGTCGCACCGAACGTGTCCCCTAACGACCTGGGCCTTCTTATAAGCACGCGCCTTGCGGGAGTTGGGCGTGTGAGCGTCTCAGATGCCGGCTTGGGCCAAACGGGCTCCGGGGAGCAGAGGGCATGGGACGTCACGTTCGCGTCCTTCGGCCTGGGCGATGTGCCGTCGCTCGCTGTGTCCTCCGCTGGACTCACAGGCCCGGGTTCGCCGAGCGTTTCCGTGTCTGAGGTTGCTAAGGGGGCCCTGCCGGCCCGAAACTTCGTGTTATCCGAGGACATCATCGCAGGGGATCGAGTGGTGCTTCGTGCGTCGGCGACAACCGCGGCTGGAAGCTCTTTCACCACGTTCGACTTGCAGGACTCCCTGACTCCTTTTGCTCCTTTGTCGCTCGTTGCCGCGCAGCAGCCTGCGCCAGTCGCACTTCTGCCGGGCTCGTTTACTGCCCTGACTCCAAGCCTGGTCTCGGGCCAGGCCGCCGCTCCGAAGGACGGCACCATTGCGGCCGGGGGTGCGCGCCTCGAGTCTCTGGAAGTCCTGGCCTGGAGGACGGCGGAGAACCAAGGCCTGGCGCACGAGGTGAAGCGGCTCAGGGTCTGGTCCACGGCCGATGACCAGCCCGCACTCGGCCACATCGTGTTATCGTTCGCCGGGCTCTCCGGGATGACGGTACCGATCGCAGCGGGGTGCGAGGCAGCCGAGCTCGAAAGAGCCCTGGAGGCCATGCCCGGCGTTGCGGGTGTCAACGTGTCACGCTCAGACCTCGATGAGGACACGGACGGTGATACCGACGGCTTTTCATACTCGATCACCTTTTCGGGCAGCTTTTCGGATGTCGGGTCGACCACGATTGCAACAAGCGAGCTTGTCATTGGCATGGCGGCGATGGATGAGGCTGGTGCTGCGGGTGGAGCGGTCGACGGAGTTGCCCCAGCAGGAGTGATGAGCTCGCGCCTTGTTCGGCCAAGTGCCGAAGCTGCTTCCCCCGGGGCGAAGGCCTGCGATGCTTACGTGGATGGCGGCTTCACAGGGGCCTGCCTGGATGGGCAGACAAGTGTCTGGGCGGTTGTTCTTCGCTTCCCGGCGCATTTGTCGCCGACGGGCGCGTACCTACCTCGTGTTCCGGGGTCGGATCTTCCGTGCAACGACGTGACGGTGTTTGCCAGCGCTGATGCGTTCGCGGCCGCCATGCAACCGTGTGCCCCTGGGGGTAGAGTGTCGGTTGAGCGCCGGGAAACGGTGATCGGTGACGATGCGGACCAAGCCGTGGTCTACAGGGTTGATTTCGTCGGGGCTGGCCCGGCCGCGGTTCCCCAGCTTCGGATCGACGACACTGGTCTCGTTGGTGAGGACGCGGTGGTCGACGTGTACGAAGAGCTTGTGGTCCGTACTTCCGCGTTGTCCGGGGCCATGAGCGGCACTTTCAAGCTCCGGCTGGACGACCTGGCCACGGTGTCGCTGCCTCTGGATGGATCGCTCACGGCTTCGTCGGCCATCGCGGCGTTGCAGGCGCTTCCGACCGTCGGGCGCGCGCACGTTGACATTCTTGAGGCCCGAACCCCGCTGGAAGGACTTGCTGGCGCGGCAGGGCCAGTGCATGCGAAGCTGGACGCCGGCGTGCAGTCCATCACAGTGTCCCACGACGTTCGCCCTGTCCTAGCTCCCGGTCAGCTTCTGTTCGTCGAGGTCCGGGCCGCTGATGCTGCCTCCGTCTCGGCGGCAAGCACCTCGGTGGACCCCCGAGATGGCTGGGCCAGGTACCGTGTCTGCTCCAATGTTGCAATCTCTGCCTCTGAAGTGCCCCTGTGCTCTCACGCGGACGATACCCTCAGGGCCGCATGGCCTGGTAGCTCGATTCAGGTCGGTGTGCGTGTCAGCGTGCAGCCCGGCGGCGGCCAGGAGCTCCGCTGCCTGATGATGGTGCACAGGACTCGGCTAGCATCAGCGCTTGCGGTACCGGACAGCGCAGCTGCGGCTCACGGGCTTGTCATCGAGACCAGGCGGCCGGAAGGGTACGCGCCGGGAACAATCAGCGTTGGGTCGGGCACTACGGAAGTCCAGACCGTCGTGCTGAAGAGTGTAATTGCACCGTCTGCAACGGACCAGTTCGCGCTGTCATACGGAGGCCAGCCCACAGCGTGCATCGCGTGGGTGGCCACGTCGTCCGACGTTGAGACAGCGGTCGCCGATGCAGTGGCAGCTTCTGGAGAGGCAACGCTGTCGGTGCGCGTCACTCGGTTCGGGGACGGGATCGCCGGAGGTGCCCCGTACGGATACGTGCACGAGATTGAGTTTTATGGGGTGATGGCCTCCGACGCTAGCCCTCAGCAGCTTGAGCTGGATGCCACGGCGTCTGCAGCCTGTGCGAGTCCGCTGTTTGCGGCAAACGCCCCCGTCAAGCCTGTAGCCGTGCACACCGCACGGTCTGTGAGTGGTTCTTCGCGATTCTCGCCGCAGTACACCGCCATCCTGCCCGGCGACGACATCACATTCCGGGTCGCCGCATCCAACGCCTTTGGCACGGGTGATGCTGTCACCGCTCGAGTCGAGACGCCGACGGCAGCGGGGCGCTCGCAGCCTCCGCTGGCCGTGGACGTCACCGATGCCCGAGACGGTTCCACGCTGCTCGTGGACTACGCGCCACCGGTCAGCGACGGCGGCGAGCCGGTGACCAAGTACAAGGTGGAGTGGGACTCGTCGACAACGTTCGATTCGGGCCACTACGGTGCCACTGAGGTCGGTGTCGTCGCAGAGGTGCAGCAAGTTGCCGTGGCCTTCAGATCCGCAGCGGGCCGCGGCGGTACGTTCCGCCTCCTGCACGGCGCCGCCTATTCGTTGCCCATTCCTTGGGATGCATCCGCCTCGCTTGTGAGCACAGAGGTCCAAGACATCCTCGGCATGTACGAAGTCGGACGAAACCCGATTGAGGTGGCGAGGTCGCAGGCATCGAACGGCTACGTCTGGAAGATCACCATTGCCGCTCCCGGTGCGGGTGATGTGGGGCCCATCGTGATCGACGGAGCAGGCCTCGTCGGCACTGTACCCGTGGCATCAGTGGAAACGCTGGTGGATGGGCACGCCGACATCGTCCCGGGCTTCTACTCCTTTGAGGTTCAGGCGATCGAGGTCTCAGCACTCGGCGGGGTCACCGGCGGGACTTTCACGGTCGCCTTCGAGGGCCGCGTCGCGGCTGCCTCGCTCGCGTATGACGCGCCAGCGAGCGACGTGCTCAGCGCACTACAGTCCCTGAGCACCGTGAGCACGGTGAATGTCGAGCACAAGGCTGTGAGCGACGGTGCAGAGCGTTCCGGGCACGCGTGGATGGTCACGTTCACGCACCTGTCTCATGAGAAGCGGCAGGGGGCTGGGAACATTGCAATGATGTCAGTGGACGGATCATCCCTGACGGGGCAGAATCTCAGGGCTGCAGTCACTGAGGTGGCCAGGGGGTCTCATCCAAGGTCGGTCGCAATCTCCGGGCTGGACCCTGGGACCACGTACAGCGTGAGAGTGACTCCGTACACGTCTCGAGGCTTCGGGTTGCCTGCTGCGCCGGTCCTGCAGACCCCGACTTCGCAGCCTGGCGCTCCCCGTGACGTGCTTTTGACGGTCAGCAGCGCGGCAGTGCTTCAGGTGGCGTTCAGACCCCCCTCGTCCTCTGGCGGCGACGCTGTGACATCCTACGAGGTCGCACGGTTCACCAGCAACCCTGTCCTCGAGGTGCAGACCGTGACGACATCCGCCACGGCCGGTGTGTCCGAGGTGCAGGTGGTGCGGACGGAGGCAACGTCGGACAACCTTGCCGGGAAATTCCGCCTCCAGCTCCTCGGGGAGCGGACGGAGGAGATTGCGGTCTCTGCGAGCGCGGCTGACCTACGCTCAGCGCTCATGCGTACCGTGGTTGTCGGGCAGGTGTCTGTTTCCAGGGCGCAGTCATGGCGGCGCGTGCCAGGCCTCTTCACGATCGCCGCCGGGGCGCTGGACCAGGTCACTCACAATGCCGCAGCGATGGACCTGTCGCTCTTCACGGCCGGCCTCACCAAGGTGCGTATTGCTACGTCGGTTGAGTTTGCAGACATTTCCACCGTGAATGAGTACGTCGTGTCTTCGGCCACAGGTACGCTCACCGCCGGAGGATTCCAGCTGGCCTCAGCAGGCACTCCAAGTGGCTCCGCCAGCTTTGCTGGACCCCCGGCGACGACGTACGAGGTCTTCGTGCCAGCCCACGGGTTCGAGTGGTCTGTGACGTTCCAAGACACCCAGCATGTCGGTGATCAGCCCGAGCTTACGGCTGTGCCAGCTACTGGCTTCTCTGGCAGCAACGCCGGAGTCTTGGTGCGGACCTCTTTGCAGGGCGAGGCACCGCTGGGGGGTACCTTCAGGCTTTCGTTCAACGGGGCGACGACCAAGCCGGTCGCGCACGACGCGTCCGCGCTGGAGGTCAGGTCGGCACTCGAAGCCCTACGGTCAGTTGGTGAGGTCGGTGTCGTCCGTGTCGCCAACGAGAACGGCCACAGCTGGGCCGTCACGTTCATGTCTGAGCTCGGCGACCTTCCGGCGATGGTTGCGAGCGCGGCAGGCCTTACTGGCCCGTCCGCAGACGCCAGGGTGTCAGTCACCCGCAACGGCCGACTCCCGTCGGACTACGTGGTGCAGTCCGTGGTTGCACAAGCCGGGCAGGACCGTCTTACGGTGCCGCTCGCGGGCCTCGACCAGGGCAAGTCGTACGGCACCATCGTTCGCGCCATCAACTCGAGGAACGGACGGGGTCCAGCTTCGCGGGCTGACCCCATGTTCGAGGTGCCTCGATCGGCACCCTCTAGCCCTCAGTTCCGGTCACTGATTCCGATGTCAGGCTCATCGCTCAAGGCTGTGTGGCAGTACCCGGCCTCGGACGGAGGTGCGGCCGTGACGCAGTATGAGGTCCAGTGGAGCACACTTTCTAGCTTCGCTGACGTCGCGGCGACCGGCTACACCAGAACCGTCACTGACTCCCTCACAACGCTGCCCCTCTCTAACCGCCAGTTCTTCTTCAACATCCCCGGGCTTGTAACAGGAACTGAGTACTTCGTCAGGATCAGGGGCCGGAACGATAAGGGTCTGGGCGAGTTTTCAGCCGCCAGGCAGTCTGCACCCGCTTATCTGGCACCGGGGGCGCCAGAAGCTGTGACGCTCACGGTCCTCTCCGGCGCCCAGATCCGCGTGGAATGGCAAGCTCCTTCTGGCGCCCTGTTGACGTACGGAGGCGACGGCGGCAGGCCCATCAGCCAGTACTTGGTCGAATGGGACGAGAATGCCTTCTCCATGCTGGGTCAGGCCCCTGCAGGGTCTTTGGTGGCCCCGGGCGGCGGAACCGCGAGGAGCGCCATCATCGGCATCAGGAACATCTCGACCGGCTTCGAGCAGTCCCCTCTCGTGGACGGTCGAACCTACGCGGTCCGCGTGACGGCGATGAACTCGGCAGGGTTCGGCCACCCGGCCTACCCGTCGCCCGAGGCCACGGCCACCACGGCTGACACCAGCCCGACAGCCGCTCGGAACCTCTCCGCCGTTGCCGTGTCTGGCGGTGCGATCCTTGCCTCATGGGCTGCGCCCGAGCATGACGGCGGCGAAACCCTGTCAGTGGTGCGGCTGCAGCACGATTCAAGCCCGACGTTTTCAGAGAATCCCGTCACGACAGACGTGTCAGTGGTCCACGAGGCCCAGGCAATCGTGATCTCGTCGGACGTCAGGAACGAGAAGCAGAGGGTTGAGGTTGTCAGTGACGTTACCAACGAGATCCAGACTCTGACGACCTCAGTCGTGGGCATCGATGAGGTGCAAACGGTCGCAGTCACGTCAGACCCCGTGATCCCGCAGATCCAGACTGTGACCACCAACGCAGTCGACGTCGACGAGGTACAGGTCATCGAAGCCACAGGAGATGATGTTGACGAGGTCATGGAGTTGGTGACCGCTGCAGCAACGAGGCGAGAGGTCCAGGTTGTGCGGGTCTCATCCATGGACGTGGATGAGGTGCAATCCATCCGGCTCAAGGACTCGGACGGTGACGCCCAGGCAGTCGTCAGTGTTGAGATCAAGGCACCGTACGGCGGTGCCGCCACGCTGGACACGAAGCAGTTTGCCGTGAACTGCGGAGCTAACGCTGGTGATGCCGTGCTTTACGAGTTTGATTCGGACTCGGCGCTGGTGGGGGGCGCTGGCACGGTGGCGGTGCCGGTGGCCGCCGCAACAACGACAGCTGACGTGCTTGCCGCCCTTTTGACTGCGGTTGGGTCCGGCCAGCCAGTCGGACAGGCTGCCACAGTGGCAGTTGCAGGCAGCATCGCCACCATCTCCTGTGACGACGTCGGGCCCAAGGGTGCCGTGAACGACTTCCTTGCCAGCGCCACGATCTATGAAGCCAGGTCCGTGTCTCGCGGGGCTTCAGACAAGGTGCTTGGGGCCGCCAACGCATTCACGATCCGGATGGACCTTCGTGGGTGCGCTCTGTGCGCTTGCCAGGCCACGAGCGCATGCGGCCCCACGACCAGCGCCACGGGCGCCTTCCATCCTGGCATGACAGATGTACAGTTCCAGTCAGCGCTCGGCGCTGAGTTCGCAGAGCTCAGCGGGCAGGTCACGGTCACGAAGCCGTCAGCCACGGCAAACGACGTCAAGTTTGATATCACGTTCTCTGGCACAGGCGTGAACGGTGATATCCCGCCTTCGGTCAGCGCACCGTCCACAATCGCCCTGACCGTCGTCGAGTCTGTGCTTCCTAACGCTGACGCTTCGAGCCCGACCTTCGATAGCACGGGAGACCAGGTGGCAGATGCAAGCGTGGTGGCGCAAGCAGTCGAGACGGAGGGGAATGAGATTCGAGCCGGCCGCTTCGTGCTCACGTTCACGGACGCTGTGACGAACTTTGCCGCGGAGTCCACGACGCCCGGCGTCCTTTTCAACGCGCCAGCGATGATCGCAAACGGCGCAGACAGCATGCAAGACAAGCTACAGAGCCTCAACGCGATCAACACGGTGGCCGTGACCCGGTCGCCTCCTGATGCCGCCGGCGGCTACACTTACACCATCGCTTTTGCGAACAACGACGGGAATCTTGCAGATCTCGGGATCACTCAGTCTGCAAGCCCCGTCGTAGCGACCAACGGCGCGGTGACGCTTGAGGTTTGCCCCGCCTCGCTCCTGGGCGATTGCGTGGACGGCGCAATGATCAACGGCACCTTGACGCTCGGGATGACCGGCGTGGCCACGCAGGCGACGGTAGCGGTGACAGCCTCGGCATCGGACCTGGAGACGGCGCTGAACGCAGTGGCTGGCTTCCCCCGGGTCAAGGTGGGCACCCGCTCAGCGCGGCCCTCAGTTGGCTCGGGATGGACCGGGGGATACTCGTGGATGGTCACGTTCCAGGGTCACCCCGGCGATCTCGACCACTCGCTGCTCACCACGGCGGGGAGCATTCTCGACAGCGGTGACACCCATCGAGGCACAGGCGCCGCCACAGGCGCAGCCACCGTCGCCTGGTCGTCCGTGCAGAACGGAAACTCGGTGTCGGGCAAGTTCAAGCTCAAGGTCCTCGGCGAGACGACCGGGTATATTGACATGGGCACGGCCCCGATTGACGCTGCCACCGTCGCAGCTTCGATCAAGGCGGCACTTGAGGCGATCCCTGCCATCCCCTCCGTTGATGTGACCGCTTCATCCGCCAGGAACCAGGCCGCCGGGTACTCGTTCTCCGTTACGTTCAGTCATCCGACCAACGGGGGCGACATTGCCCTCATGTTGGTGCCGTCCACCTGCGCGCCATCAGGTTCGGCGTCCTGCGACGAGACCGTCGGGACAAACGGAAGGACCCAGGTTCTTGTGTCCACGGCTGAGCAGGGCAACCAGCTGGACGGCACGTTCAAGCTCACGTTCGATGGCCAGACTACCGGTGAGCTCCCGTTTGACGCATCAGCCTCTGCCGTCCAGACTCAGCTCGAGGCGCTCTCGACAACCGGGCCGATTCAGGTCAGCCGGGGCCTCGTGACGGGCGTCGCCAGCGACGCAGAGAACCAGCAGAAGCGCTTTGCATGGCACGTGACGTTTGCCTCGAACGTGCATTCCGGAGCGGACTCGGCCCTCGACTGGCCGAGCTCCGGCCACAGCCGCGCCTGGGGAAGAAATGTGGGGAGCACGGTCCCCAGCCTGGTCTGTGACACCTCCCGGCTTGAGGACTCGAACCCGGCCACCACCTCCGCATCTTGCGCTGTGGCCGTGGCCCAGGCAGGGACCGACCCTGTCCGCGGCCACTTCCTCCTCCGCCTTGACACCACGCCAGCCGGTGCGGTGGCCTGTGGCGGCGAAGGCACACCGCTGTCTTGCTCAGACTCCGTGACGGTTGCGATCCGTCACGATGCCAAGGCCTCCAGAGCGGAGGATGCTGAGGGCTCTGTGGAAGCGCTGCTCGAGGCGCTGCCGAACGTGGGCGACGTCTCTGTGACGCGCACGCCGACATCCAGCCCATTCACGGGAGGATACACCTGGAGCATCACTTTCTTGCTGGACGGGGCGGCGTCGATGCTCCAGCCTGATTTGTGCTCCGAGGGTACCCCCGCCTCGTGTCCCAGCCCTGGCAACGTCCCAGATCTTGCCGTCGAGACGAGTAGCATGCCGGCCGGCAGCACTGTGCTCGGTGGCACCAATGTGACCACCGCTGTTGCCGAGGTGACTCGAGGCAACGTTGCCACCGGGAAGCTGTCAGTGTCACCTGATGGCCTATCGGCCCGCGGCGCGGCTGTGTTCGATCATGATGCGGCTGCTGCGGCAGTCGTGACTGCCCTCCAGAACGACATCGCCGAGGTCGGCACCGTGCTCGTGTCCCGGGTCCGGACGACCAAGTTCCGCACGTACCGCTGGGCCGTCACGTTTGTCTCAAACCCCGGCAACGTCCCTCTGGGGGCGGGCAACATGGCGCTGCTTACGCCGGCCACTTCGGGAACGGACGTCGTCGGGGAGAGCGCGAGACCCCCTCTCTGCGGGTCAGGCGCTCCCATCTGTGCCTCGGCAGACTCACCTTCAATTGCCGTTGCTGTCGAGCATGTGACGGGCAGTGAGGGACTGTCCGGAACGTTCACGCTCATGATGCCTGGAGCCACGGGCGTTGGCTCGGAGCCTAAGCTGCTGCCGTTCAACACGGACGCTTTGCGCGCACAGGCGCTGCTTCAAGAGTTCGGAAACATCGGTGGCGTGCAGGTGTCGATCATCAACGAGCACGGGGCCGGCTGGGACGCTGTGCACGTGGATCCAGCAGGCGCGAAGGGCGGTTACGCCATCGACGTCTCCTTTGTGCAGAATCCTGGGACATTCGATGGGCTCACGCTGCCGCCTGGCTCGGGTAACCGCGACGGGCTGGTGCCAGCATATGCCACAACGCTCACGGGCACCAACGCCCGAGTTATGGTCAGCCAGACAGACGGGTCGGCGCCGCTCAGCGGGACGTTCGGGGTCGCCGTGGATGGGGTGGCGACTGCCGGCGCTCTAGGCTTTGATGCGTCGGCAATTGACGTGCAGACACGGCTAAACGCCCTGAATTCGACCGGGTCCGTCACCGTCGAGAGAGGCTCGCACGTCGGCGACCTGATCGGCACTATCACCGCGACCAGCGGCGCGAGCTCAGTGGTGTCAGCGGCCGGGGTTGATCTGACCGGCCTGCTGGCCGAGGGAGACCTCGTCAGGATCGGTGGGCCGCTTTCAGCTCCCGTTTCCGGAATCTCTGGGTCGGGGGGAGAGCTCCGCCTTGGCACAGTCACGGCCGTGGCGGGGAGCGCGGATGTCAGCCTGGTGACCGTGTCACGGTCGCTGGTCTATGCCGGGCAGACAGTCCGCATCGGCGCTATCACGTCCACCGTCGCTTCCGCCGGTGCCGCCAAGCAAACCCTGACAGTCGGCGTGACTGCCGCACTTCCAGCAAACACTGCAGTGGGGACGGGCAGCTTCCGGCTGTCTCATACCACTGCCGCTGGCGTGACGTTGTACTCGGCTTGCCTCGCAATCGGGGCCTCCGCTGGCGAGCTGGCCTCTGCGCTGGATGGGCTCTTCAGTCCGGGCAGCGTCAGGGTCACCCGAAACGGCACTGGCGCAAGCAATGACCACTTCTCCTATGACATTGACTTCTTTGGCGTGTTTGACGCGGCGAGCTCGCGGAACGTCATCGCGCCTGCGACTGCAGCACTGGTGATCGTGGATTCAGCCAACGACCTGCGCTCCGGCACTGGCCTGAGCGATGTGTGTGCGTCCTCTAGCACAGGGACCACGGAGGTGGCAATGGCAGTGACTGAAGCAGGCACCGCCGGCAAGTTCGCGCTCTCCTCACCGTTCTCTGGCGCGACCTCCGCCCGAGCAGAGGCCTTATTTGAGCAGGCACCGCTGTTCAGGGTGTCGGGGCGGCAGCTGCCTCAGCTGCGGGTGTGGGTGCCCACCGCCTTCGCGGGCGAGTGGGGCGTTGAGCTCACAGGGGCCTCGGGTGCTGTCAAGCTGGCAACGTGCATGGACCCCTCCGTCTCCGGCTACGGCACGCAGCAGATGGAAGACCGGCTAGCAGCTCAGGGAATCCCGGCGGTCGTTTCGGTCAGCGATGACACGGCAGGGCAACGGGCTGTGTGGATGGTGTACCTTTCCGAGGTCGCAGTGACGACGGGCCTTGGCGGCTCGCTCACGGCGGCTGTGGCAGACACAGCATGCACTGCTGCAACTGATGAGGTGACTGTTTCAGTGGTCCGGCCTCTCGGCGAGCGCACGGATGCCTTTGCCTATTCTGGGGGCGCGACCACGATCCCGCTGGCCGTCCCCTCGGCGACAGCGGACACGTCGCTCTACGCGACAGCCGGTACAGCCACAGTGTCGCTTCCCTCTGGGACGTACCCCATCTTCAGGGTGAACGGGCTGGTGTGGACGGTGAGGTATGACACTGCGCTCGGCGACCTGCCTGCGGCGGTGGTGTCAACGCCCAACCTGCTCGGGGCAAGCCCGGTCGCTGCTGTGATTGACGACGTGGTGCAGGGGTTCCTTCCCCTCAGCAGGACCGTAAGCGGCCTCGTGATGGGGGCGGACTACTTCTTCCGCGTGGCCACCAAGAACGCCGACTCAGGCCTGCCGTTCGGCCCATGGTCGGGGACTGCGACTGCGGTCCCGATGCAGAAGCCTGGAGCACCCCGTGATGTCACCCTGGCCTCTGCAAGGCGCGTATACGAGGTGCAGGTGGTCACGGCAGCAGCCAAGCACGTCGATGAGGTGCAGATCATCCGGACCACCGCAACACCAGCGCCAGAGGTGCAGACCATCAGGACCGCGAGCCCAGCGGCAGGAAGTGCCCTGTCGGGTTCCTTCTCGCTCACCTTCAACGGCCTTCGTGCTGACGCCGAGGCCGTCGCACTGGTGCTGTCAGCAGACCAAGCCGTGACCGCCGGGTCTTACAAGCTCGCGTTCGGCACTGGAGTTTCCTCGTGCATCGTGTGGGGCGCTCCCGCAGAGGGCCCCGGGTCGCTCGCAACGGCGCTTGTCGGCCTGACGAACGCCGCGGGCACCACAATCACCGGCGTGCGAGTGAAGCGCTACGGAGCAGGTGCGGCAGAAACCGACCCAGCAGCGTTCGGCTTTGTCTACAAGATCTGGATTACGGCCACCACGGGCACCTCGGTCGCAGACCCTCCTGATGCTGCGTCGTCGATCACAGTCGCGGCGATCGGCACGGCGTCTGGTTGCGATGCGGTGGTCCCGGCTTCAGCCGACGCCCATGCTCTGACCGGACCTCTCTTCTTTGTGACCTCATCGGCAGAGGCCGGTCCGGTGCTGTCTGCCCCGTTCAGCGTTGCAGTGGGCACTGCTACGGCCCCTGCCTCCTGTATCCCGTGGGATGCGACGTCACAGCAGCTTCGACTGCACCTGGAGGGCCAAACCGACCCGTCTACGGGTGCCACCGTGGACCGGGCAGCCGTGATTCCGGTGGAGCCGCTCGACGGCGCTCAAGAGGCGGGGTGGGGCCACGGCCACGTCGTGGCCATGGCAAGGCTGCGGGTCGGGGGAGCATTCACGGATCTGCAGACTCTTGTCGGCTCGCTGTCGGCGGCGGGCATCGGCGGAGCGTGTGGCGCCATCTCGCCTGCCGGGGCATCGCCCGTGGTTCGTGTGAGGACCAGCTCACCTGGGCCGCTCTCGCACGATGCGGCTGCTGGGCACGTCCAGGCACTCCTTCAAGGCCACCCAGACATTCGGCGGGCCCCTGTTGTTCGGACCCTAGAAAGCTCAGAAGCCTCCTTCCATTGGACCGTTACCTTTGAGGACCTCGACAATGACGTCGGCGCGTCCCCTTCCCTCGACCCTTCGATCCCTGCCATCGCGTGCGAGGTCGGTGGGGACTCTGATACGCCTGGCCCGACCTACGGCACTGCTTTTTCGGCGGCGCTAGTGAATGCGGCCAGCGCCACCGGACTCTGCACCGTGACGACGGACTCAGAGCGGAACCGCATCGGGGGTAGCTTTTACGTCAAGCTCGGCGCCATCTCAACGGCGTCCGTGCCCGCAGGTGCAACAGCAGCACAGCTGCAAGCGGCACTGGAGCCGATTTTTGCTCCTGCCGTAGCACCCATCGCGGTGACTCGGAGCGCGGCCGAGGACGACCAGGGCGGCGTTTCCTGGTCGGTCACGTTCCTCGTCACACCGGGCGATGCCGAGATGCTCGAGGCTGTGAGCAGTCTCACCGGGAGCGGCGCGGCCATCGCGGTGACCGAGACTGTCAAGGGCAACCGCATTGGCGGCTCGTTCGCTCTGATTGCGGGCAACAGAGTCACGCTTCCCATCGCGTTCAACGCCTCGTCTGAAGCCGATTCTTCCTCGGGCAGCCGGGACTCCGTCAAATCTAGGCTTGAAGCCTTGCCTACGGTCGGCACTGTCCGGGTGTCGCGCTCTGCGCTCCAGAGCTCCGAGGACGGCTACTCGTGGTCCATCACGTTCAATGATGCCGGAGACATTGAGCTGCTCGGTGCAGACTTTGGCCTGCTGACGGGTGTCGGGGCGTCAGTCACTGCTATCGAAGCGACAAAGGGAGTTGCTGAGACAGGATCAGCCCTGGTCGCAAGCTTCGCGCCTCCGGAATCGGACGGCGGCTTCCCAGTCGCGAGCTATCTTCTCGAGTGGGATGCAACCTCAACTTTTGCCTCCACATCGTATGGGAGCACACTGTTGGCATCAAAGTCCAAGTTGTACCGCGTGCAGACAGTGAACACGCTTGGAGTCGCCTCGGCCGTGTCGGCCGTCACGCCGGTCGCAGGTGGCGCGTTTATGCTCTCTTACGGTGGTGTCCGCACCGGCGACATCGCCCACGACGCCACCGCTGCGGACATGCGGGGGCTCTTGGAGGCATTGCCCACAGTCAACGCCGTCTCTGTCACCAAGGGAGCAAGCCGATGGCGCGTCGGCGCCACAGCGACCCTTGCATCCTCTGGGGCGTCGTCTGTTGGCCTTTCGTCTGACGTGTCATCGGTCCTACCGGTAGGATCGGCGGTCTGGGTGGACGGTGTGGAGTTTTCGGTCCGTGGCGTCACCTCCGTGGCGCTAGCGCTCGGAAAGGTCGGCGCACCGACGTCACCCGCGTACCTGACCCGAGCGGCGGCGTCAAATCTGCTTGTGGAGCGCTTCGCGGGAGGCTCGCGGTGGACTGTCACGTTCTTCGGACCGGAATCCATGCTTGCAGGCTTGCACGTTCCCAGGCACCGGCTTCTCCCCGCTGCGAGCAGCCGGGCGGCGGCAAGCGGAGAGGCATGCTCTGAGTGCGCAGTTATCTCAGGGCTCACGATGGGCCAGGCATACTTTGGCCGAGTCACAGCGGTCAACACCGTCGGCAGGGGGCCATTCTCGGCACCAGCCGTTGCCGTGCCCGCCCAGGTTCCCGGCCCTCCTGCGCTGGTGCGCAGTGAGCCGATCTCGCATGCTGCAGTGCTGGTTTCATTCTCACCTCCCGCAGTCCCCGGCGGTGTCCCAGTCGACCGCTACCTGGTTGAGTGGGACAGGGCGCCATCCTTCGACTCGGGCGCCGCTGGCGGCACTGATGGTTCGACGATCATCACGCAGGCCTCATTGTCAGGGCTCCTCCCGCCTTATACGTACACGGCCACGCAGCTTGGCTTTCCCGGAGCCTCGCCTGTGGCCATTGCCAACGGCACGAGAATCTTTGTTCGTGTGAGCGGCGAGAACGCGATCGGCTTCGACTCCAACGCCATCTGGACCGCCCCGGCGTACCCTGGCTCTTCAGTCCGCCTTTCGACGAACCGGAGGCTTGCGCTCTCGGTGCCAGGGTCGGTGGTCACGGCGTACAGGGTGCCGACAGCCCCGGCGGCTGCCTCAGTTGCAAGGCTCAGTGGCACGGCTGTCCGGCTCACGTTTAAGGCTCCTCTTCTTGACGGGGGCCGCGCGGTCACCAGCTACCAAGTCGCCGTCGACGTTGCATCTAGCTTTGACACGGCATCGTACGACGAGGCCCGGGAGGAGGCAGTGGCTTCAGCTGCCCTGATCTCGCTAGGCAGCGATGGCTCAATCGCTGACGACGTCACGGGGCTTGGGGCAGGGTCGACGTGGTTCGTCAGGATCCGGGCGGTGAACCTGGTCGGGAAGAGCGATTGGAAGGCAGCTGGCTCAGGGGTTTCGCTTCGGACCGTTGCGGGAGCCCCTTCTTCGGTCACCATGACCACGCAGGCCTCCTCAGATGCCACCATCACAACGGCCGACCTCAAGTGGGACACCCCCGCAAGCAACGGCGGCGCCCCCGTATCTGCGTACCGAGTGGACTGGTGGTACAGCGAGCCACGGTACGAAGTCCAGCGCATCACGCTGACTTCAAGCCTCGGCCGTTCGGATCTTGACGTGACCACGGACGTTGGGTCCATGCTTCTCCGCTACAAGGGTGGTATGTCCGTGTCGATCCCACAGGACGCCCTCGCGTCCGAGCTGCGAAGGCACCTGATGCACATTGAGGATCCGGGAGCCACGCCCGGCACGTCGTACCTGATCTCCAACGTCGAGGTCAAGCGGACGGAGACCAGTCTCGGGTTCTCGTGGGAGGTCACTTTCGTCGGCGACGAGGGCGACGTCTTTGAGCTGGTCCCGAATCCTGCGTCGCTCCGCTCAGCCACTGGCTGCGGGACGGCGACCCCGACGACCACGACTTGCCTAACTTTCACTGTCGAAACCCTGGCGCACGGCCAGCGGGATGGTGGAGCTAGCGAGGTGCAGGCCGTGGAGATCACGGACACGACCGCGGCGGACGATGTGCCAAGTGGCTTCTTTTCCCTCTCCGTTGGGGGCTCTGCCTCAACGCCCCCGCTTCCTGTCACCGCATCTGCCATGTACGTCCAGGCGGCACTCGAGGCTCTGGACCGCGTGGACCAGGTTAGCGTGGCCAAGCAGTCGGTGTCCAGCCCAGGTGACGCAGCAGCGCCGGACGGATTCAGGTTCGTGATCACCTTCCTGCCCGCATCTGGGACGGGGAACGTCCCAGACATGCAGCTCAGCACCAACCTGCTTGTCGGAACGGCATCCCTGTCAGCGCGAGTGTATGGTGGCGACCATGCCACCGTGGGGCCATCAGCTGCCCCAGAGTGCGCGGATTGCCGGCCAGGAGAGCGCCCTGCTGGCTTCGGGACCGCGTCGGTGTCGCCGTCGACGCTTGCGTACCGAATCTCCGGCCTGGTTTCGGGGAAGCTCCTTCGAAGCCGCGTTGTTGCAGTCAACCCGGCAGGCGCGAGCGTGCCGGGCATGGCTGCTTGCGACCCGGCAGCGGCCGCCTTCTGCGACCCCCGCCGAGATGGCGACGCAACCCTGCTGCGAGTGCCGCAGCAGGTTCCGGGAGCACCTGTCAACGTGACCATGCAGGTCTCACCCGGTGTCAGCTCGGAGCTCTTGGTTGCATACTCCCCTCCCGCCTCAGACGGCGGCGCAGCGCTGCTTGGCTACCGCCTAGAGTGGGCTACGAGCGCCACGTTCGCTGCGGCTGGGCGGCAGGATGTGAGGTGCCCCGCGCACCGGGCACGAGAGATCGTCACAGTGGCAACCACAACGACGTCTGGCGGTGCCATTGCTTCGGGCACGTTTGCGCTCAAGGTGGAGCGAGGCAGTGTCACTGCGACCACGGGGCCGATTCGTTTCGACGCGGCCGCGCAGGCCTCCGATGAGCTCGCCACTGACACTCCTGGGACGGGAAGCGGGGTCTTCTGCCCCATCGAGCCCATTGGCGTCACGAGCCGGCCCTGCGACAACAACCCGGTGGCTCACCCGGGTTCGCTGGAGAGCCACCTTGAAAACCTCAGCATCATGTCAGACGTCACGGTTGAGCGGTCCTCCGGCACCCTCGGCACCTTTGTGTGGACCATCACCTTCAACGATGACGGCGGGGACTGGGCAGTGACACCCGTCGCAGTGTCCCTCGAAGACGCTTCGGCGGCCCCATCGGGGACTGCGGGTGTGGTCTCAACGACGGTCGTGCAGGGCGAGGCTGCCGGCTCGCTTGACTGTAGCAGGTCCCAGACTCTTCGTGGGCTCACCCAGGGGACGCCGTACTACGTTCGGGCCACCGCGTACAACCAGGTCGGCTACGGCATCCACTCTGACGGCACCAGCTTGCCCCTCGGCCAGCCCACGCAGGCACCAATGCGTGTGCCGGGCCGGGTCACGGGTGCTGCTCTGCAAGTGACCGGTGGGACAACACTCCGAGTCTCGTGGAGCCCCCCGACCGACAACGGAGGCGGTGTCATCTCCGAGTACCGGGTTGACTACAGCACGTCGCAGTCCTTCGACGCGGCCTCGACCCGATCGGTCGCCGTTCGCTACCTGGCCGGCGGAGCACCGTTCTCGGCCACAATGCAGGCGCTTGTCACAGGCACCAACTACTGGGTGCGCGTGTTCGCCCGGAATTCCCAGGGCTTTGGCGAGGGCCAGGGCCCCACGCCGCTGTTTGAGGCCCCGCGACAGGTGCCAAAGTCGCCCATCAACGTCAGGACTGCCGTGACGTCAACGTCCATGATCTCCGTGAGCTACGACCTACCCTTGGACACGGGCGGCGACGCAGTTTCATCGATTCGCGTTGAGTGGGACACGGACCCCAACTTTGCGGGCATGGCAGCCCTTCCCCACAAGGGCTCAGCGGTCGTGCCGGTGGCAGGCTCCAGGGCTTACTCTATCACTTCGCTGAGCGCTGGAACGCGCTACTTTGTGCGAGTGGCCGCTGGAAACCGCGTGGGCTTCGGCCTTCCTTCCTCAGACAAGCCTGCTGGGCTCGTCCCGGCGAGGCAGGTTCCGGGCGCTCCAACAAGTATCTCGGTGCGCAGGGATGTGGCAGACCCGAACGTTGCTTGCGGTGGGCAGATCGTGGTCCAGGTGAACTCCCCCGTCATTCCGGCGAGCGGAGTCTGGTGCTCCGGCAACGGTGTGACGTCCAACACCGGTGTTCCGGGAGCCTGCCCCGCCGGAATGGGCTCAGGAACGGTTGCTGACGGCGGTGCCGCCATCAACACCTTTGAGGTGCAGTGGAGCACGTTCGACGACTTCCGAGACACGACGTCCGACGGGGGCACTGCCACCATCAACGTGGCAGGCGTCACAGCGCCCCCGTACTCCATCACCTTGACCTCGGCCGCAAACAACCTCCTAGCGGGGCAGACGTACTACATCAGGGCAGCTGCGCGCAACGACGAGGGAATGGGGGCCTACTGCAGCGCAGCAGGGGTCCTTTGCAATGGCACTCCGTTGTCTGCCATCCCCAGCACTGCCTGCTAGCCTGCGCGGCCTCTCGGGTGGCGGTGATACGCCCTGCGCCCTTCTCCGCTGCTTCGCGACCTGCACCCAACCCCGCCGCCAAGCTGCCCTCCTCTTGGCCGAGATGGTGCGGCCTCGGGAGCAGTGCTACTCGATATCAATAGTGTTTCGTGTGTCTGCTTCAGAATGCAGGGCGCCCGCGGCTGTTTGAGAAAGTCACGGCTTCCCTCCCAATCCCCCGGGCCAAGGGGGTGTGCTTGCCACACGTGCACACACGAGGCCCAAGCACGGGCGACGGCACTGAAACAAGGGGCCGCCTGGACAAGCCTGCCCTGCCTCCCGGCAATCGATGCGCCGCACACTCCTCAGGCCTCCTGAGCCCAGAGCGGGTGGTGATGGAGAGGACGTCGTATGTACGCGCGTTGCTCGACGACAAAATGGGTGTGAACCGCGACGGTGACATGGCGCAGTACGAGATCAAGGTGAGCCGCCCCGTGCCGCCAGCCCGTTTCCTGGGAAGCATTCCCCGCCCCGTCGTGTGCCAGCAATCCCGGAGCATCTTGGCAGGACGAAAGCATCTGCAAGTGTCGGTGCGCAACCACTCCTGGCCGCCCGGCGTAGCTCGCGGCTCGTCCGCAGACTTACGAGGACTCGCGGGTGTGCAAGCCGTACCTCCTCGGGCTGTGCGTGCACGATCAGTTCTTCAACACGACGCTCGACCAAGGCGCGTGCTCGAGGGAGGGCTGTGGCGAGGCCGCCAACAAGTTCAGGAAGCAGTGAGAAGCGCGTGCGGCCCACCACTTCCCGGCGCGATGCCGCCGTCCTGGCTCTGTGGGTTTGCTCACAACTGGCACCATGATGTCGCTCGTCCCGCTCGCAGGTACTTGGGGGATCGTGGCTCCGCGCCGGACAGGAGCGCTTATGTGATGGAGCAGCGGGCGATGCTCGAGCAGTTCCTGCGCGACGTGGACCGCGGCATCCAGCGGAACCAGAGGCGCGTGGAGACCGCGCAAGGGTACCGTCCCGAGGCGGTGGACCTGGAGTCCCGGCCGGAGGTGCTGGAGCTCACGGCACAGATCGACAAGGCGATGGCGGACTCGGAGGCGGCTGGGGAAGAGGGGCGCGTAGACGAGGCGGAGGCCCTGCTCGCAGACGCCGAGCGGCTCCGGGGCAGCAAGCTGTCTCTGCAGCGGCGCCTGCTGGCAGAGGTGGGCGGCGGCTCTCGCGGCGGCCTCGTCGGGAACTCACACCTTCTCCAGGTGTGCAACGCCTGCGGCGCGATGCTGAGCGAGCGGGACAGCGACGACCGGCTGCGCGAGCACTTCGAGGGCCGCATGCACCTGGGCGTGGTGCGCGTGCGGGAGCGCATGGCAGAGCTGCGAGGGGAGCGCCGGCCGGCGCTGCCGGCGCGTGCGGGGCCGCAGACCGCCTCGGCATCGCGAGGGCCGGCTGCGCCGGCCGCGGCGGCCGACCGTGGCCCGCCCCCGGCAACGCTGGGGCGAGGGCCGGCCGAGCCCGCTGCGACGGCGTGACGCGGGCGGCGAGAGCGCGCCTGCACGCGCCCCGTCCTGGTGGTGGGCGTGCGCGTGAAGGGGGCATGGCGCCAAACGGCGGGCGGAGGCACACAACGGGCGCCGCGATCACGCAACCACGGCCACGGCCTCAATCTCCACCAGCGCGTCCGCGGGCAGCCCGGCAACGGCGTATGCCGCGCGTGCCGGCATGACCGTGGCGCCAGCCGCAGTAAACGCCGCCTCATAAACGGCGTTGACCCCCTTGTACGCCGCCATGTCACGCAGCAGCACCGTCGTCTTGACCACCTTGCTCAGCGAAGACCCTGCCGCCTCCAGCACCGCGGCCATGTTCTTCAGAGACTGCTCCGCCTGATCCTCGGCAGTGGCAGCGAGGGTCTTCGTCTCGTCACCGGCCACCAGCCCGATGCAGCCGCTGACGAACACGAACCCGTTCGCGACGACGGCCTGCGAGTAAGGGCCAATCGCCGCCGGCGCCCCGTCGCACGCGATCGCGCGGTGCGATTCAGCGCCTGCTGCTGATGCCATGGTGCGCGTGGCACGTGCGCAGCGCCGCGGCGATCCGGGCGGAGGCTCTGCTCGACGGATTCGAGGAGCAGGCTTGTGGGCCTCAGCGGCCGGCACACCACGCGGGGCGACCCCACAGAATGGCAGCCGCTGCGATGGCCCCCAAGCTGGCGGGCGCGTCCGCGCCCAAGGAGCACACCACGTGAGCGCAGCCGGTGCGAGCTGCGCCAAGCACCCGCGTCCGCCGGTGCGGCCGAGCCATCCACGCACTCCTCCTAGCTTCCCTCCTGCCTGTGCAGCCAGCCCATTGTCACCGGTTCGTCCGTGGTGGCGGTCAAGTATGCTGGAGGCGTCATGATGGTGTCGGACACCCTCGGTGAGCCGCTGGCGGTTCGGGACGGAATTGCCTTCCGTCTGGGGTGCCCCGCCCGGCGGTCTGGCTGGGCGCCCGGTCACGGTCCCGGGGCATGATTGGCAGCCACACAGCATCGGCCGGGCTTGCTGGCCTGCCCCCCGCGACGCCCGGGCCAATGCCGTGATTCGGGATCTGGTGTTTCGCTTCCCGCAGCGTCGTACGGGTCGATGGCGCGGTTCCCTGACATCAGGCGCATTCATAAGGCTGGCGATGGTGTTCTGGTTGGGGCCTCGGGCGAGATGTCCGATTTTCACTACACCCTGCGGCTGCTTGAGGAGCTCAGGTGAGGCTCACGCGCCGTTCCGCGGGGCGCAAGCCTCTCCCCCCCCCCCCCCCCCCCCCCCCCACCCAAACCCCAACCCCCCCCCCCCCCCCCCCCCCCCCCCCCCCCCCCCCCCCCCCCCGGGGGGGGGCGC
>Ga0136560_1000179_pt1 | contig 28045 bp, 19 predicted proteins | sample AntRauMeHopE1497_FD_104925 | JGI IMG/M metagenome (GOLD analysis project Ga0136560, IMG submission 104925) | Saline lake microbial communities from Rauer Islands, Antarctica - Metagenome Hop E1 #497 | ecosystem: Environmental > Aquatic > Non-marine Saline and Alkaline > Saline | place... | reverse complement strand
TGTTCAGCGCCACGCTGGGCTTCGCCAAGGGCTCCGAGGGCATCACGGGGGGTCACGGCTCTGCGACGTCGGCGGGGCGCGGGGCGTACCTCAAGTCGCTGATCCGCGCCGCCGGGGGCGAGGCCGCGCTGAACAAGAAGCAGCGGCGGCGGCTGGAGGCCAAGGCCAAGCAGATGGGGGACGTCGACGCGCTGCTGGCGACGGTGGGGGTCGGGAGCAAGCCGCTGGTGCTCAGGGTGGCGCGGGAGGACGAGCCGGCGGTTTCGCCGCTGGTGGAGGCCGCCGAGGCCGGCACGCTGGAGGTCCGGCCGCGGACCAAGGACGGCTCCCAGCCGTGGGGGACCGCGGGGGAGGCCATCGTGGAGCTGGTGCCGCTGGCGGCGGCGCGGGACGGCGGCGCGGGCACCGGGCCCCGCATGGTCCTGCTCCGGGGCAAGGCGGCCATCGAGACGGGTGGCGTCGCGGCGGAGACGGGCGAGGCAGGGTCCGCGGCCGCCACCGAGGCGGCGCGGCAGGTCGCCGAGGCGGGCTCCAGCGTCACCCTTCCCCCGTCCCTCTCCCTCCGCCGGGTGCTCTGCCTCCCCGAGGACCGCGACGAGCGGCTCTACTGGGTGCTCAGCCTCGTCACGGGCAGAGCCATCGTCTTCGTGAACTCGATCCGCGCGGTCCGCGACGTCTCCGCCCTCCTCACCGCGCTCGGCCTCCCCGTGGAGCCGGTGCACGCCAAGATGCAGCAGCGCCAGCGCCTCAAGCACATGGACCGCTTCCGCGCCTCCCGCGCCGGCGTCCTCGTCGCCACCGACGTCGCCGCCCGCGGCCTGGACGTGCCCGACGTCGCCGCCGTCATTCACTACCACGTGCCCCGCCAGGCCGACACCTTCGTCCACCGCTCCGGCCGCACGGCGCGCGCCGGCCTCACCGGCCTCGCGGTGGCGCTCGTCACCCCCGCCGAGGCGCCGGCTCTCGACCGCATCCTTGTGGCGGTGCGCGACACGTCGGGGGCCCCCCTCCTGGCCGTTGACAGGCGGTACGAGCGCCGAATCGCGGAGCGGGTCTCCCTCGCCCGCCGCGTGACCAAGCTCGAGACGGCATCCAGCAGGGCCTCGGTGCGGCAGGGGTGGATCGACAGGCTCGCGGAGGGCTCGGGGCTGGAGGTGGACGAGATCGACGACGAGGACGCCGGGGACAGAGCCGGGGCGGCCAAGGCGAAGCGGCTCCGGGCCGAGCTCGCATCCGTGCTCTCGCGGCCCCTGCTCCCCGAGGGCGTGTCGCGCAAGTACCTCACCGCGTTCGCGGGCATGCCGGGCGCAATGGACAAGGGCAGAGCCGCGGCGGTGGACGGGGACAGGGAGGGGGCCGGCCCGCGCCGCGGCGTGGCCCTTGCCCCCGCGCGTGCAAGCCTGGTCCTGGGGCGCGAGAAGCCTTCCCGCGCGGCGAAGCGTGCCAGGGCCGCGGACACGGACGCCGCCGAGGCCGGGTTCGCAGAGGACAGCGAGAGTGATCTGGAATGGAGCGACGACGAAGGCGACGACAAGCCCGAGGAACCGAGCCGCAAAAGCGCGCCGAGCAAGGCGAAGCGGCCGAGGTCTGGCGGCCTCGTAGCGGTGCCCTTATCGGCCATCAGGCTGCCTTGAGGCGCGTGATTGTTTTTGTCTCCCGGGGGGCTGCGACTCCCTCACTTTCGCAATGGTGGCCCGGGGCGATCGTCACACAGGCAACGGGCAAAACCGAATAACGTGTGCGATTCGCGGCACACCGGCCTGCGAAACGGACGCGGCGCAGAGGCGCCCTGCGCTCTGGCAGATATTGCGGCAGGCACAGCCGCACTCCCAGCTGCCCCATCACAAGTTCCACGATGGCCGCCGCCGCTTCATTCTCTGTGAGCACTCATCGCGCGCCTGGTGCGCGCGGACGGGCGCCACGGCGCGCGACAACCCTTGACACGAGCCTCCCTCGCAGACGTTCGACGAGGCCACCGCTTTCGTCAAGGGCGACTGCAAGCCGAAGACCGCTGTCCCCAACGACCGCAAGCTTGTCCTCTACGGCCTCTTCAAGCAGGTGAGCGGCGGTCGCGCGACGTGTTGCGTCCCAAACTGGCGTGCTTGGCCGATCACCGTCGTCCTTCACCTTGCCTGGCCGCTCCCGCGCAGGCGACCGAGGGCGACAACACCGCCGCCAAGCCTGGCATGCTCTCCAGCTACGAGAGCACTTACAAATGGCAGGCCTGGGAGGGGCGCAAGGGTGAGGAGCGTCGCGGCCCAGGCGCTGAGAGCGTGGTGTCCTGCTGCCGCAGCACTCGGTTTGGTTTTCACTGCTTCCGCGCCCCCCTCCCGGCACCGCTTGGCTTCGACGCGCAGGCACCTCCAAGGACGACGCCAAGAAGGCGTACGTCGAGGAGCTCAAGGCGCAGGTTGCCGAGTTCTACTGAGAGTGACGCGGATCACTGTTCCAAGCCGCTGAGGCAGGTGCCGCCAGCCGACAAACGCCCGCGACACTCAAGCCAACTGTTTCACACACACAAAAGAAGATCACTATGCGGCCTTTCGGCGGCGGGAAATCAGTACAGATTCGAGTAGCTCGCCACCGGCTCGTAGGACAGCAGCGCCGGCAGCGATCCCACCGCCGAGGCCGTCCTGTTCACGCGCGGCTTCGAGGCTTCCCTGCTTGCCGGCGCCTCGAAGGACGGGCCGGCATCAGCAGCCGCGGATGCCCGCCCGGCATCCCGCGCGGGCGGGCTGCTCGGCGGGCTTGGCTGGCTGTCGCTGTACGAAGGGTTCCGGCAGCCGCTGGCCGTCCCGTGGTGCGTCCTCGCGTCCCCGGACATGACGGCGGCGATGAGGTTCCGGCGGGAGCCCCTCGGGGACACGCGGCAGGAGGCCGGCGCGGATGCCGTCTGCTCCGCGCCGATTGCCGAGGCCGTGTCCCTGGCCTCCTCAGCTCTCGCTGGGGAGTCGATGGGGGACTTTTCCAGCGGCAGGACGGAGGAGGAGATGGCCTCGGCGGCCGCTGACTCCTTTGCGGGCTGCTGGCGACCTGACGGCCGAGGGCCGCTGCCGCTGCCGCTGCCGCTGCTGCCGCTGCCGCTGCTGCTGCCCCCAGGCCTCACCGCCAGTGCCGACGCCCCTGTGCCATCCCCGCCCCTCCACGACGCCGGGAAGGCGCCGACCGGCACGGCCAGCGTCGTCATGCCTCCAGCACCGTGCCGCGGTCCCGACGCCGTGAGGACGGCAGGGAGGCCCCCCGGGCCGCCCGGGCCGGCGGCATCCGCCGCTCGCCTCGACGCCGCGCCGTGGGCTGCCGCCCGCGCCGCGGCCTGATGGTCGTCCAGCCTCCGAACCACGTGCATGGCCCCCGACGCCACCAGTCGCTCCCTGTTCGCCGAGAGCACGCCGACCAGGTCCCCGCGCCACGGCTCCGGCAGCGTGGCCAGCATCGTCTGCACCACGTAGTTTCCGAGCTGGTCCGACGCCAGGAGCACCGCCCGCTCCGTGAGGCGGGGCGCGAGGCACTCCGCCACGCCCGGGAGGCCCGGGCGTAGCAGGTGCTCCAGCAGCTTGGAGCCGGCGCGGGACTGGGCGAGCGTCGGCGCGTGCGCGGACAGTGACGCCGCCGCCCGCTCCAGCCCCTCCAGCGCCAGCGCGGCCTCCTCCGGGTCGGCGCGGTCCAGTGCGAAGCCCTTGCAGTCCTTGTCGGGCACCACGGTTGGCCCCTCGAGCACGAAGGCGAACCGGGCGATGAGCCTCGGCCCCACGTACTGGCCCCACGGGCTCCGCACCAGGCGGTAGGCCGAGGCGGACAGCTGCCGCAGGAGCGAGGAGACCTCGGCCGCGCCGCAGCTGTCCACGATCCGCTGCACCACCCTGCAGCCGTACTCGGAGCACGCGACGCTCAACGCGTCCGCCGTGGCCCACTGCACGATGAGGCTGCGGCCCGCGGGCGGGAGGGACGTCACGCAGCACGAGAGCACGTGGTTCCCGTGCTTGCAGGCCACCAGCTCGTGCAGGGCGGGGGCGACCTCCGCCATGAGCGCCGCGGCCGCCGAGCCGGAGCGCGACGCGGCCGCGAGGGCCACGACCGACTGCACCACGCGGGTCCCGGCGTCCGTTCGGGCCAGGGCGACGACGACACCGCGCACGAGCCCGAGCCCGGCGCCCAGGGCCGCGGCGCCGCTGTCCGCGCCGGCGCCACTCAGGAAGCTGAGCGCCGCGAACACGACGCTCACGCTCCCGGGATGTGAAGCCCACGACCCCGGGGCAGAGTCGGCAAAGTGCTTCACCGCGCCCAGGAGCTCCAGCGCCGCGGCCGCGGCCGCAAGCGACGGAGGCTCCGACTCCAGCCGGTAGACGGCCCACGCTCGTCCCAGGGGGTCGGCCATGACGGCCCCCGCGGCCCCCGCGGCGCTCTCGAGGCCCAGCCGGACCACCCGCGCCGCCGCCCCGTTGGTCTCGCAAGCCCCCGGCCTGGTCGCCGCCGCGTGCCACGCCTCGTCGTACAGCGCGTCCAGGAGAGGGTGCCGCACCGCCCGTGCCGACTCTAGCGGCTCCGACGCGTCGCTGGGGGCCCGGTGCTGCGGTTTCGGGGAGTCCCGGCCGGCACGGGGCGAGTCCGTGGGGGGCGCTCGGCCCGAACGGCCGCGCCTGGCGGCCCCGCGCCCACGCCCACGCCCGGAGTCGGCCGGCTGGGAACGGTGCCCGCCGCGGTGCCCGCCGCCGCTTGCCACGGCGCTGTGGCCGTAGCTGGTCCCGCCCTCGCCCCAGCGCCCAGCATGGGCGGGGGGCGCAAAGCCCTGGGGCTGCACCGACGGGGCCGAAAACACCATATGCGGGTGCGGGCCCGGCGGCGGCGCCAGCATGGGCGGGGACGGCCACGGTCCGACGGAATGGAAGCCGGCCGCGCCGGCGCCGCCGAGCCTCGAAGCCGCGACCCACGGCCCGCCACCGCCCCCTGGGGCAGAGTAATCGCCCCCGTGCGCGAAAGCGTGAAGGGTGTGGGGAGGGTGCGGCGAGTAGGCCGCGGCCGGCCGGACGAACAGGAGGTCGGCAGTGTCGCGTGCGCTCTCCGTCGCGTCACCGCCAACGGCGCCGCCGCGGCCCCGTGGGGGCGCCGCGCCGGCCATTTCGGGGCCGCGACTGCGACTCGTCCGTCCTGACACTGTCGTCTGGCCGGAGCTGCCACCTGTGGCGCTGCGTGGTGCAACCACGCCGGGGTCCCCGATGTCGCCAGCCGCGTGATCGGCCGGTGCGGCCATGCCGCCGCGCCGGCCGTTGCCAGCTGCCAAGACGCGCGACATCGAATCCGAAGGCTGGCCGAGCGGGCTGTCGGGACGACCAGCGGTCGGCCGGTGTGCGGAGGGCCCGCGGGGCCCAGCTCGACCAACAATTGGCAGGATTTTCACCCGTGTGGCCCGACCTGGCAGCGGGGACGTCGAAGGCACACGCTGCGCAGCGGTTGCACCCCCCACGGCCGCCACCTCCGGCAAGGCAGGCGCGGGACGGGCCTGCAAGGCTTTGCGATGCCTGACCGATTCGATATCCGGGAACTCGTTAGCATGTTGCGCACGCCAAGCCATCCTGCCGTACCCAGCAGCGCCAGCGTGCTTCTGCTCCTGCGCCAGGGTGCGAGATGCGGGGCACGAGCGTGCAGATGGCAAGCGCCCGTCACCGGCTGCGGGGGACATCCGCTCGAGGCAGGCTCTCCCCCTGTGGCGCACAATACGCCGCGTGTGGGCACACCACCAGCGTGCGGGCCCCGTTCCGGCATCGCTGCTGTGCGGTGGCTCAGGCGTCCACTGCCGCCGCTGCCTCGTGCCGCGCGAGCTCCCCATTCACCTCGCGGCCGCATCCAAACAGGACACGCACGCGTGGCACTGCTACCACGGGCGCGCGTGCAGGGCATCTGCTCGCCCGGACACGAGCCAGGCGTGCAGGAGCGCGGGGGGTAACGCCGGGTCGCTCACCTTTCTGGAATGCCCGCGAGCCGAGCCGGACGCTGCTGATCGCTTGGAGCCTCAGCCAGTCACGCACGACCAGACTGCGCTGTAGTGCGACTGCAGCACGAGCAAGAACGGCCCAGGTGCTCCCAATCAGCGAGCGTTGCTGGGTCGAACCGTCGACAGTTAATCGCTCTGCAGCCTAGACTGCGAGACAGAGAAGCCGGCCGAGAGAGATACGGGCACTGTTTTGGGTCCGATCGGGCGCCAAGTTCTGGGAGCAGCGGCGCGATGGCCGCGGAGGACCAGGTGTGCAAGGTCTGTTACAATGACCTGGACGTCACCGACCGCAGCTTTCAGGCCTGCGAGTGCGGCTTCCAGGTGAGCCCGCCCCGACTGCGCCTCGCTCCCGCGCCATCCTTGGCCTGGAAGATGCGCCGCCGACGGCTCCGACCCCCCTTGCGGTGCAGGTTTGCATGTTTTGCTGGCACAAGCTGAGGGAGTCCCGGAACGGACGGTGCCCGGGCTGCCGAACGGAGTACGGAGACAAACCCATCCGAATGGACACCATCTCCCCGGAAGAGTGAGCCAAGCCGGGCACGGCGGCGCGCCTTCACACCCCAACGCGATGAAACCACCAGCTCCATCCCCGTGCGCGGGCGGCCTCGGGTCTTGTTTCAAAAGTCCGCGAGCCTGGCTCCCTGGGAGTTGACCTCGAGCATCCATCGTTTGTGCTCCCGCAGGCTGGAGCGCGAGAAGGCAGCGAGGAAGCGCGCGGGCAAGGCCAAGAAGGGAGTTGGCCGTGACGGCCTGACGTCAAGGGAGCAGACGGAGCTGGCGGCCGCCATGGACCTGGCGAGGCAGCAGCGAGAAGAGCTGCTCAGAAGAGCGGGCGCCTCGCACGCGCCGGCCGACCTGCCGTCGGCTCTCGGTGATGCTGCAGCATCTGCGCCATCGTCTTCTGCGCTCATGGCTTCGGATTCGGGTCGCGCGAGGTCGTCGTCGCTCCACGAGGGCCAGACGGAGGCGCTGACCCTCCTCGCCAGGATGCCGCCTGCGGCGCGCGAGGCCCTTCGCGACGCCAGGGTGATCCAGCGGAGCCTTGTGTACGTGACGGGACTGGCGCCGCTGTTTGCCAAGACCGAAGTCCTCTCACGGAAGGACTTTTTCGGCCAGTACGGCAAGGTGATCAAGGTTGTTGTGAACCGCACCAACCTCGCCGCATCGGGCGGCAGGCCGCCGTCGGCGTCGGCGTACATTACCTTTGACCAGGAGGACAACGCCGCTACGGCCGTGCGCTCCGTGTCAGGCCACAAGCTCGAGGGGCGCGTGCTCAAGTGAGGCGATGGCCCGCCGTCCCCACGGCCCTGGCCTCGGCTGTCGCGCCGCACGTGCGATGCTCACCCCACCCATGGTTTCCGCCCGCGCCGCGCCCTCCCCGCACCGCTCGCAGGGCGTCGTTCGGCACCAACAAGTATTGCTCCGCCTTCCTCCGCGGCACGCCGTGCGTCAACCCCGACTGCCACTACCTGCATACCCTGGGGCGGGGCAAGGACACCTTCTCCAAGGAGCAGATGGCAGACCCGCGGTTCGTCGAGCTCACGACGCCGCGCGACGCAGCCGCCGCCGCCGCCGCAGCCGCCGCCGCCGCCGCAGCCGCCGCGGACGAGGCCCCTCACGGCTCGCACCGCGCAGCATCGGCCGGCGGGGCGGGCGCCGTGCGCGGCGCTGCCTCCCGCAACGGACCGGCGTCAAGCAGCGCCGCGGCAGCCGCCGCATCCGCGGCTGCCCTCGGGAGGTCCACCACCGCCCCAACCCGGGCGCGCCACGCGGGACCGTCGGCCCCGCCCGCCGCCCTCGTCGGGCCCGCGCGCACCCGCGTCCCCCCGCGCCGCCGTCCCCTCCGGCGCCTCCCACTCTCGGCCCTCAACGCCACCGCCCTCATCGTCGACGCCAAGACCCACAAGACCCGCGCCGTGCGCCACTCCGACTCGGTCGTCTCCGCCCCGGCCCTCACCTCGGACCTCCTCATCCCCTCCGTCCGCCCCGACCCCTCCGGCAAAGACCGCTCCGTCAGGGGCCCCACCCAGCTCCCCTCCGCCGCGGCGCTGTGGGTCATGAACGCCGGCCCCACGTGCGCGGCCTTTGTCCTCGCCGGCGCCGCCGTGCCCAAGCCCTCGGGCGTCCCCGACGCCAAGCTCGCCGCCCGCGTCGTGGCCGGTCACGTGCACCTCGTCACCGACGCGGGCGCGACGGACAAGCCGTCGGACACGCCCAAGGCCGTCGACGGCGACACCGTGTCCTCGTTCGAGGCGCTCGACCGCACCGCCTACGAGATCGTCGCGCCCCTGGCGAGGCTCCGGTCCGACGGAACGCTCCCCAAGGTCGGGCTCGACCCCGCGGCGGCGTGCGCGGCGCAGGTCCGGGTGAGCGAGTTGGCCAGGCTGGACGATGCCGCGTCGTCGTCAGCGTCCTCCTCCTCGGCCGCGGCCGGCGCCGGGCCCAAGTCGGGCGCCGGTGCCGGCGCGGGCAAGGCGTCCGGCGGCGCCGTGCGGTCCGCGTCGGGTGCCGCCACGCCGGTGCAGCCGGCGGACGACGAGGACGACTCAGTGAGCCGTGGCGCGTCGGGGCACCGCCGCAAGCAGAGGCACAGGAAGCGCGGCGGCAACCGCCGGCGCGGGCAGTCGGGGAAGCCGTGAGAGGCGCCGGACGGGCGGCGGGGAGCGCGCCCGCCAGTGCGCGCGCGTGCAAGCGTGTGTGCGTACGTATGTGTGACGGGAGGAAGGACACGCACGGCGGGCCACACCCGACGCGTGCTCGGGCGACAACGAAGACCACCATTCAGCGGCGGGCGGGGCCCAGCCCTCGCTCACGCGCGCGCTCAGACGAAGCGGCCGTAGTACTGCCACCGCTTGCCGTCCACGTTCTTGAGCGGCATGCGCTCCATCATGGGGGCGACCTCCTTGCCGAGGTAGGCGGAGCGGCGCCGCGAGGCCTTGATCGCCCGGTCCACCGCCGACGGGTCCCCCTGCCACGCGAAGCGGTCGGTGTGGTCGGGCCGCTCCCGCCACAGGGCCTTGTCCGTGGCCTCCCATGACGTGGTCATGGCCGAGCGCAGGCCGTCCTTGGAGTAGCGGTTCACGTCGGGGTCCTTGCGGCCCGCGCTCCCGTCGTAGATCATGTCGTCGTCCTTCACGCGGTCCACCAGCCGGGGGTGCATCACGCGCTTGGTGCCGGCCATGTGGCCCATCACCGCCTCGATGCCCTCCTCGGTGCTCTTGCCCTCGAGCCGCGCCGAGTGCAGCAGCTTCGCGTCCTCCAGCGTAATGCTCCGCTCGCGCTCGAGACGGGTGCGCGGGTCACGATGGTAGAACCCGATGTCGTAGATGCGCGACTGCTCCGAGCTAGGGACGCGGGCCCGAGCCTGGGAACTGCGGCGCGGAGGGAGCAACGGAGGCACCAAACCGCCTCACGAGGGCCAGAGAGCGCCGCGGCCCGGGCTGCACAGAGAACCCGCGCGAGCCGTGGACGACCCGCGATGCGGAAGCAGCTCACGCTGGTGCGGCACGGGCGCGGGGGCCCTTGTAAAACATCGTCTCCTCGCTCGACGCCTTCATGAAGGCGGAGTCCATGGCTCCGCCCTGGAACTCGAGGGTGTCGCGGAGCTGCGGAGCACAAGCACAACACACAGAGGCAGGCAGGTCGCCGGGCATACCCTCAGCAGGGGCGAGAGGCGCGCGCGCGTGCGGGCCGGGCGGTGCAGCAGCAGAACCGGCACAACAGCGGTGCTGCGCTCACCCTCTGGCGCGCAGCCGCCGGCAGGATGGAAAGGAACTTCTTGTACATGCTTGACGCGCCGGCTCGTCCTGGGTCGGGCTCTGGCGAGCAGTGCGAGCGCGCCGGAGTTCTGGCGGCGGCCGAGGTCGGCAGAGGCGGCTGCGATCTCGCCTGCCACGTCCGCCCGCCGGAGCCGCCACCCGAGCCTCGCACCAGGACCGCTTGTCCGGTCTTTTTCGTGGGCGCGTGCTTGCCGGTCAGGGTTCCCCCGCTCAGGCTCGTCGGCATGGCTGCGGCCGCCGCCAGCTTCAAGCTCGTGCTGCTTGGAGAGGGTGAGCGCGCCCGCGAGACGCGCGCGGCGCTGCTTCGCGCGGTGCTGCCCGGACGCAGCTTGCGAGCGCACACCGTGCGCGTGCCCCGAGCTCCTCGCTCGGGCCTCGCCGTGACGGGGGGCACCGCCCATCGCGCATCGCTGATCCCTGAGCGCCCCGCCCGCCACCCGGCCCCCCGGCCCTCGCAGGACGGGTCGGGAAGACGTCCATCGTTGTCAAGTTCGTGCGCGGCGCATTCGATGACAAGCAGGTGTCGTCGATCGACGCCTCGTGCCTGGAGCGGGCCGTCTCGGTCGGAGGCCGGGTGAGAGAACCTGGCCGTGGGCGCGTGGCCCGCCGTCAGGCACGGCCGGCCAGCCCAGCACGAGGCGCCCCTCGCTTGGCTCCCGCAGACCTACACGCTGAACATCTGGGATACGGCAGGCCAGGAGCGCTTCCACGCGCTGACGCCGCTTTACTACCGGGACGCCGGTGAGCAGGCCAGCCGGCCGCGGCCTCGGCGGTGGGGGGCGCCGCGTACAGCCGACAACGCGCGTGCCGTGGCGCACGGTTCGATCGCGCCGCAGATGGGGCGCTCCTCGTGTACGACATCACGGACATGAAGAGCTTCGAGCGAGTGAAGCACTGGGTCACGGAGCTGAGGCGGATGGCCTCGCCCTCGATCAAGCTGGTCATTTGCGGCAACAAGTGCGACATGGAGCGCAGCCGGAAGGTGGACAAGGACGCGGCAGCGGCATACGCCAAGGAGGTCGGAGCCTCGCATTTCCTGACCAGCGCCAAGATGGGCGACGGCGTCAAGGAGGCGTTCGGGGACCTGACCAAGAGTGAGCGTTCCGATTCGCTCGCCGCCGTAGCATGCGCACACGCCGCGCTGCCCGCTGCTCGCCCTGAGCCGGCGGCTTGGAGGGAGGGTGACGCGGCACGCCATCACACCCTCTGTCCCGCGTCGCAGGGATCGCCGACGCCAAAGGGGCCGGTGGGGGGGCGAGCGAGGCCGTTTCAGCCGGGCGGGGAGGCAGGAAGGGGCGCGGCTCGACCCGTGGGGCCGGGGGAGGCCCTTCGGGCGCTCGCGCTGGCAGGTCGAGCAGGTTTGTGGTGGTCGACGACGACGCCTCGGCGGACGTCAAGCCAGCGGGCGGCGGATGCTGCTGACCCCGCGGAAAGCGTCTGTGCATGTGTGACGCATCCCCTTGGTCGTCAGCAAAGCGTCTTGAAAGCCTCAGACGGTGGCGTGCCTGGCACGTTTTGGCCGATCGACCACGTCCAAACAGACTTGAGGGTCGACCTGACGCCGGGTGAGTAACCGACTTCCCCTTGCACGGAACCACTTGTGCTCGCCCCTGGCAGGGCCATACCACCCATCTTCTCTCGTTCGTGAGGGAGGTCCAGACACAGCAGCCGAGGTCAACCCCGGTGGCACGCGAACCGACGCACAGAGACTGACGATCACGCCGCCCATCAAGGTGACGTGTTCGCCGGTAGCGACAGCCCAGCCCCGCGGCTCACCGCCGCACGGCGAACTTGGGCATGGCCCTGAACGACGCACCGCGACGGACCGGCAGGACGACCGCCGGCATCGCGAGGAGCGAGACGAGGCCGGCCTTAAGCCCGAGCTCCCACGCTCCATTCGCGTCGCCCAACTTGCTCCCGACGCGTGAGACCTTGAGCGCGCTTGTTCAGCATGCATGTGGAGGCGCGGGCGACCCTTGGGCGGCCGCGAGCCGCATCGGATTCTGTGACGTGCGAGTACACGTTCACAGTGACAACTTGCCCATAGCTTCCCCTCTGTGCCATGGCCACGCCCATGACGCCGGCCAGTCGCTTGGTTATACCATATCCTCGGTCCTGGTTGTCCTCTTTGCCGTGATTCGCAGCGCCTCTAGCCGCAACGGCTGAGGCTTCCACGGCCGACGGCCCGACGCCTCTAGCGGCGCGGGCATCGGCGGCCGCCGAGTCCTCTTCCTCGGAATCGAGCCGGGATGCGCAAGCTGCCAGTATCAGCGGCAAGCGCGACCAAATGGGCGCGAAGAAGCGAGCGGTCGGCGGGTCGGCGTCGTCGGCCAGCGCCTCGCAATCTCACGGCAATAGCTCGGACGACAAGCCTTTATTCCGCCAGGGCGGCTCGTCCGGGTCAGAGTCGGACGCCAAGCTCGCGCTTGGCAAGCTGCAGGCGGCCCAGGGTGTCGCCCGCGGGGCCGAAAACGCGGATGACGACGAGGACGAGGACGACGGGGCCGGTGACGTGGACTCCACGAGCAGGCGCAGCCGAGGCTCGGAATCCTCGAGCGGCGGGCGCGCCAAGGACGACGGCGAGCAGTACGGCGAGGACGACCAGGACGGGGAGGACTCCCGCGGGTCGGGCGACCGGAGGCCGGCGGCCGGCGCCATTCGGCGGTCCGGCGGCGCGGCAGGCGTCGGTGCGGAGCAGGCCGGCGGCGTACTGACGGGCCAGGCCGCGGCATCCATGCCGGGCGGCTCGCGCGGCCGGGAGCGGAAGGACCGGGGACCGGGCCCGCGGCGCGACAACGGCGGTGGCGACCGTCGACGCGTGCAGGTCCGGGTGGCGGAGGAGCACGTGGCCCGGCTGCGGACCACGGTGCGGATGCTCCGCGACGCGCTTGTGGAGGCCCTCGTGGCGGGCGGCCGCGCCGACCTCCTCGCCGCGGTGGAGAGCGCGGCGCGGTGGCCCGGGCGGGACAGCCGCCTGGGCACGTCAGTGGGCGCGGACGGCGCGTCGCTTCCCGCCGAGCGGGCCCTGTCGCAGGCGCACACGGACGGGGTGTCGACGGCGCCGACGGAGGGAGCGGCAAGGAGCGGCGGCTCGGCCGGGGGCAGCAGCTCGTCGCGTGGCGGCGGGCTTCCGTCGGGGCAGGCCGGGCGGCCGTCCAAGCGCGCCAGGCTCGGGGGGGATGCCGGCGACGCGCCAGCTCCCGCAACGGACGAGTCGGTGTCCCCCGGCGAGGAGCAGGGCGGCGCTGCAGGGCCGGCGCACGGTGCGGCGGCCGCGGGGCTCAGGGATCGCGAGCGGGGTAGCGGGAGCGGCAGCTCCGGCATCCGCGACGCCGACGGCACCAGGAGCGGTGTCGACTCGTCGCTCGGGGACGGGAGCCAGCACCGGCAGCGGCAGGACATCACCGGGCCGCAGAGGGCAGGGGCCGCAGCACGCGGCACGGGAGGCAGCGCCGCCTCCTCCGCCTCCTCCTCCTCCTCCTCGGCAGCAGCCGCCACCGACGCCGCCGCCCGCCCCGCAGGGCCCGGGAGCGCCGAGGCGGTGCGCGCACCGTCGGCGGGCGGCGACGTCTCCTGCTCGCCTCTCCACCGGGGCGCCCCCACGTCGGCCAGCGCGGACGGCGAGCCCCCCGGGCAGAACTTTGACCGCGGGTCGACCTCTCCCCCCGCGTCCTCCGCCGGGAGGTCCGGCGGCGGCACCAGCGGCGGCCCCGCCAGCGGCATCCGGGTGCCGTTTGCGCCCAACGTCGGCCGCGACACCGTCCTCCGCCGGGCCCTCGCCATGGCCGAGTCTGTCCTCGAGGTCGGGCGCGCCTCCGTCGGGACGGACAGCTCGTCGTCGGCGTCGCCGCCCGGGTCGTCCCCGTCGCCCGGAGCCGACGGCCGGCCCAAGAAGAACAAGAGCGGCCGCGGCAGCGACGGCGACAGCGGCAACTCGTCCATTCGCCCCATGTCCACGGCTTCCGAGACGTCGGGCGGCAAGGCCCCGCAGAGGCGCAAGCGCCGGCGCGGCGGAAGCGCCGGACCCGGTGACGCCCCCGCCATGCCCGTGCGCCGGGCAGCGCCGCTCCGCGCCCCGCGGCAGATGTCCAACCCTTCGATGGGCTCCATGGGCGGCGGCCCGCCCCACCACGGGAGCCTCCTCAGCGGCGGGTCGTCGGACGCCAGCGGCGTCGCTGGGGACCTCGCGCGCATGCAGCAGCGGGCCCAGGACGGCAGCCGCATGCTCGGCGACGGGCAGCGGTCCGCCATCGGCAGCGCCGACGGCATGCCGTGGGACGACATGGGGGCGCTGGTGGCTAGCCGCGCCGCGTCGCTCTCGGCCATGGGGCAGAACGCCACCCCCGGCAGCGGCATGGCAGCCCCCGACGCAGGCATGCCCCGCCCCACGCCCCAGTCCCGGGAGCAGATGTCGCGCTTCGGGGTGGACGCCGGAGGGCCGCTCGCGGCGGGCTCCGCGGCCTTTAGCCTCGGCCACAGGGAGCCCGGGCCGGCGATGGAGCGGCCCGCACCCGCCCGCGGGGCCCCCGCCCCCGGCGGCCCCGCGCCCATGGTTCGCCCCCCCTCGGGCGGCGCCCCGTGGCACCCCCACGGCATGCAGCCGCCCCAGCGGTACGCCGCCTACGCCCCCCACTCCAGCCAGGCTCCGCCCCAGCCCCCGGCCGCCCCGGTCCAGGCCCGCCCCGCCGCGCAGCCCCACCCCGCCGCCGTCAGCGTGGCATCCTCGGCCGCGGAGGGCGCCGATGCGGCGCCCGGCGTCGTCTACGACTCCCGTGACCTCAAGGAACCGGCCCACCTGCCGCCCACGCCCGCCCCCGGCAAGCTCCCGGGCGCGCGCAAGGGCAAGCTGGACACGGCGGAGCGCGCTCGCGTGGAGTTCTTCCTCCAGGCGGTGGTGACGGGCACCATGGTGGTGTTCAAGGGCGAGCTGGCCAAGCAGCTGCGCGACTTTGTCAACGCGGACCGGGCGCAGTCCTTCTACGAGAAGCTCATCTCCAGGCGCAAGCTCAACCAGACGCTCGGGCCCCTCCTCCAGCAGCGGAGGCAGCGCCGCTCCACGCTGGACCAGCAGATCGAGGCCGGGCTGCGGGCCGCGACGGTCGGCGTCCCCGTGACCCTGGGGGCCCGCGCCGCCCCCGCCCCGCCGCAGGCCGCAGTCCTCCGCCACCACCTCCAGGCGCACCACGCCCAGGCCCACGCCCCCCAGCTCCACCAGGCGCCCGTGTACGCGCCCGGCATCAGCGGCACCGCGATGGGCGTCGTCCCCCCCTCCACGGCCGCCTACCCCCACAGCCAGCCGCTGCAGCGCGGGCCGTACGGCCTGGTCCCGCACCCCCAGATGATGCACGCCGCCGGGAGGCCGTCCGACCCCGTCGCCGCCCCCCTCCCGACGTCGGGCCCCCCGCGCGCCGTCCCCGGCGCCGCGTCGATCGCCTTCGGCGTCCCCCAGCACTTCCCCCAGGGCGGCTACCAGCCGTACCAGCCGGTGATGCACCACCCCGCCTTTGACGGGGCGCCCGGCCCCCTGCCCGCGGCGATGCCGTCCTCCTCAAGCTCCTCGGGCGCCGCGCAGGCCGCGCCGCCGCTGTCCTGGGGCGGGCACTACCGCCTGCCGCACGACGCCAGCTCCGGGGGGCCGCCCCTGGGCGCGGGGTACCCGGGGCCGCCGCGGCACATGATGCACGCACCCGGCGGCCACGGGTCCTCGACCTTCCACTCCACCTCGTCGTCGGGCGAGGACGGCCGGGACGAAGCCTTGACTGGCGGGTCCCGGCATGTGGGGCCCACCAGGGCGACGTCGCACCGCCGGGAGCGTTGAGCCCGCGAGCCTTTTGGGGCTGCCGTTGATCGTATTGCCTGTGAGTGATTGCCGTGCGGACTGTTCGCGAGATCAAACAGAAGCGCTTGTGGCTACGTGCCCCGCCTCGTCCTCCTCGTCTTCCTCGTCCTCATCGTGCCCCGCACGCGCCTCCGCGACTGAAAATAGAAGCTTCCTGTCCATGAGCGTGGCCTCCGCACCTTGGTGGGTACCAAACACGCCAAGGGTCGTCATGCCCGGCCGCGATACCGGCTGCCACACGCCGGCAAAGCGGTGCGAGCCCACAGCGAGGACGGGCGGCGAGGCGGCGTGTTCAATCTTGAACGCCCCCTCGCTCAGCAGCCCCGCGACGCCAGGAATCGCGCGCACGCTTGCGTCGATCTCAACCATGACTGTTTCGTCTTCTGCTGGTGGCTGCATTGTTCCGTGCGAGAGTGCCTGCCGAGCAAGGCGGCGCCGGCAAGGACCCACAACGTTGTGCGCCGTGGCTTCACCCAGATCAGTCATGTCAGCAAGTGCGCGCCCGGACGCCGAGTCGCAGGGGTGACCCCGAGGCAGGTGCTGGCGCTCACAAGGGGCTGGCTCAGCCAACCTGCCGGATGGCGGTCCGCTCGACGTACTTGCCCATCGCGTAGTCCTTGGGCACGCGGAACGTCGACTCGGGCGGGGCGGTCAGGCTCATGCTCTCGACCTTGACCGTGGCCGTGACGGTCGGGAACACGGGGAGGCTGAACTGCACGGGGAAGCCCCGGTCCTTGGGCATGCGCGTCTCAAAAAACCGCTTGATGGTCCCGAAGTGCTTGGAGGACAGGGACTGCGCGTACGGAGCGGGCAGACACGGCACGTGGTAGTCAGGAGCGCGCGCGCGGGCTGGACGGCGGGGCGCCAGCGAGCCGGCGCTTCGACCCTCACCATGACCTCCGCAAAGGGTAGCATGTCCTCCGGGGTGAGGGGGAAGTCCTTGGCGAAGAGCACCTTGCCGCTGAACTCCTTCTCCTCCAGGGTGAGGTTCTCCTCGAAGGCGTCGGCCAGCACGCGGGAGGGGTGGGCCGAAGACGGGGACGGGGCGGCCTCGCCGTCGGGCGCCGAGACGTGCGCGCCGGGGTGCAGGAGGTCGAGCCGAACGGCACCCGGGACGCCGCGGCGCTGCGTCTCTTCCACGTCGGCGGGGACGGCCCCCTCGATGTCCCCGCGGAAGTACTCCTCAAAGGTCAGCGAGCGGGCCCAGCCGGCCTCCACGGCGGACGGCATCACGCCCTCCTTCACCTCCGTCGCGCCGTGCACGCCGGCGGCGGCGCGTGCCGCGGCCTCGGCCTCGGTGTCCCCTGCGGCTGCCGCCGCCTCGGCCGCCGCCCTCGCCGCCTCGGCGTCCACCTCCGTGCCCTCCCCGACGTCGCCGTCCCGGATGCTCGCCAGGGTCACCTTGAGCGCCGAAAGCCCGGCCTCCGGCTCCCCTCCCGACCCGTAGGCTCCCTTGGCCACCGCCGCGGCCTCCGCGCCCGTCGCGGTCGGCCCCGACACCCCGTCGTCCTCGGGCCAGTCGCCCCCCGCCCCCTCCTCCGAGTGGACGCCCGGGTGCCGGTCCCGCCTCGTCATCCGGCGCGCGGCGATGGAGTACGACGGGGACCACCACTCCTCGGTGGAGACCCCGGCGGCGAGCACGGGCGGGTGCTTCCACTCCAGCATGGTCAGGCCGCTCATGGAGAAGGCGTCGCAGCCCGTGTAGGCCCCCACGTCCTCCCGGACGGGGGCACGCTCACCCATGCCGAGCCAGGTCGACTTGGTCTGCTCCTGCAGCCGCACGCCGGCGCCGCTCCACTTGATCCGCTTCTGCGGGTTGCTCAGCAGCTTCCGCACCCAGTCCTGCACCGTGTGGTCCGGCGGGTTGGTCAGCGCCGCGCGGGCGTTGGCGGCGGTCTTGAGTTCGTTGTCCATCACGAACCACGCGCCCGGGTTCCCCTGCTCCTCCCCCTGCACCAGGAAGGAGATGGAGCCGCGGCCCCAGGTCATCCCCGAGAAGCCGAGCAGCGTCGAGTCCACGCGAACGGCCGTGCCGCGCTTCGACACGGTGACGGTGTCCCGGGGGAGCAGCGTGGACACGAACGGGATCCAGCTCGTAAAGTCCCACGTCATCCGCATCTCAAAGTCTGCGGGGCGACTCGACGGCGGCCAAGAACGGCTCCGAAAGGGCAGTGGCAGGCAAGCGGGGAGGGGCGCGCAGGCATGGTACCGTGCTAGGGCGGACGGAGCGCCCGAGGCGTGAGGCCGTGACCCGTCCCCGGCTCACCAGGCAGCTCCTTGAGCTTGGCGATGTGCTTCGGCAGGCGGCGCTCCCACGCGAGGTCGAGGTCCTTGAGCATGGCCATGACAGAGATGCGGAGCAGGTCCGTGTTCGCCGTGAAGGCGGCGAGCTGGTGAGCCTCCCACTCCATCGGAGTCCTTGCGCGAGGGCAGGCGCCCGCGCGCACCAGCATGTGGGCCGCTCGCGTGTGTCCGAGCTTCAGCGCGAGGGTCAGGGCGGTAGCCCCGCTGCGGTCCTGCGTCTCCAGGTCGATCTCATCGGCCTGCGCCAAATTGAAGCGGGCAGGGAAGCGCGCCACGAGTATTGCGCCAAGCGAGCGGTGCGTCCGGGAGCCGGCACGGTCGGTGCAAGTCACGCGTGCGGTTCGGCCCGCCGAGGCCTCGGCACGGCCGCGGCACGGTCACGGCTGCGGGTGCGTGGCGGAATTCCGGAACCCACCTCGAGAAGCTTCGCCAGCTGCGCCAGGTCGTTGTCCCACACCGCAAAGTGCAGGTCCAGCTCGGTGGTCTTGCTGTGGGTGGGGCTGGCAGACGCTGCGGCCATGGTGGCCGGCTGGCTGGGTGTGCCGGCAGGAACGGACAGGCCGCCGCGCGTTGCCGACGCAGAGCCTTGGCGGCGATGACACGACACACCAGGGCCGTCACGCAAACAGCGCGCTCGCGATCCAGCCGCAGACGGCGGCGTTGAGGCCGAAGAGCAGGCGGGCGGCGCCGGGCTCGCGGGGACTGGGGCTGGCCACCGCCGCGGCGCTCGCCGACGCCGACGCCGCCAGGAGCGAGAAGCCGAGGCCGTACGCCGCGGTGGACACGTGGAGGCCGCCCCACTCCCCCGCGAGGACCGACACCGCGGTGAGGGGCAGGCCCGCGCCGAGCAGGAAGGGGAGCTCCCCGTCGGCGTCGAGCATCCGTCGGAGGGAGGCGCCGCCGGCGCCCGCTGCCACCCTGGCCGAGTCGATGGCGGTGTGCGAGTAGACGGCGCACAGCGCCGCGCACGCCGCGAGGCGCAGCACCGCGCCCAGCGCCCACCAGACCGCGGGGGCGTGCACCGGCACTGCGGCTGCGCACACGACCGACGCGCCGCGAGCACAGGCCGCCGGCAGCCCGGGCCCGACGAGGAGCGAGGGCGCGAGCGAGCGCCCCACGCCGTCCAGGACGGCTGCCTCGACCTGCACGAGCAGCAGAGCCACGATGCGGAGCACGGCAGAGGCCGCGGTCACCGAGGCGGAGGAAGCCGGCCGGGACTCAGCCGCTCGGCCTGCCGGCCCGGCCTCCGCCGCGGCCTCCGCCGCGGTCGACGCGACCTCGTTCCACCATACCGTCGACGCGACGGTGACGAGGACGAGGACGGGGAGCATGAACACGCTCTGGAACAGCGAGTCCGACGCCCACCGCGCCGCGCCAACCGCCCACCCGCCGCCATCCGGCGCGGCCACGCCCATCACCGCGAACAGTAGGGCATCCATCCACTCCCAGGGCGACCCGACGGCGTCGCAAGTCGCCGCGGCGACGAGCAGATAGGCAAGGTTCGCGGCCACGACTGCCGCAAGCGGCTTACGCACGCTCGAGCTGCGCCAGGCGAGCCCCAGCCACGTCCACAGCGACGTTGAGACCTGCGCGTGCGGAGCACCCGCGGTCGCGTAAGCGGCTCTGGCGCGGACTGAGGCGGGGTAGCGCTACAGCACCCCCCCCACCGGCTCACCTGGAGGCCCCGGGCGAACTCCCACCATGCCTTCATGGGGAAAACGCTTGCAGCAAGAGTGGCGGCGCGGCTGACGCGGCCCAAGCCGCCGTCGACGCGCTGTGGTCGCGCCGAGCCCTGCCATCGACGGTCGTCGGCCGGTCATGCCCTGCCGCCCTCGCGCAGCCGGGGCGCTCGCCGCGCCCCGCACACCTAGACCCGCGATCAGACCGCGCCCCTCGCGTAGGGCACGTGCTGGCACCCGGGAAGGCAGAGAACGCGCGAGCCGCTCGCTGCGATGGCAGCGACCGCTTCCCTTCACGCGCCGGGTTCCGAGCTCGACGCGGCGTTCGATGGCAGCGAGAGGTGGCAGGCGTACGGCCTCGCGGGCCAGTCGCACTATGTCATCCTCTTCTACAAGTACGCGGCCATCGCGTACGCGGCGGCTGAAGCCAAGGAGCAGGCCGGACGCTGCGAGGCGCTCGGCCTCAGCGGCCGGCTTCTGGTGGCGACGGAGGGGCTGAACGGCACGCTCTGTGGCAGCGTTGCGTCCGTGGAGCGGTACGTGGCGTGGATGCGGTCCAGGGAGGAGTTTGTGGACACCGACTGGAAGGGCTCGGCGACGGGCTCGGACTGCTTCTCGGACCTTCACGTCCGCGTCGTCAAGGAGGTAATTGCCACGGGCAACGCCGTGAAGGCGCCCCACGAGGACGGCGCCGAGCCCGAGGGGGAGGAGCTCGCTCCAGAGGCGTTCCACGCGCGGCTCAGCGCGCACCTGGACTCGTCCCCCGAGGGCGGCGACTGGGTGCTCCTGGACTGCCGCAACGAGACGGAGTCGGCCGTGGGCACGTTCAAGGGCGCGCACCGCGTGCCCATGCGGACGTTCGCGCAGTTCCCCAAGTGGGCCGCGGACCACGCCGAGGAGCTGCGGGGCAAGCGGGTGATGATGTTCTGCACGGGGGGCATCCGCTGCCGCAAGGGCAGCGCCATCGTCAACAAGATGGCCGGCCCCGCCGAGGTGGTGCAGCTGCGCGGGGGCATCCACCGGTACCTGGAGGCCTACCCCGACGGGGGCCTCTGGCGCGGCCGCAACTTCGTGTTCGACCAGCGGCAGAGCCTCGCGCCCCCGGCCCTCGACAGGCCGCTGCCCCCGGCCCTGGCGCCGGCGGGGGCCGCCGCCGCTGCGGGCGCGGACGCCGACGCCAAGCCCGGCGCGGACGCGGAGGCTCCAGGCGCCGGCGCCTCCGCCTCTGCGGCGCCCGTTGTTGACGACTCGTGCGTGTTCGGCCGGTGTCACGTGTGCGCCCGGCCGTGGGAGGCTTTCAGCGGCAGGGACCTGTGCCAGGTCTGCCGGAAGCTGCTCCTTGTGTGCCAGGGGTGCCGGTCGGAGCAGCGCGGCCTGTTCTGGTGCGGCGACCACGCGGACATGGACGGCGTGTACATGCGGTGGCTGGAGGACAGCACAGTTGAGGAGCTGCGGGGGCAGCGCGAGGCCATGGAGCGCATGCACCGGGGCATCGCCACGGGCAGGCGGCTGCGCAACCGCAGGCGCACCCTGGCGCGGCAGAGGGACAAGATCGACGAGCGGCTCGCGGCCCTGGACGCGGGGGAGGCCGTCGTGGCGGAGCGGGCGGCGGCACACCCCTGCCCCACCTGCGCCAAGCCCGCGTGCTCGGGGTCCTGCTGGGGCTTCTGGCAGCGCGACGTCGAGGAGCAGAGGGCCGCGGGGAAGCTCCGCGAGCGCGACGAGCTGTACGTGGTGGAGGCGGGTGCCGCTGCGAAGCGTGACGAGGTGGCAAGGGGCTAAACCTCGCTGGTTGCTGCTGCTGCGGGACAGCACCCACAGGCGCTGAACCAAACAAGCGGCACGCGAAATGAACACAAAACACTCGAGCACAAAGCTCTTTCAGACGGTGGATCGGTAACAGGCGGTTCCACTGTTTTTGCGGTCTATCCTTGGCGGTCGCGCTGTTGCCCCTGGGAGGGTCAGAGACAGCAGAGGCAGGGCATCGCGACGCTTGCCCCTCATCCCGGCCGAGCCCGAATGACTCGCTGGCGTAACCTCGCAGATCACGGAGAGCCGGGCCGAGCATCGTGGAGGGCCAAAAACGCTCTTGTTTTTCGGTGCTTGTTTCCCCTCTGCCCCATGACGGCCGCCGCTGGTGGCGAGCTGCCGCCTCATGACATGCTCAGCCATGGCGGGGCATGCTGCCGTGGTGATGGACCGAAGTGGTGGTGTTGTACTCCCAGCCAGCGCTTGCAGCAAGTCGGCCGTCGCCGATTCCGGCCGGCCCCGCCGCCGACGGACCCACCGAGCCCGCGCTGACGTACCGGGGCGTCTGGGCGAACGAGGCGGAGGTTGGGGGTGTGACGCCGCCGGCCGATGGCTGGGGATGGGCGTAGCGCAGTCCGTTGGCCTGATGGATCGACCTTCCGTCCGCCACGAACTGCATCTGTTGCATGGCGTGGAACGGGTGCCCGCCCATCTGCGGCATATATACCGCGTACTGCTGCATTGGCTGGGGCACCGCACCCGCGCTGACGGACGGGGGGGCCGAGGGGAGCATCCCCCGGGGCATGGCGGCGGCCGCGAGGTGCCGCTGCGGTTGTTGCCAGTGACCGCCTCCAAGCACGGTTGCGGCAGCCGCCGATGCCTCCATGACGGACGGTACCGGAGTCAGAACCCGGCCGATGTCGAAGTGCAGCTCGAAAACGTGCCTGAGGGCGGCCTGAAGGCTGGGAAACAGGCTTCCGCCGCAGAACTTGCAGCCGAACGCGCGGTCGTCAGAGCTTGCGGTGACGTCGCCGAGCCCTCTGGCCCCCAGCGCGCCCGGAGGCGACGAGACCTTGGCCGTGTCCGCCGTATCCGAACCAAGCGACGGCATGGAGCGGCTGGGAGGCCGATCCTGCGCCGAGGTCTCGACCCGGCGAGTCACACGGACGCGCATCCGGTGCTGCGTGCTGCAGTGCCGCGCCAGGCGGTCCGCCCGAGCGAAGCTCTTGGAGCAGACGGTACACTGGAAGCGCCTGATGTTGAAATGGACCACCTCACGGTGCGACCGCAGGTTATGCTTGGAGGCGAAGGCTCGCTCGCAAATATCACAGACGAACGGCCTCCCGCTGGGCGGACTCGCGTCCCCTTGGGAGGCACCTTCCGCCGAGGCCGAGGCCGCTGACGTGGGGTGAGACTCCGCCTCGGAGGCCGCTGCTGCCCCCGCAGGCGCGCCCGCATGGCCACCAGAAGACGGCGGTGAGAGATGCTGCGATGGTGCCTTGACAGGCGGCATGCGCCTGGCTTCGCTCACGGCTGCTGCCGCGTTCACGCCGGCACCCGCGGCCGCGGGTGGTGCATAGCTGTCACTGGGCCACGCGGCAGGTTGCGGGGCTGCCCACGTGGCTGCGGCGACCCGAGAGACCACGGCGAGTTCTGCCGCATCCGGCGTCAGGGTTGACATCACTGCGGTGAGTCGGACCAGCAAAGCCGCGAGTTCGCCACGGGCAAGCGCAGGTGCGATGTGGCCACCTTGGCCTCGAGCTGCCCCGCTTTCGTCTCGGCTGGCACGCTGAACAGCGCGCCGGATGTGTCGACACGACCGCCAGAACAGACGTCGGTTGTCGTGCCACAGTGCAAAGTCTGGCTAGCACCTGGCCAGACTCCCACTCGAGCAGAGCCTCGCCTGCACTTTTGCGGCCGCCATGCCCAAGCGCCCCAGAGAGTCGAGCAAGCCGGCTGCGGCCGGCGGGAAGGTCGACTACTTTGCGCAGATTGCGGAGGCCCGTGCAAAGGCCGCCCGCGGCGCAATGGACGGGGATGAGGAGCTTGCGGATGCCGCCGCCGCGGCATCCGACGCCGCCGTGGCTGACGCCGCCGACTCGGGGCCCGACGCGCCACGCGCCATTTATGACAAGGAGACGATCCTCCGGGTCCTTGCATCCATCGAGCCCGAGCCTGCGCTCCCGTGGGTCGAGCGCCTCGACGTCGCGTCGGCCGCGCCCCTGGCTGTCGCGGATGTCGATGACGACCTGGAGAGGGAGAAGCAGTTGTGAGACCAACGGTGCATCGTGGGCGTGACCGGCATCGCCGGGCAACGCTCTGAGCCGCGGGTCTAGGGCCGGCACGCACCCTGCGCGGCGCTGCGACACCGGCCCGGCCCTCGACCGCCGCTCTCCCTCGCAGCTACAAGCAGGCGTTTGCCGCCGTCATCACGGCCCGCGCGGAGCTTGAGCGCCTGAACGTGCCCCACCTGCGGCCGGACGACTACTTTGCGGAGATGCTCAAGAGCGACGCCCACATGGTGCGCGTGCGCGGCAAGCTCCTCGCGGAGAAGGAGCGCATCGAGGCCGTGGAGGCGCGGAAGAAGTCGCAGGAGAGCCGCAAGTTCGCCAAGCAGGTGCAGGCCGAGAAGGCCAAGGAGCGCGCCGCTGAGAAGAAGGCCACGGAGGAGTCCGTCACGGAGTGGCGCAAGCAGCGCGCCCGGGCCGGCGGGAGCGGCGCGGTGGACGCCGGAAAGGGCCTGGAGAAGGTGCTCGCGGCCACGGGCCGCGCGGCCATCGCCGAGGCCAGGGGGCAGCGCCCGGGCGGCCCCGCCGCCGGCGGCCCCAAGCGCGGGCCGTCGCGCAAGCGCCAGCACAAGGACACCAAGTTCGGCTTCGGGGGCCGCAAGCGCAACGCCAAGGAGAACGACACCAAGAGCGCCAAGGACACCACTGCCTTTAGCGCCAAGCGCAACCGCGAGCTCCCCACCGGCATGTCCATGCGCAAGGCAGGACGCGGCGGCGGCGCCGCGGGCAAGCGCTCCGGCTCGGCCAAGCCCGGCGCCCGCCCCGGCAAGTCCTCCCGCGATCGCTCCCGCGGCAAGTGAGCGGAGGGGGCCGCCGCGCGAGCGCCCGTCCGCGCCGCGCCGCCACCTCTGTGCGTGTGCAAGCGAGTGACCGCGTGCGCGGGGGCCCTGCCCGCAAACAACCCGGCTCGCGGCCCGTCGGCGCGGAAACAACCCATTCGCGCTCCCGGCGAACACGCACCACCTCCGCGCGCACCACAACCGGCACGCCCCTGCAACTTCCCCCATCCTTGGCACACCCACCCACCGCCGCTCAGTAGAGCGAGGTGGAGCGCATGATGGCGAAAAACTCCTCCTCGCTGATCTCCCCGTCCTCGTCGCGATCGAACTCGTCCACCATGGCCCGCAGCTCGTCGTCGCTCAGCGACTCGCCCAGCTCCCGGCAGATGCGCCGGAGGTTCCGCACCGAGATGGTGCCCTTGCCCTCCTCGTCGAACAGGCGGAACGCCTTGCGGATCTCCTCCTCCGGGTCCCGGTCCGCGAACTTGTCCCTCATGATCTCCTCAAACGCCGAGTAGCCGACCTCGCCGCGGCCCTCGATGTCGTGCTCGCTCATGAGCCCCTGGACCTCCTCCTTGGTGACGTCGAACCCGAGCGCGCGCATGCAAACCTGCGAGGACGCACGGCAGCCGCCGCCGGCGCTCGCGTGCGAGGGCGCACCACAACACCGAGCCTCTGAGCGGCGGGCGGGCGGCACCTCACCTTGAGCTCGTGGTAGTCGATGGAGCCCGAGCTGTCCGTATCGAAAAGGTCAAAGGCCTCCTTGATCTCCGCGCGCTGGTCCTCCGTGAGATCAGGCCGGGTGGGCTGCGCGGATGCATGAGGCTCCGGAAACAGAGGGGGTCAGGAGGCGCGCGGCGCGGCGCGGGGCGTGCGGCCCGCGCCGCCCTTGTCGTTGCCAACGGCTGCGCTCGCGCCCGGTCCTCGCGGAGCGCTCCGCGGCATCACACCCTCACCCTGCGCCTGCGGCCAGGGCCGATTCCTCCGAGCGTGCCACGGGCGGCTGCAAGGGTCGATGACATGGCTTCGAGTGGCGGCCGCGCGAGGCCAATGTCCGCCCACCCACCCCCGCGCCCTCTGCCGCGACCTGCCGGCCTCTGATCGGACGCGCGGCACACGCACCAGCGCTTGCGCTCGCTGGTTCAGCATACCCTGAGCCGGCAATCACGCGCTCGCACGCAAACACAGGGGGCGCGGTCACGGCTTGCTCGGCGTTCCGGCCATCTCCGCCAGCATCGCCGTGGCATCATCGGCGTCGATGCCCATCAGCACGGCCATCCTGAGCGCGACTTCTGCTGCACGGTCCTGCCGCTCCTTGCGGCCCAGCGCGGCGCCGGATGTCTTGAGGTCGTTTGCCTGCCGAATCATGTCAGAGAGCCCGTCGAAATCAAACCCGCCGTCCCCGCCCCCGCCCCCGCCCCCGCCCTCGCCCTCGCCCTCGCCCTCGCCCTCCGGGTCCATGGGCAGGCCGTCCTCCCCGAGCGGGAGCAGCGAGGCCCCGGGGACAAACTCCGCGCCCGGAAACGGCCCCTCCCCGGAGATCCCCGCCTCGGAAGAGCCGGCCTCCGCCCCCGCCGCCGCGTCTTCACCGCCCACGGCAGCCCCCGCCTCGCCCTCCCCGGACGCGCCCGCCACGGCGCCGTCGGCGTCGTCCAGCGGCCCGAGCCCCGCCGACTCGCCCGCCCCTGCGGCCGCGAGCGGCCCCGCCGCCCTGCTCCCGGCGCCGCCCGCCCCCACGCCCTTGCTCATGTCCATGGTGGACCACATCACGGTCTGTAGTGCCTCGAGAACGCGCCCGAGGCCCCGCTTGTCCCTGCCCTCGCTGCCCAGCCCGGGCGCGAGCGCGTTGGCTGGCACGACCTCAAACCCGTGATCCAGGGTGACGTCCGTCAGGGCGGACAGCAGGGCGTCAAGCGGCCGGCCCGAGGACGAGGCGGACGCCGCGGCAGCCGCCCCGCAGCCGTCGCCCTGGCCGCCCCACTCTGGACCGCCCACGGCATCCGCGTGGGAGAGCAGCAGGATGCGAAGCTCAGCTTCGGCCCCGGCATCATCAAGCGCCGCAGCGAGGCCGGCGACCTCGGCCACAACGCGCGCGGCCGTCGTTGCGGAAGCATTCACGACGTGAATGACCGCCTCAGCCCCTTCCAGCGGGGAAGGGCCGGCACCAGTGGCATCGCTGCTCGAACCCGCAGCCGTCCACGGCTGCACCTCGGCAGGGACCACGAGCAGCTCGGTGGGCGCTTCGTAGTATTTCGTGAGGATGCTCAGCGGCAACGCACACCGGGTCTCGGGCTTTGCCTGCGCCGCGTCCCCGCTACCACCGGCCAGTGCCAAAAGACCTGAGCGAAACGGGGCAGGCAATCGTCACGCGTGGGGGGGATTGGAGGCGCCGCAGGTGCTGCCGCTGTGAGCCGCGGCCTCACCGGCAGCACACGTGTCCTTGCCCGCTGATGCGCCGCCGGTGATCGCAATTGTCGCGGCCATCCTTCAGCCGCCACTGTGCGGCCCCGGGCTCGCGACCGGCGGCGCCTGGAGCAGCTACCATGCAGAGTCGGACGGCCCCGCAGCACGGGCGCGCTCGCTCGAACACGTCAAGCACGCCCCCCCCCCCGTTCGCGAACCCATGGGAACCTGCTGCTCCAAGGCGTACGCGGACCGGAAGGTCGTCATTATCGGCGGTGGTTACGTGGGGACGTGGCTTGCAAGGGTGGGTCGGGCGGCATCCTTGAGCCTGCTTCGCGGACACGTCACGCGCCTGGAAAGCCCCATCGCGCCCCCTCGTCTCCACGGACGCGCTCCACGCTTTGCCCACTCCGAGCTCGCAGCAAATCGACTCCTCTTTCGACGTCATCATCGTGGAGCGCAAGGAGGTCTTCACCCACGTGATGGGCCAGCTTCGCGCCAGTGTCAACCCCGAGGAGCACGGCAGGCGCTCTCTCATTCCATATGACAAGCTCCTCCGGCGTGGAACCGTGAAGCGGGCGAATGTCGTCGCCATCCGTGAGATGCCTGGCGGCGCCAGTGACTGCAACAGGACAGTGGGGAATGCCTCGCCTCCCTCGCGTCAGCCTCACCCCCACCGCAACCCCCGGGCCCCGATGCCGACATTGGTGGCAGCCGTGGTATTCTTACTTCGCACACGTTCACCCGAAATGATCTCGCGCAGACAAGGACCGCGTGGAGCTCGAGGGCGAGGCCGAAATCCCTATCCGCGCCGGCAAGGACTTCCTTGTCATCGCCACCGGCTCCTCCACCCCGGCACCGTGCCGGTGGGTTGCCGACACCGCAGCGGGCATGCACGCGGAGCAGCTGGCGGCCGGGGCCGCCATCAGTGCCGCCGGCAAGATCGTCATCGTCGGCGGCGGACCCGTCGGCGTGGAGCTCGCCGGCGAGATCAAGGACCGCCACCCGGACAAGGATGTCACCATCGTCCACCGCGGCGCCTTCCTGTGCTCCAGCAAGGACGGTGCGGACAAGGGGCAGGTGGTCCCGCCGGAGTTCGGGGCCAAGCTCCGTGAGATCTGCGAGGACCGGGGCATCACCGTCCGCGTCGGCGTCGCCGCCGAGGTTGGCGCTGGGTCGCCCCCTAGCGGCCTCGTGTCGGGCGTCGGCACCATGCGCCTCTCAGACGGCTCCACC
>Ga0136560_1000177_pt1 | contig 28136 bp, 23 predicted proteins | sample AntRauMeHopE1497_FD_104925 | JGI IMG/M metagenome (GOLD analysis project Ga0136560, IMG submission 104925) | Saline lake microbial communities from Rauer Islands, Antarctica - Metagenome Hop E1 #497 | ecosystem: Environmental > Aquatic > Non-marine Saline and Alkaline > Saline | place... | reverse complement strand
GGAGAGGCAAAAACGCTTTTCACGGATGTGATCAACAATGGCGTCACGAGCAATAATCTAAAGTATGGTCTTGTGCCATATTATGACGATATGTTCCGTGGCGAAAATGATAATCATCAGGAGTCAGTATGGGCTTATCAGTCCGCTGCTGGTACTGGTTCTGTTGCTAATGCGAATCCTGAATTTGACTTGAACTTTCCTTACAACACTGGCCCATCAGGTCCTGGCAACTGTTGTGGATTCTTCCAGCCTAGTTTCACTTTTGTGAATTCATTCAGAACAAATGCAGCTGGCCTTCCACTATTGGATAAGTCTTTTAATGCACCTGCTAATCGTGTGAAAAATGACCAAGGGATTCAAACAGCTGATCCATTTACTGCCGATACTGGAAATCTTGATCCACGTTTGGATCATACAGTGGGTAGAAGAGGAATTCCTTACCTAGATTGGCAAGATTTTCCAGGCGCTGCTTGGATCAGAAATCAGCCAAATGGTGGACCTTATTCTCCTAAGAAGTATGTATATGAGAGATCAGAGCAAGGCTCATTTCAGGACAACTCTTCTTGGACTCCAGGCTATACCGGAATCAACTTCATGATCATCAGATTTGCAGACGTACTTCTAATGGGTGCTGAAGCAGAAATTGAGACTGGTGGACTAGAAAAAGCGCGTGAATACGTAAACCGTATCAGAACTAGAGCTATAAATTCTAAACTGATGAGAGCGAACAATACAATGGCAGCTAATTATGTGATTGGAACATATGATGCTCCTTGGACTAGTCCTGTCACTGCAAGAAGTGCGGTTAGAATGGAAAGAATGCTTGAACTTGGCATGGAAGGTCACAGATTCTATGACCTGGTAAGATGGAATACTGTTCAGGAAGAACTTGATTTCTATTTTGCACTCGATGGACAATTGCTTGGTGCTGCCCTTGGTGGTGCGAAGTTTACAGAAAAGTATAAATTAAATCCAATCCCACAGGATCAGATTGACATAATTGGAGCAGATATCCTGATCCAGAATCCAGGTTTCTAATCATTGGAATTAGAATAATTAGTAAAAGGAAGGCTGAAAAGCCTTCCTTTTTTTTATGATTTTTTAACTACAAAGTATAAAGTTTCCACATTTCGACAAGGTCAGTGAAAATGCTTACTGCAAGTGGTCACAAACTGTAGTTCCAAGAGGATTTAATACACATAACAAATTTGGTTGGTGTTGTTGATTGTATTTGCGTGTTCTGGATTTCATCTCTCCCTGCGTCGCCGCGCCGCTGCGAGGTTTTTTAACCCAAAAAAAGACAAGGGTTTACTCTTCGGGTCATTTCAATACACTTCAATAATTTCAGTCCAAGTGCTTCGTCCGAGTGGTGACCAAAATCCGGTATAAATAGATTAAAGAACTTTACCATTAGACTTTATTGACTTCTTGTTAAACCAATTTTTAAGCAATCTCTTGAAAGATAACAATTGACTGGAGATCAAGCCATCAATTGCATTCTGGCCCCAAAAGCAGCTTTTTTTCTCCGTATTTGGTCTATATTTGGATAACATTTCAATAAAGGTTAAACCCCAATTAATAGGGTTTATACCGAACCGAAGTATTATGGCTAGAGGCACCTACATTTCTGAAAATCTGACTCATTTTCAAATAAATTTGATGTTAATGCTGGAGGAGTATGAAATGGACATATTCACTCTACAGGAATTAAAGGACTTGTCTTCTGACCAATTTGATGATATCAATGAATTGGTGGAAAACTTGGTACATAAAAAGATCCTTTCCCGAATTGAACGTGGAAAATATTGCCGTTCGAACTTTCGTGATGAAAAAGTGATCGGTACCAGACTCGTAGAAGACGGAGCTGTAGCCTATTGGTCTGCATTAAACCTGCACGGGCTTACCGAGCAATTTCCTAACACCATATTTATCCAGACCACTAAAGTAAAGCCTCAGAAAGTGGTGTTTGGAGTAAATTATCAATTCGTTAAGATTACCCGATCCAAAAGAACAGGCATCATAAAAGAAGGTTATGGAAATCACGGCTATGCAATTACGGATGTAGAGAAAACCATTGTGGATTGCTTTGATTTGCCTCAATATTCGGGTGGCTATGCAGAATTAATCCGTGCCTTTAATTCCGAAACATTCTCTGCAGAGAAAATGATTGAATACTCCAAGGCAGTTAATAACTCGGCTGCCATCAAGCGTATGGGCTATCTTGCAGAACTCTTGGATAAAAAAGACCTGAAATCCTTCATCCGTTTTGCAAAAAATCAACTAACGCAAACCTATAATTCCTTGAATCCACTGGGATCAGAGGAAGGGAAGTACTATGCGAAATGGAAGCTGAAACTGAATATTTCAGAAACAGAGATTATTGACATTGTCAATAAACAATACTGATGATACTAAAGAAAGAAATAGAAAAGGTAGCTGAGCAAAAAGGGGTAGCCAAAACCACCATTGATAAAGATTGGGTTTTAGGGCATTTTGTGGATGCGATATTTTCTATACCTGAATGCCGTGATAACCTCATATTCAAAGGAGGGACTTGTTTAAGGAAATGCTATTTTGAAGATTATAGATTTTCAGAAGACCTTGACTTCACTGCCATTAATCCAGATTTTGTGTTGGATAAAAAGTTGCTTGATAAGATAATGATGTTGGTAACTGATCGGACAGAAATGGCACTTTATGCCGAGGAGCTGGAACGATTGAAGTTTAATGACGAACCAACTGGATATGCCGCCAAGGTTAAATTCTGGGGAGCTGACCATTCGAGAAATCAGGCACCGGCTCCTCCACAACGCTGGCAGACTTCTATCAAAATTGAGATTATCTTGTACGAAGAATTGATCTTCCCTCCGGAATACAGGGAAGTATATCATGGGTACAGCGACTTGTTATCAGATGCAGCTCAGTCTATACCTTGTTAAGCATTACAGGAAGTCCTGGCCGAAAAATTCAGGGCATTAATCCAGCGGTTCTATACCGCACCTCGGGACTTTTATGACATTTGGTACCTGTCTCAGAATGCTGCTGACCTCAATTGGGAAGAGATAGTGGAAGCATTTCATCAAAAAATGAAATTCAAGGGATTGGAATTTACTGGTATTGACCAGATGATCAATGATGAAAATGACAAGCGGCTGCAAGTGGCTTGGAAGAATAGTTTGGGGCATCAGATAGCTGGAGATAGATTTGCAGAGTACAGCGAAATAAAGGTATTTCTTGAGAGGTTGCTTTAAACTTATTTTAGATAACAGAGCGATCTCTGGCATCTGGTACGAACAGATTTAAATTGAGTTTTCGGGGAAAAGTTCCTTCAGGCATTCAAAACAGGAGTTTATGGGAGAATCGGAAAATATGTCCATCCCTTGGAAATTATAAGAACGGGAGGTCTCCGATCCGTTACTTACATCATCCGGAAACAATATTTTAAGCGACGAGATCAGGACCCATCCTTTGGGGGCTGAAGTGAACACTTTTACTTATTTGCCAGGCATCGGTCAATGGTCAAAAATGGATGTCAGAAATCAAGTGGTTTATTTTTATAGATAGGAATGGAAGAATTGAGTCTATTTTAAACAATGAGGCGCAGCTGGCGTCCTATTCTGAATACAATTTTATCAAATAGGAATATAAAAAGATTGCAGGAGTCCAAAACAAAATTTGACTAGACTTAAAGTGGGGGCTAGATTAGCCTGCACTAAGATTTTTAAATTAGTGTGGTTGTAGATTGTGTTATAGGGCTAAGATTTATTGTTAGCCTCTTTTTTATTTGCCAGATAAGATTTGAGCCTTTTTAATCTTCAATATGAATACAATAAACATTCATTTTTTTCTCCTTTACCTCAAAAGTGGTAATTTCATCATTCCCAATCACCCTATTGATCACCCTATGAAATCTTCTAGTAATAGCTGTCTAGCCATATTAGTCATTGCTTTTTTATTTTCCTGCACTCAAGAGTCCAAGCTATTTGAGCTGAAAAGTCCTTCTGAGACTGGGGTCGATTTTAATAATAGTATCATAGAATCAGATTCTTTCAATATCATGACTACTACTCATATTTTCAATGGAGGAGGAGTGGCAGTGGCCGACTTTGATAACAACGGAACTCAAGACTTATTTTTTACCGGAAATCAGGTTGCCAACGCATTATTTCTGAATAAAGGAGATTTTGTTTTTGAGGATATCTCGAATGTTGCAGGTATTTCGGCTACAGACCGATGGTGCACTGGAGCAGTGGTGGTGGATATTAACGAAGATGGCTTGATGGATATCTACGTGGCAACAGGAATGTTCGAAGATGAAAAATTCCGTGAAAATCTATTGTTTGTCAATCAAGGAAATAATACAGATGGTATTCCGGTTTTCTTAGAAATGGCTGCTGATTTCGGGATTAATAATGCAGGCAACTCCACCGGTGCGGTATTCTTTGACTATGATTTAGATGGTGATCTTGATCTCTATGTGATCAATAATGAACCAAGTAAAGTAGCTGCGAGCAACTATCGAAAAAAAATCACCGATGGGAGTTCGCCAAATAACGATGCACTTTATAGAAACAGTGGGAATGGCACTTTTGAAGATGTTACTATCGAGGCGGGCATCACCATAGAAGGCTTTGGTTTTGGTCTTTCTGTGCAGGATATGAATAATGACGGTTGGCCCGATATTCACGTAAGCAATGATTTTGTCACAAATGATATTCTTTATTTGAATAATCAGGATGGTACTTTTTCCAATCGATCCGAAGAGCTATTGAGACATCAAAGCCACTTCTCCATGGGTGCAGACATAGCAGATTATAACAATGATATGCGTCCTGACCTGATTACACTCGACATGCTGGGTGAAGATAACTATCGGAAGAAAACCACTATTGGCAAAAACACCTATCAGGTATATATCAGCAATGAGGAATGGGACTATCAATATCAATACGTCCGGAATATGCTCCACAAAAATAACGGAGCAGGTTTGCCTTTTAGCGAGGTAGGTATGATGGCAGGGATCTATCAGACGGATTGGTCTTGGTCTCCGCTCTTTGTGGATGTTGACAATGATGGACTGCGTGATATTTTGATTACGAATGGCTATCCCAGAGACATTACAGATAAAGATTTTGCAAATTATCGTGGCGATGTAGGCTCTATTGCCAGCGTCAGCCAGTTGCTGGACTCTATTCCGATCGTCAAGATTCCGAATTATGCCTTCAAAAATCTGAATGGGGTTAATTTTTCAGATATGAGTTCCGATTGGGGGCTTGATTTGCCTTCATTTTCCAATGGTGCCGCTTTTGCCGATTTGGATGGAGATGGAGATTTGGATTATATAATTAACAATATCAATGATCCGGCGGCTATCTATGAAAACAAACTGAATGGAAAAGCTGACAGTCCCAATTATCTTAGAATAAAACTGAAAGGGACTCCAAAAAATCCGCAAGGCTTGGGAGCTAAAATTGCGGTACGAGTGGATAAACAAAAATCTTATTACCAGGAAATGCAGGTTTATCGAGGTTTTATGTCTTCTGTGGAAAACATAGCACACTTTGGGCTTAATTCTGATGCTCAAGTCGCTTCATTGGAGATTATCTGGCCCGATGGTAAAGTCTCCAGTATTTCTAATCCCGGTATAAATCAGACTTTGGAGGTCAAATACGCTGATTCTAAAACCGGAAAAAGAAATGTAGCCATTATGGATGAGCCAACCAAAAATCAACTTTTTACTACTCTAGGAGCTGAATCGGGAATCGTTTTCACCCATCAAGAAGAGGATAAGGTGGATTATAATATACAACGAACCATTCCTCACAAGCTTAGTCAATACGGCCCTGCACTTGCTGTAGGAGACGTGAATGGGGACCAACTTGAAGACTTTATTGTGGGATCTTCCTCCGGATACGAGCCACAACTGTTTATTCAATCTGTGGATGGTAGCTTCAGTTCTCGCAATCTTTTTGAAGATCAAAGTAATACCTACGAAGAGATGGGGATACTGCTAGTCGATTTGGATAATGACCAGGATCTGGACTTATACTTAGTAAGCGGAAGTAATGAGTTTGCTCTAAATGCACTGGAATACAATGACAGATATTTTAGAAATGACGGCTTAGGGAATTTCAGTCGAGATAGCAGCTTCAAGGGAGTTGCAGGAAATGGCTCCGTAGTTCGTGGGGCGGATTTCAATGGTGATGGATATATTGATTTATTTGTGGGAGGGCGAACGCCCCTAGCTAATTACCCGAAGCCTGAAAAAAGTTTTTTGCTGCGTAATAATGGTGGGATTTTGGAAGATGTGACAGATCAAGTTGCACCTGAACTGAGAGAGATAGGTATGGTGAGTGATGCGATTTGGGCTGATGTGGACGGAGATGGCAAAGTTGATTTGATTGTGGTGGGCGAACTAATGCAGATCACCGTTTTCAGAAATGATGGTGCCAACTTGAAGAAATTGGAAGAGACTGGACTGGAAAATTATCTTGGTTGGTGGAATTCAATTGCATCAGGGGATTTTGATCAAGATGGCGATACTGATTTTATCGTGGGAAATATCGGTGAAAATAATTTCTACCATCCTTCTGTAGAGCGACCTGTGAAAATCTATGCTAAAGACTTTGATAACAATGGCAGCATCGATCCGGTGGTTTTTGCATATTTCAAGGATAAGATCGGTGGTGAATACAAATCTTTTCCAGTTCACTTCTGGGATGACTTAAATGGTCAAAGTACCCTTTTTAGAAGGAAATACGAGCGATATAAAACCTTTGCCTTAGCTACTGAGCAGGATATATTCACAGAAGAGGAGCGAGCTTCTGCTTTGGTATTGACTGGAAATTATGACAAAAGTGCCTACATAGAGAATTTGGGAAATGGAAAATTTGCAATTCATAGCCTGCCTACGTCTGCACAAATAGCTCCGGTTAATGGGATTGTAGTGGAAGATGTCAATGGAGACTCCTTTTTGGACTTGGCTATCGTGGGCAACGATTACGGCAATGAGATATTTATCGGTCGATTGGATGCAATGGTTGGCCTTATCTTATTGGGCGATGGCAAAGGTGGATTTACTGAGGTTGAGCCAGCACAAAGTGGCTTTATGGTGCCTGGAGATGCAAAAGCCTTGGTAAAAATTCACGGGGCCAGTAACAAAAGCCTGTACCTTGCTTCACAGAATCGCGGTCCTCTTTTGGCATTTTCTCAAAATAATTCTTCAGAACGGACCATATCTCCTCCCAAAGAAATAATGGCTATCGTCATTGAACTTGACTCAGGTAAGAGACAACGAATTGAGACTGGATTTGGAGCTGGATTTCTATCCCAATCATCTCGCTCTGTTACGATTCCAGCAAATACCAAATCAATTACTATGATTGATTACAAAGGGAAAAGCACTCCGTTTACCTTTCCCACTTCTGACTAATCAACCATAAATTTCTCCCTGTTTTGCCTTACAAATTTCCAAAATAAGGTCAGCTACTTTATCAGTTACATCTTCCAAATAGCGCTCTCCTTTTTCAGGGGAGGCTTTTTTTGGATTTCCGATCCCCGTGTCCGCACTGACTTCTGACCACTTTCGCTCTGCCCAAGCCCATTTTTCGAGTACTCCCTTGATTTTTGACTTCTTCTCTGCACCATCTCCAGCTTGGTCCAATGGAAGTACCAGTTTAGGATGCAAATGCATAATCAAGGCAGTTTCCATTTCATCGGCATGGTCCCCACTTTCTTCAAAGTAGAGCGACTTGTCCAAAGCCTGAAACCAATTGCAAGTGAAAAGCATCATTTCCGGGAATTTCAATCCCAATTCCCGAAGCATGGTTTTAAAGTCATTTCCGCCGTGACTATTGATAATCAAAAACTTTTTGATTCCCTGACGATTCAAAACAGTCAGAATATCCTGAAGAATAATCAACTGTGTACTGGGATTGAGATTGATGTCCAGATAGATATCCGATTGACCTGTATTGACTCCAAACGGAATGGTGGGCAGAATGGTGACATTTGCACCTTTATCCCATGCTTTTTTTCCTGCCAGCTCGGCCACCGCATCTGCCTCATAGATGTCCGTACCATAAGGCAAATGATAGTTGTGCGCTTCGGTAGCTCCCCAGGGCAACACTGCCAACTCAAATCGGTGATTCTCTAGATTTTTCCAGTTGGATTCTTTGAGAAGGTAAGGTTTCATAAATTGATTTTTAAATGAATTGAGAGAAAATAGGCCGATTTAGAGGCAATTTTGATAATTTGACAATCGATTCCAAAATACACCTTATGTCCCAAAGAAGAAAGTTTATCAAGCAATCCCTGATGGGTTCGGCGCTTTTCATTCCTACTATTTCCGATACGTTCGGGTTATCACGCAAGCATAAAGCTGATGCGGGAGAAAAGCCGCTGATTCTTTCGACTTGGAATCATGGTATGCCTGCCAACGAGGCGGCAATGCAAGTCCTGAATGCCGGTGGGTCGATTTTGGATGCAGTAGAAGCAGGCGTGAAAGATACAGAGTTGGACTTGGACAATCTATCGGTGGGACTTCAGGGACTGCCTGATCGGGAAGGTATCACCACACTGGACGCCTCGATTATGACTGGAGATGGGAATTGTGGCTCAGTTGCTTTCGTCAGACAAATCAAACATCCGATCAGTCTGGCAAGACGGGTAATGGAAAATACGCCCCATGTTCTGCTGGCCGGTGAAGGAGCTCGACAGTTTGCGATAGCGGAAGGATTTCCGCTTGAGGAAGAAGTGCTAAGCCCCAAGGCAGCGATTGAATACGCCAAATGGAAGAAGACAAGTCAATACAAGCCCATCATCAATATCGAGAATCACGACACCATCGGCATGATCGGGATGGATGTAAATGGGAATATGGCCGGAAGCTGTACGACCAGTGGATTGGCGTATAAAATGCACGGTCGGGTAGGAGACAGTCCCATCATAGGAGCGGGGCTTTTTGTGGATAATGAAGTGGGAGCTGCTACGGCGACAGGTTTGGGCGAAACAATTATTAAGATTTGTGGTAGTTTCCTTATAGTAGAATTAATGCGACAAGGAAGGACACCGCAAGAAGCATGTGAGGAAGCTGTGAGAAGATTAATTTCAAAAAATAAGAATATCAAAGATATACAAGCCGGATTTCTGGCGATAAATAAAGAGGGTCTTAGCGGAGCATCTGCGGTACATCCGGGGTTTAATTTTGCCAAAGCCACTTTGACTGGAAATGTGTTGATTGATTCTAATTCCCATTTTAAATTATGAGTAAAATCGTATTGGAAGCGCCCGTTTATACACTTGAGGCTTGCATGCAAGCAGCAGCTTTTGGGGTAGATCGCTTGGAGCTTTGTTCTAGTTTTGCCGAAGGTGGGGAAACTCCCAGTGCCGGAATGCTCAAAATTCTAAAATCTGAAATAGATATTCCAGTTTTTGTGATGATTCGTCCACGAGGCGGAGATTTCGCATACTCGCAGAAAGAACTGATGGTCATGAAGCGCGATATTGAATTGCTGGGCGAGTTGGGAGCAGATGGATTTGTTTTTGGGGTTTTGGACTTTGAAGGGAAAGTAAATACTGATGCTTGCGAATCATTGATCCGAACGGCAAGCGGAAAGCCCTGTACCTTTCATCGCGCATTTGATGCGTCCTCCGATTATTTTGATTCTTTGGAGAAAATTATTCGGTGCAAGTTTCAACGAATTCTGACTTCAGGAGGTAAGAATACGGTTTCGAAGGGGCTTCCTTTGCTAACAGAACTGATGAATAGTGCAAAGGATCGAATCAGTATCATGCCGGGTGGAGGTTCGGAGCCGGCTCATGTGGTTGAGCTGAGAAAGACGGGATATCTGAGAGAGATTCATGCTTCCTGTAAAACTTGGAACCGTTCCAAAAATCAGTTTATCAATCCTGATGTGATATTTTCTGACGACCCCAAGTCATTTTCCCATCATTTAGAAATCGACCAATATAAGGTTAACCAGTTTTTGGAGGTATTGAATTAATGAGCGTAAAATTCAACTTTGGGTGGATAATCCCAGTACTTTTCTTTGCCTGTAATCCTATTTCGGAGCGAAAGCAACCGCCTGTAAGTTTGGAGCGGCTTGCGACAACCGATTTGAATTTGAATGGGGAGCAATTGGCAAACGCATATTGTGGAAGTTGCCACATCAAACCCGAGCCTACGGTTTTGGACAAAAAAACTTGGACTGAGAACGTGCTTCCTGATATGCGTAAGCGCTTAGGCTTGTATCTGGAGTCGGATTTTGGCACTACACTTCCCGAAGATGCTGGCATTCCTAAAGGGATTTACTCCAAAGCTCAACTGATTCAACGCGATGACTGGCAAAAAATTCAAACCTATTATCTCGAAAATGCTCCAGAAACGCCTTTGCCGCAGGCGAAAAAATCAACTCCAAAATTAGGAATCCCGGGATTTGAGGTGATCCAACCCGAGTATTCATTTATCTATCCCAATCTGACTACACTAGTCAAAATTCATCCTCAAACGGGTGATCTCTGGTTGGGAAACCGATTTCGGAAAGTATTTATATTGGATTCGAAAAAGAACTTTGAGCGAAAAGATTCTATCGAAACCGACATCGCCCCGGTGGAAATTGATTGGTTGAAAGATGGAAGTTTTGAATTATTGACCATGGGTTTGATGGATCCTTCCAACGATTCTTTAGGATCAGTTTCTGTTTTCTCCAAGCAGGGTGGTAATTGGGAAAGTAAAAATATTCTCGATAGTTTGATGCGCCCTGTCCATGTCTTGAAGGTAGATCTCGACGCGGATGGCCGTCAGGATTATATAACCGCCCAATTTGGAAACCACCTTGGGAAACTTGTCTTTCACCCTGCGGTAGGTCAAGAGAGAATACTGGATGCGCAACCGGGTGCCAGAAGGTCGATTGCAAGAGATCTGAATATGGATGGAGATTTGGATCTGCTGGTGCAGATGACCCAGTCAAACGAAGGGATTATTTCTATGATCAATGATGGTAAGGGTAATTTTACTTCGAAATATGTGTTGAGATTTCAGCCAGCTTTTGGCTCCAGTGATTTTCGGTATGAAGATATGAATGGAGACGGTTTTGAGGATCTGATTTTAGTAAATGGCGATAACGCCGATCAGTCCCAAATCCTGAAAAATTATCACGGAGTTCGGATTTTTCTCAATAATGGAAAGAATGAGTATGAAGAATCCTGGTTTTATCCGATGCACGGTGCTACCGGATTGGAGATTCACGATTTTGACGGAGATGGCGATTTGGATATTTTTGCCCTCGCTTTTTTTCCGGATGCGAAACAGAAACCTACTCAGGATTTGATCTTTTTCAGGCAGGAGTCTCCAGGCAAATTCACACCTTTCGTAATGCCCGACACATTTGATTCGCATTGGTTGATCATGACCAAAGGCGATATTGATTTGGACGGTGATTTGGATTTGGTAGTGGGTGCTTTCGAGTTTGATGACTTGTATAAAAAACCTTCAAAAAACTGGAAACCTTTTATAATTTTGAAAAATAACGCCAAATAATATTTTACTAAAAACCTATATTCAATTGAATATTTTAAAGATTGGAGTTTTCTGAACACTTATTTGCTATTTATTTAATTTTTCAGTAAGTTATTCTTTCCACATCAAACGCTTTTAATCATGGTGAAAAGTTTTCAAGGGGTTCGAATGGTAGAGCCAAAGAGGGCCCCAATTCAGCACATCACGGTCAAAGATCACATGTCTACTAAATTGACAACGTTTAAACCTGATGTAACAATCGAACAAGTGATGGAAGCTTTTGCTACTAAAAGGATCTCAGGAGCGCCTGTGGTGGACGAATCCGGCGCTTTAGTTGGCATCATCTCAGAGGTAGATTGCCTTCGGGAGATCATCAAAGGCAAATATTCTAATACGCCAAAATTTCCGGGAAAAGTAAGCGAGCACATGACCAAAGATGTGATTACGCTATCTCCTGATCTCTCTCTTTTTGATGCCGCACATAAATTTTTGGAGCTGAAAATAAGGCGATTTCCAGTTCTCAAAGATGGTAAATTGGTGGGTCAAATCAGCTTAAGCGATGTGATCCGAGCCTTCCCCAAATTGAAACAAACTACTTGGTAGGTTTCATAGTCGCAAGGCACCACGTCATTGCGAGGATTTGGCACTAAATCTATCGGTTACTAGATCAGTTCAAATCCGAAGCAATCTGGTCTGAGGTAATCTGTTCCAAAGCATGAGATTGCCCGTCTTTGGGAGGCAGGTGTCTATGCGGTAGATTCTCATTTCACATCAAAGAACAGTTTCAGGTAGTGCAAAGTACCACGTCATTGCGAGGATTTGATCCTAAAACTTTCAGTTACTAGAACAATTCAAATCCGAAGCAATCTGTTCCAAAGCATGAGATTTCTCGCCTGTCGGGAAGCATATGTCGACCTATTTACTATTTATTTTGACAGATCCAAAGCTTTGGTCACATCCGCAATGATATCTTCGTAATGCTCCAATCCCACGGATAGCCGGATCAATCCATTGGTGATCCCAACCTTCGCTCGCTCTTCTTCATTGAGTTTGCTGTGGGTGGTAGATGCAGGATGAGTGACGATACTTCGGCTATCTCCGAGATTGGCAGTGATGGAGATCATTTCAAGTTGGTCGATGAATCGTTGGGCCCTGGAGCCGCCGCCTTTCAGATCCAGTGTAATGATTCCACCTCCCTGACTCATTTGTTTTACAGCCAAATCGTACTGTGGATGGGACTTTAGAAAAGGATATTTTACAAAATTGATTTCGGAATTCTCTTCAAAATGAGTGGCAATTGTCAATGCATTGGAGCAATGGCGATCCATTCGCACAGCAAGTGTTTCCATACTTTTTGAAAGTATCCAAGCATTAAAGGGCGAAATGGAGGGACCCGTATGCCTGGTGAAAAATTGTACTTCCTTGATCAGATCTATGCTTCCAAGAATCAAACCGCCCAGCACTCGACCTTGGCCGTCAATGTACTTGGTGGCACTGTGAGTGACGATATCGGCGCCCCACTTCGCAGGTTGCTGTAGGTACGGCGTAGCAAAGCAATTATCCACTACCAATATCAAATTATGAGCTTTGGAGAATTTACCTGCCCATTCCAAGTCAATGATTTCCAGTCCTGGATTTGAGGGAGTTTCGATGAATAGCATCTTGGTATTGGGCTGAATCAACTTTTCCCAGTTCCGGTAATCCGCTATATCGCCATAGGTAGAGCTGATCCCCCATTTGGGAAATACTCGGGTAAGCAATTGATGGGTAGATCCGAAAAGAGATCTGGCGGCGAGTATATGGTCTCCCTGCTGAAGCAAAGCTGCAATACTTCCAAACATGGCAGCCATACCGGATGCAGTGGCGATTCCATCGGCTGTCCCCTCTGCGGCACATACTTTTTGGATCAGATCACTGGAGTTGGGATTGGCGTACCTCGAATAAATATTCCCCTCGATCTCATCGGCAAAAGTGGCTCGGGCCTCTTCAGCTGAGTCAAAAGTGAAACTGGAAGTCAGATACAGCGGAGCACTATGTTCTTTTTGGTTTGACTTGGACGGGGAGATCCGGATCGAATTGGTTTCAAAATGTGTACTCATCAGCTTGAGGGGTTAAAGGTGTTTTCAGGAATGATCCAGAGAAACCTTACCCTGTGAGACTGAAGAATAAAAAAAGGGATTAGAAATGTAAGCCAATTTATCATTCCCGAATCGGGTAGGGTTTGGCACCTTTTCACACCGGCGAATGGTTGCCAGAGGGTCATCGAGCCTATTCTCTCGCCTCTTCTTTATAAATCAGTTTCCTGAAGTAATTGCAAATAAATGCCGAATTAATGGAAAACCAAAATTTGAAATGCTCAATCGTTAAATTGATTCATCGTTCGCTCGATTCCTATAGTGCAGAATGACAGAATCATCTCGATGGCCTTGTCCATTTGGGTCGGCAGGGTTGCAAATTCGTCCGGGGAAAATCTGCCCAATACAAAATCGATTTGCCTTCCTTTTGGAAAATCATCTCCAATTCCCATTCGGAGCCTTGAATAAACTTGTCCGCCTGTGAGTTCCTCGATATTCTTCAATCCATTGTGTCCGGCAGCACTTCCTTTTGGTTTCATTCGGAGCTTTTCGAAAGGAATAGCCACATCATCCACTACCACGAGAATGTTTTCTTTTGGAATTTGAAGTGTTTTCATCCAGTAATTCATCGCCTTTCCACTCAGATTCATGTAGGTGGTTGGCTTGATCAGGTGAATAGTCCTGCTTTTATATTTGAATTCTGCCTTGAAAGCCAGACGATCACTAGTCCAGATGCAGGATTCTTTTTCAGCCAATCTATCCAAGGTCAAAAAGCCAATATTGTGTCTTGTGAGTTCGTATTCAGGTCCGATATTTCCCAGACCAATGATTAAATATTTCATTTTTCTATTCTAAAAACGCCGTGAAAATAAAAAATCCTGCCCATAAGGGCAGGATTTAGAATTGATTTTGAGAAAGATTTATGCTTCTTCGCCAGGTTTCTTGCCTCTAAGTGCTCTTGGAATACCAATAGTCACGATAGAAACGTTTGGACTAGTCAAGATTTCAAAACCCTCTACACTTAGTTCTTCTACTTTGAAAGATTTACCCAATTCGAGTGAAGAAATATTTACCTCAACGAAATCGGGAAGATCATTTGCAAGACCTTTTACTTTCAGTACTCTGGTTTTTAGCTCTAGCTTACCGCCGATTGCAATACCAGGTGAGCTACCTACGATTTTAACAGGAATTTCAAATTTGATTGGCTTATCTTCAGAATAAGCAACAAAGTCAGCATGAAGGATCATCTCACTTACTGGGTGAAACTGTGCATCTTTCAAGACCGCTTTTACAATTTTACCCTCAATGTTCAATTTTACCAAGTGAACTTCAGGGGTGTAGATTAAGTCTCTGAATAAAATTATCGGAGAGTAGAAATGAATCTGCTCTGGAATACCCGGTCCGTAAACGACGCAAGGAACATTGCCAGCTTCTCTTAGCTCAGTAAGACTTGCACTGTCGAGATTTGCTCTTTTAAACCCTATAACCTCTAGTGTTTTCATATATATGTATTTTAAAATTGGTTCTCTTTAAATAAATAAGGAACTGATTGATGTGTTCCCGGTCACTGCGTGGATTGCTTTGCCGAATAATTCTGCCACCGATAAGGCTTTAATCTTCGAAGATTGCTCCTTCATTGAGATGGTGTCTGTAACGACTAGCTCAACCAATCTCGATTTTTCGATATTTTCATAAGCTTTCCCTGACAAAACTCCATGTGTGGCAATAGCTCTGACTGAGGTAGCACCTTTATCGGTAAGAATCTCTGCAGCTTTGCAAAGCGTACCTGCTGTATCTACCAAATCATCGACAAGAATGACATCTTTTCCTTCTACGTCACCAATGACTTGCATCGAAGCGATTTCATTAGCTCTTTTTCTGTGCTTATCACAGACCACCATTTCTACCTCAAAATGCTTGGCATAAGACCTTGCTCGGGCCACTCCTCCCACATCCGGGGCTGCGAATATCATATTGTCGAGCCTCAGTGAGTTCAAATAGGGCACAAAAATAGCTGATCCATTCAAATGATCCAAAGGTATATCGAAAAAACCTTGGATTTGTCCTGCATGAAGATCGCAGGTCATGATCCGATCGGCACCTGCTGAGGTGATCATGTTGGCAATCAGTTTGGCTGCAATGGACACACGAGGGCGGTCCTTACGGTCCTGACGGGCATATCCGAAGTATGGGATCACCGCACATACCTTGTAGGCACTTGCTCTTTTGGCAGCATCAATCATCAGACAAAGCTCCAAAAGATTATCGCTGGGTGGCGTCGTACTTTGCACCAAAAACACGGTGCATCCTCGAATTGACTCATCGAAACTTGGGGAAAGCTCTCCATCACTGAATTTGGAGAGGGTAAGTTCCCCTAATTTTTTACCATAACTTTTGGCGATTTTTTCTCCCAAATTTTTACTGTTGGTTCCGGCAAAGATTTTTACCTCGGACATAGGTGGATTTTTTTTGAGAAGTTTGATGCGTGTACCACAAAAGTAACAATTCCTATGTACCGTGGCTAAATTGTAGTCATTTCCTTATTTGGTTTTTGGAGCAAAAGGCATTTTATAGCTGCACAAAGTTTCCTATTGTTCATAGAGTCGCATTCCACTTATTTTGTAACTTTCAATATCCACTGATTTTGCACCCCAATACTTTTTATGAGCAAATCCATTCCGGTCCATATTTCCATTGAAGTTCAATCAGAAAATGGAGAAACTATTGAAATCAATTCGATCACTGTCAATCATCAAGTTTTTGTTGTTCAGACTGAGATTGAACAAAAAAAGGGCGAACGTCTCACACCTGCAGCCTTAACTGTGGCCTCCTTGGCAATGGCTCCCTTATTAGCAGTGGATCAGGTTAATTCTGTAAGGGAATTTGGTTCAAGTGCGGATAGCATTCAGCCTTTAGCTCCAGGAGCAGATTTTGATACACTCGAAGAGTTTGGGGCACATTCCTTCTTCAAAATGTTCTGGGGTAGTCTGACTTATCAAGCGTTGGATCAAAGCCGAACTCAGGTGACTTTCAACGGCGAAGGTACTGGATTTGATCCAAGCTTGGTAGGCAAATGGCTCGAACCATCGAGAATACATCGTGGAGCGACTCAGTTTCCTGATCGTGGAAGAAATTATTTCCCGGGTGCAATGACGGTCGTCTATTCGAGAGTCATCGAAGTACTGGATCCAAACAATCTTATCGTGGATTTTGCCTACAATGGCGGGGACTCTTCCAATCCAAAACCAATCTCAGATCAAGATGGGATTTTCTTTTTTGACAATAAGTTTGCAATCGAATCCTGGGCAAATTCCATCCGTAAAAAACCGGTTTTGAATGCTAATTCAGGTCAAATTTATGCTTGCCTGGGAATTCCAAAAATTTCAATTAGTCAGGATTCATCCCTTAGATTCGGCTGGAGTGGAACAGGTCAGCGGCCTGCACTACAGATCATGATGTCCGATGCCTTCAATGGTAACAAGCACGGCTTGGGTGAGCATGGTCCAGCTAGTTTTCGAGAAACTTTCGGAGAAAACACGTCATTTTTTCATCTCCCAGGGCAAGGAAGGGTGGACTTGGATTTTGATTGGCAATATCTACCACCCACTTATTCCCATCGTGTAGTTCAATATGGAACGCCCGAAGGGACATTTTTTTATGACGGAGCTACTGATAGCATGCAGTATGGCCTGAAGCGTGTCAGTAATTACGATCAGTTCCGAATTAGAGATCTGATGAAGGCTTCTCTGGGATTTTTAAGGTCAGGAATATCTTTTTCCATGCCAAATCAAGGTTATTGCAATGGTGGAGGAATCCACGATGGCAAAGAAATTACAGAATTTTGTACCTATCGATTTGAGGGAGATTGGTTTAGCAAGAATCCCAATAATATGAAGGCAAGAACTTCAGGGGGACTTCGGGTTGAGTGGATTGGCGCTTCGGCAGACAAGCCGGGAAATTTCATTGAAATGGAATCCCTTAAGCCTTTTAGATTTGAAAATCTAAACTTCAAATTCAAGTCAAATGTCGCTGTAGAGGTCGAAAATCAAGATTTTACCTGGTATCATCTAGCCTGCCAAGAAATGACCGGAGGCACAAGCACTGGCTCTGAAGCTACAAGTCTGATCGTCGATGGAAAGACGATAGGCTTGAATAGCAACGGCGATTTCTGGCTACTTTACGGAGATGAGGATGTACAAGCGCGAGGACTATCGGGAAATCGGATCAACCTTTTTGATAAAATCCCTAGCCCCGGGGATATGATCTCACATGATCCAAGTGATCTGCACAAAAATGGGCTAATTGGAAAAGTCGCACCGAATCGATTTGAAGTATGGGGTTGGGCAGTTTTGAAAGATGACCTACTTTCTTTTGAAGGAAAGAGCTATACCGTAAAATCAGCACAGCGCAAATGGAAAACATGGGAACAATTTTCAGAGCAGTATGCCAGTCCGGAACGCCGACTTTTGCGTAGCGATCGCCGAATCACTTATACAGAAATCGAACTTGATCAGGCCATCAATGCCGATTTTGATCAAGTCCATTTTGAGGTAGTCAAAGGAAGTTTGGCGCATCTTCTGAATGGAAAAGAAGTAGGAGGATGTACCGCTTTTTGGAGTTTTGGAAATGACTCTCCCGGGCATTTGATGTACACGGATTACAACGTCAACCTGGTGATGAAGAATGTGCAGATTCACGGACTTATTCGCAGTACTTCGAGACCAATTTGGGCAAATACTACTACAGCTTTGACAGGATCTATATCCAGGATCCCAATCAATGGATTAGGCGCATCGATGTGGAAGACAGGTGATCGTATTCAACTCGCACATCCCGAATCAGGAATAGCTCAGGAGGTGGAGTTGATTTTGAGCTACGTTGGAAATGGATCTGTAATATTGATTAAACCGATTCAGCTCCTTCATGATTTTCCGGTAGACTCCATCGTGACAGCCTTTCACTGTCTGCCATCAGAGGCACGATTTGAAAATGTGAATTTCGTAAAGGAGGATCTAAGTCCGTCTTATTCTCAGCGAATTGATTACCGACCTCAGGGATTGAGACTTCGGCAGTTACTATCCAACAATGATGCGTATCGAGTAAAAATCATTGGTGGTAGAATCAGTTGGTATAGCAATGCTGACAATAGATTCGAACCTGAAATTGAATTGAGTGGAAGGCCTCATCTGGTAAATCCAACTTCCGTTGTCCCTATTCTGATTAATCCGGTTATTTTGGATGGAAAAGGAGCCTGGTTTGGGTATCAATACAAGCAGACAGGGGAGGAGGAGCTTTTTCTTTTGCAGCGGATTTTGGTGAGGGGCAATGCAAAATTGGATCTCAGTAATTCGGTCCTTGGAGCAGATCTTTATATCGAGGGAAACGGAACTGTTGTATTGGATAAACTTTTGAGTAAAAAATTCAAAGAAAATGGGGTTGAAAAAGGATTCGGATTTAATCTGGTAGTGGAGGATAAATTTCAAAATACCGAGGATCTAAAGCTGGAAGGTGAAAATGGAGCAGTAGGTCTGATGATCAATAAAGCTTATCCAATTGGAGTCCTGAAAATAGATTTCAAAAACTGGAAGCTAAGTCCTTCACTCTTCAATGCGGCAGGTTTTCAGACTAAGCAGGAGAGTAGTGATCCCAACTATAAAATTTACATACGAATTTCGGACTAGTTCATTTGATAAGTTTATTGGCATATAAACCCGATCCTGTAATTTTTTGTCAGAAAGAGCCCATACTTCCACATCTCCTTTGTTATTCATGCTATTTTAGAGATTCGGTCCTATTTCGTACCAAACCATACCCTCATGAGAATACGTATTACCCTCTTTTTTCTGTTGCTTTTTTGCGTAGCAAATCTAAATGCACAGAACATCCCTACTCCCAAATCACACTTTGGATTTGATATTGGAGATGATTACATGCTCGCCAACTACTCCCAGTCTGAGGCCTATTTCAAAAAAGTAGCCGATGCAAGTGAACGAGTACGTCTGACCAGTATTGGCAAGACGGAATATGGCCGAGATCAACCGATGATGATCGTGACCGCGCCTGCCAACTTTGACAAACTAGATCGATACAAGGAAATCTCTCAAAAGCTTGCCAGAGCAGAAATGACTCGGGAAGAAGCTGAGAAACTGGTTATTGAAGGCAAACCAGTCATTTGGATCGATGGTGGCCTGCACGCCAACGAGGTGGTTGGGCCGCATCAATTGATTCAAACACTCTATGAACTCGCTTCAAGAACGGATGCTGAGACCATAAAGATCTTGGATGAAGTGATTATCCTCCTCGTCCACGCAAATCCTGACGGAATGGAAATCATGTCTGACTGGTACATGCGAAATGAAGATCCCACCAAGCGAGAGCAGAATATTCCGATACTCTATCAGAAGTATGTGGGTCATGACAACAATCGCGACTTTTACATGAATAATATGAGCGAGGCGGAGAATATGTCCCGTCAGACCTACATCGAGTGGATACCTCAGATCGTCTACAACCATCATCAGTCGGGACCCGCTGGCACAGTAGTCGCCGGACCTCCGTACCGTGACCCTTTCAATCATGTTTTTGATCCCTTGATTATCACCAGTCTGGATGCTGTCGGAGCTGCAATGATCAATCGCCTGCACCAAGAAGATCGTGCTGGATACACTAGATTGGATGGTTCTGTCTTTTCAACCTGGTGGAATGGAGGCTTGCGGACCACGCCTTACTATCACAATCAGATCGGAATTTTGACCGAAATCATCGGTAGTCCCACGCCTTCAAATGTTCCCTTGATCCCGGATCGTCTGATTCCCAACAATGCAAACCCATTCCCGATCACGCCTAGACCTTGGCATTTCAAGACATCCATTGACTATTCAGTATCGCTGAATTATTCAATTCTAAATCATGCGGTAAGAACCGGCGACGACCTCCTTCGTAATATTTATATCATGGGCCGAAGATCTATTGACCGAGGGAATTCAGACAATTGGACGATGTACCCTCGAAATTCTCAGGCGATTGAGGATGCCTATGCCAAGGCTCAAAAGTCGAAAAAAGAAGAAAATGAGGATGATGTTTACTTCGGGTTTAGATCTGGAATACCTACGCAGTTCTATGATTCCGTTTACAAAGATCCTTCTAAAAGAGATCCACGCGGATTTATTCTTTCCGCTGATCAACCCGATTTCCCAACAGCAATCAAATTCTTGAACGCACTGATCAAGTCAGGAATCCAAGTTCATCAAGCCACAAGCGATTTTACCGTGAATGGGAAAGCCTATCCGGTCAATTCTTATGTCGTGAAGACCGCTCAAGCCTTTCGACCACACGTGATCGACATGTTTGAGCCACAAGATCACCCAAATGATTTCCTATATCCAGGCGGACCTCCTATTCGACCATACGATGCTGCGGGTTGGACACTTGCATTTCAGATGGGATCTGAGATAGATCGAGTGTACGAAGACTTCACTGGCCCTTTCGAAGCGTTACCATACGGAGAATTGCAGTCGCCACCTGCAAAAGCCTTAGTAGCTGGATCAGGTTTCCTTCTGGATGCTAGGAATAATAACAGCTTTATGGCGGTGAATGATCTTTTAAAGTCCAAAGCGAAAGTCTACCGAACCGCTTCCGCATCCAACGGCTTGCCGGCAGGATCATTCTATGTAGGTGCTGGAGCAAAAGAAGAACTATCCAAAGCTGCTTCAGAATATGGAGTCTACCCAGTGGCGAGTGGCTCAATGCCGAAAGATGCCAAAGAGATTAAGCCCTCCCGAATTGCCTTATATGACTACTATGGTGGGTCAATGCCATCAGGTTGGGTGCGATGGATGTTGGAGCAGTTTCACTTTGACTACGAGTTGTTATTTGCCAAAGAGATCAATGAAGGGAATTTGGATGAGAAATATGATGTGATTTTATTCATTGGTCCGGGTATTCCTGGGCCCAATCAAGGACGCTATGGAAGAGCACTGCCAAAAGCTGAGGAAATCGATGAAAAATATCATCACATGCTTGGCAGTTTTTCCAAAGCGGAGTCTGTACCGCAGCTGCAATCCTTTCTGGAGAATGGCGGTGAGATCATCACCGTAGGTTCGGCCACCGATTTGGCTTTTCACTTGGGTTTACCGGTGAATGATGCCTTAGTGGAATTGAATGAAAAGGGAGTAAGCAAGCCACTAAGTGGAGAGAAATACTACATCCCAGGATCTGTATTGGAAATGCACGTGGACAATTCTGTACCGATTAACTACGGGATGGATTCAACAGCCTACGTCATGTTCAATCGAAGTCCGGTGTTTACCCTATCTCCCAATGCAGCCAATCAAGGCGTCCGCCCGATTGCTTGGTTTGGAGAGGAAGAGCCGCTACGAAGTGGCTGGGCATGGGGACAATCTTATCTTAGAAACGGTGTAACTGCTTTTGAAGCAAAAGTCGGAAAAGGAAAATTCTACGCCTTTGGTCCTGAGATTACTTTCAGGGCACAATCACATGGTACATTTAAGATGTTATTCAACGGATTGTATCACTGATAATCTTTAGAATAATTGCGAAAAAGCTACTCTCATTCAATGGGGAGTAGCTTTTTTGTGTGCTTTATTCACCACTACGGACTCAGAGATCCCAGGAAAAGGCGCCAGATTAATGGCGTATTTGGTTTGAGCGTATTTTTCAAATAGCAGGCTTCGGCTTCTAGCGTATTTTCCAAGCACGCCTTCGCCACTGCGGTGAAGAATTTGTGCTTCCGAATTTCTGTTTTGGATCTGTAACCCAGATTTATGATTATTCGCTACTTTGCCAGTAAGCAAAAAAGGCAAGAATATAATTGGGTGCCAAATTGATATTTGGGCATTTCGGTCTTCCCTGCCTACGGCAGGCAGGCGTCTTCCCTGTCTACCGGCAGGCAGGCGTCTTAAAAGGAAATAAGGCTACTGTTATAATTCTGACTAACGGCATAAATCTTCAAGTTTCTATAGTTTTGAGATCTAGATCCAGTTGAATTATTCTGACTAACGACGCTCTGTTAGTTTACGAAGTCAACCTTATCAAAGTAGAGGGAATTGCGGATATACAATTTCAGATTAGTTTTTTTATACAAGACTCTTTATTAGTTTGAGTAAATTTTCAAAAAATTTTTAATATGAAAGACGATCTATTTATCTCAGGAATCTACAATTGGTGTGACCGATGGTGTGAGCGCTGTTCGTTTACATCCCGATGTCGTGTATTTGAAAAGGAAGAAACTCGAAAGAAGAATAATCCAGACCAGGATGTTTGGGAGGCGATATCTGATAATTTCAAGGAAACTCTCGAGTTGCTTCAGAAAAATGCAGAAGAACTGGGGATCGACCTAGAGATGGTTTTGGAAGAAAATGAAACTGACAAAATTGAGTCTATCACATTGGATCAAAATGACTCAGAGAACCCACTGACGAAATGGTCTGATGAGTATCTCGATGAGGGAAGAGCCTGGCTTGAATCCGATACGACCAAAGATTATCTTCTTCAACTTCAAGAATTTGCCACCTTGGGAGCGATAACATATGTTGAGGCTGAGAATAGTGTTAAAGACTTGGAAAAATCTCTCGAAGTTATCCAATGGTATCTATTTTTCATAGCGGTAAAGATCCATCGAGTACTTGCAGATGGTCGGGATGATTTTTGGAAAGACTATCCAATAGAGGAGCGAGGGAATCTGGGAACTGCGAAGATCGCGTCGATCGCTATCGAAAGAAGCATAGGAGCCTGGGGAATAATCTTTAAGCTAATGCCTGATGATGATCGCATCTTGGGACTACTTGCTAAATTGGATAAAATGAGAAAAAAGTTAAAGATTGATATTCCCGATTATCCAAAATTTATTCGCCCCGGATTTGATTGGAAATAAAGTATAGACGTACAGTAGTGGGAAGTGTACTCCAACTTCTGGACTTTGTACACATCTAATACAATCAAAGAGGAAATCGAGCTATCATGGAAAACTATCAACATTACGTCAGAGCTGAGCTGGGCTTGTGGCTTTTTCAAATGAAAAAACCACCCAGTATCACCGGAAGAATCACGCATGGAATTCAAAGCAAAATCAATACTTGGATTCCTGAAAAAGTGCATCAAACCATCACACTTGCGATAGAAAATATGGTCAAAGCGGTCATCACCGGCTCGAGCTGGATAGTACCTAATCCTGCCCATGATCTTTCCTTACAAGCCCGAGAGCTCAAAGTCAAGAGTCGAATCAAGTGGTATCGTAATTCGGCGTCTGTAGAGGGAGCTGTGACTGGTGCTGGAGGGATTTTGATGGGATTTGCTGATTTTCCGGCATTTTTGACCATCAAGATGAAGATGTTGTTTGATATCGCGGCTCTGTATGGCGTGGATACCAAAAGCTATCAGGAGCGCTTGTATCTCCTATATATTTTTCAGCTAAGTTTTTCCAGTCAAAATAGAAGAAACGATCTAATCGGACTTTTAGAAAATTGGGAGACCTATCGCCATGAGCTTCCGGAGGATTTGGGAGTCTTTGATTGGAGGACGTTCCAACTGGATTATCGGGATTACATCGACTTGGCAAAATTAGCTCAACTAATTCCGATAGTTGGTGCTGGGGTTGGTGCTATTGCCAATTATAGACTGACAGAGCACTTGGGAAAAAATGCGATGAATGGGTATCGACTCCGGGTTTTGAAGTAAAACGCTCCAGAAAATAAAATCAGCATATATCAAGCTCCAATATTTGAAAAGCATAAAAAAAGCCCTTAATCTTACGAATGAGGGCTTTTTGTTGGCTTACCAGGGCTCGAACCTGGACTCTTCTGAACCAAAATCAGACGTGTTGCCAGTTACACCATAAGCCAGTTTACTAGTGAAAAGCACTGGGCTTCTCTTAAAGTGTGACAAAGGTAGAATCTTAGCTGTTTTTTTCCAAATTGGAATTTAAAGTTTTTCAGATATTTAAATAAGTTACTTAAAATCAGAGTGAAAAATTAATTCTCTCTTAGATCTGAGTTTCTAGCTACGTAGAAAACCAAGGAACAGCCTCTCATTTGTGGCTGTACCATCTGAGAATTGAAAATCAAAAGGTGCTCAATAGACATCTCGGTAATTGTCTAGACAAATACAGTTATCAAGGAAATAGCGCCCGTCTGCATAAAGTGCCAATAATGATCAGTGAAGTGCTCAAACTAGAAAATTGAAAATTGAGTTTGAGAATTGAACATTTAATAAGTTCAATGGGCATACTGATCATTGTAGGGATGAAACCTAAATATTATCTATTTAAAAAGCCCAAGCCATCCTGCTTCTCTCAATGGGAAAAATACTCCTCATTAAGCACTCAAAAAACTCATAATCAAACTTTCAAAATCGATAAAAACCCACAAATTTAGCTTTAAAAGGCTGTTTTGAATTTTATGACTAACAAGGCATATCGATTGAATCACTTCAGTAATACAAACAAAAAAACTATTATGACCTCTCTATTATATGTAATCGCTGTCATCCTCCTGATCGGATGGATAATTGGAGTATTTTTCTACAGCCTAGTGGGCTTGATCCACATCCTTCTGGTTTTGGCAGTAGTTGCTGTGCTTTTTCGACTGATCAAAGGCTGAATTACGACGAAATTTAAACTATAAAAACATGAATACTACAGAATTGAAAGGCAATTGGAATGTCGTCAAAGGAAAACTCAAACAAGCTTATGGTGACCTCACCGATGACGATTTGAAATATGTAGAAGGTAAAGACGATGAGTTTTGGGGGAGAGTCCAAAAACGGGTAGGAAAAACCAAAGATGAAATTGCGGAGAAAATTCGATCGCTCTAATTCGTTTTTGAATGAATTAATTTATGAATATTAAAAGTAGGTGTGACGTCATGTTTCACCTACTTTTTTTGAATAATTCCAAATTTTCCCCATGATTTTGGGCTTTAAATTTGTGAATGCTAGGATCATTTCAAAATACGAATTTCAACATTCATAGTAAAAAAGATATATACACTTGCCTACTCAAAGTACAACTGAAGAATTGTGAGAGAGTTGGATCAATATTCATTCTCCAAATTGATTCTCCATGCTTAGCGTTTCGAGAAATCTCCCTGCATTACATCAAACCAACTATTGATTACCACTAAACTTATTGTCACATGAGCAAAACCCCATATTCCGGAATGGGAGCCATAGTAGGTCCCGAAGGCGTGACCTTTAGAGTCTGGGCTCCACATGCCGAAAAGGTATTTATAACTGGGTCGTTCAATGACTGGGACGACAATATTGACGAAATGGAGCACGAAGATGACGGATATTGGGCCTTTCATCATCCGAATGCAAAAGTAAACGATGAATATAAGTTTGCGATTCAAACTCCAACCGGAAGAATTCAGAAGTCAGATCCGTACGCACTTAAAATGACTCATAGCAATGGGAACTCAGTAGTTTTTGACTTATATGAGGGATACGAAACTCACGATTATGAAATGCCAAGTATGAATAAGTTGGTGATTTATGAACTTCACGTTGGGACATTCAATCGGGAAGGACTAGAGGAAAATCAAGTTGGCAATTTTTACAAAGCAGCAGAGAAGCTAGACTATCTCAAGTCCCTTGGAATAAATGCCGTTGAAATAATGCCTGTAATGGAGTTTCCGGGAGATCACTCTTGGGGATATAATCCAAGCTTTCCTTTTTCAGTAGAAGGCTCCTATGGAGGTCCTGAAGGGTTGCGACATTTTGTGTTTGAATCCCATATTCGAGGCATCGCAGTGATCATGGATGTGGTTTACAATCATTTTGGGCCTGACGATCTGGATTTGTGGCAGTTTGATGGATGGCAGGAAAATGATCTTGGAGGGATCTATTTCTACAATGATCATCGTGCGAAAACTCCCTGGGGAAATAACAGACCAGATTATGGAAGGGAAGAAGTGCGTAATTACCTGCGAGACAATGCGATGATGTGGCTTAGAGGCTACCAGTGTGATGGCTTACGATTTGACGCTACTGCAATTATTCGATTATTGGAAGGTGAAACTCCCGATCAGCAGACTCAGATTGAGGAAGGATTCCAGTTTTTACAAGGCCTGACTGAAGAAATCAAAAGAGAACTGCCAGGGAAAATTTTGATTGCAGAAGATCTCAAAATGGATCCTATTGTGACACTCGATACTCAATCGGGAGGACTTGGGTTTCACTCTCAATGGGGAACCGGCTTTTCTCACGAAATCAAGCAGCTGTTATTAGAATTTGATGAGCAAAATCGATCGCTCGACAGTTTCGCTGAATCTATTTTTAAAACTTTCAATGGAGATTCCTTTCAGCGGGTGATTTTTACCGAATCACATGATGAGGTAGCAAATGGATCCTCACGATTGCCCGAGGAGATTCAGCCTGGGAAAGCAGATGGGGAATTTGCCAAGAAGAAATCCGTCTTAGGGGCGATTGCACTATTTACTGCTCCCGGGATTCCTATGATTTTCCAAGGTCAGGAATTCCTTTCCGATGGCTACTTCAGGGATGACATCCCTTTGGATTGGAGTAGGTCCGATATTTTCGATGGTTTGAAAAATCTGTATAGCGATCTGATTCATCTTCGACTTGGTCTTAGAGACGAATCTGTTGGGCTTACAGGCTCCTTGACTTCACTTATGCATTTCAACAATGAATCGTCTGTGATGGCCTTCACAAGGACTCACGGAGATCACCCGGATCGTCCAGTGCTGGTCATTTTGAATTTTTCCGCACAAAGTCATCAAGGGTATCGCATAGGAGCGCCTTCCGGAGGGAATTGGAAGGTTAGATTTAACAGCAGTTGGAAGGGATATGATGAGGAATTTGCAGAAATGGGTCAATCGGAACTATCGGCAGAAGGTGGCTTTGAAGATTTTCCACATTCGCTGCTTTTTGATATTTCAGCTTTCTCAGGACTGATTTTAACTTATTGACTAAGAATGGTTTATTTCAAGACATGGGTATCCGCAATGATGCCAGTAGCCTTATTTTCTTTGCTTATTGGTACCTAAGCCGCCTGCCTGCCGTAGGCAGGGAAGACGCCTGCCTGCCGGTAGGAAGAGAAGACCAGCCATGGCTAGGCAAGTCTAAACGCCTAATTATCAATTTTCTACAAATTTTATTGTTGTCTCTTCTGCCTACTGGTAAAGTAGCGGATAATCAAATTTCATAAAAAGGCTAAATGGAAAATAAAATTCTGGTAGGATTGGCATTGCAATCGATTGAGAGAGCGTATCGTACTAATTTTGAGCTGATTAAATTGTAAAATCTAAAATAATTACTCAGTTTTGTTTCAAATTTAGTAATCAAACCACCAAAAATTAGAAACTATGCAAATTGAGAAATTGGAGAAAACCGTTCCTGAGGTCGTTCAGAAATTAGAGAAAGTAAAAGGGGGCGAAACTTTGGCAGCCGAATTATCCTGGTGCTGGGTGAGCTTCAAAAACGATCAGAATCCGATAGGAGTGATCCAAAAGGGCGAAGAAGCTATTGCGCTTTTGAAAGAAGCAAGAGAAACAAACAGTAAGGCAGTT